>Ga0209025_1000482_pt1 | contig 77307 bp, 74 predicted proteins | sample AraplaMF_Col_mLB_FD_184256 | JGI IMG/M metagenome (GOLD analysis project Ga0209025, IMG submission 184256) | Arabidopsis root microbial communities from the University of North Carolina, USA - plate scrape MF_Col_mLB (SPAdes) (version 2) | ecosystem: Host-associated > Plants > Roots > Endosphere... | reverse complement strand
GGTTGCATCAAATGGTGGAATCAAATTCATTGCGTCAACCATTATCAAATAAAAAACGAACTGCTCTTTTAAAACGTTTAACAGCTGTTGAAGGTTTCGAGCAATTCTTGCATAAAACATTCGTTGGGCAAAAGCGTTTCTCTATCGAGGGCGTTGATATGCTTGTACCTGTTCTAGATGAAATTGTCCTTGAAGGTGCTAAAGGCGGCGTTGAAGATGTCATGATTGGTATGGCTCACCGCGGGCGTCTAAGCGTACTTGCTCACGTATTAGAAAAACCATATACTCACATGTTTGCTGAATTCAAACATGCAAAAATAGAAGGCGCAGTGGCAAATGCTGGCTGGACTGGCGACGTGAAATACCATTTAGGTAGAGAACAAGTCGTTGGGAATGAAGAAGTTAGCACTCGCGTTACATTAGCGAATAACCCGAGTCACCTTGAGTTCGTTAACCCTGTTGTGGAAGGTTTCGCACGTGCAGCTCAAGAGAATCGTAAAAAGTCTGGTCTTCCAGAACAAGATACTTCTAAATCATTCGTAGTTTTAGTTCATGGTGACGCTGCATTCCCTGGTCAAGGTATTGTATCTGAGACACTAAACTTAAGCAGATTGAACGCGTATCAAACGGGCGGAACAATTCATGTTATCGCAAACAATGCAGTTGGTTTTACGACTGATAGCTATGATTCTCGTTCTACGAAATATTCAAGCGACCTTGCAAAAGGTTTTGATATTCCGATTGTTCACGTGAACGCTGATGATCCAGAAGCTTGTCTTGCTGCTGCTAACCTGGCGATTCAATATCGTACGTTGTTCAAAAAAGACTTCTTAATCGATTTAATTGGTTACCGTCGCTACGGTCATAACGAAATGGATGACCCAGCAGTTACGCAACCACAAGTGTACAAAAAAATTAAAAATCACCCAACTGTAAGAGCAATTTATGCAGATCAATTACAAGCTGCTGGTGTTCTAAATGCAGATGAGGTTGAAACAATTACTCAATTTATACAAGAACAATTAAAATCTGATTATGCACAAGTACCACCAGCTGATACGAGCGATGCAACAATTCACGTTAAAGTACCAGATGTTGTTGCAAAAGGCATTCAGCCAATTGATACTGGTGTTGAACTTGACTCACTTCGTGCAATGAATGAAGGTCTATTATCTTGGCCAGAAGGCTTTAACGTATATCCGAAGGTGAAGAAAATTCTTGAACGCCGTAAAGATGCTCTTGAAGAGAACGGTAAAATTGAATGGGCACTTGCTGAGTCATTAGCATTCGCTTCTATTTTACAAGAAGGTACACCAATTCGTTTAACTGGTCAAGATTCACAGCGTGGTACATTCGCGCATCGTCACATCGTATTACACGATACTGATACAAATGAAACATATTCACCATTACATCGCTTACCAAACATTAACGCTTCATTCTCTGTTCATAACAGTCCGTTATCAGAAGCTGCTGTTGTTGGTTACGAGTATGGTTATAACGTATTTGCTCCAGAAACTCTTGTTATGTGGGAAGCGCAATATGGTGACTTCTCAAATACTGCGCAAGCATTATTTGATCAATACGTTTCAGCTGGAAGAGCAAAATGGGGTCAAAAATCTGGTTTAGTTCTTCTATTACCACACGGTTATGAAGGTCAAGGACCAGAGCATTCTAGTGCACGTCCAGAGCGTTTCTTACAGTTAGCTGCTGAAAACAACTGGACAGTTGCAAACTTAACGAGCGCAGCACAGTACTTCCATATCTTGCGTCGTCAAGCATCTATTTTAGGAACAGAAGCTGTTCGACCTTTAGTACTTATGACGCCGAAGAGTTTATTACGTCACCCACTTACGCTTTCAACTGCTAGTCAGTTAAGCGAAGGACGTTTCCAACCTGCTTTAGAACAAGAAAACCTTGGCATGAAACCAAATAAAGTTAAACGTCTTGTTTTAAGTACAGGTAAAATGGCGATTGACTTAGCAGCGGAAATCGAGTCTGGTAAACATGAATACAACTTAGATGAAGTTCATGTCGTTCGCATTGAACAGTTGTATCCATTCCCTGCTGAAAAAGTTCAATCTATTATGAAACGCTTTAAAAACTTAGAAGAAATTATTTGGGTTCAAGAAGAACCTCGTAATATGGGTGCATGGCATTACATGGCTCCAATTCTGTTCGAACTAGCTGGAGATACAGTGAAAACAGGTTACATTGGACGCCCAGATCGTTCTAGCCCATCTGGTGGCGATCCGTTCGCTCACAAAGCTGAGCAAGAACTAATTGTGGCGCACGCTTTAGATGTGAAGTATAACTTCCGTCAAGATAAACAAGAAATTGAAGTTTATAGCAACTAAAAGTAACAATGAATTTTTCCCGGCTCGACTTGGGCAGATATTCTGCCCAAGTCGAGCTAACAAATGGAGATTACCGAAGATTAAAGAAGACAAAACACACCGTTAGGCAAATAAGGGGAGGACATTTAAAATGATCGAAATTAAAGTACCTGAGCTTGCAGAATCTATTACAGAAGGAACTATTTCACAATGGCTTATCAACGTAGGTGACAAAGTTGAGAAAGGTGGCAGCGTTGTTGAGCTTGAAACTGATAAAGTCAATGTAGAAATCATTGCAGAAGATTCAGGTATTGTATCAAAGTTACTAGGCGAGCCTGGGGATACAGTTGAAGTTGGCGCAACTATCGCAATTTTAGATGCAAATGGCGCACCAGTGGCAGTAAGTACACCTGCACCAGTGGCTGAGCAACCAAAACAAGAAACAGCTGAAGCACCGAAAGCTGCTGCTCCAACTGCTGAACAAGCTACGGCTCTACAAGGTTTACCAAATACGAACCGTCCTATCGCATCACCAGCTGCTAGAAAAATGGCTCGTGAATTAGGAATCGACTTAAACGACGTACGTAGCACAGATCCACTTGGACGTGTGAGACCACATGATGTACAAGCTCATGCTGCAGCACCAAAAGAAGCACCAGCTGCTCCAAAAAGTCCAGCTCCTGCTCCAGTTGCAAAAACGGAATTTGAAAAACCAGTTGAGCGCGTAAAAATGTCCCGCCGCCGTCAAACAATTGCAAAACGTCTTGTAGAAGTACAACAAACATCTGCAATGTTAACAACATTTAACGAAGTTGATATGAGTGCAATCATGGAATTACGTAAAGAGCGTAAAGATGCTTTCGAGAAAAAACATGATGTACGTCTTGGCTTTATGTCATTCTTCACAAAAGCAGTTGTTGCAGCATTAAAACAATTCCCATTATTAAATGCTGAAATTCAAGGCGACGAGCTTATCATTAAAAAATTCTATGATATCGGTATTGCAGTAGCAGCTCCAGATGGATTAGTTGTTCCAGTTGTACGCGATGCTAACCAATTAAACTTCGCTGAAATCGAAAGCGAAATTCGTAATTTAGGTATGAAAGCACGTGATAATAAACTTTCATTAAAAGAGCTACAAGGTGGTACATTTACAATTACAAACGGTGGTGTATTCGGTTCTCTAATGTCAACACCAATCCTAAACAGCCCACAAGTAGGTATTTTAGGAATGCACAAAATCCAAGTAAGACCCGTTGCAATTGATGCAGAACGTATGGAAAATCGTCCGATGATGTACCTTGCACTATCTTACGATCACCGTATTGTTGATGGTAAAGAAGCAGTTAGCTTCCTTGTTGCTGTTAAAGATATGCTTGAAGATCCAAAATCATTATTATTAGAAGGTTGATAGACTAATAGTCTATTAGAGGCTGTAGAATAAATCATTCTACAGCCTTTTTTTATTGCGTTCATACGGGACAAATTTCATGACATAAGCTAATAATGTATGCTTAAAACGTAAGGAGGATTAAAATGAATAACCTTCCAGCTCATGCAAAGCTTAAAGCAAATAAGGATACTTTCTTCCTTCCCGACTCAAACGGGGGTGTCTATTTTCGAAATAACGCCAGTTCATTCCGCATGGACGGTGATGGAATTTATAACTGGATTGAAAAATTAATGCCTATGTTTAATGGTGATCATTCTTTAGCAGAAATAACCGATGGTCTTCCTCTCCCCTATCAACATCGTGTATTTGAAATTGGAGAGATTTTATATGAAAATGGTTTTGTTCGTGATGTAAGTCAAGATGCACCTCATGAATTAAACAGTGCATTACTCGATAGGTATGCTTCGCAAATTGAATTTCTAGAAGCTGATTCTCATTCAGGTGCTTTAAAATTCCAGACGTACCGCGCAGCAAATGTCCTTATACTTGGTTCTGGGGATATGCTTACTTCCTTAGTTTCTTCTTTACTAGAATCCGGATTACCTACATTTCATTACCTTGTCACAGATTATATGGAAACAAATTACGACCGAATTCATGAACTAGTAGAACGTGCATATGAAGTTGATGACAATGTACTTGTTCAAGAAATAGATACTACAATTGACCGCCCCCTGCATGAAGTGTTCGAACCCTTTGACTGGATTTTATACGTTTCTCAAAATGGAGACATTGAAGGCTTAAGAACAGTTCACACGATTTGCAAGGAAGTAGGAAAGAACTTCATACCCGCCATTTGTTTATCAACATTCGGTTTGGCTGGTCCTGTCGTAACAGCTGATCGTGAAGAATGCTGGGAATCAGCTTGGCATCGGCTACATGAAACTACTTTGCAAAATGAAAATGCATCAGCTCCTTTTTCACCAATTACTGGCGCAATGTTAGCAAATATAATTGTTTTTGAATTATTTAAACACGTCGCTGATGATTCATATCGAGAAAAAGAGCCACAATTCTTTTTATTAAACTGTGAAACACTCGAAGGGACATGGCATCCTTTTATAAAACATCCTCTCGCAACTGATGAAAGTTTTACAATTGATACAATAGAAAATCTTACCGAAAAACTTGCGCAGCGGTCCAACCAACATACTTCAACTGAATTGTTCCGTTTTTTCGACTCATTAACTTCTAAAGAAGCTGGTATATTCCATGTGTGGGATGAACAAAATTCATATCAACTACCGTTATCACAATGCAATATTCAAGTAGCTACACCACTATCCGATGGTCCCGCTTCCCTCCTGCCTCTTATGACTTGCGCTGGTTTGACTCATAATGAAGCTCGCCGTGAAGCTGGTTTAACAGGAATTGAAACATATGTAGCTGAAATCATTCATCGCCTTATTCCTGAACATAACGATATCGGTATTGGTGCTGGGGAAACGATGACAGAAGGTGTATACCGGGCACTACAACAACATTTAAACAATAAACTATATGAGCGGCAATCACATATGCTAGAAGAAATTACAACGATTGACCTAGCTGAAATTCATGATACACATTGTAAGTTTTATTACGATGCTCTCTCTACAATTCATGAAGCACCTAAAATAGCAATGAGTGAAGAGATTCTTAGTTTTCCAGTCGTTTGGGTCGGTGTAAATGATAGATGGTATGGCGCATCCAGTATTAATATGACGTTAGCGTTACGTAACGCACTACAACTATCTCTTCTTCACATTCAAAATGAAGAAACTCCATACAGAGCTACTGTTTTGCCTGAATCATCTATTATTTTATATGACACTGATTCTTTTCGAATAGAAATACAAGCGGACGAAGAAATTCCAGATGTGCAATCTTTACAGCTTGCCTTGCAGCATTTAGGAGAACATAATTTTTATCCATTCGTGTTTGATTTAGCGATTGAATCATTTTTGAAAGAAAATTTAGATGGTGTGTACGGGGTATTAATTGCAAAGGAGGACGGTCTATGACTCAACATATATTGCTTATAGGAGATGGCCTACTTGCAGACTATGTACATGATCAATTACGCAAACAATATTCCATCATTCGCCAACATACAATTACAGACGAACTCCCTGAAAATATCAACCTCGCTCTCGTATTACATGACGGCTCTCCTTCTACTATTCATCATGATGCTGAGCTTGTTTTTCGTTCCAATCATATTCCGTGGCTACGTGCGTTTACTTCATTTGGTGAAGGTGTTATCGGACCTTATATTCATCCTCTTGCAACGGGATGCACCCATTGTGCCGATGGACGACGCTTTATCGCCGGATTTGATCAACAAGAAATGTGGGAATTACAGCGGAAATATGCATTGAAATCAGAGCACGTAACGAGGCGTGATGTACGCGCCACCCAAAATGGCATTCTGCAAATGTGCCAGCTCATTCATGCTGAAACGGAGAAAATATTAGCTCACGGACATTCTTCTTTAGAAAATGAACTCATTTTACTAAACTTACAAACACTGCAATGTACGCGGCATTTTTTTCTTCCAGATCCTCTCTGTCCTATATGTAGTAATTTACCTACTGATACTGCGGATGCGGCACAGATTTCTTTACAACCGAGCTTAAAAACAAGTGCTGAAACGTATCGCTGTCGTTCTATTCATGAACTAAATACATTTTTAACGAGAGACTATTTAGATTACCGGGTTGGTATGTTGAATGGAAAAATGCAGCATTCTTTATTACCATTCGCTGACGTCATTATAAACATGCCGTTAATGTTTGGGAATGAAGGTGTTGCAGGTCGAACCCATTCATTTGCACTGAGTGAAGCAACTGCTATTTTAGAAGGTTTAGAACGATATTGTGGTATGTCACCTCGAGGAAAAAAGACAAATGTGCATGGTAGTTTTCATGATTTAGAGGCTCATGCACTGAATCCTCTCACACTCGGTGTACATACAAATGAACATTATAATCGTGATAGTTTTCCGTTTAAGCCGTTTGATCCTGACTATGAACAAAACTGGGTATGGGGCTATTCTTTATCACAAAACAAGCCACTTTTAGTTCCAGAATCAATCGCTTATTATAGCCTCGGTCATCGGGATGCTTTCGTGTATGAAACATCCAATGGTTGTGCAATTGGTGGTAGTTTAGAAGAAGCAATTTTTCACGGCATTTTAGAAATTGTAGAGCGTGATGCCTTCTTGCTCACTTGGTATGCTGAATTACCTCTTCCCCGCCTTGATCTTAGCTCAGCAAACGATACGGAATTACAATTAATGATTCAGCGGTTACGCACGATTACCGGGTATGAATTACACGTTTTTAACGCGACGATGGAACATGGCATCCCGAGTTTATGGGTAATTGCGAAAAATACGCGTGCAAATGGAATGAACGTTGTTTGTGCAGGGGGCTCTCATTTAGATCCTATTCGAGCTATAAAAAGTGCAATTCACGAAATAGCAGGCATGTTACTAATAGCAGATGATGAGCTCGAGCAAAAAAGAGAGTACTACGAAAAATGCTTACAAGATCCTTATCTCGTTAATAAAATGGAAGACCATAGTATGCTGTACGGATTAAAAGAAACGGAAGAACGTCTTCATTTCCTTTTACGTGACGATGCTCCGGTGCAATCGTTCCAAGAAATGAATGCATTACAATCGTTTGATATGGATTTGACATCTGATCTTCATCAACTTTTAAATCGTTTGCATCAATCTGGGCTCGAAGTAATCGTTGTAGATCAAACCGTCCCCCTTATAGAGCAGAACGGATTACATTGTGTAAAAGTCATGATCCCAGGCATGCTACCGATGACGTTCGGTCACCATCTCACTCGTGTTACCGGACTGGATAGAGTGTACACTGTACCGATGACACTTGGATATAGGGCTGAGCCTTTAACAAACGAACAATTAAATCCACATCCTCATCCATTTCCATAGTAAAGGGGGGATTTCATGCAGCTAGATACTTTTTTACATCATCTCCATTTCACTATTGATGAAATTATGCCGAATCATGAGGTGGACTGGGAAGACGCACCGCTTCCTTATAAGTTATATCGAAATGTACCTGTCATCCCTCTCTCTTCAGAAATCCCAATATCTTTGCCGAACTCTTCTACTACACCTACTTTGGATGAGATTGGTCCTTACCTTTTGTATTCATTTGGTATAACCCAATTATGTCAGCTCAATAGCGAAAGAAATTTATTCCGGAGGTCTATCCCTTCAGGTGGTGCTTTATATCCGAATGAATTGTATATATATTTAAAATTGGATCATTATCCAGACGGGATTTACCACTATGACGCTGCGTATCACCGACTTATCTTACTTCGCGAAGGAAATTTCGATTCTTATCTTACAGACGCACTCGGCAATCGCTGTAACATACATTCTTGCTTTGGTGCTGCATTTGTATCCACTATGTTTTGGAAAAACTTTTTTAAATACAATAACTTTTCGTATCGTCTGCAAGGATTAGATAGCGGCGTTCTCATCGGTCAATTACTCGAATGTGCGAAACAATTCGGTTACACAAATGGCATATACTTTCAATTTCTAGACCGTGCAATCAATCATTTACTCGGACTGACCGAAGGAGAAGAAAGTGTGTATGCTGTTATTCCTTTAAGTACAGAACCGAATATAGATTGGTTCCACGATGATTATCGTAAAAATAAAACCGTTACTTCTCATGACTTATTGCAGCAAATTCCACCTTTAGCACATGAGCATTTCGTTCGTTCCAAACATGTGGAAGGATATCCGATGATAACAAAAATAAATGAAGCATCTATGATTGAATCGACAGAACACTTCCAAACACTAGCTCATGAAGAGTACTATCAACATCATGCGCACACTGTACAGCTACCGAAAGTAGAGCGTTTATCGTATGATTTCTTACAGCTTTGTAAAGAGCGGTACTCCCCTAACGATGACTTTACTTTAACGAAATGGGATGCAGCTGAGCTCGCTACTTTACTACAAGAAACGAGTCTCTCCTTCCCCTATTACAACGACCTTGATGGCAAGTATATAAATGAAAATGCACGCGTCTCCTTGTATGGATGTTTTTATAACGTAAAAACTATTGAAAACGGGGCTTATGCTTATAACATTAAAACACATTCCATACACCCAATTCGGTATGGAGACCTTCGTTACCCCCTTCAGTCTAGTATGACGATGGATAACGTAAACCTTTTTCAAGTACCACTTTGCTTACATGTAGTTGGAAAGAAGGATTACTACACACGTGCATTAGGCTATAGAGGATATCGCATTCACCAAATGGAAGCTGGTATACTCGTTCATAAACTCGTTTTCGCTGCGACCGCTATGGGGATGGGTGGTCATCCGTTACTAAGTTTTGATACAAATTCTTGTGATCAATTGTACGGGATTGATGGTGGAAATGAAACATCACTTATTCAAATTCCTGTTGGGGCGTATCGAGCGCGGAATTGGTTAAAAGGGTCTTTGCATAATTAAAAGCACGCCGTCCACCGGCGTGCTTTTTTAAAGGACTTAATTTATAAAAAGCGAAATAAGTATATATTCTTACATAAAAGGAGAGTCTGATTTGAGCATTTTACAACAATTAATTCAGCAAGCAAAAAATCCTCGTGGAACAATTGGTTCTTCCATGCTTTGTATTATGAACGCTGCACATACGAAATTAACAAAGTGGGCGTTGCAAAAAGTGCATATAAAGACAGAGGCAGTTATATTAGATATCGGCTGTGGCGGAGGCAAAACAATACACACTCTTTCAAAAAGAACTACATTTGGGAAAATATACGGGATTGATTACTCCGATCAAGCTGTTGAAAACTCAAAAAAAGCAAATATGAAAGATGTAAAAACAGGGAAAGTAATCATTCATCAAGCTAACGTCTCCTCTATTCCTTACAATACGAACTTCTTCGATCTCATTACCGCCTTTCAAACTCATTATTTTTGGCCCGATGTTGAACACGATATAAAAGAAGTGCTTCGCGTCTTACAACCGAACGGATCCTTTTTATTAGTGGCTGAAACTTTCAAAATTCAATATCATATGAAGAAATTTAAAACGACGGAAGAATTAATAAACCTTTTTTATAAGACGGGATTTAAAAGTGTGAAATGTTATGAAGAAAGAGGTTGTATTTGTGTAATCGGAAATAAGTAAAAAAGCAGACCCTTAAGAGTCTGCTTTTTTACTAGATTACTTTAAAGATACTCTTAATTTGTCTTGCAAATAACCAATTTTTCGTACCATAGTTATCATTTAAACTATCTAAATTGATAGTTTGTCCGTTAGCAAACTTTAATTCTAACGTTGTATTTTTGTCATTTGTTTTTAAATTACTATTTGTAATGGCATCATACTTTAATTTTTCAATCTCAACATATTCGTCTTTTTCTTGTCCGATAACGACATGGTCTTGGAAGAAAAACAATACTTCTACTTTCTTACCGAAGCAAAATACATTTTTCGTATAAATTAATGTCGCATTATCAAGTCCGACACATACTTCTTTCATCTCTTCAACAACGTGTCCAAAATCTTCTTCCTGTCTTGCGTTTGATTCCGCAATCCATTCCTCGATTGTTTTCATGTTAATTGCCATACTGCGCCCCCTGGTTCGTTCATTGCTTTGTTAAAAAACAAATACTATATGACAATATAAGCGATACGTACTTTGTTTTCAAGGGTGAACCTTATATTCAAAATAAAGTGAAACTTTAGTCAGTAGGAGGGCTGTTCATCCCCCACTGATTATCAGCCCTCACCAATCGGGCGTTTACGAGCAACCCGACTCCCACAAATAGCGGGATAAAGCTAAATTTCAAAGTAATATACGAGGAACACTTATTTCATTATATTTTAAACGTTTGAACGAGGCATTCTTCATCATCAATCATTTGTTTTCGTTCATCAAATTCAATGTTTAACTCTCTATATACTTTCTTCCAAAACGAAACTGCCGGTACATTTTTTAGAAGTTCGATAACGAAATACTGTCCTCGTTTCTCTTCTAGTAAATTTTCAATAACTTGTTTACCGATTCCTTTTCCCCTATATTGATTCAATATGAAAATGTCATTCATACAAAAATCGTTTTCTTTCTTCAAAAATGGACGTTCTAATAATAATAAAAATCCTACAATACTATTATCAATTTTTATAAAATATGGAGTGATTCCGTCATTTTTCCAAAACAAGTGTAAATCTTTATATTCCAAAAAAACCATTTACTCCAATCGTTATATTAGTGGTGAATTTGGAAAGGTCATGAAGATATAATGCGTACAAATTACGTAATATTTCTTTTTCTGATTCTTGAACTCTTTGAAGTGCTACAACCATTTTTATAAATCGCCCTCTTTATTATTCAATAAAAAAGATTACTTCCCTTTACAAAAAAAGTAGCACTTTAAAAGTGCTACTCCGCTCTCCTTGCTGCTTGCTGAATTGGATCCCAAACGCTATTATATGGTGGTGCGTAACTTAAGTCGACGTCTTCTAAATCGTGAATGCTCATTTTATTGAAAAGCGCCATTGCAATCACATCAATACGCTTATCTACACCTTCTTCCCCAATTACTTGTCCACCCAACAATTGCTTCGTATCGGAGCGATATAGCAATTTTAAATAAAGTGGTTTCGCATTTGGATAATAGCCCGCCATATTTGTTGAATCTACTTTAACTGTTTTATACGGGATATTGAGCCCTTTCGCTTCTTTTTCATTTAAGCCTGTTCTCGCGAGTGTCAAATCCATAAATTTAATAATGCCTGTACCTAACGTACCTTTAAATGATCTTCGTTTATCAACCATATTGAGTCCAGCAAGTCGTCCTTGTTTATTGGCAGTCGTTCCAATTGGAATATGATCATGAATTTCTTTTATAACGTGATAATGTGTCGCGCAATCACCAGCAGCATATACGTCTTGCACATTCGTTTGCATATATGCATTTACTTCAATTGCCCCTTTATGATTTGTACGTATATTGGTTCCTTCAAGAAAATCAGTATTTGGCTTTACTCCGACAGATACTAAAACAAGATCTGCTTTATATGTACCTTTATCCGTTTCAATCTCCTCTACTCGCTCTTTTCCTCTAAAAGCTTTTACATTTTCATTCGTTACAATTTCAATATGATGTTTATCCGCTTCTTTATGTATATATTCCGCCATATCTGCATCATAAATCGTACCGATATGATTATTTCGCTCAATCATTCTTACTTTCTTACCAAGCTCGACAAATGTTTCTGCCATCTCCAGTCCAATCGCACCGCCGCCAATAATTGTTACGTCTTCAACTTTGTTTGTTTCTAACGTTTTTAATATACGCTCAGCATCTGGAATTGTTTTTAAAAGATGAATGCCTTGTAACTCTCGTCCTTCCCATTCTGGCATAACAGGACGCACTCCCGTCGCAATTAATAAACGGTCATACGTAAATTCAAAAACATCTTTCGTCTCCGTATGCTTTGCGTACACAATTTTCTTTTCCGTATCTACTTTCGTTACTTCATGTCGCACTTTCGCATCAATTCCGTACTTATCACGAAACGTCTTCACGTTACGCGCAATTAATTTTTCCGTCGAAGCAATAGCACCACTAATGACATACGGTAATCCGCACTGAGCGTATGAATAGATTTCACCTTTTTCTAACGTCACAACTTTTGCAGTTTCATCGTTTCTTACAATTTGCATGGCTGCACTCATCCCAGCTGCATCTCCGCCAATAATGACATAGTTCACTTTACCACTCCTTCTTTTTTACCTACTCTTTACAATTTCCATATTTTATAGAAATAACACCTATTCCCATTGTAAAGAAATAATATTTCATCTACAAATTTAGTGCACAAACCTATGCCTGAATAGGTAACCGTCGTGTCTTATAAACAACATGTTTAATATGCTATAACAGTAACTATTGAAAGTAGGTGAAACATACATGTGCCCTGGCCTTCTCGCTCAAACTCCAGATGAACCGCAAGAACCGAAAGCCGCCACGCCACTTGACCAAGAATTTTCCATTAACGCAACCATATACAGCGCTCGTGCTTGGTTATCTGACAACGATACCTACGCACAAGATATTTGGAAAGGCACTCGCTTCGCTTCAGCATCACATGCTGGTAAGTCCATATTTCCAAGTGGTACTATTAAAGTTATTAACTTATCTGCAGATACAATAACGGTTACTACATCAGGAGATTCAGATCATAATCTCAAAACAGTCGTAGCACCCTATTCTGAAGTAGCTTTATCACCTAGTTCTTTATCCGCCGTACAGGCTAGTACATCAGGAAAAGCAAGTAAAGTCACATTTCTCTTTCACATCTTTTTCTCAAGAGATCCTGGTCCAGCTAAATAATCATAGAAAAGGTACAGTAATACACACTGTACCTTTTTCACGAACGCTATTCTCTTGATTTAATCAATTCAACATTATAAGCTTCAATATCCGTTAGCTTTCCTGTAAAATACGGATTTTCTCTGTACCAAGACTGTTTTGAAAAATACGCTTGCATATCTTTCGTTTGAAATATATTTCCATGTCTTGCGTATATTTCGTTTCTAGCAATTTTCAACTGTTCTTTCGTTACATACGTTAAATCTGCATTCGTTAATTTTCGAATATTACTATCAGGGAAGATAAAACCATTGTATACATACCCAGTCGTAGGTGGCGGAGTAACATTGTAAACGACTGTTTTTTCTACGCTTTTCTTTTCGAATGGAAGGTTATAAGCCGAAAGTGCTGTTACCGTTTCTACTTTTGTTGTTTCCCTTCCGCTTTCTCCATTGCGTTCTAAATAAATCGTCGCACTTCCATCAGTTGCTACGGGACCCCACGTAATTTCTTCTCCGGTCAATGCGGTAACTGGCTTTTGATTCACATATAATGTCGCACCAGGCGCGTTCGTTTGAACTGTAATATATTGCCCTTGCAACGTTAAATCTATCGTTACATTATTTTGACTTTGTTTCATAAGTACAACTTTTTCCTCGCGTGATAGTTTTACATGGTCATTTTTATATTCCACTTGAAACACTTGAGCTCCTGGAAGAAACGGTCCATATTGCTTCTGAAAATTTTTGTCTTCTGTCTTATCGATTTCTTTTCCGTTCATTTTTAAAGATGCACCTTTTTCATTTGAAAGCAAAGTCGTATAATACGTCCTTGCCTTCAATTTATACCGATCAAATATAAAGTAATGTTTCCCGTCTTTCGTTAAAGAAAAATCCGCTCTTTCAATTCCGTCCCCTTGCTTTTCACCTTGCTTTAAATATTGTTTCAATTCATTCACGTAAGACGGATTTTCTTTTATATATGAAAATAGAGGCTTGAAACTCTCTCTCGTTACAATAACCGATGGGTCATCTGTCGTAATAATCTCAGCTAATTTTTCTCCGTCTCTCTCTTGTAAAATCGTAATCATCCGGTCTACTTGTGCCACCTGCGCATAATACGATGATCCATACAAATACAATCCAACAATCGCTATAACAAGTAGTGCTAAAAGTGTAATGCCAATTTTTGTACCGCTCCCCATTTTCTTCTTCACCACTGGAATTTCTCTCTTTGTACCGCAGTTTTGACAAAATTGCACACCATCTACAAACTGCGTTCCACACTTTGTACATACATTCATCCGTTCAACCACCTTTGCATTAGAAGCCAGTTAATCCCTGTGTAAAGGCTTGAATTACAGTGCTAATGTAAGACCAAAGTACAATAAATGTTGCGATTCCAATGAAAACATTTGCAATAAGAAGTGTATAAACAAGATCTAATCCGCCGTTATCTAATTTTAATATGGCTACAATTATACTAATCCCTATATAAGTTGTAGCTAAAGATAATAATATCGGTGAGAAAAAGATTAATAAGAAACTAAAAAGAAAAGTAAGGACTAAAATAGCAATAACCGGCGTTGCTATCGTTCCCCATATGCCGAATACTTCAAGAAACGAAAAAGAGGATTTCATCATCTTACCACTTATAAAAATAATGAATCCAACAAACAAAGTTAAAATTAATAAAAAGAAAAATACCGTTACAGATTCTCCCAAAAATGTAGGAGTATATACTTCTGGCACTAGCGTTCTCGTAACAGCTGCACCAGCACTCATCATTCTATAAAAAATACATGCTCCTAAAAAACAAATAAGAACAAGACTGACAATTCCATTTCGCACTTCGACATTGCCACTTTGCATAATCGCTGTCGGTGCTTGAAATGCCTGTTTAAAAAACCGAAAATAGCCACTCGTAAAACGCTTTGCTTGCTCTACCGTTTCATTTGGACGAGTTTCCTTCGCTTGCTCTGCATGCGATGATTGCTGGTTTTCTTCTTGGACACCACTTGCTACTACTTCTTCGGTTAACGAATGTCCACAATTCCCGCAAAACTTTGCTTCTACTGCATTTTCTGTATGACATGCTGGACATTTCACGCTCTCATCCCTCCTTAAGCATATATCTTATAGGATGTTACAAGTTCAATATATGACTTTGGACATAAAACATGACTACAAGAAACAGATTATGAAATCCTGCTTTTGAAAGAAAATATATAGACTAGTAATCTAGAAAAATAATGCTATTATGAAACAGAGCAACTAAAGTGAAACTTTAAACAGATTGGATGAAAGGCAATGGAATTTGTAAACTCAATTTTTCAAATACTCCTTACAAGCGTGATCCAGTTATTTTCTTTAATTGGAGTCATCATTGTAATCGGATTTCTATTAGGTTATTTAGAATCTCTCACACGAATGTATTGGTCGAGGGCTTTCGGAAGAAAAGGATTTCTTTTGACTGCGTGGATTGGTGTTCCTATTCATGAACTTGGACATGCCATTATGTGCGTACTATTTCGTCATAAAATTGTAGCAACGCAGTTCTTCCCAACAGATACGAGCCAAGGTGCGTTAGGTTACGTACAACATCAATACAATCAAAAAAGTGTATATCAACGAATTGGGAATTTCTTCATTGGAATTGGCCCTATTATTTCTGGTATTACTGCATTAATCCTTTTCATGCGCTATTTCGTACCAGAGTCATATTTTTTATTTAATACAACTCTCGAAAAGACGATTGCATCTACTTCTATTACTTTAGAAATGGTTCAAAACATGCTCTTGTCGACGTTCGTATTATTGAAAAGCTTATTTACAATAAACAATTTATTGAATCCTTCCTTTTGGTTATTTTTATTTATCGCTATTTGTATTTCTGCACATATCGCTTTAAGTAAACCAGACATTAAAGGATCCATTGACGGTGTCATCGTCATGTTTATCGTATTGTTTTTATTTAATATAATAGCAGAACTTTTTCAGTACGACAGTAACCAACTCATCGGGAAAGTAATGAAATATAATATGTATCTCATTGCATTTTCTAGTGTGGCGCTGCTGTTCTCGTGTATTTCTACACTTGTTAGTTTTGGGTTTTATAAAATAAGAGGAGGGCGTTCGTTGTGAAATGCCCCCGTATTAAAAAAGCGCAACTAAGCAACCTGAGTTCTATATTTATATGGACTCAGGTTGCTTAGTTTTTTTGAAATCTTTGATAGTTATACAAGTGCATATATTTGCGCACAGCAACTTTAACCTCATCAAACCTATTAATAATTTAAAACATATAAAATACCCCTTTTAGCTTTTTCTAAAAGGGGTATTTTATTTACATATTTAATCCAGCTTTTAATACCCAATATTTATTTCCATTCATTGTGAGTGAGAATTCAATCCATCCGTTTGGATCTTCACGATAAATAAATACAGGTGTACCCGTTGCTAGTGTGCCTTGATCATTTTTCGTAACTGACTGACTTTTAATTGTACCATCAAATGGATATGGTACAACGTAATAGGAAGTAGCTAGTTTAACAGTTTTTGTCGTTCCTTGTGAGTATGTTTTATATGGAATATCACTTGATAGGGCGTCGACATTTAAAGAGTTTGGATTTTTAGGTAATTTTTTCGCATATACATAATCTTTTTTCTGGAAAGGTTTAATACGTTCCATTATTTTTACGATTTTAGCAGACCACTCTTGATCTGTTGAATACATGACATTCATGCCTTTTAATGTTGGTCCGTTAAAGTATGATCCGTTTGCTTCTAAGTACTTTTCTCTTACGTAGTTTGCGTTATAAGAAATACTATCACCGAAAGTTGGTAAATATTTCGCATACTTAAATGGATCAGCATCGTAAGCACGTAACCCAAATAGGTTATGTTTACGATATGCAATTTCAGATTTACCATATCCCGATTCTAAAATAGCGTGTGCAGCTAAATAAAGAGCATTGACACCATGTTTAGCTTGAGCTTCAACAAAGTCATTCCCATGTCCAATTAATGGGCTGTCTGGATGATATTTTTTAATATTAGCATCAATTTCTGCACCAGTCACATTTGAAGCGTACGTTAAATCAAGATCTAAATATGTGGTAGCAGTGATGTTATTTTCAGGAATCCAAGCACCGCTCTTGTCGAAATGGTACGTCGTTCCATTGATTGAAGCAGTTCCAGTTTGCATCATACCGTTGGATTGCAAATAATACCATGTATCGCCATCTTGTAGCCAGTCCGTCTTCATTGCACCATTATTTTGTAAATAGTACCAACTTCCATCTATAAATGACCAACTCGTTTGCATTGCTCCACTAGCGTTTAAATAATACCACGTATTATTCACTTGCAGCCATCCGATTTTCATTGATCCATCATTTTGGAGGTAATAACGGTTGTTTCCATCTTGTAGCCAACCAATTTTCATTCCGCCACTTGAATTTAAGTAATACCACTTATTATTATCAAGAAGCCAGCCAGTTTTCATAGAACCATTAGAATTTAAATAATACCAAACTCCTTGATTTAATAGCCAACCCGTTTGCATTGCTCCGCTAGCGTTTAAATAATACCAAACTCCTTGATCTAATAACCAACCCGTTTTCATAGAACCATTAGAATTTAAATAATACCAAACTCCTTGATCTAATAGCCAGCCAGTTTGCATTGCTCCACTAGCGTTTAAATAATACCAAACCCCTTGATCAAACAGCCAGCCAGTTTGCATAATGCCGCTTGAATTTAAGTAATACCATTTATTATTATCAAGAAGCCATCCTTTTTTTATAGTGCCATCTGCATTGAAGTAATACCATTTCCCATTTTGTTGAACCCATCCAGATTGTTTTACAGCATTTACATTTACAGTTGCTGTATTAGAAGTTGTTACAGTTTCAGCTAAACCTGTTATAGGAATAGAAATTATACTAGATGTTAAGACAATTGCTGCAGCTTTTTTAAACATTTCTTCCTAGTACTCCTTTTATTAATTTTTTAGTTTAATAGTTATCTAACTACTATTGTAACAAGGAAGACGAAAAAAACAACTATAACATTGTAGATATTTAATAGTATAATATTCGAATTATTAATATTGAGTTTTTAGGGGGAATTTATAAAGGAACATGTTCATAGAAGGATTGGAAAAAGTTGATTTGTAAAGTCAGCTCGTTAGTTTTTATTGTACATCTTCTTCTTTTTTAATAAGAGGGTGCTGCAAAACCCTCTTATTATTAATAAATTTGATGCTTACTCTCCATTATAAATTTATATACTACACTCTAATTGCTCAAAGAAAATGTTAAATCACATTGTTTTTAATTCTAGTTTTGTTCCAGCTTTTTGCATTCCCTGTTTTAAGTGCTTTTTATTGGACGGAGGTGTGTTGGCAAGCTTGTAATTTTTTGCCCCTAAACGATACCCAGCTCCGAACGAAATAACTATACTAAAAAACAACTACATTTTAAGATTAATCACTTTACCATTAAGAGAAAATTGTTTTGCTTCAACTAACAAAATAGAATCCCAAATCTCTATTATAATATTTACTCCTGTGGAATATTTGCTACTCCATTCTTTCTCATTTTGTAAACTCAATTTAACTTCACTCAGATTTGGATCTTCATAATAAATCGTTGTTAATTCTAAATAATCTACTTTTTCTCTATCATAAAATGCAAATCTACGCTTTTCATCATCTTTAACATAATAAAACGATGACACTTCTATCAATACTAATTTATAATCTTTTATCACTCCGTTATCAATTACCTGCAATGTAAATTTAATATTATCATTTAACAAATCTATATGTGTCTCTAAAATGGTAGCGCCCCATAAATCATCTAATATAGACTGTATATTAATACTATTCATGTAGCTTTTCATCCTTTTCTAACGTTTTTTATTTAATGTATGACGTATTTGCTTATAAGACTTTCTTAATCAATTAACACGTGATTTGCCTTTGTATCCTTTATAAGCACTATAGCCACTTATCGCTACAGGAATAAGCCAAGGTGCCTGTCCATCTGGATTTGTCAGCATCACTGGATTATTATCACCATACGTATACCCATTCTGCGTTACAGAGGCATCCTCTTCACCCAGATCATGCCCCATACAAAATCCCTTCTTTACTTTATTATATATTTTTCCCATTCCTGTTAGTTCTCATAAAAAATACAAACCTTTTTAATGAGGTTTGTATTTTTTATCTACTATTCAGTTATCTTGTCTTTGTCCATACACCGTTTGCATCTACCCAGTATTTGCTATCAACCCACGTATTTTTGCTCATTTTTCCAGTAGGTGGGAAGAAAGAATACCACTTACCATCTATCTCTTTCCAACCTGCTGCCCTTACTCCATTTTCATCAAAATAATACTTTTCACCCTCAAGAGAAATCCACCCTATTGCCATCGAAGCATCATTTTGCAAATAATAGCCCTTACCATTATTGAACACCGAACCTATTACCGCTTCACCTTTTGTATTAAAGTAGTACCATTTTCCACTATCTTGTAGCCACCCAGTTACTTTTACACCTTTCTGGTTTAAATAATACAGTTTACCGTTTTCTATTCTCCATCCTGTTTTTCCATTCTTCCAGTCAGACATCATTTCACCGTTTTCTTTAAAACCATACCATTTACCATCAATGAAATGTTTTCCTACTGCCATTGCACCATTAGAGTGTAAGTAGTACCAATTTCGATCTTTTTGTAACCAACCGGTCACCATAGAACCACTAGCGTTTAGATAGTACCATGTATTATTTACTAATATCCAATCTGTCGCCATGGAGCCTTCTGCATTTAAGTAATACCAATGACCGTTTACTAACGCCCATCCTTTCATCATGGAGCCACTTTCTTTCAGGTAATACCACTTGCCATCTACTAGCGTCCAACCTGTTTTCATTGCTCCATCTGCACTTAAGTAATACCACTCACCATTTACTAACGTCCAACCTGTCACCATAGATCCGTTTTCTTTCAAGTAATACCACTTGCCATCTACTAGTACCCAACCTGTTACCATCATTCCGTTGTCATTCAAGTAGTATTGTTTTCCATTTTCCTTAAACCAACCTGTCACAAATTCCAATTTTTTCTCATCAAAATAATACCAGTGTCCTTGTGTTTCTCCATATTCCTTGAAATAATTCCAACCAACTACTGGCTCCAATAACGTAATGTTACCACTGCTCAGTTCTTCCATGCTTTCTCTCTCTGAGCTACCTCGTGGCTCATGAACGTTAGAGTTATATGCTATTAAGCCCAAAACTCCTGAATGGATCATATCAATTTCCCAAGTTCCAACCTGCTCAAAATCAAAATAAGTATTTAATACACCTTCATACAAATCTGTTTCCGAATTATATTTTAAATTGACATACTCATAAACTTCTTCTTCCTCTTCATCTAAATAAGGAAGGATATACTTGATGCTTATATCAGAACCTATGCCATTTGGATTATTAACCTTGACGGTAACTTTCACTTTCATTTCATTACCAAAAGAAACCTCACTTGGCGTTACATGAACACTATCGATCCAATCACTCTTGTTTTCTGATTCTGCACCAACTTCTTTACTAAACACCACACTCATCATAACCATGACTACAAGCATCATCGCTTGCATCAAAATTTTCTGCCTCGTACCCATATATATGTAGCCTCCTGCATCCATAAAATTGTGACTTTCAGGGTGGAAAACAGACAAGTCTAGAATAATATAGTAAACTCCCAAACTATCTTACCATTCTTTTTTATTATCCATTAAAAACAGAACATCCGTTCAATCCCCTTACATAAATTAAAGGATAAGAATAAAAAAAACAAGATAGATTTTACATGTAGAAACACTTTCATTTGTAATTACGAAAATATTCCTACAATTCCTCGTAAATCATTTACAGACTACCCCTATATCCCTTATATTAAAAGTAACCATATGCAGATACTACACAATGTGTAAAAATCACTTAATAAATCATACATGTGACAAAGGATTAGAAAGGACTTATAAATAGTAAAAAGTAGTGACCATGAATTCTGATCCTATCAAAAACCTTTTATAAGTTATCATTTTCAATCATTATGAAAAATACCACTATTAATAATTCATGAACAGTTTCTATGCCTTCAATAGCGATCACCATACATAACAATTTCTTTATCATACATGTATCCCGCGTATCCAAATGGATTCTCTGCTGCGATACCTTTTGCGTCACTCTTTAATACGTTCCCCCATGCATCATATTCATAGTTTACGACAACTTGTCCATTTGGGTCTGTCATCGCTACTACGTCACCACTTGGGTTGTAGTGATAGAATAACGTTTGTCCTTGTGCTTTCATTGCTAGACGAACGCCGGCCATTGAGTATACATATTGACGAAGTACGTTTCCACTACCATCTGTCTCGTATAACGGATTAATACTGTCACCATCGTAGAAGTAACGTGTGATTTTTCCATTTACTTCTTTTTCGAAACGAAAAGAGCTCGTTCATGTCGAACGAGCTCTTTTCATCAATTATTTTTCTTATAATTACAATTCTCAACCGGAACACGAGCATGCCCTTCTTCATCCGTACACCATGACTGCGACTGGAATGCAAGAAAGATACCGATCCATTCTTCTTCCTTTTCAAAATGAATGAGTATTCCTCCGTCTTGCCATATACCATCATCACCTTGCCATTTTTCTACATTTCCTTGATTCATATGAATATCATGTATACCGTTTCCTGGTTCAAAATGAAAGTAAGAATCGGGTGTATTTTCTTCTGGCCCCCATCTTTCACCGAACGCGTAAATAATCGTACTTTCTTCTATCGCTCGCTTTATATACCGCTCAATTTTTTCATTTAAATCATTATCAGCTCCTGCTTTTTCAGGTGGTAAAGGGATCATTTGATTTGAGTCAAATAGATTTCCTCTTACATAATCTAAAGCTACTTTCGGTTCATTGTTTTTTATTTCTGTAAAACCGAATGGTAATGTCGGTAAAATATGAATCGCCTCTGACCTAATATTGTTACTCGCAAAATATAAAACTTCCGACGGATAACTTTGCGATTTCACGTTAATTGCAATACGATAATCTACTCCTGCTTCGCCTTGTAAATGAACTTGATAATGAGGTGTTTTCCCTTTTCCAATCTTTGATTGTATAACTGTACCTTTTAACACACCGTAGTTTTTTAGGGGCATACATTTCATCTCCTATTCATTTAGTAGAAGCTTTTCATACTTAAGGCATTATCCATATAAAAAGAAAATCCTCCTTTTTCAGGAGGATTTCTTATTTTCTCAACATATACCAAAAAATAACCTCCACCACTACAAGTAACACCGCACCAAAGATCATTAACGTCGTCTTCTTTAATAGTTCATTTTCACGATACGGGATATTACATAAATAAGCACCTAGTGTAATGCGTGATGGACAAGCGATTGTCGCCACTGACGATGCGGTGTTTTGAAGTGTTGTGACGTATTGCCACGGGAGTGCTACGTTTTGTGCTGTTTGCATTTGTAGTTTTATAAACATCGCATTTGATCCTGCGTTACTACCTGTTAAAAAACCACCGATACCACCGATGAACGGAGCAACGAAAACGAAAAAGGTACCAAATGTTTCACCAGCTGTTTTTGCGAGTAATGAATGCATACCAGATGCACCCATTAGTTCTGAAATGGCGATAAACATCGTCGTCGTAATCGCAAAAGGAATCCATTGTTTTATCGTTTGCAAGAGTGATTGTTTCATAATATGAGATGGAATGCGGAAGAAAATAATTGTAAATAAACAAGTCATGCCGAGCCAAAAACCTGGTGAATATAGCATTTCTAATTTGTAAGAATATGATTTTAAATCAAGGACTGCATATGATCTGAACAAATCATGTAATGGTGGAACGAGGCGAGAAAGTAAAATACAAACTGTTAAGAAGATATAAGGGCTAATAATTTTTATAATGGATACTTCTCTCTCCGTTGCCGCAGCATGTTCTGTTATAAAGGTTTGCTCATTTTTCCCTTTTAGTTTAATGATAAGAAAGCCAAATGTAATGGTAACGATAGAACTTAATATACCTGCTAGTTCAACACTTACGTATGCGTTAGAAAGATAGATTCCGAGAGAAAATAATAGAAAGAATCCTATCCCTTCCTTCCACTTTTCTATAACTGCCTGAAAGCCACCGACAACGTATAAAGAAAGGATGATAAAGTATGCGAAAATCGGTATGCTTAATAATGCTGTATTTGTACCAAGAGTTGTGAGCGGCATATTTATAAGCTGCGAACCGATAATCGTACCAGTTGCCATTGCGCCCCATGAACTAGCTAGTAAACCAATAAATGAAAGTAGTACAGCTTGAAACGGTTTATAGCCTAATGAAAGAAAGATAGGTGCTGCAACCATGAAGCCAATTCCGAATCCACTTACCGATTCAATTAGTGGGCAAATACCAAAGCACATAAGAAGCATTTGTAATAAACGATCTTGCGTCACTTCTTCTAAAAAACGCGCTACTTGATCGATGTACCCCATTTTGTTCATGAGGTGAAATAAAAAAATACCGAAAAATAAAACATACCCGACAATAAAACAAATTAACCAACCTTTAATCGTTGCATGCACAGTTTCACTTATCCTTAATTGAAACGTTGGCGAGAGTAAAACGATTCCAACAGACACCGCATAAGAAATTAATGAGGACCTTAATGACGTTTGTTTAAATAAAAATAAACAAATGAAAATCATCATAATTGGGATAAGTGCCAACAATATGGCCATGTTATCATCTCATTTCGTTAAAAATACAATTTTTAACTATTATATAACAGATGTAATATTTTTCAATTGTTTTTACAACAGAATCAAAAAGAAGCCGTTTGGCTCCTTTTTGATTCACTCCCATTTTCTATTATCCTCAAAAACCGTCTGCTGTCCGATTATTTTTCCTAACACAACAAACACAATGTAAGCACATATCGCTTGCAGTACAATATTCCCAAGTTTCATTAATGAAAATGAATAAATCCATTGAAATAATTCATTTAATAATACAATCGAAACGATACTAAATAGTTCTATACTAATTGAAAATATACATACTTCTAAAATAGATTGCTCTTGAATCCGATTTAAGTTGGAAAAGATGAATACATACCCTACAAATAGAGCCATCAACTCTATTTTCGTCATGCTAATAAGCCAAGCGTACAGTGGTACAGTTAAAAGAAGATATAGTAGTTTACGTCTTAGCATGCTTTCTCACCCTCTAAATTATATGTATTTTCTGTATATTTTAACATTTATTACGCAAAACAAAAAGAAGAGACTTACGCCTCTTCTTTTTGTTTTGTTGCCTGTATTAATTCACATATTTCTTCTCGTTTTTCATTTTCTAACAGCTCAATAACTTTACTTCCAACGACAACTCCGTCACATATTGTAATCATTTCTTCTACATGTTCCTTTGTTGAAATACCGAACCCTGCCACTACCGGTAAATGCGTATGTGATTTTACTTTTTCTAAGTAACTATGAATTTCCTCTTTAAAGTTTTGACGCACTCCCGTTACACCTGCTACTGTAACGGCGTAAACGAATCCTTCTGATTCACTCGTAATTTTTTCGATTCGCTCAATTGGGCTCGTTACTGTAACGAGTGGAATTAGCGCAATGTTTGCCTCTCGAAGTAACGGGGCAATAATATTTTGTTCTTCATACGGTAAGTCTGGAACGATAATACCGTCCACACCTGCCTCTAAGCATCTCTCAATGAATTGTTCTTTTCCGAATGCGAGTACTGGATTTACATATGTCATGAGTACAAATGGAATTTGCACTTCTTCCCTTACTTCTGCTAACGCTTGAAAAATGCCTTTTACTGTTACGCCGCTATCTAGCGCTCGTTTCCCTGCTCTTTGAATCGTTGGACCATCTGCGACTGGATCTGAAAATGGAATACCAATTTCAACGATGCTTGCTCCTGCTTCGTCTAGAAAACGAATTCTTTCTTTTAACTTTTCAAGTCCACCATCTCCGCCCATTACGTACGGAATAAATGCTTTTTTACCATTTTCAAATACTGCTTTAATTTTTTCTACTCCCATTTTTTACACCTCTTCCATATAACGTTTTATACTCTCTACATCCTTATCACCGCGGCCAGATAAACAAATGACAAGCCCTTCGTCCTTCTTCATTTGCGGCGCTAATTTTAATGCATATGCGACAGCATGCGAGCTTTCTAAAGCCGGAATAATCCCTTCTTTTTTCGTTAATAATTGAAATGCTTCTAACGCTTCATCATCAGTAATGGAATGATAAGAAACGCGGCCAATATCTTTTAGCAAGCTATGTTCTGGCCCAACACCTGGGTAATCAAGTCCTGCTGAAATAGAGTGTGCTTCTTGAATTTGTCCTTCTTCATTTTGCAGAAGGTACATCATCGATCCGTGTAAAACACCAACGCTTCCTTTCGTTAAAGTCGCTGCGTGCTGTTCTGTATGAACGCCTTTCCCTGCTGCTTCTACGCCGTAAAGAGCGACTTCTTCATCGTGTACGAACGGATAAAACATGCCCATCGCATTACTACCACCGCCAATACAAGCAACGACTGCTTCTGGTAACTTTCCTTCTAACGCCTCATATTGTTTTTTCGTTTCTTTCCCAATTACACTTTGGAAATCACGGACAATTTGTGGGAATGGATGTGGCCCGAGAACAGATCCCATAATGTAGTGCGTATCATGCACATGTGAAACCCAGTAACGAAGCGCCTCGTTTACCGCATCTTTTAATGTTCCGCTACCTGCCGCTACACTTTCTACTTTCGCTCCGAGTAATTCCATTCGAAACACATTTAATTTTTGACGTCTCACATCTTCTTCCCCCATAAAGATGACGCATTCTAATCCAAGTAGGGCACATACAGTAGCGGTTGCCACTCCGTGTTGTCCAGCCCCTGTTTCAGCGACAACTTTTTTCTTGCCCATTCGTACTGCAAGAAGTGCCTGACCAATTGTATTGTTAATTTTATGAGCTCCTGTATGGTTCAAATCTTCACGTTTTAAATAAATCTTTGCACCGCCGCAATACTTCGTCATATTTTCAGCGAAATAAAGCGGTGTTTCTCTTCCGACGTACGTTGTTAAATAATGATTTAATTCCTTTTGAAACGCTTCATCTTGCATCGATTCTTTATATGCTTCTTCTAGTTCTAATACAGATTGCATTAACGTTTCTGGAACGTATCGTCCTCCGTATATACCGTAGTGGCCTTTTTCATCTGGATATGCGTAGTTCATTTGGAACACTCCTTCGCTTTTTTAATAAATTGTTTTATTTTCTTTAAATCTTTCTTTCCTTCTGTCTCCACTCCGCTACTTACATCGACCATATACGGCTGAATAGTTCGAATCGCTTCTTCTATATTAAGAGCGTTTAATCCACCAGCTAATATCGTTTTCTCTCGCAACTCTTTTGGCATATGCTCAAGTAGTGCCCATGAAAATTTCTTTCCATTTCCTCCGCGAAACTTTTCTTTCGGGCTATCAAACAATATATAATCCGTTTCATATGTTTGAGCGTTTTTCATATCAGCCTCTGAAGTTACTCCTAGCGCTTTTATAGACGGAATATTCAATCTTTTAATTTGATGATTATCTTCATCCCCATGTAGTTGCACATGCGTTAACCCGCATTCATCTGCAATTTTCTGGATCTCTTCTACTGATTCATTTACGAAAACACCGATTTTTAATACGTTTGCTGGAATCTCCTGAATGATTTCTTTCGCTAGCCTTGGAGTGATTTTCCGCTTACTTTCTGCAAAAACAAATCCGAGTGCATCAACTCCGTATTCACAAGCACGGTTTGCCGTTTCAACATCAGTGATGCCGCAAATTTTCACTTTCATATGTTCACCTTACAATCTTCAAAAAAGGTACGAATAGAAGATGATGTCATGAGTGCTTCTCCAACTAATACACCTTTCGCTCCAGCTCGTTTGACACGAATAATATCTTCTTTTGAATGAATCCCGCTTTCACTAATCCAAAGTAATTTCTCCTCGTTTAATCGTTTTCCAAGTTTTTCTGTTTGGCTTAAATCGACTTCGAATGTTTTTAAATTACGGTTGTTAATACCGATAACGTGCGGATTTAATTGGATTGCAATTTCTAATTCCTGTTCATCATGAACTTCAACGATCGCTTCTAATCCTTTTTCTAGTACGTAGCTATAAAGCTCTTTTAACTTTTCTTTCGTTAACGCCGCTACGATTAATAAAATAAGATCTGCACCAGCTTCATACGCCCTATCAATTTGGATTTTATCGATTATAAAATCTTTGCATAAAAGCGGAATGTTACTTTCTGCTCTTGCAGTTTGTAAATCGTGAAACGATCCTTTAAAAAATTGACCGTCTGTTAAAACCGAAACTGCTCCTGCACCGCATTCTTCATAAGTTTTCACTTGTTTTCGTACATCAACGTGTACATTAATATCTCCTTTTGATGGTGATGCTCGCTTTACTTCTGCAATGACAGTAAATTGCTCTAAAGCTTTTACGAGTGAGTATGTTTTTCTTTTTTCATTCCCTGGTGTATATGTTTCATATAACTCCGCAACTTCTTTTTTCTTCTGCTCTACAATTTTGTCTAAAATCGTCCCCACCTTAATTCACCCTTTCTAATTTTTCGTTGCTTGCTGTAATTAATAAGTTTAGTTTGGCTAATGCTTTTCCAGAGTCAATGCTATGTGTCGCTAGTTTAATTCCCTCTTCAATCGTTTCCGCTTTTCCGTTTGCGAAAAGAGCGAGCCCTGCATTTAATAAAACGGTATCGCGGTAAACACTCTTTTCTCCATTTAATACGCCGAGCGTAATCTTTGCATTTTCTATTGAATTCCCGCCTCTAATTTCTTCATTTTTCACTTTTGAGAAACCATACTTTTCCGGATCGATACTCATTTCTACTATTTCATTATCTTTTAAAAGGGCTACGTGATTTTCTCCCTGTAATGATGCTTCATCTAAAAAACCACTTCCATTTACGACAAGCGCTTGTGTCCGCCCTAACTTCTGTAATACTTGCGCAACTGGTAATAACATATCTCGTTTATAAATACCGACAAATTGTGTTTCTAAGTTAACAGGATTCGTTAAAGGCCCAATTAAGTTAAAGATTGTCGGCACATTTAATTCTTTTCTTATTTTCATAATGCGCCTTAATGCTGGGTGCATCGCTGGTGCGAATAAGAAAGCGATACCGACATGCTCTAGTAAATAATCAATTTCGCTTGGCGTACTGCTAATATTTACACCGAGTTCTTCTAATAAATCCGCACTTCCTGTTTTACTAGAAACAGCACGATTACCATGCTTTGCCACCTTTACACCTGCTCCTGCTAGTACGAATGCCGATGTTGTACTTACATTGAACGTTTGGGCACCGTCACCACCTGTTCCGCAATTGTCCATCGCGCCTTCTATATGGTTTGAAAACGGCAATGCTTTTTCACGAAGAGCACGAACGAGGCCATATATTTCTTCTGCTGTTTCACCTTTCGCTTTCAGTAATACTAAGAAAGCTGCTACTTCACTTTCCAATATGTTGTCACTTAATAAAAGAAGTCCCGCTTCATACATTTCTTCTTCTGTTAAATGTTGTCCCTCCACTAATTTACGAAGATAGGTATTCATACTCTCTCCTCCTCTTTTACTTCTCCTAAAAAAGCACGTATTAACTTTCCGCCTTCTTCTGTTGCGATTGATTCTGGATGAAACTGTAACCCGAAAAGCGGATAATAATTATGACGAACCGCCATTATTTCTCCATCATCCATAGCATTTGCTAACACATCAAAACATTGTGGTAAACTCGCTTGCTCTGCAACAAGTGAATGGTAGCGCATCGCTGTTAGTGGCTGCGTCACGTACGAAAAGATTGACGTTCCGTTATGTTTCACACGCGATGTTTTTCCGTGTTTAATGTGCTCCGCTCTTACAATTTCTCCTCCAAATGCCGATATAATTGCCTGATGGCCGAGACAAATCCCTAATATGGGAACGTTCTTATAGAAATGACGAATAACTTCGATACAAATACCAGCATCTTCTGGTTTTCCTGGTCCTGGTGAAAGCACAATTCCTTTTGGATTCATCTCTTCTAACTGTTCTATCGTTATTTGATCATTTCTTACGACTACAATTTCTTCTTCGTATTCGCCTAACAGTTGGTACAAGTTATATGTGAACGAATCGTAATTATCGATGAGTACAATCATTTCATTACCTCCAAAAGCGCCCTCGCTTTATTTAACGTTTCTTCATATTCAGCTACCGGATCTGAATCGTAGACGATACCTGCTCCTGCCTGAACATATGCTTTTTCATCTTTTACAGCCATCGTTCGAATGGCGAGCGCCATATCAAGATTTCCTGAGAATGAAATATATCCAACAGCTCCGGCATATACATTTCTTTTTTCATGCTCTAACGTATTGATAATTTCCATCGCTCTAATTTTCGGAGCTCCCGAAACCGTCCCCGCTGGTAAACAATACGCTAATGCGTCAAATCCGCTCATTCGTTTTCGCAATGTTCCGTAAACTTCAGATACAATGTGCATGACGTGAGAATATTTTTCTACTTTCATATATTTATCTATCGTCACAGATCCAATTTCACTCACTCTGCCAATATCGTTTCGTCCAAGATCCACAAGCATCATATGCTCTGCTCGTTCTTTCTCGTTTTCTAACAGTTCTTTTTCAATTTCCGCATCTTCCTGCTTTGTTTTCCCTCTCGGTCTCGTACCCGCAATTGGATTTGTCATCACTTTATCGTCTCTAACTGATAACAAGCTTTCTGGTGAAGAACCGAGTACAACATAATCTTGAAAATCGATATAAAACATATATGGTGATGGATTCGCAATGCGAAGCTTGCGGTATAAAGCGAAAGGATCACCTTTACACTCGCTTTGCAAACGCTGAGATAGTACGACTTGGAATATGTCCCCTGCTCGTATATGCTCTTTCGCCGTTTCTACCATCATGCAAAACTCTTTTTCCGTTATAGAAGAAGTGAATGATAATGTTGATTGTATTTCCTTTACTTCCGCTTCTTCTCCTTTTAGCACTTCTTCTTTGTATACTTGCAACCTTTCGTATACTTCTTCATAATCTGCTGAATCATCTTGCCCGCATACATATACAAACGACAACTTTTGGCGTAAATGATCGTAAACGATAAACTCACGATATAGTAAAAGGTGTACTTCTGGAATATTTAATGGATCGTGTAAATCTGCTCCAATGTTTTCATACTGCCGAATGACGTCATACCCTATATAACCAACTGCTCCTCCGCAAAATGGGAATGGGCTCTCTACTTGCGATGATGCAATTACCCCTTCTAACACTTGCAGTACGTTACCTTGCAACTTTTCTGTTTGCCCATGTGTCGTTCGTTCGACTTCCATACCAATGCTTTTCACTTCTCCATACGGATTACAACCTAAGTAAGAATAGCGCCCTTTATCTTGATGAAGCTGTGAGCTCTCTAATAAAAACTTCTTCTTCCCTGTCATACGTCTATATAAAGAAATTGGCGTAATGCTATCTCCTTCTTCTTCAGCGATTACTAAAAATGTTTTTCCTTGTTCTTTTTGCTTCATAAATTCCTCTTTTGTCATCATGCCTTTCACCTCACTCTGAAAAATAAAAAAAGTCCCCTACATATCGAAATATGTAGAGGACGATAAATTTACCGTGGTACCACCTCATGTTGGACGCAAAAGCATCCCGCTTTATTCAGGTACAAAATATATACCTTATCCTTGTAACGGCGGAACCCGGGTTGCCTACTGAAAACAATTGTTCAGCATACCTCTCGTAAGCCCATTCCGTATATGGCACCGTACCGGGCTCACACCTGCCCCCGGCTCTCTGTAACGTCTCCAATATACGTACTCTTCTTACTTAAACGATTTCATTTATTTAATTTTTTATACACAAAAAGGGAGTACTCATCCTATAGAAAGGACGGGTACTCCCGTGGTGCCACCTTAATTCGTTACAAATGTAACGCACTTTACCGTATCAAAAACAATACGTGTCTCTTGTATCGATGAGATCATGTCGCCAAAGCCTACTTCTTTCGTTTCGGTTTGGAAGCTCCGAAGCCCATTCCACATCAATCCCATACTGATTCGCACCAACCATCAGCTCTCTGACATGTTCATCATGTGTACTCTTCTTCATCAACGCTTGCATTTTTTTAAGTTGCACTCATTATAGACTTAACTTTTTTCACAAGTCAATACTTTTTTCGAAAAAAATATTTTCCCCTTCTTTCAATATTATATTGACAAAACAACGTGTTTTTATGTAAATATAATAAATACTCTATTAAAATTAAGGTTTTTTGCTAGAAAGTCATATATCCCAAAAGTAAAGAGCTGTCAAAAAACGCTTAAATTTCAGAAAATTCGTATTTGCGCATGGATTTTTCTGAATAATCATGATAGATTATAAAGTGAAACTTTAATCAGTGGGGGTTTTGTTCATCCCCGATTGATTATTAGCCTTCACCAATCGGGCATTTACGGGCAGTTGATCTCCCACCTAACTTCCTTGCCCAGTCAATTTTAACTTGTGGGAGTTTTACTGCCCGTTAATGCGGGATAAATATGCAAAATGCATCAAAAGACATGACAAAAGGAAGGGGAACTACATGAGTACGCAGATGTTAACTTTAACTTCTATCTCTATTTACATGCTCGGGATGTTAGTAATCGGCTATTTCGCCTACAAACGAACATCCAACTTAACAGATTATATGCTTGGCGGTCGTACACTAGGCCCCGCAGTAACAGCATTAAGTGCTGGAGCATCCGATATGAGTGGTTGGCTTTTAATGGGCTTACCCGGTGCAATGTTTAGCGTTGGATTAAGTAGTAGTTGGATTGCAATTGGCCTAACACTAGGCGCATACGCAAACTGGCTATATGTCGCTCCTCGCTTACGTACCTACTCTGAAATTGCAAACAACTCTATTACTATCCCAGAATTTTTGGAACACCGTTTCCACGACAAATCTCACATGCTACGCTTAGTATCTGGACTTGTTATTATGATTTTCTTTACTTTCTATGTAGCTTCAGGGTTAGTTTCAGGCGCTGTATTATTTGAAAATTCATTTGGTATGAACTATCATATTGGATTATTCATTGTAGCAAGCGTCGTTGTAGCTTACACATTATTTGGTGGTTTCTTAGCAGTAAGTTGGACAGACTTCGTGCAAGGAATCATTATGGTAGTTGCTCTTATTCTTGTTCCTATCGTAACAATTATGAATGCAAACGGACTTGGACCTGCATTTGATACAATTCGCTCTGTAGATCCAACACGTTTAGATATTTTTAAAGGTGCCTCCACTTTAGGAATGATTTCTTTATTCGCATGGGGCCTTGGTTATGTTGGACAACCTCATATTATCGTACGCTTTATGGCAATTTCTTCTGTAAAAGAACTGAAAAGCGCACGAAGAATTGGTATGAGCTGGATGATTTTCTCTGTTGTCGGAGCTATGTTTACTGGTCTTATCGGTATTGCCTACTATTCACAACAAGAGTTGACATTATCTAACCCAGAGACAATTTTCCTTGAGCTTGGAAAAATTTTATTCCATCCACTTATTACTGGATTTTTATTAGCTGCGATTTTAGCTGCAATTATGAGTACAATTTCATCTCAACTTCTCGTTACTTCAAGTGCTGTAACAGAAGACTTATATCGTACCTTCTTTAAACGCTCTGCTTCTGATAAAGAGCTTGTATTTGTCGGTCGTATGGCTGTTCTTGGTATCGCATTAGTTGGGTGCGCATTAGCGTTTAAACAAAATGATACGATTTTAGCTCTTGTTGGATACGCTTGGGCTGGATTTGGTTCTTCATTTGGACCAGCTATTTTATTAAGTCTATATTGGAAACGCATGACGAAATGGGGCGCACTTGCTGGTATGATTTCTGGTGCCGCTACTGTTATAATATGGACTCAATTTAAATTCTTAACAAACTTCTTATATGAAATGATTCCTGGTTTCACAATTAGTTTACTAGCAATCGTAATCGTTAGTTTACTAACACAACCTTCAAAAGAAGTTGAAGAGCAATTTGAGAATTTCGAAAAACAACATAGTGATAGTCTATAAAAAGAAATCTCTGCTGTTATCGTAACAGCAGAGATTTTTTTACAGTTCGACAATCTTCTTCTCAAATTTAACAAATTCTTTATGTTTCGTTAAATTTAACATAACACTACTCCTTTATAGTATTAGTATTAGCACTTATACAGAAAGGGGACTCCAACATGTTAGCAGCTTTCCAGCAACAACATATAAGAAAATTTTCACCTATTACAAATACTTCTGCTTCTCGTTTAAACATTCAACCTAATCCACCCAAAATTTCAATTGCTCCTTCTGTTATTTCCGTTATCGGTATTCATATGCAAAAAAATAAGTTGAAAATAAAAACTGGACAAAGTGCGGATTTATCAGCTTCCGTTTTGCCAATGCAAGCAGCAAATAAAGAACTTATTTGGACAAATATGAATTCTGACATCATTACCATATATCCAAAAGGAGATACGGTAACGATTACTGGAAAAAGTGCAGGAAGAGCAGTCGTAATTGTTACAACTGCTGAAGGAAAATTTCGTGACCTATGCGTCATTCATGTACAACCTTATATGACAAACCCAAAGTAAAAGAGTGGCTACGAAGCCACTCTTTTACTTTATTTCAATGTGGGGATTTTTACTTTTTACGAGATTGATGAATTGTTCTTTATCTTTAGGAGAAATAATCTCTGTTTTATGTACGCCGTAAACAATTTCAAGTCGATCGAATGATAATGCGTGAGCTGCTATTGGGTTTTTCGTATTTGAAATTTGTTTTATATCTCGTATAAATATACATTTTTTTACGGGACCTGATCTAATAGTAATTGTTTCTTCCCCGACAATGTATTTTGTTGAAAACCAACTCCAAATAAATACTATTGCCAATGGAATTGTAAAAAACAAAAGAAAATATTCTCTCCCTGCAAATATTGGAGTAAAACAGGCGCCTAAAATAATGAAAAAGATTGAATATAACCATGCGTCTTTTTTTGATGGAAATTCCACTACACTCCCCCCTTCTTCACCTAAATTTCTACAAAACAAAAAGAGAAGTATCTTAACTTCTCTTTTCTCCGCTAACATTATAAATCCTGTGTATACACTGGCTCGTTCACCACATTTTTTGCTGTTCTTTTTTGTTGCTGCAGTAAGAAAACAGATACACCAAACAATACGAGCGTGCTGCCGATAATTTGCATTGCGTTTAATTTTTCTCCCAGTAAGAAAAATGCTAGTATAGACGCCCCAACTGGTTCTCCTAAAATACTCATCGAAATTGTTGTTGCATTTACGTAGTTTAATAACCAATTATTAATGACATGTGACACTGTCGGTACAATCGCAAGTAAAAGAAAAACGGTCCAGTCCCACTTCGTATAACCTGTAAAAGGCACTTGCAGCACGATATTATAAATCCCCATAAAAATACCTGCGAATGCAAAAACTGTAAAGCTATAAATCCAGTGTGAGACTTTCTTTACTGTCGTTTGCCCGATAAATAAATAACCGACAACCGCTATTACACTTAAAAAGGATAATATATCTCCATAAATTGCTTGTTTACTTAAACCTAAATCTCCCCAACCAATACACATTACACCTAATATAGCGATACCCATCGTTGCAATGGCTGAGTAGGTTGTTCTTTCTTTAAATAGAAAAAAACCTCCAACTAAAGACACGATCGGTTGAAGTGCTAAAATAATTGTCGAGCTAGCAACTGTTGTATGCTTTAAAGACTCAAACCATAAAAGAAAATGTAGCGCTAAAAAGAATCCAGATCCAATTAAAAATCCCCAATCTTTTATTTGAATCTTCTGGAACTCTTCCCGCTTCTTCCAAACGATAGGCAGCATAATAAGTACAATAATCCATAAACGATACATACTTAAGATGGAAGATGGTGCTGAGGACATCTTTACAAAAACTGCTGCGAATGAAATAGCTATAATGGAAATGGCTAACGGTAGTGCAATTGATCTTTCCTGTTTCAAATTCTGTCTCCCCTCTCACCTGTCAAAAATCCCACTTCATTATATCCGTTTTCTTTCCTAACTTAAATACTAATTTTTTAGATTCTTCGTACCATTATGGTAAAATAGAAATTAAGGCACCTATTAGTGAATCGTTCTTTCATTTTCACTATAAGCGTCGCCCTTACAATCATTACAGTAAATTTTTATTTAGGGGGATCTACATGAATCAAACAATAGGGAGAATTGAGGAAATTTCATTTTATAGCGCATCACTTCAAGAAGATGTTACGCTTTTAGTTTACTTACCAGTAAATTACACGCCACTGCACAAACATACAGTTGTAATTGCACAAGATGGTAGAGATTATTTTCAGCTCGGTAAAGCACACCGTGTAATTGAAAGCCTTCGTGAAACTGAAGAAATTGACCGCACAATTATTGTCGGTATTCCATATAAAAACGTACACGATCGTAAGGAAAAATATTTCCCAAGCGATGTAAAGAATGCTGCTTACATTCGTTTCCTTGCTCACGAGCTTGCTCCATATATCGATGAAAATTATCCAACGTATCAAATGGGTAAAGGTCGCGTTTTAATTGGAGATTCTCTTGGCGGTACAGTTTCCTTTATGACTGCACTTATGTATCCGCATACATTCGGTAAAGTTGTTATGCAATCACCATTTGTTGACGAAACAGTAATGAACTTAGCAAAAGAATTCAAAGATCCACAGGCTTTAGAACTTTATCACGTCATTGGTACAGAAGAAACAGCTGTAAAGCGCACTGATGGGCAAGTATCTGATTTCGTAGAACCGAACCGTGAGCTTAATACTCTTCTTACAGATAGAAATTTCATCACGCATTACGAAGAGTTTGAAGGTAATCATACTTGGAAGTATTGGCAGGCTGACTTACCGAAAGCCTTCTCTCATATTCTATCAATGAAATAATAGAGAGCAGTGTTCAGAATAATTTGATATAATAGATAAAGAGATTTATTTTTCTCAAAATCTAACTAGACTTACAAAGGGAGGAATTGGAACATGAAATTAGGCATTGTAATTTTTCCATCTAAAATGATTCAAGATAAAGCGAACGGATTGCGTAAGCGTTATGATCCGCACTACGCATTAGTTCCGCCACATATTACATTGAAAACACCCTTTGAGACGCAAGATGAACAATTAGAATCGATTGTAAACGAGCTACATACAATCGCAAATAAAACGAACCCTTTCACCCTTCATGTCGGAAAAGTTGGTTCATTCGCACCTGTTAATAATGTTCTTTATTTTAAAGTAGAAAAAACACCTGAACTTACTTTCTTAAATGAAGAAATGCATAGCGGATTATTCACGCAAGAACGCGAATACGCTTTCGTACCTCATTTAACAATCGGACAAGGTTTATCAGATGCAGAGCATGCTGATGTATTAGGTCGATTACGTATGAAAGATTTCTATTATGAACAACCAATTGATCGCTTCCATCTTCTATATCAATTAGAAAACGGAACATGGACTGTACACGAAACATTCCACCTTGGAAAGGGGAACAACTAATTTGCACGCACAGATCGTACAAACAGACGAACAACTAAGAGATGCATTCTCTGTACGTAAGCAAGTATTCGTGAATGAACAACGCGTTTCTGCTGAAGAAGAGTATGATGAGTTTGAAGAAACATCAACACACGTTGTTATATATGATAATGATGTTCCAGTTGGTGCTGGTCGTTTTCGCACCATTGATGGAATAGGAAAAATGGAACGCATTTGCGTACTAGCTTCCCATCGTAAAAAAGGCATTGGAAAAATTGTAATGGATGCACTTGAAGCATATGCAAAAAAAAACTCGCTACCAAAATTGAAACTTCATGCCCAAACACATGCTGAAGATTTCTATAAAAAACTTGGATACGTAACGAGTTCTGATGTATTTATGGAAGCAAATATTCCTCACATCGTTATGATAAAAGAATTGTAATTTGAAAACAGGAGGTAGCCCCTCCTGTTTTTTACATTGCTATTTTCTTTTTCTTCCGCTAAAGTTAAATGTTGATGCTATAGTTTTGAAGGTGAATATATGACACAAGAAAAATTTTCACAAAAATCGTTAACACACGCTGATATTCCGCGTGCGACATATCATATTCCGAAAACATCTACCCATTTAATTATGGAAGAAGATGCAGATGCGGCGTATTTCCGCGCTCTCGAACAGCAAAATGTTTTTCTAAACGAAAAACAATTAGAAGCTGTGCGAACGACAGAAGGTCCTGTTCTTACATTGGCTGGTGCCGGAAGCGGAAAAACATCTGTTTTAACAACCCGCGTTGGTTATTTAGTAAATGTAAAACAAGTTCATCCACGGAATATTTTATTGCTTACATTTACACAAAAAGCGGCTGAAGAAATCCGAAGTCGTGTAGCAAATTTACCAGGTATGAATCGTGCCACAAGTAGCTATGTTGTTGCTGGTACATTCCACTCTGTCTTTTTAAAATTGCTTCGTAGCCAAGGATATAATCAGCAAATTTTAGCAAATGAAAAACATAAACAAATTATGATAAAGAAAATTTTAAAAGAATTACGTTTAAAAGACGGTTATGATGCGGAAACGATGCTCGCTATGATTTCCCTTGAAAAAAACAACTTAAATCGTCCGAAAGATGTAAAAGCGAAAACACCAGTTGAACAAGAATTTAAAGAAGTATACGAACGTTTTGAAGAGGTAAAACAACGATATAATTATATCGATTTCGACGACATCTTATTAGAAACATATTATATGTTAGAAAATAACGCTCCCTTACTTACTCAATTACAACAACGTTTCCACTATATTGAAGTAGATGAGTTCCAAGATACATCGTATGCACAATATGAAATTGTAAAATTGTTAGCCACGCCAAGAAATAATTTATTTATCGCAGGTGATGATGATCAAGCGATCTATGGCTGGCGAGGAGCAAGTCATCAAATTATTTTATCTTTCCCAAAGGAATTTGATAATACAACGATTATCGCGCTTAATACGAATTATCGATCCAATCCATTTATCGTTGGACTTGGAAATGAAGTTATCAAACTAAATCAAGAGCGTTTTGATAAAGAGCTATATTCTGTTCGTGAAGAAGGTGTACAACCATTTTACGCACGACCAGCTACAACTCTTGATGAAGCAAATCAAATTTTACAGCTCATTCAAGAGAAAGTAGATAGTGGCGAACGAAACTATAAAGATTTTTGTTTACTGTATCGCACACATTCTGTAAGCCGTTCGTTACTTGATCAGCTTACAATTCATAAAATCCCGTTTATTAAACACGGTGCGAGTCAATCCTTTTACGAGCACTCTTTAATTAGACCTGTATTAGATCATTTACGACTCGTGATTGAACCGTTTCGCCTAGAATCTCTTTCTAACATATTACCAACTATGTATATCGGCCGAGATGAGTGCATTTCCTTTATTGAACGTGAGCAATGGAAATATGGTGAAGGTCGTTTCCCTTCTCTTCTTCATTTCTTATTATTAAATCCGAGCTTGAAACCTTTTCAAGTAAAAAAGGTAAATGAGCGCATTGATTTTATTAAATTTATAAAAGAACTAGAACCGAAAAAAGCATTAAAAGAAATTATTCATGGTAAAGGAAAATATTTAGAGTACTTACAAAGTAACGATCGTTCTTCCTTTACGATGCATAAAGACATCCAAGAAGAAATGTTAGAAGAATTAATGGAGTCTGCAACTCGTTTCACCGATATTCCAGCTTACTTACAATTTATCGACGAGGCGATTCAAGGTCAAAAAGAAATGGAAGCATTAAAAACTATGCCGCAAAAAGATGCCGTTTCGCTTATGTCCATTCATAACGCAAAAGGCCTTGAGTTTCCATGCGTCTTTTTACTTGGAGCGAGCGATGGTATTTTGCCGCATACTTCTTCTTTAAAAGACGCAAATGACCGTGTAACGGAAACTTCTGAAGCACTAGAGGAAGAACGACGATTACTCTATGTCGCAATTACACGTGCGAAAGAAGAACTTTACATTTCTTCTCCGCAATTTTTCAGAGGAAAGAAATTAGACATATCTCGTTTTTTATATACTACAAGAAAAGACTTACCTGAAAAGACATCCACTAAATAAGGATGTCTTTTCTCGTACTCCCCCCTCCTATTCAAATTACCTGCTTTTATCATAAGAATTAACGTAATATCAACCATATCCCGTTCATATTGTAATAGTGTATGTCAGAACTCACGATAAGGAGTGAACATAATGAGCTGCAATTGCAACGAAGATAATCATCACCATGATTTTGATTTCAACTGTGTATCTAATGTCGTTCGTTTTATACATGAATTACAAGAATGCGCAACCACTACATGTGGATCTGGTTGCGAAGTTCCATTTTTAGGAGCACATAACACTGCATCAGTAGCGAATACACGTCCTTTTATTTTATACACAAAGGCTGGAGAACCTTTTGAAGCATTTGCACCATCAGGAAGCCTTGTTAGCTGTAGAACTCCAATTTTCCGCGTTGAAAGCATCGATGATGATGATTGTGCTGTGTTACGTGCATTAGCTGTAGTATTAGGTGATGGCTCCTCTGTACCACCTGGTGACGATCCAATTTGTACGTTTTTAAATGTACCAAATGCAAGGTTAGTATCAACCCCTGCTTGTCTTACGGTTGATTTAAGTTGCTTCTGTGCTATTCAATGCTTACGTGATGTTACGATTTAAAACTAAATAACGATTTAAGCATGGATTGGGTGGCAGAGAATTCTGCCACCCAATCCATGCTTAAAAGGTATTATTATGTATTTTTTATAAAATTGGGAACTTGTCTAGAACATAGAACCTGTCCTTTTCATTAACTGAAAGTAGAAACAGATAAAGGAGTGAAAAACATGTTCTCTTCTGATTGCGAATTTACTAAGATTGATTGCGAAGCGAAACCAGCTAGTACACTACCTGCCTTCGGTTTTGCTTTCAACGCTTCTGCACCTCAGTTCGCTTCACTATTTACACCATTACTATTACCTAGCGTAAGTCCAAACCCAAATATTACTGTTCCTGTAATAAATGATACAGTAAGTGTCGGAGATGGTATTCGAATTCTACGAGCTGGTATTTATCAAATTAGTTATACATTAACAATTAGTCTTGATAACGTTCCTACGGCACCAGAAGCTGGTCGTTTCTTCTTATCATTAGGTACGCCGGCTAACATTATTCCTGGATCAGGTACAGCGGTTCGTTCTAACGTTATTGGTACTGGTGAAGTAGACGTATCCAGTGGTGTTATTCTTATTAACTTAAACCCTGGTGACTTAATTCAAATTGTACCAGTTGAATTGATTGGAACTGTAGACGTCCGTGCGGCAGCATTAACAGTTGCACAAATTAGCTAGTAAAAAGCGGTATTTCTAAAACAGGAATACCGCTTTTTTATATGTATAATAAAAAACACTCACAGTAACATGAGTGTTTCATTCTTCATATTGTTTTATTTTGCTCTTCTTTTTCCCGCAATTACATCCCTTTTTCTTCACAAATCCTTGTTGTTGCAATTGTTCTTGATATGCCTGTTGTTGTGCTTGGTGTTGTTGCTGTATATTATACCACTGCTGCAGGTCATATAAATTTTGCCTTGGATTATTGCTCACAGCAAACATCTCCTCTACTGTCAATTCTGTCTATTCACTATATGAACAACTCCTTATTTCCGTTCCCTCATTCTTTTAAACTCCGCTTTTTCTTGATGTTATAAAAATATATTATTCTCCCATAAAATATCCTGTAATTGTTTCAATGATTGCAGCTGCACCTGCGATAGCTAATAATGCAAGTAATGGCTCCGCAACGATCGGGATCCAATTATATAAAACTAATAAAAAAGCACTAACCCATACACCTGTACACCAATAACAACTTAATAATTCTCCAATCCATTTTCTTAATCCTTTACCTTTTACTTTTGTAAAAGTCGATACGCTTCCATCCGGCTCCGTAATCTCTAATTCATCAATAAACGGTCTTCGCAAAAAGGCTGTAATTTTATCATAAACAATTAAACGAGTGAGCCTAAAAGCAGCTAACGCGAATATAAAAAATAAAAGCCAGCTTGTAAATAGCATGAATCCACCTTCCCTTATCTTCTTTCGCCTATTTAAAAAAAAAGGTCTTGAGATTGTGACCAAATCTCTCCGACTCCAATATCTTATTAATGTAAATACAAACAAGAAGATAAGGAGTGACATTAATGAGTTGTAACGAAAATAAACACCATAGCTCTTCTCATTGTGTAGTTGACGTTGTAAAATTCATCAATGAATTACAAGATTGCTCTACTACTACGTGTGGATCTGGTTGTGAAATCCCATTTTTAGGAGCACACAATACTGCATCAGTAGCAAATACACGCCCTTTTATTTTATACACAAAAACTGGTGAACCTTTTGAAGCATTTGCACCATCTTCAAGCCTTACTAGCTGCCGTTCTCCAATTTTCCGTGTGGAAAGCGTAGATGATGATAGCTGTGCTGTACTGCGTGTGTTAACTGTAGTATTAGGTGACGGTTCTCCTGTACCGCCTGGTGACGATCCAATTTGTACGTTTTTAGCTGTACCAAATGCAAGATTAATCTCGACATCTACTTGCATTACTGTTGATTTAAGCTGCTTCTGTGCGATTCAATGCCTACGCGACGTTACTATCTAATAAGTTAAGTAAACTAAAAAACTATTGGGGTGGTAGAAGCTTTCTACCACCTTTACATATTTAAAAGCCGGCCATATCAATCGATTTGATGTCTTCTATAGATAACCGAACATCTCTCATACTATTTGGTGGCATAATGGATACAATGCCATTACGATACGATATAATCGATCCTATATATGAGACGGTAGTCGTTCTTATCCTACATCTTACTTTCGGAATATAATGAGGACGATTTAATAAAAAATGAATTTTTTCTTCATTATTCATATCTTTAAATGATTTATTGTACGGGACGGCTCTCACTTGCTGTTGTTCTTCTTGCTCTTCTTGTTCCTCTTCTTCTATTTTTTCTTCTATTTGCTGCTCTTCTTGTTCTATCACCTCTTCCACAGCACTACTTACAACATTTTCGTTTCTATTACTTTTCTCTTCTCGGTCCTCATCTTCAAAATTCGTTAATATAATTCGTTTTATTTTCGGTGCAGCAAGTTCTAAATTTACTTGCGCAATATATAACAACGGTTTTCCAACTGTTGAACTTTTATTTTTATTCTTCACACTCGTCCCTCCCACTTCCATACGTCGCTGAATAAATCGTGTACTATTATAGTTATATTCATAACGTGGCAAGAACTTTCGTTAAAAATCGTTCTTTCTGAGAACAATAAAAAAGGACAGCCTCAACTTTTAGAGACTGTCCTTTAAAAACTATAATCAATATTTATCCTAAAATATGATATCCTGAATCAACGTGAATATTTTCTCCTGTTACACCGCGTGCTAAATCACTGAATAGGAATACTGCTGTATCTCCAACCTCTTCTGGCGTTGTAGTACGACGAAGTGGTGCACGCTCCTCGATTTCTCTTAAGATTGAGTTAAAATCGCCTACACCTTTCGCAGATAACGTACGAATTGGTCCTGCAGAAATAGCGTTCACACGAATGCCATGTTGGCCTAAATCGTTTGCTAAATATTTTACGCTCGCTTCTAATGAAGCTTTCGCAACACCCATAACGTTATAATTCTTCACAACGCGCTCACCACCAAGGTATGTTAACGTTAAAATATTTCCGCCTTCTGTCATTACTTTCTTCGCTTCTCTTGCTACAGCTGTTAAAGAGAATGCACTAATATTTTGTGCAAGTAAAAATCCATCGCGAGAAGTATCTACAAATTCACCTTTTAAGTCATCGCGATTTGCAAAAGCAATACAATGTGCTACACCGTGAATAGTACCTACTTCTTGTTTAATTGTTTCAAAGCAAGCTGTAAGTTCCTCATCATTCGTTACATCACAAGGTAATACAAGTGATTCTTGTCCTTCTAATGTGTCCGCTAATTCACGAACGTTTCTTTCTAAACGTTCTCCTGCATATGTGAATATTAATTTTGCACCTGCATTATGCAAAGAGCGAGCAATTCCCCATGCAATACTTCTTTGGTTCGCAACGCCCATAACAACAAATGTTTTCCCTTGTAATAGTTCCATGATATATCCTCCCAGAAATACTTATACTTGTTATTAGTACCTGATACTATAATTATAGTACCATAAAACCGCTTAAAGGCAAACAAAAAAGTCATTAACATAAATTTGTTAATGACTTTTTGTTTCTATAAAAAAACGTTCTAATCCTTCTTCCCAAGAAGGCATTTGTAAAAAACCATTTAATCGTAGCATATTATGTTGAAAAATAGAATATTTCGGCCTCGCAGCCTCCGATCCGAATTCTTCCGTTGAAACAGGTAATACATTCACATTCATATTTGCATAAGAAAATATTTTTTGTGCAAATTCAAACCAAGAACATGATCCTCTATTGGATACGTGATATGTACCGTATAAAGAAGTGTGAATGAGCTTATTAACCATCATATTTAAATCTGCCACGTACGTAGGAGAGCCAATTTGATCCGCTACAACGGTTATTTCATCTTTTTCTTTACCTAATCGCATCATCGTTTTCACAAAATTACTTCCATATTTACCATACAGCCACGATGTACGAACGATAAAATATTTATTATGTAACTCTTTGACGAACTGCTCCCCCGCATACTTAGAGGCCCCGTATATATTTATCGGCGCTGGATTATGAAATTCCCCATACCCATCCGGTCTTGCGCCCTGAAATACATAATCGGTACTAATGTAAACTAACTTAGCCCCTACTAATTGTGAAGCAACCGCTACATTTCGAGCTCCTATTGCATTTATTAAATAAGCAAGATCTTGTTCTTTCTCAGCACGGTCCACCTTCGTATAAGCTGCACAATGAATGATTATATGTGGTCTTATCTCTTGTACCACTTGTTGAACTCGGGATATGTTTGTTACATCTAGTAACTTTTTATCAAAAGGATATATGTCATATTCTTCAGGACTTAACTCTTCTTGCAGTTGCTTTCCTAACTGACCATTTGCTCCTGTTATAATAACCCGCTCTTTCATTTTCATGCCCCTTACTTTTCTTTTAGTGGTTTCCACCATTCTATATGATTTTCATACCATTCCACTGTTTCTTTTAGCCCTTGTTCAAACGTATACTGCGGTTCCCAATCAAACTCATTCTTCATTTTGTGTGCATCAATTGCATAACGACGATCATGACCTAAACGATCTGTAACAAATTCAATATCTTTTTCTGTTTTACCTAAGAGAGTAATAATTTGCTCCACAACATCTACATTTGTTTTTTCATTATTTCCGCCTATATTATATACTTCTCCTAAACGCCCCTTATGCAAAACGATGTCAATTGCACTGCAATGATCCTTTACATGTAACCAATCTCTTACATTTAATCCATCACCATATAACGGTAGGTTTTTTCCTTCCAGCGCATTCGTAACCATTAATGGAATTAATTTTTCGGGATATTGATACGGCCCATAGTTATTGGAACAACGCGTCACTATAACTGGTAATTTATATGTTTTATAATAAGATAAAGCTATCATGTCCGCGCTCGCCTTACTTGAAGAATACGGACTATTTGGAGCTAATGGGGTTTCCTCAGTAAACTTTCCTGTTTTCCCTAAAGAACCATATACTTCATCTGTTGATACTTGTACGAGCTTAATATGCGGATACTTTTTCACTAATTCTAATAAAGTGACTGTCCCGATTACGTTTGTATCATAAAAAGGGATCGGATCTTCAATGCTACGATCTACATGTGATTCAGCTGCGAAATTTACAACTACTTGCACGTCACGTTCCTTAATAACATGTTCCAGCAGCTCTCCATTTTGAATTTCCCCTTTTACAAAAAAGTAATTCGGATGATCTTGAAGAGACTTTACGTTATTTAAATTACCGCTATATGTTAATGCATCGAAATTTATTATTTTATATGTTTCATAGCTTTGTAACATGTAATGGACAAAGTTACTTCCAATAAATCCGGCCCCACCTGTTACTAATATATTCATAAACAACTCTCCTACTCAAAAGCTATCTTCACATTCCTGAAGTAACGGTAATATTCGATCTTTATCAGACAAAATAGGACTTGTTACTGGCCATGGAATCGCTAATTCTTTATCGTTCCAAAGCACACCAGAGTCATGATCAGCACTATAATATTCATCTACTTTATACATAACAATAGTATGCGGGACAAGTGTACAAAAACCATGTGCAAATCCTTTTGGCACTAATAATTGCCTGTGGTTATCTGCGCTTAAAATATATCCTCTCCACTGTTTAAAGGTTGGTGAATCTCTTCGCAAATCAACGATAACATCATAGATTGCTCCTTGCATAACTTGAATAAGTTTCGTTTGTGCTTTCGGATTTTTTTGAAAGTGTAATCCGCGAATTGTTCCCGCTTCTGCTGAATAAGAAACATTATCCTGTACAAATGAATACGTAACCCCTAATGTTTCTAGCACCTTCTTATTATAACTTTCAGTAAAAAAGCCACGCTCATCTCCAAATAACCTCGGTTCTAACAATTTTGCATCGGTAAAGTTTGTTTCTACAACTTTCATATTCTCACCTATTCTCCGTTAAACTGTTTCCCAAAGTTCATATCCCGTGCTAACGTATTCGCCCTTTGAAGAGAAGCATGAGTTCCCGCATCCGTCCACCAACCGCTCATTTCATTATAAGTAAGTACTCCTCGTTTTAAATACCAATTATTTATATCTGTAATTTCAAGTTCTCCCCTTGCGGAAGGTTTTAATTCTTTTATATAAGAAAAGACTTTCGAATCATACAAATAAATTCCCGTAACAGCATAAGAGCTTTTCGGCTCTTTCGGCTTTTCTTCAATTTCAATTATTTTTCGGTTTTGAATATGCGCTACACCAAACCTTTCAGGATCTTCTACAGATTGCAATAGCACTTTCGCACCTTCTTTTTGCTTTGTAAACTCTTCAACATACGGATGAATATCATCTGAAAAAATATTATCTCCTAATATAACTACCATACGATCATTTCCGACGAAATCTTCACAAAGACCTAAAGCTTGTGCAATCCCGCCCGCTTTATCTTGCACCCGATACGTAAAAGACACGCCAAATTCGTGGCCACTTCCTAAAAAGCTAACAACATCTCCCATATGCTCTTTACCTGTAATTATCATAACATCTGTAATCCCGCATTGTTTTAGCTTATATACTGCATGATAAATCATTGGATACCGTCCAACAGGAAGCAAATGTTTATTCGTGACTTTCGTAATTGGATATAGTCTCGATCCAGTTCCGCCCGCTAAAATAATCCCTTTCATCCTACATCTCTCCCTTATGATGGAGATAGTATATCTTTATACTGTTCTACAAACACTTTCCGATACTTCTCGTATGTATCGGCATCAAACTCATCTCCGTTATAATGAATACACCATAAATTTGCTTGATTAGGGATGCCAATTAGATAGCCAGCCTTTTGAAACTCTAAAGACTGTGAAACGTCATAAAAGTGGAATCCTTGAAATAAATCTTCTCGCCACGGAATATCATACTGTGTTGCCATGAGTAAACCATCGATTGCCTGCACTGACATAAAAGATTGATTTCCATAAAACCCTTGATCTAAATTTAATAATTGATAATTCCGTCTTCTATACTCAATCACTTTCCCCACTAAATTTTTCCCTTCCCACCATATCCCGTTACTCGGTAAAAACTGAGCACCAGCGACTCCAATTAAACCAAGTTTTTCATTTTCTTTAAAAAGAGAAATAAGATTATAAAACATATCACGATTAATAAGGTACGTGTCTTGATGTATATATACTTTATACTTTGCTGGAAATGAAAGAGCACGGTTATATGCACTTGCCATACTTTTTGCATCTCGTATCGGGAAAATTTGCACAGCATAGCCAGGGGGAACAAAAATGTTTCTTATTTGCCTCTCGCATTGCTCGAAAAGCTTTTCATTATTTACACAAACAACGACTAATATTGTGTGATCTTTCATTTTGTAGCCCCTCTATTCTTCCTTATTCACATCTGACATATAGTTTTCTACAAATACTTTTCTATATTTTTCATAGTTTGTCATATTCACATCGAAATGATAATGAATACACCAAGCATCGCGCTGTACAGGTACACCGACTGTATATCCTGCTTTTTTAAATTCAAATGATTGAGATACATCATAAAAGTCAAATCCGTCAAATAAGTCTTCTCGCCACGGGATATCATATTGTGTTGCCATTAACAAACCGTCAATACATTCAACAGGAATAAACGTCTTTGATTCATGAAATGGTTGCTCTAAACTTGCCATATAAAACAAATCGTTCATATAACCAATGACTTTCCCGACAATCCCACGCCCTTCGTTCCATACACCAGTTGGAGGAACATATTGCGATCCAACCATCCCAATCATTCCAAGATGTTCATGTTCCTCAAATAATTGAATTAATCCGTATAAAAAGGCTGCGTTTATAATAAATACATCTTGGTGTAAATACACTTTATACTTTGCTGGATGTGAAATGGCTTGATTGTATCCGCTCGTCATGCTTTTTGCATTTCGAATCGGCATGAATTGTATAGTATATCCAGGAGGTACTGCCAATTTCAATATATGTCGCGCACATTGTGCATACAATTTCCGATCATTTATACATGTAACAAATAATATTGTTTTGTCTGCCGCACTCATAATTGTGATTTTTCTGCTTCAATAATATATTGAAATACAACCGTCTCAGCCATGAAGCCACTTCCAAGACGATACTTTTTACAAATTCCATATAACTCTTCAATAAGTGGCTCATATATTTTATGATCAACATATACACGATCTACTTTACTAATTGAATATCCAGCTTTTAAAAACAGTCTTAACATTTCATTAAAAGTAAAGAAACGAATATGCGTTTTATCTAACAGACCATACTCTGTATACGTCCAGTTTCCAGCGAGTAAGGGGGCTAACACCGAGATGTGAGCAACGTTCGGTATACTAGCTAAAATCACACCATTTTGTTTGATATATGGTTTCACTTTTTCTACCACAGCCCATGGATCAAACAAATGCTCTAATACGTCACCAAATATGACGCAATCAAATTGGCCCTCCTCATACGGCATATCCATTGTCTCTATATCACCTAAAACAACATGATCTAGCTTTTCTTTTGCTTTTTCCGCTGCTTCTGAAAATGCCTCAATTCCTGATACACGTGTACCATTTTCTTTTATAGCCGCTCCTAATGCACCGCTCGAGCAACCAATATCAAGAACTTCTTTCCATTCCTTTTTTATATGCTTCAATAAATTTGGATTCGCTGCATTATAATAAAAATCAGATTTTTCTTCATATAAAGAACTTTTTTCCCGATTCATTTCACACACTCCTTATGTAAATTGAATTTGAAATATACATCTCATATGAACAAAATACACTTTATAACCAATACCATCCCTGCCGATACTCTAATATATAGCCAATCTATCATTATTAGAATCGTGACAAGTTATTTCCTAAAAATAGCATGCATTACACCTTATATTGTTTATCAAAAACACCTCGAAAATATTTACGGTTATACTCGATTGCAGCATTATTCGGAACATAAGAAGCTGCTAATTCATTGTAATAATAAGCTTTGTCTTGCTCCCCTAACTTGCTGTAGCAAATACACATTTGTAAATAAGGAAGCCATGTGTAGCTAGCTGGACTGTGAAACGGACTATCCTTTGCCAGCGGCACTTCCGTTGCTAATTTAAACCAAAATATCGCTTCATTATACTTTTGTTGATCCATATATATATATCCTATTCTTGTACAATTCTCTCCTCTAGGAACATCGTACCGAAACGATTTTGCACAAGCCTCAACTGCTTTCTCCCACAGTCCGAGCTTCGCATAACAATCCCCTAACTTACCACATGCATAGATTTTCTCTTCATACCATCCTTCATCTTGATTCAGAAATGTTTCATATAAAAGAACCGCATCATTGTATTTTTGATTATCCATAGATTCATTTGCATAATAAAACAAATCTCTCGGACTCAATTCTTCTCCAGCTGCTACAGCATTTTGAAAAATTTTCAAATTACGATCCGTTACTTCTTTTTCCTTTTTATGTGTAATAGCAATGTTGCTATTAAAAATTTCACCGGAAACCGCTAAATACTCATGTACTTTACCAAACCATTGAAACTGTTTTTCGCGCTTTACAAGCCGATACCTTCTTGTGCAATATAAAGGCTTCCCGTTAGAGTCCATTACGAGGTGATAAGGCATCGAAACAGCATCCACATTAGAATCTAATTGGCCCTTTAATTGTTTCAATGCTTCTTGAGCATCTTCTAATAATACGTCATCTGCATCTAGCCATAATATATACTGTTGCGTCGCTTTTGAAAAAGCAAAATTTCTAGCCGCCGAAAAATCATCAATCCACTGGAAATCATATATATTAGGAGTGTATTTCTCTACAATTTCTTTCGTTCGATCAACAGAACCTGTATCAACTACTACAATTTCATCAACAATTTCTTCAATCCCATCCAAACATCGAGCTATTGTCTTTTCCTCATCTCGGACTATCATACATAAACTAATTGTAATGCCTTGCTTGTTCAATATAATCACCTTCTTCCAACTCAATCATATGTTATACAAACGCGAAACTTTCCACATTTTTATATTGTTCAAGTTATTTTAGATTTCTTTTCAATAATTCAAATGTCCGTGTCATTTTCTTGCGATTTTGCATCTACTATATAATGAAAGCTTTATGGAGGTGAATTTATGTCAAATAATAATTATTCAGATGGCTTAAATCCTGATGAATCATTATCAGCTAGTGCATTTGATCCTAATCTTGTAGGTCCAACTTTACCACCAATACCACCGTTTACACTTCCAACCGGGCCAACTGGGCCGACTGGACCTACTGGGCCATCTGGACCGACTGGACCTACTGGGCCATCTGGACCGACTGGACCTACTGGGCCAACTGGACCTACTGGGCCGACTGGAGGCACTGGTACAACTGGCGCGACTGGACCTACTGGGCCGACTGGACCTACTGGGCCAACTGGACCTACTGGGCCGACTGGAGGTACTGGCGTAACTGGACCTACTGGGCCATCTGGATCCACTGGTGCGACTGGACCTACTGGGCCGACTGGACCTACTGGGCCAACTGGACCTACTGGGCCTACTGGGCCATCTGGATTAGGACTTCCAGCAGGATTGTATGCATTTAACTCTGCTACAGTTTCTTTAGCTCTTGGAATTAATGATCCTGTACCGTTTAACACGGTTGGATCTCAGTTTGGTACTGCAATTTCTCAATTGGACGCTGATACTTTCATCATAAGTGAAACTGGATTCTACAAGATTACTGTTATCGCATATACTGCATTAGTAAGTGTATTAGGTAGCCTTGCAATTCAAGTTAATGGCGTTAATGTACCAGGTGCAGGCACAAGCTTAATCTCAGTTGGAGCGCCTCTCGTTATCCAGGCAATTACACAAATTACAATAACTCCATCAATGGTTGAAGCTGTTGTTACAGGACTTGGGTTATCTCTAGCTCTTGGTACAAGTGCATCTATTATTATTGAGAAAATCGCTTAATCTTTTACTTAGCAGTAAAACTGATATTGGTTTTACTGCTTTTTCTATTTCGAATTCAATCATGAAATCTTTACTATCTACATAATCATATTGTTGTATGACATTTTGCAGGAGGCATAAATATGGAAAATAAATCTGCTGTTCAGCTTTATCTCGAATTGCTAAAGAAAACAATTTTATTTGAAATATGGTTAGAATATGAGGAGTACTTACCTGCATCTCTACATATATCAAAAGAACTTCAATTCGAGCCAGTTACCGTACCACTCCCTTTATTCATTAAGCAATATGCCGAAAATCATAACTTAAAAATTGTAAAGCCAGATGTTTCAAAAAGTGAACGTCATGATGGACTGGATTGGCCAAGAGCAGCACATAGTATGATTGGCCGAGAACGTATGAATCAGTTACATGAGGCAATGGAAACCGTTGTTCGTGAAAATATAGAAGGAGATTTTATCGAAACAGGTGTATGGCGCGGAGGTTCTTGCATTTTTATGAATGGCTTTTTACAAGCCAATAACATTACGGATCGCAATATTTGGGTTGCAGATTCATTTGAAGGTTTGCCAGCACCGAATTTAGAACAATATCCGAAAGACTACGGTGATTATTTACACACATTCGATTATTTACGTGTTTCTTTAGAACAAGTACAAGGAAACTTTAGAAAATATGATTTATTAAATGATCAAGTAAAATTTTTAAAAGGCTGGTTTAAAGATACTTTACCAACAGCACCAATAGAAAAGATTGCAATTGCACGACTTGATGGGGATATGTATGAATCTACGATGGATGGTCTCGTGAACTTATACGATAAAGTTTCAACAGGTGGCTATATTATTATTGATGACTATGGACTACCAGCTTGTGCAGAAGCTGTGACGGACTTTAGAAATCAAAGAAACTTAAAAGCTCCTATTACTAAAATTGATATCTTTGGTGTATATTGGCGAAAAGAATAAGAGAAATTTTGATTATAAGGAGGTTCCATTCCTATTAATCTAATACTTGAATACATGAACCGTTTTAGGAATCTCCTTGTATGTAATAAGCGGTCACATCTTATCCTCTTTCGCTATCAAATAAAACTTTAATTTCCCCATACTCTTCGTTTTGAGGTGAGATTCGTCTGTAAATATCGAGATAATATGGATACCGTATTGGTTTGCCTTTTTACTACAAGGAAGGAGTGTATTTATGAGCGAACTTGAAAAAGAAATAAAATTACTCCCCCCTCCTGAACTCGTCCAATATGTAGGTGGCGATTTTGAAAAGGTCGGTAAAGAATTCCTAAAGCATTTCATTCAAATTGGGGCTTTAAAGTCAAACGAAAAAGTATTAGATGTAGGCTGCGGCGTCGGCCGAATGGCTGTTCCATTAATGAATTACTTAACTGATGATGGAGCGTATTATGGATTTGATTTGTTTAAAGAAGGTATCACTTGGTGTAAAAATAATATTACAACTACCCGTAATAATTTTCATTTTGAACACGTTGACATATACAATCAATTTTACAATCCAGAAGGAAAAGAAGATGCCTCTCACTATAAGTTTCCATATGAAGACGCGACATTCGATTTCATCTTTTTAACTTCTGTATTTACGCACCTTCTCCCAACAGAATTAGAACATTACGTATCTGAGATTGCACGTGTATTAAAAAAAGACGGGAGATGTTTTATTACGTTCTTTTTAATAAACCCTGAGTCATCCTATTATTTAAATGCAGGACTAAGTACGTTAGGATTTTATCATCAAATTGAAAATTGTTATGTCGTAAATAAAGATATTCCTAATTTCGCAGTTGCTTATCCTGAAACAGATATTTGCGCTTTATTGAATAAATATGGCTTAGAGGTAATGAATAAACCACACTATGGTTTATGGTGCGGCCGACATGAATATACGAGTTATCAAGATATTGTTCTTACAAAAAAAAGCTTCTGAAAGGAAGTTACGTATGACAAATGAAAAAAATCTACCTCTTGTTTCCATCCTTATTCCCACCTATAATAGACCACATTATTTCAAAATCGCTTTAGAAAGTGCTTTGGCACAAACTTATCCAAACATTGAAGTTATTGTAGGAGACGATAGTACGAATGATGAAACTGAAAAATTAATGAATGAAAAATACTTACCAAACCATTCCCATATAACATATATCCGGAATAGTACTACTTTAGGACAATTCCATAATGACCTCATGCTCTTAGAACAGTCTAGTGGCGAATACATAAACTTCTTAATGGACGATGACTTATTCCATAGTAATAAAATTGAGAAAATGATGTTCTATTTCCAACAAGACTTAAATCAAAAACTCGCACTTATTACATCATATCGCACTTGGATTGATGAAAATGGAGATATAATTGAAAACCATCCCGCTGTAAATAGATTGTATAGCGAAGATACCCTGCTAAGTGGGATAGATTTTGGAAACCATATGCTTTTATCTGGACAGAATATTATTGGTGAACCTACGACTGTACTCTTTCGAAGGCGACTATTAACAGAACCTTTTGGTACTCTAAATGAAAGGAACTATTGTTGTAGTGTTGATATGGCCTCTTGGATGGGTTTACTTTCAAAAGGTGATGCATTTTATATCACTGAACCTTTAAGTTCCTTTCGCTTTCATGATGGACAGCAAGTACACCATAAATTACTTGAAGGATCTGAAGATTTTTCACATCTCGTTTTAACCTCAAAAAAGTATGGTTTCTTACAAGATTTCAATGATTATAGAACTAGTCTGCTCAAAGCCTATGAGTGGTGTATGGGTGCATTCGAGTTTTATAAACAATACCCCAATCTCATTCCAGATGCACATATACGTCTTTCTCGTTGTTTAAATATAATTATAAAAGAGCTAAATCCACGATAGCTTTGCATAAGGGAGGAGCTATTCCTCCCTATTATGTATGACTTTACATAAATAGTGGAATAAATGTATGGACAGTCTGCTTATATTACTTTTAGAATGACGTCATCAACATATTTACTAGGCGATAGAAAGGATTACATACAGTGAAAGATACGAATTCTCAATATCAAATAGACTACGTATTACTATTCATTTTATTTGCCATTGGGACTGTTAGTTGCTTTGCTATTGCAAGTGCGCAAACCTCTTTACCACCATTTTTACAAAATGTAAATTTTGCACTCAAGCAAATACAATGGTACTTCATTGGATTTGTCGCTATTAGTGTTATTATGATTATCGATTTCGATCGGTATCAAAAAATTGCTTGGTATTTATATAGCTTTGCAATGATATTACTTATCGGGCTAGAACTTCAGGTTCCAGGTGCCGTTACAATTAAAGGGGCTACCGCTTGGTACAGGCTCCCAGGCATCGGAAATTTTCAACCTTCAGAAATTATGAAATTATTTTTAATTATCGTCATTGGACGAATTATAGCTAATCATAACGAAAAATATTTTTTTCGAACACCTCGTGAAGATTTTATCTTACTCGGAAAAATATTCGCAACGAGTTTGCCACCGCTACTACTTATTGCAAAAGAACCTGATTTAGGAAACACAATGGTAATTTCAGCGATGCTGGCAGCAATGATACTAGTTTCCGGTATACGTTGGCGCTTTATTTTCGGATTAGTCTCCGTTATTTTCACAGCAGGTGTTACCTTAACGTATATTTATATTGCTCATACAGAATTCTTTAAGGAGTATATCTTAAAAGAATACCAATTAAACCGCTTCTATGGTTGGCTGGCCCCTTACGAATATGACGCGCAAGGCTATCAATTAAGACAAGCTTTTTTAGCTACTGGATCAGGAGAAATGCAAGGAAAAGGTTGGGAAAATGGACAAGTATACTTTCCAGAACCACATACAGATTTTATTTTCACTAATGTCGCTGAGCAATTCGGATTTTTAGGCGCAAGTGTCATTATTGCACTTTTTTTCCTACTTATTTTCCGCATGATTCATATCGCTTTAGAAAGTAATGACCCTTTCGGTAGTTACATCTGCGCTGGTACAATCGGAATGTTTACTTTTCAAGTATTTCAAAATATCGGGATGACAATCGGATTACTACCTATTACAGGAATCACATTACCCCTTATGAGCTACGGAGGAAGTTCGTTGCTTACATACATGATTGCAATTGGATTTATTTTAAACGTTCGCTCACGAACGAAAGTTTTTATGTTTAAATAAATCGTGCAAAAAACGATATTTTTATCTCTATCCTTTTTTAGTTATACTAATGAAAAATAGGATGGAGGTTTACATATGAAATATGACATTATAGGTGACATTCATGGCTGCTTCCAAGAGTTTCAAAACTTAACGACGAAACTAGGATATAAATGGAATAGTGGAATGCCAGTTCATCCCGACGAGCGAAAGCTGGCATTCGTTGGTGATATTACAGACCGTGGCCCTCATTCATTACATATTATTGAACTTGTATGGGAACTTGTCATACATAAAAAAGAGGCTTATTACGCTCCTGGAAATCACTGTAATAAGCTGTACCGATTTTTCCTCGGACGTAATGTGACAATCGCTCACGGACTTGAAACAACTGCTGCTGAATACGAAGCACTATCTTTTCAAAAACAGCAAATCATAAAAGAAAAGTTCATCACCCTTTATGAAAATTCCCCTTTATATCACGTGCTCGATGAGAAAAGGTTAATTGTATGTCACGCTGGCATTCGGAAAGATTACATCGGAAGGCAAGATAAAAAAGTACAAACGTTTGTATTATATGGCGATATTACAGGTGAAAAACATGATGATGGCTCTCCTGTCCGTCGCGACTGGGCGAAAGAATATAAGGGCGACGCTTGGATTATATATGGACATACACCAGTAAAAGAACCTCGTTTTGTAAATCATACAGTCAATATCGATACTGGCGCTGTATTTGGAGGTAAACTAACTGGATTACGTTACCCTGAAATGGAGACCGTTTCTGTCCCTTCTTCCCTTCCTTTTGTCCCTGAGAAATTCCGCCCAATTTCATAATCCTCTCTACTTCGTACAATTCACGAATAACGAGAGATTATCATATTTTCTAGATGTATCCTATATAAATCTAGGTAAAGCAATTAAAAAAAGATGCAATAAAGTGCATCTTTTTTTAATTGCACGACATATAATGTCGCAGGAGGTGACAGAATGAAGAAAAAATCTTCTAAACAAAAAAGAAAATTCCACCCTTTATATCAGCCCATGTATGGAATTAACAACTGGTGCGGCATTCGAGCTGCAGCTATAGAAGAACTAGAAGAACAAGAGTCATCAAAAAAGAGCAAAGCTAAAACAAAATATGTCTCTTTAGAAAATGCTGTAATGAGTCGCATAATCAATCGTAGAAAAGTAAAGATGCAACAAAAAAATAAACATCTCTCTCATCACGATGAACAAATACTGCATTCTGAAGAAAAACAGGAAAATACGGAAGAGAACATTCCTGTAGCAATAAATAAAAAAATACAACCAGAAATTCCAACCGATATTATAAACCAAGTAAAAAAAATAAAAGAAGCATTAACTCCATCAAATAATATACAAACAGAAAAAACGATCATAATTCAGACTCCTGCACCTGAAAATACGAAAGTAAAAAAAGAAGGCCGATATTCACATGCAGAGGGGCTTCACTCTCATGCAGAGGGTACAGTTTCACATGCAGAAGGACTTCTTACACACGCAAAAGCAACTTGCTCCCATGCAGAAGGATCGAAAACAAAAGCAACTGGACATAGTTCGCATAGTGAAGGAAGTGAAACGACAGCAGGCGGCTCTTATTCTCACGCGGAAGGTAAACATACGATTGCTTTAGGCGAAGCAGCACACGCAGAAGGAACCGCAACTATCGCTAATGGATTCTCTTCTCATGCGGAAGGTAATCATACATCAACAGCTCATTTTGCAGGAAGCCATATTATGGGACGATTCGGCACGGCCGAAGAAGCCTATTCTTGGTTTATTGCAAATGGAACAAACGATACCGATCATAATATCGGTGCTAAATGGCTTGCTCATAATGGAGAAATGTACATTGAGGGTGCTTCTTACAATGCAGGCGGAACGGATTTTGCACAAATGTTTGAAACCGCGGACCATAAAGCTATTGATGTCGGTTATTTCGTTACATTTAGTAGCGAAGAAAAAATTCGGATAGCTACTTCAAACGATTCTTTCATTTTAGGAATATCTAGTGCAACCCCCGCTATTATAGGAAATAGTGGTGCTTTAAGTTGGCAAAAGCGCTATAAAACAGATAACTTTGGAAAGCGTCAATATGTACGTACAGAAACACAAGAAATACAACCACTTTTAAATACAGAATGGGATCCAGCTTGCAAATATATAGCAAGAAAAGACCGTTCTGGTTGGCTTCCTGTCGGATTAATTGGACAAATGTTAGTACGTGATGATGGCACTTGCGAACCGCATGGATATTGTCGTCCAAATGATGACGGCATTGCTACAAAAGCTGAAAGTGGATTTTTCGTTATTAAGCGTACGGATGATAATCAAATTTTAATATTATTCCGCTAAGAAAAAAGGGACCAAAATTCTTCATTACATAAGAATTTTGGTCCCTTTTTAAGCGTGCATTAATAACTGCTGCATATCGCTTGGAATCGTCGTAGCAAAAGACATTTCCTTTTCTAAAATAGGATGATAAAACGCCAAAGATGTACTGTGAAGTGCTTGTCGTTTCATTTCATCCCTTCTTCCTCCATATAAGTCATCACCAAGTAACGGATGTCCCATATGAGCCATATGCACGCGGATTTGATGCGTTCTTCCTGTCTCAAGTTCAAGAGATACATGCGTCTTTTGCGAGGAGCTATGAATCACTCTAAAATGAGTAACTGCCCTCTGTCCATCCTCACAAACTGTTCGTTCAATGATGCTATCTGATTTTCTACCAATCGGTGCATCAATCGTTCCTTCACGTTTTATCATCTCTCCATGAACAATTGCTTCATACGTTCGTTTCACAGCTTTTTGTTGATGTTGTTTCGATAAAAGATGATGTACGAAACGATTTTTTGCAATAAGCATGAGTCCTGACGTATCACGATCCAACCTTGTTACAATGTGCACCGTACTGGCAAGATGCTGCTTATCATAATAAGACAAAAGCGCGTTAGCAACACTTCCCTCTGGATGTTCTCTAGACGGAATCGTTGACATGTTCGCTTCTTTATTGATGACAAGAACTGCATCATCTTCATATACAATGCATAGTGGGATATCTTCCGCAATCATCCCTTCACTTCTTTCTTCCACTGGAAAAAAAACACGTAACTGTTCGCCCGCTTGTAGTTGATGACGAACGCTTGCATATTGACCATCTACTTCAATGGCTCCGCCATGAAATTTTATATCCGTTAAAGCAGCTTTAGAAATCCCTTTTGTTTTCAAAAATTCTCTAACTAAAGTTCCCTCTTCAGCTGACTCTATATCCCATTTCAATGTAAATCTGTTCAATATATAAACCCCTTCTATTTATCTGCAACAAACGAGTCACGGACACGTTTCCAGAATGGGAACGGGCGGAAACGAACAAATCGCACTTTCTCGTTTGCAACGCGATACTGGATTGATTTCACATCTTGATGAACCATCGTTAAATGGTCCACCGTAATTTGTAAGTTCATCCCTGGAGCCGGCTTCAACACACATGTATGATGCTTCGGCAATACAAGCGGCGAGCCTACAGTACGAAACACACGGTTGTTAATGGATGCCATTTCTGCAATTTGAATTGCTTCAATAGAAGGGTGAATAATTGCACCGCCAAGTGCTTTATTATAGGCAGTACTTCCTGAAGGAGTTGAGATACATAGACCATCCCCGCGGAATGTTTCAAAGTACTCTCCCCGTATTTCCACTTCTGTTACTAATGTGCCCTCTGCACTTTTTACAGTCGCTTCATTCATCGCTAAATACTGTGACTCTTTACTTCCATTCACATAGCGAATAATCACTTCTAAAAGCGGATATTCCACCACTTGGAATGGCGTTTTAGCAATCGCAATTACTAATTTCTCTACTTCTGTCGGTAACCAATCTGCATAGAAACCTAAATGCCCTGTATGTACACCAACAAATGCTGTTTCATCCAATCGATTATAATAACGATGAAACGCATATAAAAGCGTTCCATCTCCCCCAACAGAAATTACAATATCGGGTTCCTTTTCATCCATAATGAATCCAAAATCTAGCAAGTACTCTTTCATCGTGCTTGCTAGTGTATCTGATGATTGATCTCCCTTTGACATAATTGTAAATTTCATCGCCAACACCCTTTAGTTTATGATTCGGAATCTTTCGTTTCTTGCTTTCTTGAAAAAGCCTTTTGTGCTTCTTGAATTTCAAGACGAATAGAAGACATTTCTTCATCCAATAAAAACGCCGCTTCCGCTGCACGTTGCAAGCGTATTTTAATATCTTCAGGAAAACGCCCACTATATTTATAATTCAAAGAATGCTCAATCGTTGCCCAAAAGTTCATTGCTAGCGTGCGTATTTGGATTTCTACCAATACTTTTTGTTCCCCTTGAATCGTTTGAACAGGATAACTAATAACAACGTGATAAGAGCGATAGCCGCTATCTTTCTTTTGCGTAACATAATCACGCTCTTCCACGATTTCAAAGTCATTTCGTTTTCGAAGATATTCTACAACAGGCTTAATCTCATCAACAAATTGACACATCATTCGAAGGCCCGCGATATCCTGCATATCTTCTCTGAGCCGGTCTAGCGGTACATTTCTCTTCTCCGCTTTATCAATGATACTTGCAACCGACTTTACCCTTCCTGTTACAAACTCAATTGGAGAATGCTCTGTTAACATTGCAAATTGAGTACGCATTCCTTTTAGTTTCACTTTCAGCTCTGCCACCGCTTGATGGTAAGGTGCTAAAAATTCTTCCCAATTTCGATTCATTTCAACCACCACCAAAATCAATCCATTTGCTTATAGAAATACTTTTTCTACAGCAGTTACTAGTTCTTCTCCGTAATTTGCATTACCTTCAATATTTTCAACTAAATATTCTACTTCTTCTTTTAAACCTTCTAATTCCATTTCAACATCATTCACTTGAATAAACATCGCTGTATCTTTATTCATTGCTTCACGCATTGCTTCCCAGCATGTATGCGGAATACTTACATATATGAAAGATGATTCGTTTTCTAAGATATATAAAAATGATAAATTGTCTGAGTCTACAAGTACGTGATTACGCGCACTTAACTCCTTTACCTCTATTTCAGTATTTTCCGCACAAAAAATAAGCGCATTCTCTCTCATTTCTACGCTCTTTACTTGAATTTTATTTTGCATGCTCGAACTCCTCCATCTCAACTTCCTGTCTTACTTAACAGTATTATTGTATCATAACATGGACGCAAACAAATAAAACATTGAACCAAATTTGTGAAAAAGCGATAATGTGTAAAGAATTATTTTTCAAAAGGAGCGCATACAATGACACAAGAAATTGAAATTGAATTTAAAAATATCGTTACAGAAGAAGAATTCCAATCATTATGCAAATCTTTTTCTATTGAAGCTTTCACGAAACAAGTGAATCACTACTTTGAAACGCCCGACTTTTCATTAAAAGAAGCTGGTTCTGCACTTCGTATTCGTCATAAAGGGGAAACTTATACATTAACGTTAAAACAACCTGCAGAAATCGGCTTGTTAGAAACGCATCAAGTTGTAACCGAGGCCGAAGCAAAAATGATGATGGAAACAAACACAATCATTCAAGGTGCTGTAGTAGACCAACTACACAAATTACAAATTCCTGTTTCCGCTTTAACTTATATGGGCAGTTTAACAACTGAAAGAGCTGAAACATTATTTGAAGGCGGAACGCTTGTCTTTGATCATAGTTTCTATTACAATCACGATGATTATGAAATTGAATATGAAGTGCAAGACGAAGAAACAGGAAAAGCTGCATTTATTCATTTGTTAACACAGCATAACGTACCAGTTCGCCATACAAATAACAAAGTAAAACGCTTTTTCCTTGCCAAACAAAACAAAGCACGCTAAAGTGAAAATTCCACTAGTGAATCCGTTCTACTAGTGGATACATCTCACTTCTTAAAAAGTAAAAGGTTCATTTACACCTGTAGAAGAAGCAAAGAATGTTAGGAAGGCTGTTTATTTGCCCTCTCGAACATTCCATTGCTACAATAGATATACATTTCATGGAAAAAGGAGTTTATAAAGGATGAGCAAGCAACCGATGACACCATTTGAAGCAATTGGCGGTGAACAATGCATTGCAATATTAGTAGACACATTTTATTCCTATGTCAGTAAACACCCTGACTTATCTCCCATCTTCCCGGATGATTTAACAGAAACAGCTAGGAAGCAAAAACAATTTTTAACACAATATTTAGGTGGTCCTAATTTGTACACTGAAGAACATGGTCATCCTATGTTAAGAGCACGCCATCTTCCGTTTGAGATTACGCCAAAACGAGCAGAGGCTTGGCTATCATGTATGGAGCAAGCAATGGATGACACAGGAGTGCACGGTCATATAAGAGAGTTCGTTTTTGAACGTTTAGCATTAACTGCTCAGCATATGGTTAATACTCCAAACGAAACAGGTGAAATATAATGGATAAACAGGAAGCAAAGCATATCAATATGCCATCTCCTTCCGCATGTGAGCATAAGTCTGTAGAAGCATATTTATTTATTGATCCACTTTGTAAAGATTGCTGGGAAATTGAACCCTTTATTATTAAACTATGGCTTGAATACGGGAAATACTTCTCTATTCGTCATATTGTAACTGGAAAAGTGGACGGAACGAACGCTTCCTCACACAAATGGAATAAACCTGCTAATATTCGATTTGTGTGGGAAAAGACGACAAGTTTACAAGGTTTTTCATGTGATGGAAAAGTACATATGCAAGAGGCATCATCAACACCATATTTAGTTTCGATGGCAATTAAAGCAGCGGAGTTACAAGGCCGAAAAGCAGGTTCGAAGTTTTTGCGAAAACTCCAAGAATACATTTTCCTTGAAAATGTATCAAACCCTGACTGCGAATTATTGCTTGCATGTGCAAAAGATAGCAATATTGATGTAGAAGAATTTAAAAAAGATCTACATTCCGCCAGCGCAAAAAAAGCTTTCCAATGTGACTTAAAATTCACAAATGAAATGCATATTACAGAAATACCTTCCCTCGTCTTTTTTCATGCGAACTCAGATGAAGAAGGCATTAAAATCGCTGGAACTTATTCCTATGATGTATACGTACAATTATTAAAAGAGCTCGTAAAATGTGAAATCGAGCCAGAACCATTACCGCCTTTAGAAATGTTACTAGAAGCAACGCAATTTATATCTTCAAAAGAAGTAGCATTTATATATGACTGCTCGCAACAAGAGATCGAGCGCGAACTAAAAAAATTACAACTGAAACGCAAAGTACAAATGATTGACGTAAAATGTGAGCGTTATTGGAAATGGATAGCAATAGAAAAAGACCTGGTGTAAACACCAGGTCTTTTTCTTTACGGCTTATAAAAATATTAAAGGGGATGGGAGAAATTTTCACGTTCAAACAAAGGGGTATATGTTTGTATGTGAATTCGTTCACGCTTATTATATTACAAGATTCGACGTCAGATGACAACCCCTTTTGTCGAATTTCACACTTTTGTCACATTCTAAACGTTTTCATTTTTGAATAAGCTATATAAAAGCCCTTTAGGAGGTGTTTTTCATAAAGAAATCCTATATTTTACTAATTTTTTCATGTGTCCTTGTTTCTTTTTTCTTGTACATTCTCTCTCTATTACAAGCTTTTCCTAAAATTATCGCCTTTCCTCTTTTATTCGGAGTCATCGTCATCGCTCTCTCTTATTTCAACCATAGAAAACGATTTAAAGGATTTTGAATTCAAAAATTAACTATAAAACTGTCTTCAAATTTAGAAATAGTAAGGAAAATCGATTTTCATTTCGACAAATATCGACAAATTGTATTTTTAAACAAAAAAGACGAGGATAAAATCCCTCGTCTTTTCTCATTACTTTTCTTCAAATAATAACGCTTCTAATTCATTTAATTTCTCTTCAAATACTTGTAGTGCCTCTTTCACTGGTTCAGGAGATGCCATATCAACTCCTGCTTTTTTCAGCACTTCAATTGGATAATCAGAGCTTCCTGCTTTTAAGAATTCATTAATGTAACGTTCTACCGCTGGTTGCCCTTCTTCTAAAATCTGTTTAGATAGAGCCGTTGCTGCACTAAATCCTGTTGCATATTGATATACGTAATAGTTGTAGTAGAAGTGCGGAATGCGAGACCATTCTAACCCAATTTCTTCGTCGATTACTAAAGCGTCACCGAAATATTTCTTATTTAAATCGTAGTAGATCTCCGTTAACATATCTGGCGTAACAGCATGTCCTTCTTGTACTTTCTTATGAATAATATGCTCAAACTCTGCGAACATCGTTTGACGGAATACAGTACCACGGAATCCTTCTAAATAATGATTTAATAAATATAGGCGCTCTTTTTTATCTTCTGTCGTTTTTAATAAATAATCATTTAGAAGCGCTTCATTACAAGTTGACGCTACCTCTGCAACGAAGATTGAATAATCACCGTATACGTGCGGCTGTGTCTTTCTTGTGTAATAACTATGCACAGAATGACCAAACTCATGAGCAAGTGTAAATAAATTATTTACATTATCATGCCAGTTCATTAAAATATAAGGATTTGTTCCGTATGCACCAGATGAATATGCTCCGCTTCGTTTTCCTTTATTCTCATACACATCTACCCAGCGATTTTCATATGCTTCTTTCAAAATTTCAACATACTCATCACCAAGTACGTTTAAAGATTTTAATAACATGTCTTGTGCTTCTTCATATTTCACATTCATTTTCACTTCTTGTACAAGTGGTGTATATAAATCGTACATATGAAGTTCATCAAGTCCTAGCGCACGCTTTCGAATATCGATGTAACGGTGCAATAAATGTAAGTGATCATTTACCGTTTCAACGAGTTGATCGTAAACTGCTTCAGGAATATTATTATTGCTCAATGCAGCTTGGCGAGCAGAGTCATATTTACGAATACGTGCATTTAAATTATTACGTTTCACCGCTCCGCTTAACGTACTTGCAAATGTGTTCTTAAATTTCCCATACGTTTCAAATACAGCTTTGAATGCATCTTCGCGAACACGACGATCATCACTTTCTAAAAACTGAATGTAACGACCATGCGTAATTTCTATTTCTTCTCCGTCCTCGCCTTTAATAGACGGGAATTTCAAATCCGCATTATTCAACATACCAAATGTATTACTTGATGAACTCATTACTTCAGATGCTTCCGCTAATAAAGCTTCCTCAGCCTCAGATAATACGTGTGGACGTTGACGTGTAATTTCTTCTAATGCATGTTCATATACACTTAAGTCTCTATTTTCTTTTAAAAATGCTTGTAGTGTATCTTCTGAAATAGATAAAATTTCAGGTACGATATACGCTGTGCTACTAGATACTTGTGAATATAAATTCGTCGCACGATCATTTAAAGCTTGATACACAGAGTTTGTTGTATCTTGATCGTAACGCATATGAGCATATGTATATAGCTTACCTAGTCGCATTGAAATTTCATCTTCATATTGCAGTGCCTCAAGTAAGTTGTTCGCAGAGTCACCAAGCTTCCCTTTAAATTCAGTTAACTGCGGTAGTAACTCTTTAATCGCTTGAAATTCTTTTTCCCATTCTGCATCTGTTTGGAAAATATCTTCTAATCGCCACGTACTTGCTTCTTCAATCTCATTGCGATCTGGTAATGTTTTTGCTTTATTTTGTTCAGACATTCTGTAAGCCCTCCTTTAAATATCTCTACTTAAGTACAATTCTGTTTTTCTTATGTAATTCCTTCACGTTCATTCTTTATTATATCCCCTTTTTCTTCTCCCATGTTGAACTTTGTCTCAAATAGAGATAGCGCATAAGTTAGGCAAATCTCATCATATTTCCTAACTTCCTCCTCCGTCTGTAACATAACTATATTCCTCATTTTTCGGTACGTATAAGTTCCTACTTTACGCAACACGCCTACAAAACATAAAAAAGTCATATATTCAGTAACCGCTACTTTCCATATATGTTGTGAAAAGTACGGAAGTAAGCGCCTTTTCGTATATTTTTTTACATAACTACACACATATTGAAGGGAAATACAATTCCCTACCGCAAGCTTTTCTATACACTTCATGTATAGAAATGCTTGCCATGTAAATGGATTTGTTTGAAAAGCAAATGAAGACGGGAGTGGCACACCAATTTCAGAAGGAAAGCTCGCTGGAGTACATTTAAATTGATATAAGAGGCGTAATAGTGACTTATGATTATAATTCCAAATAGACAGGGCATTTTGCCGAAAGTAGTCCTTTCGCTTCTTCCATTCCTGTCCTAATATTTCTTTCCGGAAAGGAACAGGGGAAAAGAGTAATTCAAAAGTAGTTGTATCGTTTGGTAAATACATAATATGTGAGAAAGAGACGTTTGTAGAAAACGGAGTGATAAAGGCACATTTCATAAATGATTTTTGTTTCGGACAGAAGAAAATGAGAAATGGCTGAGGATAAGATTGTAAGGAGAAAGCCAGAAGTGAGGAAAATTTCATCCAATATGCAGCTTGCTTTTTTAATTGATTTCCACCAATGATCCAGATGACCTGAATGCCCGCTTGCCAATACGAGTATGTTCGTTTAGAAAGTTGTTCTATGGAGAGATTGGCGCATTGATATTCAATCGCAATTTCCCTACCTGCTCTCTCTACGAAAATATCTGGTCTTTGCTGGATTTTTGGAAGGTAACGCTCTATATCCACATGGAAATTTTGACGTTTCAACCATCTATATAGCAATTCTTTACCGTGCATATGATATATAGATTCTGCTTCATAAAAAGCAAGGCATGACTCCACTTTCTTATGAGCAAAATGCCAACTTTTTTGTTTCCCTAATTTCATTTGCACTTCCTTTCCACAAGCTATACAAAAGAAACGCTCCCTTTTACGCATACGTTGTAAAAGCTCTTCATTTCGATTATAGAGTAGATGAATTTTCTCTCCGTTTTCTCTTTTAGCGATAAACATTATAATCACACCCTTTCAGCTCCTTATATTCTACAATTTATTACAAATCCCTTTTAAAAAAGAGATGTCCCAATTTCGGACATCTCTTTTTATAATAAAGGTGATAATAATCGATATGTCGATTCAACAATTCGTCTATGAAGACGTCTTTTATGAAAACGATCGACATGAATTTCACTTGATTCTTCTAAATCATCTTTAAAGTCTTGAACGAGTTTTCGAATGCTATCTGTATCATATAAAAAGGCATTCACTTCAAAGTTCAAATGAAAACTTCTCATATCCATATTTGCTGTCCCAATTGAAGCTAAATCAGAATCAACGATGACAACTTTACTATGAAGAAAACCTTTTTCGTATTCATATATCTTTACTCCTGCATCTAAAAGCTCAGGGAAATATGATCTTGATGCATAAAAGACAGTGCGCTTATCAGGCTTACTCGGCATTAATAAACGAACATCAATACCAGCAAGTGCCGCTACCTTTAATGCAGATAAAATATCATCATCCGGAATGAAATACGGTGTTGCAATCCAAATAGATTTCCGAGCAGAAGAGATCATTGCAAAATATAAATGTTTAATCGTTTCCCATTTATTATCTGGTCCACCTGCAATTAGCTGAACTCCGCCCCAATGATCACCTTCAACTGCTTTTGCCTGTAAATATTCTGGAGCCAGCACTGCCTCACCAGTCATATAAAACCAATCTTGAAGGAAAATAAGCTGTAAACTTTGAACAGCCTCACCACGCAAATATAAATGTGTGTCTCGCCAAAAACCGAAATATTTATCCTTCCCTAAATATTCATCTCCAATATTTAACCCACCTACAAACCCTTCATTTCCATCAATAACAACGATTTTCCGGTGGTTTCGATAATTAATCTTATCGTTTAAAATTGGAAAGCGCACAGGAAAGAACGGAATCATTTCGACACCTGCGTCATTTAATTCTTCAATATACGAATTCGATAACCTAAAACTTCCAACCGCATCATATAAAAACCGAACGACTACGCCTTCTTTTGATTTTTGTATTAAAATATCTTTAATTTCTGTTCCAAGCTTATCATCACGCACAATGTAATATTCCATATGAATGTGGTGTTTCGCTCGTTTTAATCCATCTAAAATGGCCTGAAACGTTTCATCCCCATTTGTTAATGTTCTCGTTTCCGTTTGAAATGAAATATTTAAAGCACCTAAGCGGTCCGCTAAACGAAATAACAGCTCTTGATGCTTATGATTACGTAACATCCGTTCTTCATAATCTTCATGCCCCTTATATTGTAAAAACGCCTGTTCATCCAGTAACGCCTTCTTTTGGAACATTCTCTTTCTCCGAAAGTTTTGTCCAAATAATAAATAAGCGAAGAATCCAAATACCGGAAAAATACCTAACACAATGAGCCATGTAAGTGTTTTAGACGGGTGACGGTTTTCTAAGAAAATAACGCAGCCAATTAAAAATGCAGATACCGTAAATAAAATACTAATAATACCTAAAATCGAAACATCTTTTATCCCAATTACATCCGAATAAAATGCTACATCAATAAACATACGTAACGAAACAAATAATGCGAACAATAGTAGAACAAAGAAAATCAACTTTAACGTATTTTTCATCTCTTACCTCCTTACTAAGAAAGCTTTCCTATTCTTCATATAAAAAGCCGATTTCATACTACAGAAATCGGCCTACGTTTTAGCAGGAAAATTATTGCGAATTGTTTCAAGCGCACGCTCTTTCACAATTTGTTTCCCATACTCACTCACACGATGAATTGTTAAAGTTGATTCTTCTCCATATTCTAAAATAATACTTAAAATACGATCAATTTCTTCTTCATCATGTAGCACTTCATCGAATTCCACATATACATAATAGCGGTCATCAAATGAATACAGCTCATCTTTTATATCTTCAAAGATAAGACGATGACTTAATGAAATAACATCTTCAAAATCATTAAACTTAATTAAAAAGCCAAACGTACCATCTTCATTAAAGTTTGTTCCTGTTTGTTCTTCTACCTCTTCCACTAATTCTTGCTGGAATAATGACTCGATACCCTCATCTAAAGGAATGTCTATAATTTTGTCTACACCTATCGGTAGCTCTAGCTTTTGTCCATCCTTTGAGAGCTCGGCTTTCGTGACAAGTACTTCAATCCCTTTATCGACTGCTTGCACTTGAATCCATAACGGTCCATCAATAAAGAAGTCATCATGATCACGAGCTTCGTCCATCATCTCCCAAAAGAGCTCTTCACTACGTTCGCGGTCATACCAAATTTCTTCACGATTAAACCCTCTGTCCTCTATATCAATGTACGTAATAAAAAACTTCATCGTATGATCGTTAATTCTTTCAATTTCCAAAATACAACTCTCCCTTCCTGTTTAGAATTGTTATGAAGGGATCCCCCACTCATATGACAAATCAATAGATTCTTGTACTCTCATTTTATGATAAGATTCTCCAGAAGGGAAATAAAATCGATTTATTTTACAAAAATAGTTATATGCCTATCTTTATTCGATTGTCTACATAAATATATCATTATGACAATTCTTTACACACGAAAAATTTGGACATACATTTCTATATTCTCCCGTACACTGTAATAAAGTGAAACTTCTATTAGAGGAGATTATTTAGTTCCCACTTTCTTCATCACATACATATATTTCGCTTATTAAAACATCATAAATGGAGGCAGACGAATGGACTTAGAGTTTTTAACATCTGTACTAATGATTGTCGGTATTGATGTTGTATTAGGTGGTGACAATGCAATTGTCATTGCATTAGCTAGCCGGAATTTACCTGAAGCAAAACGAAATAAAGCCATTTTGATCGGTACTCTTTTAGCAATTGTGCTACGAATTCTTCTTACAATAATAGCTGTCTACTTACTCGACATTCCATTTTTACAGCTTATCGGCGGCGTTTTACTTACATTCATTGCAGTAAATTTATTAACTGATAATAGCAACGATCTTTCTTCTATTCAAGGGAAAACAACTTTATTCCAAGCTGTGCGTACAATTGTATTCGCGGATCTCGTTATGGGGTTTGACAATGTCATCGCTATTGCAGGTGCGGCTCACGGAAGATTATTACTCGTCATAATCGGGTTACTCATTTCTATTCCGATTATTATTTGGGGCAGCAAACTTATTTTAATCCTTATGGAACGCTTTCCACTTCTCATTTATTGCGGAGCAGCGATACTCGCCTATACAGCTGGAAAGATGATTACACACGAAGACAGACTTGCAACCTTTTTTCATAACAACCCAAGTTTCACTACAAGCATTCCTTTCTTGTTCATTTTCACTGTTCTATGCATCGGTATTATCGTTCAACAAGTTCGCATACGAAATGTGAAACAATAAAAAAAACCTTCTACTATATAATAGGTAGAAGGTTTTCATATTATTATAATTAATTTACAAGACGTTGTGCTTCACGTAATTGGAACGTTCTTACTGTACGTGGTAAGAAACGACGGATTTCATCTTCATTGTAACCTACTTGAAGACGCTTCTCGTCAATCATAATTGGACGACGTAAAATCCCTGGATAGTCACGAATCATCTTATATAAATCTTGAAGTGGTAAAGACTCTAAGTTTACATTTAATTCTTGGAAAACTTTCGAACGAGTAGAAATAATCTCATCCGTTCCGCTTTCTGTCATACGTAAAATCTCTTTAATTTCCTCAATCGTTAATGGATCTGAGAAAATATTACGTTCTGTATAAGGAATATGATTTTCCTCTAGCCATAATTTCGCCTTTCTACAAGACGTACAGCTTGGAGAACTATATAATGTTACCATACAAAGCTCACTCTCCTTAAAGAGTACAAATTCTGTACTAATTACAGTTTAAAATTCTAACTTCAGTAATTTTTCGCGATAACTTGTCTTATAACAAAGTACAAAAATCGCATTTCATGTAAGCAACAACTTATAATAAACAACAATTACTTTTAATAAGTAACTTCTATAATCATTATACAATAGATTTTGCAAGAAATATACAGTAAATTTCCTACTAGTTGAGAAAACTCTTCCGCGTATTCCACTGCTATGTAACATGATTACGCTCACTTTAGCTGTACTTTAACAATGACCTTCAAACCTTTTAATACTCACTTCCCATTGATTTTTCATATAATATATAGTTATTTATCTATAATTTCACCTAAAAAAAGAGAACGTTTTCTTACTTTTTCTTGATAAATCAATTAAGAAATGTAAGACTATATAAATGAGAATCAAAAGGAACATTTGTTCTTATTTTAACAAACATTCTCCCTCCTGTCTACACGATTTCTAAAGTAAACCAAATATTTTTCTGACATTTCTTTCTTTTTTATCTTTTATCTCATACAATAAAAATACAGACAGGCAAAGGGGGAATTTGCAAATGATTGCTTTTTTTATTGATTTTGTTACTGTTGCTGCCCTCATCATCGGAATCACAGCATTGATTGGTGTCATTTCAAATAGCATCGGTGAAAAACTCTTTGGCGGAAAAGAAAAAATGAAGTTTGTTAACAAAAGTTTGGATGTACAATCCGGATGGAACCAAGTTGGTGGGAAAGGTATTTATAAGAAACGTACGTATTAAAAAAAAGCAGGTAATCACCTGCTTTTTTCTTATTTCTCTACTGACGCCCATTTAAAGCTTAAATCGCCACCATATTTATGGTTGTACATATTTTTAATTGAATCTCTTTGTAAGTATGCTCTACCACGTTGATATACTGGAACAATCGCAGCATCATCAAGTAACATTTTCTCTGCTTCTAGTAAGTTTTTCCAACGAGCATTTACATCGCTTCCATCTTTCTTCGCTTTCATGATAATCTCATCATATTTCGGATTAGAATATTTCATTTTATTTTGTGATCCGTCCGTTACAAACATATCAAGGTATGTAACTGGATCTGGGAAGTCTGCACTCCATCCAGAGAATGACATGACGTAATCGCCCGCATCTTCTAATTTTAGTTTTTGTGCAAATGGTTGTTGTTTAATTTTCACTGTTAAACCTGGTAAATTCTTTTCTAACTCACCTTTTAAATATTCACCAGTTTTCTTCGATAATTCAACGTCTTCATTTAATAGCTCTAATTCGATTTCATTTTTACCAAGCTCTTTTTTACCAGCTTCCCAATACTTCTTCGCTTCTTTCACGTTTGGTTTTACAATATCTCCATTTACAGCACGGAAGTCCTTTTTATCCGGTCCTTTAATGAAGTTATCAGGAATTAATCCTGTCGCTGGCTTAGAACCGTTATTTAATAGCGTGTCAACAAACGGCTTACGTTCAAAAGCAAGAGAAATTGCTTTACGAATATTTTTATTTGCTAACGCTGGATCTTTTTGATTTAAACGAAGGAAGAATACAGATGTATCTTCTACTGTTTGGAAATCTGGTTTTCCTTTATATTTATCGATGAACTCTGCTAATAACGTCGCTCGATCGACTGCGTTTGTTTCATATAAATTGATTGGCGTAGACGTATCTTTTACAATATTAAAGTTTACTTCCTCAATCTTCACTTCTTTATTTTCCCAATAAGATGGGCTCTTTGTCATTTTAAAGCTACGTTCATGTTGCCAATCACTTAGTGTAAACGGTCCATTATATAGTGTTGTATTTGCTTCTAAACCAAACTTCGTCCCCTGCTCTTTTACAAACTTTTCATTCACAGGATAGAAGATTGGATATACCATTAAATCTACAAGATATGGAATTGAATTGTCTAATTCCACTTCTAATGTATAGTCATCAATTGCTTTTACGCCTAATTGGTCTGGACTCATCTCTTTTTTATTAATTTTCTCTGCATTTTTTATATCATACATAATGTACGCTGATTTCGCAGCTGTGTCTGGGTTAATCGCTCTTTGCCATGCGTACACGAAATCTTTCGCCGTCACAGGCTCACCATTTGACCATTTTGCGTCTTCACGTAATTTAAATGTATATTTTTTACCGTCTTCTGACTTTTTGAATTCCTTCGCTACACCTGGAACTAGCTTATCATCTTTTCCTAAACTGTATAAGCCTTCCATCGTATTAGTCATTACTCTTGAAGAAACTGCATCAGCTGATAATGCTGGATCCATCGTTGGAATTTCTTGCGTTTCAATTAAGTTAATAACTTGCTTCGCACCGCTCTTCCCGCTATCCCCTTTTGCGTTCGCTTGCGATTGTTCATCTTTTTGATAACTACATGCCCCTAAAATCATGCTCATTGCTACCGTTGATAATACAAAAACCGGCATCTTTTTTTTCATATTTCCACCCTCCATAAAAATGTTAGCCCTTTCATTTTCAAACAAAAAGAAATATATATATGTTCTAATAATTCATATTATACACACAAATATATTTTTTGTATATTTATATTTCTATCTTATTAAAATTTCCTGTGAAAAAATAAATCTTTGAAAACGTTTCATATTACCAGTTTACCCGACTGAAGTGTCGGAAATAACAAATTTTAAACTTTTCTAAATTATCAGAGAAAAACAAATTTTATATTTTATAATATTTTTTGTATAATTATCCTTCTCTTTTTAGCATAAAATGAAGGTCTCTTCATATTAAAAATATGTAGGTTAAAATGAGTGCAAAGGATAAGAAAGTATGTTACGATACACTTTGCTAAAAATAGATATCGGTAAAGAGGGGACGGACATGACAGCAATTCACTCAAAAAACGGGCCGACAGAAAAATTAAGTTTATTCTTATTAACATGGCCTATTTTTCTAGAAGTTTTTCTTTTTATGTTGATGGGGATCGCTGATACTTTCATGTTAAGTGCATTATCAGACGATGCTGTATCTGGGGTTGGTGCAGCGAATCAATATCTTCATATCGCTATTTTGGTACTAGAAGTAATCGGGAATGGCGCTGCGATCGTCGTATCTCAATACCTCGGTTCCAAACGTTTTATGGAAGCATCTAAAATATCAGCATTAGCCGTCACATTAAATTTAGTGGTCGGACTCGTTATAAGTGCTGGTTTTCTTTTATTTTCAAAACATATGATGATGGCAATGAATTTACAAGGCGATGTACTAACGTATGCACAAAGCTATTTATCCATCGTCGGAGGAGCCATTTTCCTTCAAGCTATTATTAACTCGTTAGCCGCAATTATTCGCGTTCACGGCTTTACAAAGCAAGCAATGTTTGTTTCGCTTGGAATGAATATTATTCATATCGCCGGAAACTACGTACTTATTTTCGGGAAGTTCGGTTTCCCTGAACTTGGTGTACAAGGGGCCGCGATTTCTTCCGCTGTCAGTCGACTACTGGCACTGATTGTGTTCTTCTGGTTACTATACCGCGTTATGGAATACCGTGTAAAATTACAATATTACTTCACCTTATCAAAAGAATACGTGGGGAAAATTTTAAAAATTGGCATTCCATCTGCTTTTGAACAAGTCATGTATCAAGCTTGCCAAATTGTCTTCCTGTACTACGCAACTTACTTAGGAACAGAATCGTTAGCTGCTAGACAATATGCTACTAACATTTCCATGTTTACTTATTTATTCGCAATTGCAATCGGTATGGGAACAGCTATTATCGTGGGACGCCTAGTTGGCGGAAATGAAAAAGATGAAGCATACACACGTGTATGGAAAAGTGTACAATGGGCAATTGGTGTGACTTTATTTATGGTCGCTCTCGTTATTACATTCCGCACACAATTAATGGGGGTATTTACTGATAATCCTCATATTATCGCTCTAGGGGCAAGCGTTCTTTTACTAAGTGTACTACTCGAAACAGGACGTACGATGAACATCGTCATCATTAATTCCCTTCGTGCAGCCGGTGATGCAAAATATCCAGTTTTAATTGGTGCGTTCTCTATGGTGTTAATGAGTTTGCCACTCGGTTACTTTTTCGCCTTCCATTTAGATATGGGACTCGTTGGTATTTGGCTAGCGATTGCTATCGATGAATGGACGCGGGCAATTATTATGTTCTTCCGCTGGAGAAGTAGAGCATGGGAAAGTTACGCACTTGTTAAACCGAATGAGCAAGAAGAGAATGTTTCTGTTCAGGCGCAGTAGCACTTCTTTGATTAAGGTGCATTTATTGATAAATACACTTTATATCGGTGATTCTTTAAATATATCGACTTATCGACAAATATAGTAAAAAAGGTCATTCTTCCGTAACGGAAGAATGACCTTTTTTTTATTGATAAATCTCTTTATATTTCTTGTACTCTGCTTCAGAACATAATACGAAATGTCCTGGGCGAATTTCACGCATTGTTGGTGCTTCATTACCATAATCATGCTGCGATGGATCGTATACGATACGTTTACGATTGCGCTCATAATCTGGATCTGGAAGCGGAATCGCTGATAATAGTGATTTTGTATATGGATGAATTGGATTCGCATATAACTCATCACTTGTTGTTAGCTCAACGATTTGACCACGATACATTACGCCGATGCGGTCACTAATGTATTTTACCATTGATAAATCATGGGCAATGAATAAGTATGTTAAACCTTTTTCTTTTTGTAACTGTTTCAGTAAGTTTACAACTTGCGCCTGGATCGATACGTCAAGTGCTGAGATTGGCTCATCGGCAATGATAAATTCAGGTTCTACAGCAAGCGCACGAGCGATACCGATACGTTGACGTTGTCCACCCGAGAATTCGTGCGGGAAACGGTTTGCGTGTTCTTTATTTAAACCAACTGTGTTTAACAGTTCATGAACACGGTCCATACGTTCTTTTTTACTTTTTGCTAATCCGTGAATATCAATACCTTCTGCAATAATATCCCCTACTGTCATACGAGGGTTTAATGATGCATATGGATCTTGGAAAATCATTTGCATTTTACGGTTGAACTTCTTCAGTTCTGCGCGTGATTTCTTACCATGTACGTTTTCACCATCGAACAACACTTCACCAGCAGTTGCATCATATAAACGAATAATCGTTCTTCCAGTTGTTGATTTACCACAACCAGATTCTCCTACAAGCCCGAATGTTTCTCCGCGGAAAATATCAAATGAAATATCATTAACCGCTTTGACAACACCACCACTCACGTCGAAGTGTTGTTTTACATTTTTTACTTCAATTAATTTCTCACGTTGTTTAGTCATGTTGTTCACCTGCTTTCATTTGAAGAATACGTTTTTCAACAACTGCCGGCGGTTTTACTTCTGGTGCTTGCTCGTGAAGTAACCAAGTTGCCGCATAGTGTGTATCACTTACTTTAAATAAAGGCGGTTCCATTTCAAAATCAATTTTCAGCGCCTGTGGGTTACGTGGTGCAAAAGCATCACCCTTTGGCGGTTTTAATAAGTCAGGAGGCGTTCCTGGAATCGCATATAGCTCTTCCTCTGATCCATCTAAACTTGGCATAGATGCGATTAAGCCCCATGTGTACGGATGTTTTGGGTTGTAGAAAATTTCATCTACAGTTCCAATTTCAACAACTTTACCAGCATACATAACCGCAACTCGGTCAGCAACGTTTGCTACTACACCTAAGTCATGCGTAATGAAAATGATTGCTGCTTCTGTCTTTTGCTGAATGTCTTTCATAAGCTCTAAAATTTGCGCCTGAATCGTAACGTCTAGCGCTGTTGTCGGCTCATCGGCAATTAATAATTTCGGGTTACAAGCTAACGCCATCGCAATAACTACACGCTGTCTCATACCACCTGAGAATTGGTGAGGATATTGTTTTAAACGTGCTTCTGGATTTGGAATACCTACAAGGTCGATTAATTCTAACGCAACTTTACGTGCGTCTCCTCTACTCATCCCTTGGTGTTTAATAAGACCTTCCATAATTTGATTCCCAATTGTCATCGTTGGATTTAATGATGTCATTGGATCTTGGAAAATCATTGCGATATCTTTACCACGAACTTGCTGCATTTCTTTTTCCGTTAATTTCGTTAAATCACGACCGTCAAATATAATCTCTCCATTTTTAATACGGCCTGGAGGATTTGGGATTAACCCCATTAGCGCTTTAGAAGTAACTGATTTCCCAGAACCAGACTCTCCTACAATCGCTAATGTTTCCCCTTTTTTCAAATCAAAAGTAACTCCGCGCACTGCTTGTACTTCACCTGCATGTGTATCAAAGGAGACTTGTAAATCTTTTACCTCTAACAATGTTTTCATTTTTACTTCTCCCTCCTCGTTTACTTACGCATTTTTGGATCTAACGCATCGCGTAATCCATCTGCCATTAAGTTGAATGCTAGAATTAACATACTGATGACAACCGCAGGGATGAACATCATGTGTGGATACGTTTGAATAGATTTATAACCATCATTTACAAGAGAACCAAGTGACGCGAATGGTGGCTGAATTCCTAAACCAATGAAACTTAAGAACGCTTCACCAAACACCGCTGATGGAATTGTAAACATTGTCATTACGATAATAGGTCCCATTACGTTTGGAATTAAGTGTTTTACAATTAATTGCGTGTTCGTTGCACCTAATGTACGAGATGCTAATACATATTCTTGGTTTTTTAACTTTAAGATTTGTCCACGAACAATCCGCGACATCCCTATCCAACCTGTAATCGCCATCGCGAGTGTAATCGACCAAATACCAGATCCCATAATGATTACCATTAAAATAACGATGATTAAGTATGGAATACCGTTAATAATCTCCATAATACGTTGCATAATATTATCTACTCTACCGCCGTAGAATGCTGAAATACCTCCGTATGCAACCCCAATTACTAAGTCAATTGCTGCTGCTAAAAGAGCGATATATAATGATACGCGTGTACCTTCCCATGTTCTTGTCCATA
>Ga0209025_1000480_pt1 | contig 77443 bp, 74 predicted proteins | sample AraplaMF_Col_mLB_FD_184256 | JGI IMG/M metagenome (GOLD analysis project Ga0209025, IMG submission 184256) | Arabidopsis root microbial communities from the University of North Carolina, USA - plate scrape MF_Col_mLB (SPAdes) (version 2) | ecosystem: Host-associated > Plants > Roots > Endosphere... | reverse complement strand
GCCGGCCCCGGCAACGGTGTCGTCGCCGCCGCCGCCATTGATCAGGTTGACCCCGGCATTGCCGGACAGGGTGTCGTCGAAGGTGCTGCCGCCCAGGTTCTCGATGTTGCTCAGGACGTCGCCTTCGGCATGGCCGCCGGTGCCGGTGCCGGCCGCGAGGTCCACCATCACCGCGGCGTCCGACTGGTAGTAGCCGGCCGCGTCGGTTCCGTTGCCGCCGTCGATGGTATCGGTACCGGCGCCGCCATAGAGCATGTCATTGCCGTCGAGACCCTGGAGGGTGTCGCCGCCGACTGCCCCGTCCAGGGTGTCATTGCCGGCACCGCCATTGAGGATGTTGTTGATCTCGTCGCCGGTGAGGGTGTCGTTGAAATCGGTGCCGACGATGCTCTCGATGCTGTCGAAGGTGTCGCCCGTGGCCTCGCCGCCCACCGCCTCTCCCGTGGCGAGATTGATCACCACCGCGACGGTCGACAGGCCGTAATTGGTATGGTCGTTGACGCCGTCGCCGCCGATGAAGCTGTCGGCACCCGCACCGCCGACGAAGGCGTCGCTGCCCGCGCCCCCGGTCAGCACATCGTCACCGTCGCCGCCCCAGAGCGCATCGTTGCCGTCGAGGCCCTGGAGGGTATCGTTGCCGCCCTGCCCGACCAGGGTATCGTTCCCGGCCCCGCCATTGAGGACGTTGGCGCCGTCGTTGCCGGTGAGGCTGTCGTTGAATTCGCTGCCGATGACGCTCTCGATGCCATTGAACGTATCGCCCTGGGCCTCGCCACCGGCCGCCGTCCCGGTGCCGAGATTGACCCCGACGGCGACGGTCGACAGGCCGTAATTGACATGATCGGCGCCGTCGCCGCCGAAAAAGGCATCGGCGCCGGCGCCGCCGACGAAGGCATCGTTGCCGGCTCCTCCATTCAGCGTGTCGTTGCCGTCCTGTCCCCAGAGCGCGTCATCCCCGCCCAGGCCATTGATGGTATCCGCGTCCGCGGTGCCGCTGAGGGTCTCGCCACCTTCGGTTCCATTGATGACAGCCATGCCACTCTCCTCGAATCTGGCTCGTCCCGGTCGCAACAGCAATCGCGGGGACTTGAGCGTCGGGTGTTAGGACGAAATCTGGTGCTCTGCCGAAGATGGGCGGCCGGGGCGGCCTGACAGTGCCCCGGCCCATCAGGGCCTCCCGTCACCGCCATACAGCTCGTGATCGCCTGCGGTGCCGTTCGCAACTGTCATCAGACCCTCCTGAGGTTTGGCACGACGCATCCGGGTCGCTGAGTCGAAATGAACGGCAGCGCTGGACCGGGCACCCGCCAGGTTGCGAAGACAGAATTCTTGCCTTCTGCGCGTCAGAAGGAAACGATTCGCATAAGGAGTACATCAAAGAGGGACGCTGATTTCAATGTTTTATATTGCACATTCGTCTGATGTAAAAAGATAGATTGTCCTGTCTCAAAACATTTGCGCAATACGATTCCATTTGACGCGAATTTGGATTCTGATCTCATTTAGGATTGCCGAATGACAATAAAATTTTATGCTTATACCCGATATGAATGCTTAGATGTATTTCGACATCGCTTCGCTTCCTTGGAACGGATCTGGCCTATGGCGGGGGCGGCGGTCAATTGCCGGAATCTGCATGAGACTTAAGTCTTAGGGGCGGCGCGGCGGTGCGGGATGGGGCGGCCAGGCCCGGCCGGACGTCTCAGCGCCAGCGGCGGAAGGTGGTGCTCGGGCTCTCGCCGAAGCGCCGCTTGTAGGCGACGGAGAACTTGCCGAGATGGCCGAAGCCCCATTGCAGGGCGATGTCGGTCACCGAGCTGCGCTGCGGATCGGCCGACAGCAGGGCCTCGTGCACGCGTTGCAGCCGCAGCTCGCGCAGATAGGCCATCGGCGTGGTGCCGCGATACTGCTGGAAGCCGGCCTGCAGGCTGCGGGCGCTGACCCCGGCCTGGGCTGCCAGCTCGGCCACCGACAGCGGCTGGTCGAGATTGGCCTCGATATAGGCCTCGGCGCGCTTGACGTAGAACGGCGCCAGCGCCGCCTGCGGCTGCTCGAACAGCTCGCTGTGGTTGTGCCCCTGGCCGAGCAGCAGGGTGGTCATCACCATCTGCTCGAACTGGGTCGCGGCCAGCGGGGCACGCAGCAGCAGGTTCTCCTGCTCGATCGCGGCCTGCATGTGGTGCATCAACTGCAGCCAGTCGCGGCCGGCGCCGCCGGTCAGCGAGAAGCCGAGCTCGAATTCCAGCGGGCGGCGCAGCTCGCGGCCCAGCAGCGCCTCGCAATGCCGCGCCAGCCGGTGGCGGTCGATGCGCAGCACGAACTTCTCGCAGTCGTGGCTGTAATGGATCCGGGTGCGCAGATGCGGCGCTAGCACCGTCGCCAGCGTCGGCGTCGAGACCACCGACTGGCGGCCGCTGGTGGTCGGCGAATGGCCGGTCAGCACGGCTTCGACCAGCACCCCGTTGGTGTCCTGGGTCTCGTGCCGGTCGATCAGGACGTCGACGCCGTAGCGCAGCTGGATCAGCCGCAGCCCGCCGATCTCGCCGAACCTGTTGTGGGCGTCGAAAGGCTTGGATTCACCGATGCGCTCGATGCCGTGCGGCTCGATGGAGCCGGAGACCGCAGCCCGGATCTCGTCGAGCTCGGTCACCCTCTGCGCCGCAACCTGCCACGCCCCCGGCGCCGCAGCCGGGTCAGCCGCGGCGGACACCACGTCCCCGCATCGAGAACCCCCCTGACGCCGTCCGGCATGTGACCCGCCGGTGCGAACGCGACTGAAAATACGACATTATGCAGGTCGACGCTAACATTGCCGCGGTTCCGGAGCAATCGCTGCGCAAAAGGGATAGCGGCGGGGGCGGGGCTGGTCGCCATACTATTCCGCCGGATGGCGGTCCGGGGCCCGAGTCCTTGCGGTCCTGCAGCCCGAATGACGAGATTTCGGGCGCGAATATGGCGTGGGCGAGGCCGTCCCATGATGTTTGTAAACGAACATTCCTGCGTTTCCGGTCCAGAGTTTGCGCGAAAGGGATAGCGGCGGGGGCTGGATTTACCGTTTATTGCGGATGTCGCCGCGATGGAGTAACGGCGCACTCGAACAAGAGATGACGAAGATCATCGCCCTTGGGACCGCATGCAGCGCGCATGCCCTCAGGGACACTGCGCCGACCGGTCTTCGCGAAGCCGGCCGGCAAACGCGGCCCTGACGGGTCGCGGCGACCGCGGACAGGGCGGCTGGAGACGTCGTCAACGACGGGCACGCGTCCGCGGCCGGAGCACTCGTTCCACGAGAGGCCCGGCGATTTTCCAGCAGCAGATTTCTGGGTGGACCGCGCTTCGGGGGGCCGAAGGCGCGGCTGCGCAACCACGCGGTGCTCGATCGGTGGGGCCGACGATGCCGTTCATTTTCGAAGGGGGAACGTCCATGGCGATCATCAATGGCGACGACAACGCCGATTTCCTCACCGGCACGGGGTCCGACGACACCATCTACGGACTCGGCGGCGACGACGATCTCTACGGGCTGGAGGGCGACGATATCCTGTACGGAGACCTCGGCGATGACTCCTTATATGGCGGCTTCGACGCGGACACCCTGATCGGCGGCGCCGGCGCAGACGATCTCACCGGCAATTTCGGCAATGACATTCTCGACGGCGGCGAAGGCGACGACGACCTGTTCGGCGCCGCCGGGGCCGACACGCTGAACGGCGGCGGCGGTATCGATTCCATCACCTATTTCGGCTCCGGGTCCGCCGTGAGCGTCACCATCGGCGGCGGCGCCTCGGGCGGTGACGCCCAGGGTGATGTGATCGGCGCCGATATCGAGAACGTCAGCGGCAGCAGTTACGGCGACTCGCTGAAGGGGTCGGCGGCCGCCAACCAGCTGAAGGGGCAGAACGGCGACGACAAGCTGACCGGGATGGCCGGTGGCGACACGCTGGACGGCGGCGCCGGCGACGATCTCCTGGAAGGCGGCGCCGGCGCGGACACGCTGATCGGCGGCGCCGGGATCGACACCATCAACTACAACGGCCCGGCGGCGGTGACGGTGAACCTGACGACACTGACGGCGTTCGGGGGCGAAGCCCAGGGCGATGTGATCGGCGCCGGGATCGAGAACATCTGGGGGACGGGCAGTTTCAACGACGTCCTGACCGGCTCGGCTGCCGCCAACATCCTCAGCGGCTATGGCGGCCACGACACGCTGAACGGGCTCGCCGGCCTGGACGTGCTGAGCGGGATGGCCGGTGACGACGTGCTCCGCGGCGGGGCGGGGGCCGACCTGCTCGACGGCGGCGCCGGGATCGACCTCGCCAGCTATTTCGAGAGCGCGGTCGGGATCACGGTCGGCCTCGCCGGCGGCGCCGGCGTCGGCGGCGACGCCCAGGGCGACATTCTGCTCGGGATCGAGAAGCTCTCCGGCAGCCAGGGCGGCGACATCCTCACCGGGAGCGCGGGGGCCAACACCCTGCAGGGCTGGAACGGCAACGACGTGCTCCGTGGCGGGGCGGGGGCCGATGCGCTGGAGGGCGGCGCCGACATCGACACCGCGAGCTATTATGACAGCACGGTCGGGGTTTCGGTCGGTCTTGACGCTGGCTTCGGCAGTGGCGGCGACGCTCAGGGCGATACCCTGACCGGGATCGAGAACCTCTCCGGCAGCCAGGGCGATGACGGCCTGGCCGGGAATGCCGCGGCCAATGTGCTGCAGGGCTGGAACGGCAATGACAGCCTTGTCGGCGGGGCCGGAAAGGACGCGCTGAGCGGCGGCGTCGGCGCCGACAAATTCTACTTCACCACCCTCGACGACAGCGGCGTGGGGGCCGATGCCGACGTCATCGCCGACTTCAGCCACGCCCAGGCGGACAAGATCGACCTGCTGCTGATCGACGCCGACAGCGCGGCCGCCGGCGACCAGGCGTTCAGCTTCATCGGCTCCGGCCTCTACACCGGCGTGGCCGGCCAGCTGCGCTTCGCCGTGGCCGGCGGCGTCACCACCATCGCCGGCGACGTCGATGGCGACAAGGTCAGCGACTTCCACATCCAGCTGACCGGGGCCTTCAACCTGGTGGCCTCGGACTTCGTGCTGTAGCGGCACTGCCAAGACGGACTGCGCTTCGGGGGGCCGAAGGTGCGGCTGCGCAACCATGCGGCGCTCGATCGGTGGGGCCGACGAGAGCCGTCCATTTTCGAAGGGGGAACTTCCATGGCCATCATTAATGGCGACGACGACGCCGATTTCATCAACGGCACCGAGTCCGACGACACCATCAACGGGTTCGGCAGCGATGACCGTCTCTACGGGATGGGCGGCGACGATATCCTGCACGGACATCTCGACGACGACTCCCTGTACGGCGATGCCGGCGCGGACACCCTGATCGGCGGCATCGGCGCGGACTACCTGTCCGGTGGCGAGGGCAACGACACTCTCGACGGCGGGGAGGGCGACGACGAGCTGTCCGCCAGCCAGGGCAACGACACTCTCGCCGGCGGTGACGGCGACGACGAGCTGTTCGGCGGCGACGGGGCCGACACGCTGAACGGTGGCGACGGCATCGATTCCATCAGCTATCTCGGTTCGTCCGCAGTGAACGTCACCATCGGCGGCATCGGCTCGGGTGGCCACGCCGAGGGCGACGTGATCGGCGCCGATATCGAGACCATCAGCGGCAGCGGCTACGGCGACACCCTGACGGGGTCGGCTGCAGCCAACAAGCTGCGGGGGCAGAACGGCGACGACAGCCTGTACGGCGTGGCCGGCGACGACATGCTCGACGGCGGCGCCGGCGATGATCTGCTGGACGGCGCCGCCGGGGCCGACACACTGGTCGGCGGCGCCGGGATCGACACCGTCGACTATGACGGACCGGCGGCGGTGACGGTGAACCTGACGACGCTGACGGCGTCGGGCGGCGATGCCCAGGGCGACGTGATCGGCGCGGATATCGAGAACGTCATGGGCACGGGCGGCTTCAACGACGTCCTGACCGGCTCGGCGGTCGCCAATGTCCTCGGCGGCTACGGGGGAGACGACACGCTGAACGGGCTGGGCGGCGGCGACACCCTGAACGGGATGGCCGGCAACGACGTGCTCCGCGGCGGGGAGGGGGCCGATGCGCTGAGCGGCGGCATCGGCATCGACACCGCGAGCTACTTCACCAGCTCGACCGCGATCTCGGTCAGCCTCGCGACCGGCAAGGGCAGCGGCGGTGACGCCCAGGGCGACACCCTGACCGGGATCGAGACGCTTTCCGGCAGCCAGGCAGGCGATATCCTGGCCGGGGACGGCGGCGCCAACACGCTGCAGGGCTGGAACGGCAACGACGTGCTCCGCGGCGGCGCGGGCGCCGACACGCTCGAAGGCGGCGCCGGCATCGACACCGCCAGCTACTATGAAAGCATGGCCGGGATTGCGGTCGGCCTCGACTCCAGCGGCGGCGGCGCCGGCGACGCCCTGGGCGATATCCTGATCGGGATCGAGAATCTCTCCGGCAGCCAGGGCGATGACGGCATGAACGGAAATGCCGGTGCCAATGTGCTGCAGGGCTGGAACGGCAACGACCTGCTGCAAGGGGGAGAAGGCAAGGATACGCTGAGCGGCGGCGTCGGTGCCGACAGGTTCTATTTCACCGCCGTCGGCGACAGCGGGGTCGGGCCAATGCCGACGTCATCACCGACTTCAGCCATGCCCAGGCCGACACCATCGATCTCAGCGTGATCGACGCCAGCACCGGCACCGCCGGCGACCAGGCCTTCAGCTTTATCGGCACCGGCCTCTACACCGGCGTCGCCGGGCAGCTGCGCTATGCCGTCGGCGGCGGCGTCACCACGATTGCGGGAGACGTCAATGGCGACAAGGTGAGCGACTTCCACATCCAGTTGACCGGGTCCTTCAACCTCGTGGCCCTCGACTTCGTGCTGTAGCCGGCGACGTCCACCGCAATTTCAAGGCAGATCGCGCGTCGGGGGGCCGAGGCGCGGATACGCAACCAGACGGCGCTTGCTCGGTGGGGCCGACGAGCGCCCTCGAAGGGGGATCTTTCCATGGCGACCATCAATGGCGACGACAACGCCAACGACCTCGACGGCACCGCTGCCGCCGACACGATGCATGGCTTCGGCGGCGGCGACTCGCTGTACGGGCTGGGCGGCGACGACATCCTGTTTGGAGATGCCGGCGATGACTTCCTGGTCGGCGGCGCCGGCGCGGACACGCTGATCGGCGGCCTCGGCATCGACACGGTCAGCTACAAATTCGACAGCCCGTCCGGCGTCAGCGCCGCCCTCGGCGGCGCCGGCAGCGGCGGCCATGCCGAGGGCGACGTGATCGGCGACACCGTCGAGAACCTCGAGGGCACGCTGAGCCACGACGACAGTCTGCACGGCTCGGTTGCAGCCAATGTGCTGACCGGCTTCGGCGGGGATGATTTCCTGAGCGGCCTGGCCGGCAACGACACGCTCAACGGCGGCGAGGGCGACGACGACCTGTTCGGCGGCGCCGGGGCCGACACGCTGAACGGCGGCAGCGGCATCGACTGGATCCACTATACCGGCTCCTCGGCCGGGGTGAACGTTACCATCGGCGGCTTCGCCTCGGGCGGCGACGCCCAGGGCGACGTGATCGGCGCCGATGTCGAGAACATCATCGGCAGCGGTCTGAACGACAGCCTGAAGGGGGCGGCGGCGGCCAACCAGCTGAACGGGGAAGGCGGCGCCGACTCGCTGACCGGCCTGGCCGGCAACGACACGCTCGATGGCGGCGCCGGCGACGATCTCCTGGAGGGCGGGACCGGCGCGGATACGCTGATCGGCGGCGCCGGCATCGACACCATCAACTATAACGGCGCGGCGGCGGTGACGGTGAACCTGACGACGCTGACGGCGTCGGGCGGCGACGCCGAGGGCGACGTGATCGGCGCCGGCATCGAGAACATCATGGGCACCGGCCTCTTCGACGACATCCTGACCGGCTCGGCCGCCGCCAATGTCCTCAGCGGCTATGGCGGGCAGGATACGCTGAGCGGCCTGGGCGGGGCCGATTCGCTGAACGGGATGGGCGGCAATGACGTGCTCATCGGCGGGGCCGGGGCGGACACCCTGATCGGCGGTGACGGCATCGACGAGGCGAACTATTCGCTCAGCAACACCGGGATCACTGCCATCATCGGCGACGACGGCATTGACGGCGACGCCCAGGGCGACGTGATCAGCGCCAGTATCGAAAACCTCACCGGCAGCGACTTCCAGGACACCCTGATCGGCTCGGAGGCGGATAACGGGCTGGACGGCAGGTCCGGCGACGACCACCTGAACGGGCACGGCGGCAGCGACGAACTGCACGGCGGGGCCGGCGACGACCTGCTCCGCGGTGGGGCCGGAGCGGACAAGCTGTTCGGCGACGAAGGGACGGACTCCGCCACCTACACCGACAGCGCCGTCGGCGTGACCGTCAACCTCGCCGCTGGCACCGCCAGCGGCGGCAGCGCCCAGGGCGATACGCTGACCGGGATCGAGAACATCTCCGGCAGCTCGGAGGCGGACGTGCTGACCGGCACCGCGTCGGCCAATGTCCTGGAGGGCTATGCTGGCGCCGACGTGCTCCGGGGCGGGGCAGGGGCGGACACGCTGGATGGCGGCACCGGCACCGATACCGCCAGCTACTACGAGAGCTCGGTCGGGGTCACGGTCAGCCTCGCCGCCGGCACCGGCAGCGGCGGCGACGCCCAGGGCGACGTCCTGACCCAGATCGAGATCCTCTCCGGCAGCCAGGGCAACGATATCCTCACCGGGAGTTCCGGGACCAACACGCTGCAGGGCTGGAACGGCAACGACGTGCTTCGCGGCGGCGCCGGTGTGGATGTCCTGGCCGGCGGCGCCGGCATCGACACGGCCAGCTACTACGAAGGCTCGGTCGGGGTCACGGTCAGCCTCGACACCGGAACGGGCAGCGGCGGCGATGCCGAAGGCGACACGTTGAGCGGCATCGAGACCCTCTCCGGCAGCCAGGGCCATGACGTGCTGACCGGGGACGGCGGGGCCAACACGCTGCAGGGTTGGAACGGCAACGACGACCTCACCGGCGGGGCGGGGAAGGACACGCTCGCCGGCGGCGCCGGGGCCGACGACTTCCGGTTCATCGCGCTCGGAGACAGCGTGGTCGGGGTCAATGCCGACCTCGTCACCGATTTCAGCCATGCCCAGGCCGACCGGATCGATCTCGCGATGATCGACGCCAACACCGCGGTGGCCGGCGACCAGGCATTCAGCTTCATCGGCAACGCCCTCTACACCGGCGTGGCCGGGCAGCTGCGCTTCGCTTCCACCGCCCCCGGCGTGACGACCATCGCCGGCGACGTCGACGGCGACATGGTCAGCGACTTCCACATCCAGCTGACCGATTCGGTCAGCCTGGTGGCCTCGGACTTCATGCTGTAGCGGCCGGTGCCGGCCCGGTCAGCGGGCCGGCGACATTTTCAAGGCAGATCGCGCATCGGGGGGCCGAGGCGCGGCGGCGCAATCACGCGGCGTTCGATCGGCGGGGGCCGACGAACGCCGCCATTTCGAAGGGGGAACTTCTCATGGCCATCATCAATGGCGACAGCAACGACAACGTGCTGATCGGCACCGCGGGCGACGACATCATCAACGGCTTCGGCGGCGCCGACACGCTGCATGGCGGCGGCGGCAACGATGCCCTCGAGGGTGGCGCCGGGGCGGATGCGCTGGACGGCGGCGGCGGCATCGACACCGCCAGCTACTACACCAGCACGGCCCCGGTCTCGGTCAGCCTGCTCACCGGCAAGGGCACCGGCGGCGACGCGCAGGGCGACATGCTGGCGGGGTTCGAGAATCTCTCCGGCGGCCAGGGCAACGACCGGCTGGAAGGGGATGCCGGCGCCAATCTGCTGCAGGGTTGGAGTGGCATCGACGTCCTGGTCGGCAGGGGCGGCGAGGATGTGCTGGCCGGCGGCACCGGGGCGGACCGCTTCCGCTTCACCGCCGTCGGCGACAGCGCGGTCGGGGCCGATGCCGACGTCATCACCGATTTCAGCCAGGCCGACGCCGACCGCATCGACCTGCAGCTGATCGACGCCGATGCCGGCGCGGCCGGCAACCAGGCCTTCAGCTTCATCGGCACCGCGCTCTACAGCGGCAGCGCCGGCGAGCTGCGCTACGTCATCGCCGGCGGCGTCACCACCATCGCCAGCGATGTCGACGGCGACATGGTCAGCGACTTCGACATCCAGCTGGCCGGGGCCATCGCCCTGGTGGCCTTCGACATCCTGCTGTAGCGGCCGCCGGGCCGGCGAGTTTCAGCAATTCCAAGGCAGATCGCGCATCGGGGGGACCGATGGCGCGGATGCGCAACCACGCGGCGCTCGATCGGCGGGGCCGACGAACGCCGTTCACACTCGAAGGGGACTTTTCCATGGCCATCATCAATGGCGATATCAACGACAATGTGATCCTGGGCACGGGCGCCGATGACCTCATCACCGGCTTCGGCGGCGACGACACGCTGTTTGGCCAAGCCGGCCTCGACATTCTGAACGGCTCCAGCGGCAACGATCACCTCTATGGCGGGGTCGGCACCGACACGCTGAACGGCGAAAGCGGCAACGACATTCTAGAGGGCGGTGCCGGGGCCGACACGCTGAACGGCGGTTCCGGCATCGACACGGTGGACTACAATGATCCCGGCGGGGTGATGGTTGCTATCGGCGGGGTCGGCAAATTCGGCGATGCCGAGGGCGACATCATCGGCAGCGATGTCGAGAATATCCGCGGCACGGGCGTCAGCGACCACCTCACCGGATCGGCGGCCAACAACGTGCTCGAGGGATTCGGTGGCATCGACATGCTCTACGGCCTGGCCGGAAACGACACGCTCAACGGCGGGGCCGGCGACGACCACATGACGGGTGGCCTCGGGGCGGACACGCTGATCGGCGGTTCCGGCATCGACGTCATCAGCTATGGCGCCAGCCAGAGCGGGGTGGCTGTCGCCATCGGCGGCACGGGCGTCGGCGGTGACGCCGCGGGCGATCTGATCGGCGGCGACATCGAGAAGATTGGGGGCAGCAACTGGGACGACATCCTGATCGGCTCGGCGGTAGACAACTCCCTGGGAGGCTCGTTCGGCGAGGACAAGCTGTATGGCGATGCCGGCGATGACACCCTGTTGGGAGATTTCGGAGACGATCTGCTGGATGGCGGCGCCGGGGCCGACAAGCTGAACGGGAACAACGACAATGACATCCTGGTCGGCGGAATGGGTGGCGATTCGCTGAATGGCGGTGTCGGGGTGGACACGGCTGATTACTCGGGGGGCGTCGACGCAGTCGCCGTCAACCTCGCCCTCGGGACCGGCAGCGGCGGCCACGCGGAAGGCGATACGCTGGTCGCGATCGAGAACGTGAAGGGCAGCCATGGAAGTGACGTCCTGGATGGCGACAGCGCGACCAATGCGTTGCGGGGCGCCAACGGCAACGATGTGCTGCGCGGCGGGGCGGGGGCCGACACGCTCGAGGGCGGCGCCGGCAACGATACCGCCAGCTATTACAGCGCTGCGACCGGGGTCGTGGTCAGCCTCGACCTCGGCGAAGGCAGCGCCGGCGACGCATGGGGTGACACGCTGGCCGGCATCGAGAACCTTTCCGGCAGCCAGGGCCATGACACCCTCTATGGGAATGCCGGTGCCAACATCCTTCAGGGATGGAACGGCAGCGATTCCCTCCTCGGCGGTGGCGGCCAGGATACGCTGACCGGCGGCGCCCAGGGAGATCGATTCTACTTCACCACCCCTGGCGACAGCGTGGTCGGAGCCAATGCCGACGTCATCACCGACTTCAGCCATGCCCAGGGCGACGCGATCGACCTGTCGCTGATCGACGCCGACACCGGCACCTTCGGCGACCAGGCCTTCAGCTTCATCGGCAGCGCGCTCTATAGCGGCACTGCCGGCGAGCTACGCTATGCCGTGAACGGGGGCGTCACCACCATCGCCGGCGACGTCAACGGCGACGGCAGCTCGGATTTCCACGTCCAGCTGACGGGCATGATCGGCCTGGTGGCCTCCGACTTCACCCTGTAGCGGCGTCGGGACCTTCGCCGTCCCCGATCATCGGGGGCGGCCTTCCGGCAGGCTCGCATAGGTCGGAGGCCCTTCGAAATCCTGCTTGCCCAGCGCGACGCCGGCATGGCGCAGGATGGCGTAGGCCATGCCGATGTGGAAATGCAGGTTCGGCAGGGCGTAGTGCAGCAGGAAGGGCAGGCCGGCGAAGCGGCGGGTGCGGCCGCCCATGGTGACGTCGATCCCCCGCGTCTCCGACCCGTCGACCTGCTCCGGCCGCAGGGTTTCGACGAAAGCGATGGCGGCCTCGAGTCGGGCGGCCAGCTCGGCGAAGCTGACGGGCCCGGGCGGGAAGCGGTGCTGGATGCCGCGGTTGAACACGGCGAAATCCTCCGCCTCCGGGTCGGGCAGCGCCAGCCCGGCCAGGCGCACCGCGGCGCCGCGGGCGCCGTCGGCGGCGATCTGTACCTGCCGGTGCAGCGGGAACATGTCGGGCGCCAGCCGGGCCTCCAGCAGGGTGGCGGGGTCGATGCCTCCGGCGGCGGCATGCGCCTCCGCTTTCCTCAGGATGCCGCGGCAGTTGCCGAGCATGCGGGTGAACACCGGCACCGAGGCCTGGTACATCGAGATGGTCATTGGCCGATTTCTGCCTCTTTACTGTCATGCCCGGGCTTGGCCCGGGCATCCAGAGGGTCTCGACATCCTCTGGATTGCCGGGTCAAGCCCGGCAATGACAGATTGACTATCGTTTTTCTGCTCGCCTACCGCGGCCGCAAGGCCACCGCGTAGACCAGGCTGTCGGCCTCGGCGCCGCGGAGATGCGGGGCGCGATCGTCCTCGTCGGTGATCACCGCGGTCTCGCCCTCGGTTACCGCCAGGTGGCGGCCGATGTCGATCACTGCAGTGCCGCGCAGCACGGTGAACAGCCAGACCGGCGCCGGCTCCAGCATCGCGTCGGCGTCGTCCAGCGCGGCGACGCGATAGTCGATCTGCAGTGACCGGTCGGCGATGACGTTGAGGTCGCGCACCGGGCCGGCCACCAGCCTGCAGCTGGTCGCGGCCTCGCCGTCGAAGTCGAACGGCTCATAGGGCCGGTCGAGGCGGACTGTGCGCGGCTCGGCGCCTGGCTTGGTGATGGTCAGCTCCATGCCGCGGCCGGACAGCAGCATGATGGTGCGGCAGCAGCCGGGGAAGGTGGAGAAGGGGCCGTCCGACTCAACCTCGGCCAGGCTCAGCCGCCAGCGGAAGCCGGCCGGGCTGTCGGCCGGCTCGAACGCGATCTCGGCCGTCCGTCCCCCGCCGTTGCGCCAGGGCATCAGGCGGTGCTGGGCGGGCGGGATGATGCGAGTGGGCATGGTCGGCCTCGGGCAGCGGAGGCGGAAACCATACCATAGGATGAGCCGCGTCCATCCGGGATCGCATCACCTTGGCCGCATCATTTGCCGTCATGGGTGCAGCTGTCGGGGCGGGGCTTCGGGCCGCGCCGTTCGGGCGGTACCTTGCAGTTGTCGATGCGCTGCTCGTCGTCGGCCTTGCTGCCCAGCCGCTCCTTCCCCGTCTTCTGGGGGCCGGTCTTGACCGGATTGCCGGCCGGGGCGCTCTGCGCCAGGGCGCCGGCGCCACCCAGGGCCAGCGCCAGGCCGATGACGGCGCCGCGCAGGATCCACGCCATACCACGCTCCCTCACCTGGCATCATGGAAGATGATGCCGAGCGTGTGCCGCCGGCCGCTGCGCAGCCGGCTGACGCCGTGCCGCAGATTGACCCGGTAGTCGCCGCGGGTGCCGGCGACCGGGCGGTGGTGCACGGCGAAGGCGACGCCGTCGCCCTGGCGCAGCGGCACCACCTCGGGCCGCGACTGCATGCGGGGCCGCTGCTCGGTCAGCACGAACTCGCCGCCGGTGAAGTCGCGCCCCGGCTCGGACAGCAGGATCGCGACCTGCAGCGGGAAGGCCAGGTCGCCATAGAGGTCCTGGTGCAGGCAGTTGAAGTCGCCCGGCTCATATTGCAGCAGCAGCGGCGTCGGCCGGGTCTGGCCGGCGGCGTGGCAGGCCTTCAGGAAGGTCTCGTGCCGCTCCGGATAGCGGGTGGCGATGCCCATCCGCGCGTTCCAGCCATTGGCCACCGGCGCCAGCCACGGATACAGGGCGGCGCGCAGCCCGGCGATCGGGTCCGGCAGCGGATAGGCGAAATACTTGTACTCGCCGCGGCCGAAGCCGTGCCGGGCCATCACCACCCGGCTGCGGAACGGCTTGTCCTCGGGATACAGCGCGGCGACGGCGCGGCATTCCTCCGGCGTCAGCAGCGCCGGCAGCACCGCCGCGCCATGCTGGTCCAGCTCTGCCGCCGCGGCGTCCCAATCGATCCCGGCCACGCGGTCGGCGGGGAGAGTGTCGTCAGGGCGAAGTGCGGTGCGGGGCATCGGGTGGCTCCTTGTCGCTGTCATGACGGCAGGGTGGGCCTGCCGGTTCCGGCGGGCACTCCGGCTCTTGCGGTCAAATTGCGGCAGGAGGGGCCGGATGGCACAGGACGATGGCCGGATTGCGGAGGATGCGGCTTCGTTCCGCCCCGGAAACGACTTGGCCCGGGCCGATACCACCCGACGAACCCGGCCTCAGGGGCCGGAAGATTCAGGGGAGAGTGTCATGGTGAAGCGTCTGAGCGTCCGCGACCTGCTGCTGGGGACGGCGCTGGCCGCGACGCTGGCGGCGCCGGCCTGGGCGGTGCAGGGCCAGGCCCGGCCGCGGGTCGAGGTCGCCTTCGTGCTCGACACCACCGGGTCGATGGCCGGGCTGATCGACGGCGCCAAGCGCAAGATCTGGTCGATCGCCACCAGCATCGTCGAGACCAACCCGGATGCCGAGATCCGCATGGCCCTGGTGATCTATCGCGACCGCGGCGACGATTATGTCGCCCGGACCTACGATCTGACCGCGGACATCCAGGGCCTGTATGGCGACCTGCTGCAGCTGCGTGCCGATGGCGGCGGCGACTGGCCGGAATCGGTGAACGAGGCGCTGCACGCCTCGGTCAACAAGCTGCGCTGGAGCCAGGACCAGGCGACGCGCAAGATCGTGTTCCTGGTCGGCGACGCGCCGCCGCATATGGACTACGCCAACGCCCCGAAATACCCGGAGGTGGCGGCCGCCGCCCGGCGCGCCGGCATCGTGGTCAATGCGGTGCAGGCGGGCGACGCCGGCGACACCCGGCAGATCTGGCAGGACATCGCCCAGCGCGGCGCCGGCCGCTACATCCCGATCCCGCAGGATGGCGGCCAGGTGGTGATGATCGAGACGCCCTATGACGGCGACATCATCATCCTGCAGCGCCGGATCGACGCCACGGTGATCCCCTACGGCTCGGTCCGGCAGCAGGAGAGCATGCGCGGCAAGATCGAGCTGCGCGCCGCGGCCCCGGCCTCGGTGCAGGCCGACAATTCCGGCTTCTACAGCAAGCGCGCCGACCACAGCGCGGTGGTGACCGGCGCCGGCGACCTGGTGGCCGATATCGCCGCCGGGGACAAGACGCTCGAGGCGGTGCCGGAGGATGAGCTGCCGGAGGTGCTGCAGGGCAAGTCGGCGGCCGAGCGGCAGGCCTATGTCGAGCAGCAGCGGACCGAGCGCGCGGCGCTGACGGCGCAGATGGCGGAGCTGGTCGGCCAGCGCGACGCCTATATCGCCGAGCAGGCGAAGCAGAACACCTCGGGCTCGACCGACAGCTTCGACCGGGCAGTGGAGGAGACGCTGCGGACGCAGCTTCAGTAGGGGGCGCCAACTGTGCTCATACCGTCATTGCGAGGAGGCGAAGCCGACGAAGCAATCCAGGGGCCCGATGCGCACCGGCCCCTGGATTGCCGGGTCAAGCCCGGCAATCCAGGGTGGGGACGGAACGAGCCGTTAAAACCGGTACCGCAGCCCCAATGCCACGATATCGACGCTGCTGCTGTTGTCGGCGTTGTAGGACACATTCGTCTGCAGCGGCGTGCCGACATAGAAGTCGCGCTCGGCGTCCATCTTGCGGGCGTCGATGAAGATGTGGGTGTAGGCGAAGTCGACCGACATGTTCTCCATGACGTCGTAGCTGAGGCCGGCCGACAGCCAGTAGCGGTCGCCATCCGGAGTACGGCTGGAGCGGAAGCCGGCCTTGGTCGGCGTCGGGTCGTACTGGAAGCCGGCCCGCAGCGTCAGGTCGTCGTTCCAATAGTATTCGCCGCCGAGCGAGAACCCGACCGTGTCCTGGTAGCGCTGCTCGTTCACCAGGTCGTCGCCGCCATCGGCGCGCTTGACCCGGATCTCCTTGAACGACGACCAGCCATACCAGGTGACGCCGCCGAGCAGCGCGATCTGCGGCGTGACCTCCTGGCGGATGCCGAAGCTGAGGATCGGCGGCAGGTTCAGCTTGGCTCGGCCGCCGGTGGCGAAATCGGCGCTCGCCGGCAGGCCCGGCAGCGGTGGGAAATCGATGCCATCGAGCTTGGCCGAGCCGTCCAGCATGTGGTCGACGCCGGAGCGGAAATGGACGCCGAGCCGGGTGCCCTCCACCGGCTGCACGATGGCGCCGATGTTGTAGCCGACCGCCCAGCTTTCGCCCTTGATCGTCAGGTCGCCGTCATCGGCGAAGCTGGGAACCAGCTTCCCGACCGGGTTCGGCACCTTGCTCTCGAGCTTGGCCCAGGCATAGGAGATGTCGATGCCGCCGCCGATCGACAGCCAGTCGTTCACCCGGTAGGCCACGACCGGCGACAGGTTGTAGACCAGCAGCTGGGTCTTGGTCGCGTCGTAGCGGCCGAACCAGTCGCCGCCGTAGCTGCTCTCCAGGCCGAACGGCGCGCCGAGGCCGATGCCGACCCACAGGCGGTTGTCGGTCGACGGCACCGGCAGCGCGACGTAGCCGTGCGGCACCAGCGTCGGGTCGTAGGGGTTCTTGCTCTTGCTGTCGCCCGAGATCGCGCCGGGCGGCGGGTCGAAGATGCCGCGCGGCGTGCGGAAGGCCGGGTAGTCGATGGTCGAGCCGTCGTCCTTCAGGCGCGAATCCGGGATCAGCAGGCTGCCGCCGAACTGCGCCTCGCCCTGCTTCAGGAAGGTCATGCCCGCCGGGTTGGAGAAGACGGTGCTGGCGTCGTCGGCCGCGGCGGCCCCGCCGGCGAAGGCGCGGCCGAGGCCGGTCACGCTCTGCTCCTGGATGAAGAACCCGGCCGCATGCGCCGATCCGGCCCCGAGCCCCGCCCCGGCGGCCATCGCCGCCACCGCCAACGCCAGACGCGAAATCCCCTGCTTCATCTCGGCATGTCCCCCCGGCCGCCCAATCTGTTGCGCAATGTTGCGCTTGTAACGTTTACGTCACGCCAAACTCGGCGGCGCCGTCAAGCACTGTTCAAGGTCTCGATGAGATTGAATACCTGCGGCGGGTCAAAACCCAGCCGGACGCTACGTCAACCGGCCGCAGAAAGTGCCGCTGGAAAGAACAGTCGGAACTATCCACAGCGGCAACCGGTGCGAATCGCGTAAAATTGATTCGGTTATGTGCGGGGATTGCCGAAATGCCAGACAAAAAGGGCGGAGCCGACGGCCCCGCCCTTTCGCACTGCACAATTACTGACGAGATCAGCGCCAACGATGCAAACAAAAAACCGTCATGGCGAGCCCCGCAGGGGCGTGGCCATCCAGTGGTCCTGCCTCCTGGATGGCCACGGCGCTTCGCGCCTCGCCATGACGGTTTTTGAAGCCGCGGCAGCGGTCCTCAACGAGAGCGAGCGGCCATCGCCTCCAGGATCGCGGTGCCCATGTCGCCGGTCGACACCACCTGGGTCGCTCCGGTGCCGGCGATGTCGGCGGTGCGGATGCCGCGGTCCAGCACGTCGGACACCGCCCCCTCGATCAGGTCGGCCTCGGCGCCGAGGTCGAAGCTGTAGCGCAGCATCATGCCGAAGCTGAGCAGCGTCGCGATCGGGTTGGCCTTGCCCTGGCCGGCGATGTCCGGCGCCGACCCGTGCACCGGCTCGTACAGCGCCTTGCGGCGGCCGGTGGCGTCAGGCGCGCCGAGCGAGGCCGAGGGCAGCATGCCGAGCGAACCCGTCAGCATCGCCGCCTCGTCCGACAGCATGTCGCCGAACAGGTTGTCGGTGACGATGACGTCGAACTGCTTCGGGTTGCGCACCAGCTGCATGGCGCAGTTGTCGGCCAGCATGTGGCTGAGCTGGACGTCCGAATACTGCTCCTGGTGCAGCTTCGTCACCTCCTCGCGCCACAGCCGGCCCGATTCCATGACGTTCATCTTCTCGACCGAGCACAGCCGGTTGCCGCGCTTGCGCGCCAGCTCGAAGGCCACGGCGGCGACGCGGCGGATCTCCGAGGTGGTGTAGACCTGGGTGTTGATGCCGCGGCGCTCGCCATTGCCGATATCGGTGATGCCGCGCGGCTCGCCGAAATAGACGCCGCCGGTCAGCTCGCGCACGATCAGGATGTCGAGGCCTTCGACGATCTCACGCTTCAGCGACGAGGCGTCGGCCAGGGCCGGGTAGACCAGCGCCGGGCGGAGGTTGGCGAACAGCTCGAGGTCCTTGCGCAGGCGCAGCAGGCCCGCTTCCGGCCGGATCGAGAAGTCGACGCCGTCCCATTTCGGCCCGCCGACCGCGCCCAGCAGCACGGCATCGACCGCCAGCGCCTTCTCCATGGTGGCGTCGGTGACCGGCACGCCGTTGGCGTCGATCGAGCAGCCGCCGACCAGCTGCTCGTCGATGTCGAAGCCGACCGCGCGGTGGCTGCCCAGCCACTGGGCGGCGCGCTTGACCTCGCCCATCACCTCCGGGCCGATGCCGTCACCGGCCAGGACGAGGAGCTTCTTGTTGGCAGCCATGGGGAAACGACCTTCAGCGGGGTTGGAGGAAGGGAACGAAGGGGTAAGCCCGGCGGCTCAGGCCGCCAGCCAGGGCTGCGCCGATTTGCGCTTGGCCTCGAAGCTGTCGATCTCGCTGGTCTGCTGCAGGGTCAGGCCGATGTCGTCGAGGCCGTTGATCAGGCAGTGCTTGCGGAACGGGTCGAGGTCGAAGCGGAGCTTCTGGCCGTCCGGCCGGGTGATCTCCTGCTTCTCCAGATCGATCGTCATGGTCGAGTTGGCGCCGTTCTCGGCATCCTTCATCAGCTCCTCGATCTGCTCCTGCGGCAGGGCGATCGGCAGGATGCCGTTCTTGAAGCAGTTGTTGTAGAAGATGTCGGCGAAGCTGGGCGCCAGCACGCAGCGGATGCCGAAATCCAAGAGTGCCCATGGCGCATGCTCGCGCGACGAGCCGCAGCCGAAATTGTCGCCGGCGACCAGGATCTGCGCCTTCTGATAGGCCGGCTGGTCGAGCACGAAATCCTTCGGGTTGCCCTGCTCGTCGGTGCGCAGCTCGTAGAACAGGCCGGCGGCGAGGCCGGTGCGCTTGATCGTCTTCAGGAACTGCTTCGGGATGATCATGTCGGTGTCGACATTGACGATCGGCAGCGGCGCTGCGACGGCGGTGAGCGTTGTGAAGGGCTGCATGGCGGCGGCTGTGCTCAAAGGGGAGGACCGTAACGTCATGCCACAGCCGGCCGCCGGCCCAAAGCGCGGAATCGTCACCCTCCCCGCGGTGCAATTTGCGCGATGGGCCGGACTTCCGCCGGTTCAGTGCCCCGCTGCGGCCGCGGGCGCCTCGTGCCGCACCGCCGGATCCCGCGGCAGCGCGAACAGCAGGCCGAGGACGGCCAGGGTTCCCGTCCCAGCATAGCCGGCCGCCGCCGCGAAGGCGTGGGCATAGGCCGCGGCCTCGCCGAGCCCGGCGGCGCGGGAGCCCTCCAGCACCGTGGCGAACAGGATCCCGGCGATCGCCACGCCGAAGGCGCCGCCGACCTGCTGCACGGTGCTGAGCATGCCCGACGCCGAGCCGATATGACCGTCGCGGATCCCGCCCAGCACGGTGTTGAGCAGCGGCGTGATCAGCAGGCCCTGGCCGACCCCGACCAGCAGCAGCGCCGGGATCAGCGCCTCCGCCTGCAGTGGCGCGGCCACCAGGGCGGTGGCGGCGGCGGCGAACTCGCCCAGCGCCGCGAGCGCGGCCCCGGCCATCAGCACCGCGCGGCGATGCTCCGGCGCCACCCGGCCGACGGCGATCGAGGTGATCATGAAGACGATGGCGGTCGGGGCGAACACCAGCCCGGCCGCCAGCGCCGACCGGCCGAGCCCCGACTGCGCCAGGAAGGCATAGGCCAGGTAGAAGGAGTTCATGGTCGAGTAGAATACCAGCGACAGCAGCACCCCGGCGGCGAAGGCCCGGTCTCGGAACAGCGCCGTCTGCAGCAGCGGCGAGGCGCCGCGGCGCGACCGGCCGTGCTGGTGCCAGGCGAACAGCGCCAGCACCGGCAGCGCGGCGGCGAGCATGGCCAGCGACCAGGCCGGCCAGCCGGCCTCGCGCCCCTCGATCAGCGGGTACAGCAGCAGGCCGAGGCCGAGCGTGCTGAGGACGACACCGGCGATATCCAGCCGCTGGCCGGGCGCCACCACATCGGCCGGAATCAGCCGCGGCGCGGCCATGGCCGCCAGGAAGCCGATCGGGATGTTGAGCAGGAAGATCGGCCGCCAGCCGAGGCCCCACAGGTCGGCCGCGACCAGGATGCCGCCCAGCACCTGGCCGGACACCGCCGCCAGCCCCAGCACGACGCCGAGCGCGGCGAAGGCCTTGGCGCAGTCCCGCGGCTCGGGAAAGGTGACGCGGATCAGCGAGAACACCTGCGGGAACAGCAGCGCCGCGGCGCCGCCCTGCAGCAGCCGCGCCAGGATCAGCGTCTGCGCGCTGGCCGCCAGGCCGCACAGGGCCGAGGTCAGGGCGAAGCCGAGGAGGCCGGTCACGAACATGCGTCGCCGGCCGCGCAGGTCGCCCAGCCGCCCGCCGGTGATCAGCGCCACCGCATAGGCCAGGCTGTAGCCGGCCACCACCAGCTCGGCCTCGGCATAGCTGGCGCCGAGGCCCAGCCGGATGCTCGGGATCGCCACATTGACGATCATCACATCCATCACGGTCATGAACGGCCCGGCCAGCATCACGGCGAGGCCGAGCCAGGGACGAGCCACGGTCGCCCGCCGGGCGGCCCCGGCGGCGCAGGTCACATCGGTCATGCGGGATCTCCATCGGGGCGGGTCCGTCCGCCCGAGACAGAGAATGGACACCAGGCTATAATAGGAAAAGATAAGTTCTTATCCTATTAGTGGCAGCAACAGCCTATGGCCGTCACCAGTCTGGAACGCACCGCCGACCGCCGCGCCTTGTCCGACTTCGTGCGCGACCGCCGCGCCCGCACCAATCCGGACGAGGTCGGGCTGCCGGCCGGGTCCCGCCGCCGCACCCCGGGGCTGCGGCGCGAGGAGGTGGCGCAGCTCGCCGGGGTCGGGGTCACCTGGTACACCTGGTTCGAGCAGGGCCGCGCCATCCAGGTTTCGGCCGATTTCCTGGAGCGGGTGTGCCGGGCGCTGCGGCTGGACCCGACGGAGCGGGCGCATCTCTACGCCCTGGCCCAGCATCGCCCGCCGCCGCATGCCGCCCCGGGCCTGCCCGCGGTCTCGCCGATCCTGCAGGCGCTGCTCGACAGCCTGCCGAACCCCGCCTATGTCAAGACCGCGCGCTGGGACATCGTCGCCTGGAATGCGGCGACCACGGCGCTGTTCGGCGACTACGCGCTGGTCCCGCCGGCCGAGCGCAACAGCTTGTGGCTGATCTTCACCGACCCGCGCTACCGCCGGATGATGCCGGACTGGGAGGAGGGCGTCCGCCGTGTCGTCGCCAAGTTCCGGCTGGACTATGGCCGGGCCGGTGGCGACCCGGCCTTCGCGACGCTGGTCGAGGCGCTGCAGGCCGCCAGCCCCGAGTTCCGCCGCTGGTGGCCACAGCAGGACGTGGCGGAGCGCAGCGAGGGCATCAAGCGCATCCGCCACGACACGCTGGGCCTGCTGGAATTCGCCCACGCCACCTTCGTGGTCGAGGGCGCCCCCGACTTGAGGATGGTGACCTACACGCCCGTGCCGCGGGGCTAAGGACCGGCCACACCCCATCTGAGGTGGGGCAGGATCGCTCGACGATCGCGGTCTACGGCCGCACCCCCGCCCGGCGCAGCTCGTCGCCGAGGCGGCCGGTGACCCACAGCCCGTACATGCGGAAATCGCTGAGCAGCGACCACAGCGGATAGGTGAAGGTGGCCGGGCGGTTGTGCTCGACGAAGAAATGACCGATCCAGGCGAAAAGATAGCCGGCGACCAGCGCCGCCAGGAGCCACCACCAGCTGCCGGTGACAATCAGCAGGAGCAGGCAGAGCAGCGCCAGGCTGGTGCCGAAAAAGTGCAGCACCCGGGTCCGCGGCCGGGCATGCTCGCGCAGGTAATAGGGCCAGAAGGCGGAATAGCTCGGCAGGCGCTCGGCCATAGCGGTTCCTCCCTGTTGTCCAGCGGCCAGCCGGCACTTGACGGCATGATCGCCGCGCGCTCGACGCATGACTGTGCCATTGCGCCCGGATCGGCATACATTCTACCGAGTGCGTCCTTAACAGCAATCGAACAGCCGGATTACAGACATGGGCTATCGGGTCGCGGTCATCGGAGCCACCGGCAATGTCGGTCGCGAGATGCTTTCCATCCTCAACGAGCGGGAATTCCCGGTCGACGAGGTCGTCGCCCTGGCGTCGGAGCGCTCGGTCGGGCGCCAGGTCTCGTTCGGCGAGGACGACGTCCTCGACGTGCAGGACCTCGCCAAATTCGACTTCAAGGGCATCGACATCGTGCTGTCCTCGCCGGGCGCCAAGGTCTCGGCGGTGCACAGCCCGCGCGCGGCCAAGGCCGGGGCGGTGGTGATCGACAACACCTCGCAGTTCCGCATGGACCCGGACGTGCCGCTGGTGGTGCCCGAGGTCAACCCGCAGGCGATCGCCCAGTTCAGCCGCAAGGGCATCATCGCCAACCCGAACTGCTCCACCATCCAGATGGTGGTAGCGCTGAAGCCGTTGCACGAGCTGGCCAAGATCCGCCGCGTCGTGGTCTCGACCTACCAGTCCGTCTCCGGCGGCGGCAAGGAGGCGATGGACGAGCTGTTCAACCAGACCCGCGCCGTCTATGTGAACGACCCGATCGTGAAGGAGAAGTTCACCAAGCAGATCGCCTTCAATGTCATCCCGCACATCGACAGCTTCATGGATGACGGGTCGACGAAGGAGGAATGGAAGATGGTGGTCGAGACCAAGAAGATCCTCGACCCCGCGATCAAGGTCGTCGCCCATTGCGTGCGCGTGCCGGTCTTCATCGGCCATTCCGAGATGGTGAACATCGACTGCGAGAACCCGATCTCGGCCGCCGAGGCGCGGGCTGTGCTGAAGCGGGCGCCGGGGATCTCGGTGGTCGACCACCGCGCCGACGAGGGCTATGTCACTCCGGTCGAATGCGCCGGCGAGGACCTGGTCTATGTCAGCCGCATCCGCGAGGACGTCACGGTCGAGAACGGCCTGTCCTTCTGGGTGGTCGCCGACAATTTGCGCAAGGGCGCCGCGCTGAACGCGATCCAGATCGCCGAGCTCCTGGTCAAGGATGGCCATCTGCGCAAGGCGGCGTAATATCCACTAAGTCCAGATACACTCTTCTCCGTCATCCCGTGTCTGCGCGGCAGCGCTTGGTGCCGCAGCGCGCACGGGATGACGATCCATTGACCGGTGCAACTGCTGGCAGGCTGCCCGGTCACGCATCCGGCAGGGTGAAGACGGCGCAGGGCGCGGCGATGCCGCGCAGCGGATGCTCGCCCAGCGGCACCAGCGGCGCCGTGGTCTCGGCCGCGAGCGCGCCGGAGACCAGCACCGCCCGGCCCAGCGGCCGGCACAGCCCCTCCAGCCGGCTGACCAGATTGACGGCGGGGCCGATGGCGGTGAAGTCCAGCCGGTCGGCGGCGCCGATATTGCCCCACATCATCTCGCCCAGATGCAGCGCCGCGCCGAAGGGCAGCGGCGGCAGGCCCCGGGCCCGCCGCGCCGCGTCGAGATGGGCCATGCCGGCGCGGGCCGCGGCGATCGCGCGCAGCGCCGCGTCGCAGGCTTCTCGCGGAGGACCGGTGACCGGGAAGATCGCCAGCAGCCCATCGCCCATGAACTTCAGCACCTCGCCACCGAAGGCGTGCACCGCCCCGGCGATGCGGTCGAACCAGGCGTCGAGCGTGGCGATCACCTCGGCCGGCGGCGTCGCCTCGGACAGGGCGGTGAAGTCGCGCAGATCGGCGCAGAGCAGGGCGGCGCGGATGGTCTCGCCGGCGCCGCGGCGCAGCGCGCCGGCCTGGACTCGGGCGGCACTGCGCCGGCCGAGATAGGCCTCCAAGAGGGCCGCCAGAGCCGCCCGCGAGGCGAGGGCCGCCAGCGGCGCGGCAGCGAAGCGCGCGGCCTGGTGCAGCCCGTCGGCCTCGGCGGCGGCGAGCGGCCGGGTGCCGGCCCAGCCCAGCACCGCCGGCCCGGCCTGGTGCTCCAGCACCGGCCCGAGCCCGGCCAGCCAGTCGCGGCCGGCCTGGGGGCTGTCCGCCGGCAGCGGCATGCCGGCGAAGCCGAGCGCCTCGATCACCGCCCCGGTCGCGGCCCGCCACAGCCAGGTGCGGCGGGCGACGATCGGGTGCGGCACCGCCAATGTCAGGGCGCCGCCGGCCAGCGGCAGCCCGTCGGCCAGCAGACGGCCGCCAAGCTCGGCCAGGAACCGGTCGGGCGCGAGCTCGGCGCCGGCGTCGTCGACGAGCCAAGCGAGAGGGGCAGGCAGATCCATGCCGCGATCATGCCGTCCCGGCCCAGGATCTGTCATCCACGGCGGGTGGTGAAGTCCGGCCGCGCCGTGTTATTTTGCGTCCTGGACTCGGGATGGCCGACAGGGAAGCGCAATGGACGAAACGACCGTCTTCCGGCGCGAGATGCGGATCCCGGCGCCGCCCGCCACCATCTTCGCCTTCCTGACCGACCCGCAGAAGATCTTGCGATGGATGGGCATTTCCGCGACGCTGGAGCCGCAGCCCGGCGGGCTGTACCTGCTCGACGTCGACGGCACCAACGTCGTGCGCGGCGCCTTCCGCGAGGTGGTGCCGGTGCACCGCCTGGTCTACAGCTTCGGCTGGGAGGGCAATGCCGAGACCCCGCCGGGCTCCAGCCAGGTCGAGATCGACCTGATCGAGCAACCCGACGGCACGCTGATGCGGATGACCCATAGCGGCCTGCTGCCGTCGACGCTGCCCGCTCATGAACGCGGCTGGACGTTCTTTCTCGATCGCTTGGCGGCGGTGCTGGCCGATCGCGATCCAGGGCCGGTCCCGAAGCCCGACTGCACCCCGCCGGAGGCCGGGGGCTGACCGTCGCCACCGATGCCGCAACCCAATTGGCGTAAACCCCATTGGCGCAATCGTGGAGGAGACCGATGCCAGACGATCTCGTCGTCCGTCGCGAAACCCATGTTCCGGCGCCGCCCGCCGCGGTGTTCGCTCTGCTGACCGACCCGGAGCAGATCCTGCGCTGGATGGGCACGGAGGCGCAGCTCGACCCGCAGCCCGGCGGGCTGTACCTGGTCAACGTCACCGGCGCCCGCTTCGCCCGCGGCGCGTTCCGCGAGGTGGTGCCGGTGCATCGCCTGTCCTACAGCTTCGGCTGGGACGGCAGCGAGGCGGTGCCGCCGGGGTCGAGCCTGGTCGAGATCGACCTGATCGAGCAGCCCGACGGCACGCTGTTGAAGATGACCCACACCGGCCTGCCGAATGCCGAGCAATGCGCCGGCCACGCCGAGGGCTGGGGCCACTATCTCGGCCGCCTGGCCGTGGCCGCCGCCGGCCGCGACCCGGGCCCGGACCCCTGGCTCGGCCGGAACGACTGAATCCGCCCTGTCGGACTCCGGCGTCCCCGTTCGTCCTCTGGAGAGACCCGTTCCGGAGGTGAGCCATGGACGAGCTGCCGGTCATCAAGACGCGTCGCAAGGGCAGGAGCCAGACGCAGAGCATGCTGATCCCGAGCGAAGGGATGGTCGCCGAAGCGCTGCGGGCGGCCCCGCCCGGCCGGCTGTCGGACTTGGCCGGGCTGCGGCGGGCCCTGGCGGCGCGGCATGGGGCCGATGCCTGCTGCCCGGTCACCACGCAGCGCCACCTCGTGCGGATCAGCCAGGACGGCAGCGCGCCGTTCTGGCGCGTCGTCGACCCCGGCCGGCCCTTCGCCCGGCGGATGGCCGGCGGACCCGATCGCATCCGCGAGAGGCTGGCCGCGGACCGCTGACGGCACGGCCGGGTTCCCGGCCCGGATCGTATTCACGCGCATACCATGATGCCGTTCCTGCATTAGGCGGTTGATCCTTTTCCTATTACCTGAATATGACCAATCCGTTACGCAGGCTTGAACAATCCGCTCAGCAACAGTCCCGGAAACGGGGCAGTCATGGCAGAGCCGGTCATCCTACCGGATCTTGACAAATTCTTCGCAGGACTGCCGGGCGCGGCGGATGTGCGGAGTCGTGTCTGCTGAAGCGGACCTGAGACTGGGGAGCCCATGAAGAAGAAGTCGCGAATTCCGGCGGCCAGGATGGCCCTGTTCGTCAACAAGCTGACGACCGCCATCGTCCCGACCGGCGCCCATGCCGGCGACCCGCTGGAGCCGTTCGTCCAGACGCGGAAGACCGGCAACGACCGCACCGAGATCGTGGTCGGAACCCGGACCTTCTTCGCCGGATCGCTCGATGCCGATGGACAGGGGCCCGTGCAGGTGGTGGCCGAGCGCCGGTCCCGCGGCAACGGCAAGGATGACGGGCAGGAGACGTTCCACCCGGTGAAGACGGACCTGACGCTGGACACCGCGATCGAGCTGTACAAGCAGCCGCAGGGTCGCTGGGGCGTCCGCGGCGGCCGGGCGATCCCCGCCTCGGCCGGGTGGCTCGCCGGCGACGGGTTCGATGCCTTGAATGCCGCTGCCTTCCAGCCCGGCTTCCGGCAGATCGGGTCGCGCGAATGCTGCGTCGGCGAGATCATGGTCCGGGGCAAGGCCAGCGAAAGATCCGCGCCGGTGCTGGTCGAGCGGGTGCTCGGCCCGCAGATGGCGGCGGACCGCTACCGCCTGGTCAACGCCGATCTCAGCCGGGGCGACGCGGTCGAGCTGGTCGACGGCCCCGCCCGGTCGGACCCCTTCGCCACCGAGGTGCTGCGCCGGATCGGGCGGGTCTGGGTCGCCGGACAGGGGCGGGAAATCGCCGAGGCGGCGGCCCTCAATGCGCTGAAGGCCGGCGCGCCGCTGGACGCCGCGGCATCTTTGCCGGCCGATCTGTTGCCACGCGCCGGCAAGGATCTGGGCCCGGCGGCGGCCCCGACCTATGCCGCGGCCGGAGCGGCCGCCGGTGCGGCCCGGCGCGCCGGCATGCCGGCGGAGGCCGCGGCGGCTGCCGCCCGAAGCTTGGCCGGCATGGCCGAATTTCTGGACGATCGGCCGGCGGTGGTCGCGGCGACGAATGCCGCAGCGAATGCCGCCCGCCATCCGGATGCCCGGATGAACGATCTGCTGGCGGGGATTGCCCTGCCGACGGCGGAGCAGTGGCGGTCCACGGTCATCGCCGTGGCTCATGAGACGGCCGGCGCCAGGCTGGCGGCCGTCCAGGCCGAGGTGGCGGCGCAGGACCGCCAGGCCCTCGGTCCCGACCTCAGCGCGATCAACGCTGCCGCCCGGGAGCTGCTGGTCGAGAAGAAGATCCCGGCGGACGGGTTGGTCGCCGTCGCCACCCGGGCGGCGGAGAAGCGGGTCGCGCTGGTCCGGAAACACGCCGAGGAGCTTTCCGCCGAGGTGGCGAAGACCCGGGACGAGCTGAGCGGCGTCGAGGTCAGGATCGCGACGCTGGAGGCGGACCTGGCCTCCATGGGCGCGGACCGGCCGGCGATCCAGGCCTCGCTGGAACATGAGCGGCGGAAGCAGGGCGGGCTGACCGCGGCCCTGCGCCGGCAGGGGCAGCAGGCCCAGGCCGCCGATCGGGAGCTCGCGGCGGTGTCCGGCGACGCCGGGCCGCGGATCGCCGCCGCGGCCAAGGCGCTGGAGGTGGCCAACGGCGTGGCGCCGGGCCGGCAGCATGCCGCGGTCGCCGCGGCAAAGGCCGCCGCGGCGGCGATGCGGACCGGGGACGACGCGGTCCGGGCGGAGCGCGCGGCGGGCGCCGCCCATCTCGCCGCCCTGGCCGGGGCGGATGAGGACGGCGCCGAGGTCGCGGGCCGGCTGATGGCGGACTATCACGCCGCCGCCGGGGGCACGCTCGACGATCTCGATGCCAAGGCGGTTCAGGCCGCTGTGGTCCAAGTCGTGATCGATGGCGTCGCAGCCGATGCGGAGAGCCGGAGGCGGCAGCTTCTGACGGCCGCGGCCGCGGCCTCGGCGCTGGACGGGGCGAAGCCGACCGCCGCGGCGGCCATGGGCCCGGCCGTCGCGGCCGCGGATGCGACGCCGGCCGCCGGGGTTCGCCCCCCGCCCGTGTTCGCCATGGCCGATCCGAACGCCGGCCCGGCCGGCACAATGGCCCCGGTGCTGCCGGCGATCCCGAAGCATTACGAGCCGGTCGAGACGCGCTTCGATCCGGCCAAGGCGGTCGCCGTCGACGAATGGAAGCACGCCAAGATCCGACAGGTCACCGATCTCGGCCTGGTCGGGGATGCGGGGCCCAGCACGACCACCTACATCATCGAGGTGATGGGGCCGAAGGGCCGGTACTGGGCGGATTTCGACTGGTCGCCGAACGCCAACCAGCTGTATGGCGAGATCCCGATCAAGCCCAGCGGCGGCGCGGCGGCCGGGCTGGCGGCGGAGGCCAAGACGGTGATCGCCTATAGCGGCATCACCAGCGACTGGGGGTCGTTCGAGCAGCGGGCCAAGGACCTGAAGGCCAGGACCGATGCCGCCTTCGCCGAGGTCGCCCGGCTGCTCACCTCGCGCGATCACGACGGCGACCTGACCCAGCTGCGCTACCACGGCGGGAAGAGCGGCCATCTGGCCAATCTGTTGCCCCACGTCAAGACCAGGATGGAGGAGGAGATCCGCCTGTTCGTGCAGGGCCGGCACAGCCAGCCGGCGTTCAAGGAGAACCTGGCGAAGATGTTCGTCGACCTGGTCGAGAAGATCGAGGCCGACCGGTCGCGCAAGAAGGCGATCATCCGGCACCAGGTCGACACGCTGATCCGCGTCGTGCTCACCATCGTGATCGGCGGCGGCGTCGGCGGCGCCCGCGTCGCGGCGGGCTTCATGGGAGGGTAGGGGCGGGCTCGGTGCCCGAACTCTATTCTTTCGGCACCGCGCGGATGAAGGCTGCGCCCAGGCTGCCTTGCATCGCGGCCTGCAGCAGCCCACGGTACAGCCACAGGACATGGTCGTAGCCTGCCTCGCCTGCCAGGACGAGGATGCCGGATCGCTTCGCCTCGATCTTCGACACCAGGCTGGAATACCACCTGACATAGGAGTCGTGCGCCTCCTCCACCTCAGTGACCCGCCATCCGGCGGAATCCAGCACATCGGGAATCCGGGACAGCAGCGGAGGACCTGGAAGAAAGGGCTTTCCCGCGTCGATCAGGGCGTGTGGGTCGTAGCTGCCGCGATTGACGTGGTCGAAAATCACCATCCGGGTGCGGCTCGTCGACATATCCCTCAAGGTCCGGAGCGCCCGGACCTGATCCGGAAAGCAGTAATAGGCATTGAACATGCACAGGATGTCGGCCTTGGCCTCGATCCTCCGATCGGCATCGCAGACGTCGCTGACGTGGAATTCCACCCCGGGATAGGTCTTCCGGGCCGTGGCGATCGAGGCCGGCTCGATGTCGAAGCCGACCACCTTCCCCCAGCCCCTCGCCTGCAGGTAGTTCGCGGTGCCGCCCCGTCCGCATCCGGCGTCGACGATGATCCGGTCAGCCTGCTTCTCGAACGGCCGCATGGCGAGCTCGATGGCCTCTTCCTCGCCGGCATGGGCGTAGTCGCCGTCCCGCACCAGCGACAGCACCCGCATTCCTTCGAACGAGTTCATCGAAAACACGCCGCGCCCCCCCTCGACCAGGCACCGCGCCTGCTGCCAGCCACGGTACAGGAGACGGCCGGGCATGCGCGAGCTTCACTCCTCGTCCCTGCGGGCCAGCCGGGCCTCGCGGGCGTCGTTGATGTACTGGGCGGCGACCAGCCAGCCCTTCAGCGGTCGCAGCAGCGCCAGGCAGCCGCCGATCAGCAGCGGCACCGAGGTCAGGAGGTGCACCCACATCGGCGGCTCATAGGCCAGCTCCAGCCAGGCGGCGAAGGCGATCACCGGGAAGCTGACGATCGAGATGACGAAGAAGGCCGGGCCGTCGGCCGGGTCGGCGAAGCCGTAATCCAGGCCGCAGACCTCGCAGCGCGGCGCCAGGGTCAGGAAGCCCCGGAACAGATGGCCCCGGCCGCAGCGCGGGCAACGCGCCCGGATGCCGACCGCGAAGGGCTTCAGCGTCGGGTAGATGGGCTCGGCCATGGTGATCCCCTGGGACGGCCGCAGGGTGGCTGCGGTCAATTGTATGGAGTGATATCTAATCTTGCCATACACTTTGGTCAAGTGTATGGTCGTGCGATGGACCGTCGCATCCCCGACACGACCCCGAAATACCTCGCCATCGCCGCCGGCTTCGCCGATCTGATCCGGTCCGGCGACCTGCCCGCCGGCACCCGCCTGCCGCCGCAGCGGCAGCTGGCGCTGGAGCGGGGCGTCGATCTGACCACGGTGACGCGCGCATACACCGAGCTGAAGCGTATGGGCTTGGTCGAAGGGCGCCCAGGCAGCGGCAGCTTCGTCCGCTCCGCGGTGGCCGCGGCGGGCGGATCGTCCGGCTTCGACCTCAGCATGAACGTGCCGCCGCAGCCCGTCGGGCTGGGGGAGGGGATCGCGAAAGGGATCGCCAAGCTGCTGGCGGCGCCGGCCGGGATCTCCCCCCTCACCTATCAGCCGGCCGGTGGCGTGCCGCGGGATCGCGCAGCCGCCGCCCGGTGGCTGGGGCGCCGCCTGGGGCGGTTGGAGCAGGATCGCGTGATCGTCGCCGCGGGGGTGCAGAGTGCCCTGTTCGCCCTGATGGACCTGCTGCTCGGCCCCGGCGACAGCCTGGCCTGCGCGGCGCTGACCTATCCCGGCCTGAAGACGATCGCCGCCCAGCGCGGCCTGCGCCTGGTCGGGCTGGCGCAGGATGCCGAAGGCCTCGATCCCGCGGCATTCGAGGATCTGTGCCGTACCGCCCCGCCGAAGGCGCTGTACCTGGTGCCGACGATCGGCAACCCGACCACCGCCACCCTGCCGCCGGCGCGGCGACAGGCGATCGTGGCCACGGCCCGCCGGCACGGCGTGGCGCTGGTCGAGGACGACGCCTATGGCGCGCTGGCGGAGGGCTCGGCGCCGCTGGCGGCGCTGGCGCCGGAGATCACCTGGCACCTCGCCACCCTGTCGAAATGCGCCACGCCGGCGCTGCGCATCGCCTATGTCGCGGCGCCGGACCCGCATGCGGCGCTGCGGCTGGCGGCAGGGCTGCGCGCCGTCAGCCTGATGGCGTCGCCCCTGACCGCCGCGCTGGCGACGCAGTGGATCGACGACGGCACGCTCGACGCGTTGACGGCGGCGATCCGGGCGGAGAACCAGGCCCGGCAGCGACTGGCCGCGACGCTGCTGCCGGTGGACGCCTTCACGGCGAATCCGGACGGCAACCATCTCTGGCTCACCCTGCCGGCCGGTGTCGGGCGGACCGGCTTCGTCGCCGCCGCCCGCGAGGCCGGGCTGCTGATGGTCGCCAGCGATGCCTTCGACGTCACCGGCGCGGCGCCGGAGGCGGTCCGCCTGTCCCTCGGCGGCGTGCCGGACCGGGCGGCGCTCCGCCACGCCCTGACCCTGCTCGCCGATCTGCTGCGGCGCCCCGCCGTCGCGGCGCCCGCCATCGTCTGAGCCGGCTCACCCCGCTGCCGGTACCGCCACCCAGCGGCCCTTCACCTTCTCGAAATCATGCGCCGGCATCGGCACGAAGCCGGCGCCGTCCCAGCGCCGCGGCTCCAGCGTCAGGCGATTGCCGTCGAGCAGGATGCGGTTGTAGGCGTTCGGCTCGTTGCGCCGCCGGCTCGAGGTCGCGGTCGCCGCCTGCGCCACCAGGATCGGCCGGCGCACCCGGCCGTGATGGGTGGTGACCTCGCCGTAGAACCCCCGGTGCAGATGGCCGGTCAGGATCAGATCGACCCCGGCGGTGGCGAAGAAGCGCAGCGCCGTCTCGGCCCGCCCGATCAGCTTGGTGTCCGGCGCGTCGGGCGGCGGCAGGAAGGGGTGGTGCGCCACCACCACCTTCAGCATGCCGCGCGGCAGGGCGCGCAGCGTTTCCCGCACCCGCTCGATCTGGTCCAGGCTGATCGAGCCGTGCGACCAGTTCCAATGCGCCACCAGCCGCCGGGCGGTGTTGACCCCGATCAGCACGATGCCGTCCTGGACCAGCAGCGGCGCCGTGTCCGGGGTGATGAAACGGCGATAGCGCGAGAACGGCTTGGTGAAGCGCGACAGCAGGTTGTGCCGCGGGATGTCGTGGTTGCCCGGCACCACGATGTAAGGGGCCGGCAGGCGGTCCAGGAAATCCCGCGCGGCGGCGAATTCGGCGCTGTGCGCATCCTGGGTCAGGTCGCCGGAGACGGCGATCACCGAGGGCGCGAGCGCCTTCAGCTCGGCCAGCAGAGCCTCGACCAAAGCCGGCTCGGTGCGGCCGAAATGCAGGTCGGAAATATGGGCGACGCTCTTCATCACGGCGGCGTTCCGGGCGTGTCGGGATCGGTCTGCGGCACCAGCACGGTCAGCGCCCGGGGCAGGATGCGATAGCGCAGCGGCGTCGCCAAGAGGTGGTTCTCGCCGTCATTGGCGACCCATAGCCGCGGGCGACGCGACACCACGTTCACCCGCCGCGCCGCCAGCGCCGCCGCGGCCGGGTCGTGCTGCCAGGTGCCGGCGACGATGCGGGCGATCAGGCGCCACAGGTCGAGCCGGCGGTCGATCCGTGCGGCGTAGACGCCCAGCGTGCCTCCGTCCAGCGCGGTGCGCGTGTGGATCGCGGCGAAGCCCTCGGCCAGCGGGTTGTTGGTGATCGCCAGCGTGCGGGTGACCAGCCGCACCGGCTGGCCATCCGCCTGCAGCACGGCATGCAGCCGCGGCCCGCGGTCGAAGCCGCGGAAGAAGGCGCGCACCAGCCGCAGCCATTTCAGTGGCCCGCGGTCGTGCCGCATCCGTTCGCGCTGAAGCACCATGCGCGGGGCGATGCCGGGCAGCGAGCTGTTCAGGAAGACCCGGTCGTTGACCAGGGCGACATCGATCCGCCGGGTGGCGCCGGCCAGCAGCACCGGTAGCGCCGCCTCGGGCGACAGCGGGATGCCGAGGTCGCGGGCCAGCAGGTTGGCGGTGCCCATCGGCAGGATGCCGAGCGGGCGGCCGGAGCCGGCCCGGTTTTCCGGCAGCAGGCGCTCGGCCGCGGCGATGATGGTGCCGTCGCCGCCGCCGACCAGGATCGCCTCGGCGTCCGACGCGACCGCGGCGTCCAGCGCCCGGCACAGATCCGGACCCTCGGCGACGCTCACCTGCGCCTCGGCCCCGGCCTCGGCCAGGATCTGCCCCAGCCGCGCCGCGGTCGCCTCGGTGGGCCGGCCGAGCAGCGCGCCGGCGGCACCGTTCAGCACCAGCGCCACGCGCATCGGCCCTCAGCGGGCGCTGCCGGTGGTGCCGCCCTCGCAGGTGCAGGCGGTGCTGGGGATGGCGCCGCCCGGGATGGGGCAGCTGCCGACCATCGTGACGCAGCGATAGGCCGTGCCGGCCGAGGGCAGCGGCAACAAGGGGTTGCTCGGCGCCTTGCGGCTCAGGCTCTCCGCCTGGCGTGGCGCCGGCACCGGCTGCGCCCGGAACGGCGCCAGCTGTGGTGGGTTCAACTGGCCCGGCGGCGTGATCTCCAGAGGGGCCGGGCGCTGGCCGCGGACGATCGGCGGCGACCCGATGCCGCCGGCGCAGGGGCTGCCGATCTGGCCGGGGTTGACGATGCATTGCGCCAGGGTGGGCGCCGGAACGGCGGAGGCGGCCGCCACGGCGAGGCCGGTGGCGAGCGCCAGACGGATCAGCGGGCTCATGCTGATGACATGTGCGGGGTTGCGGCTTCTTCAATGGTCGAAGAGCGCGATGTTTCGCTGCGTTTCCGTCCCGTTTCGTTCTAAGCTGGGATGAGAATCGGAAGTCGGGCGCGGTGCCGGGCCATTGCTGGCCGGCGGAGCGCAGCCGAGCTTCGAACAAGTCGCAGATCCCATCGATAGACGCAGCCGGCCGGCGCAGCCCAGGTCGGCCGGCGGCGTTCCGTCAGCCCCAGCCACCCGAGAGGCAGCCATGGCTTTCACGTTGAAGATCAACGGCACTCCCCATGACGTCGATGTCGACGGCGACACCCCATTGTTGTGGGTGCTGCGCGACGTGCTCGGCATGACCGGCACCAAGTTCGGCTGCGGCCAGGCCCTGTGCGGCGCCTGCACCGTGCATGTCGACGGCCAGGCCGTCCGCTCCTGCCAGACCCCGGTCGACAGCGTCGGCGACGGCGCCGTCACCACGATCGAGGCGATCGGCCAGACGCCACAGGGCAAGGCCCTGCAGCAGGCATGGCTGGAGCTGGAGGTGGTGCAGTGCGGCTACTGTCAGTCCGGCCAGATCATGTCGGCGGCAGCCCTGCTGGCCGAGACGCCGAAGCCGACCGATGACGACATCGACGCCGCCATGTCCGGCAATGTCTGCCGCTGCGGCACCTATCAGCGGATCCGCGCCGCAATCCACAAAGCCGCAGCCTGAGGGAGGGACTGACCATGCCTGATGGTTCGCACACCCTCGACCGCCGCGGGTTCCTCAAGGTCGGCGCCGCCATCGGCGGCGGCCTGGCCCTCACCGTCGCCCTGCCGTCCGCGCTGCGGCCCGCCCTGGCGGCGGCCGAGGCGTCCGGCTTCGCGCCCAACGCCTTCATCCGTATCGACCCGCAGGGGCTGGTGACGCTGGTGATGCCGTCGGCCGAGATGGGGCAGGGCATCTACACCGCCGAAGCCATGCTGCTGGCGGAGGAGCTGGAGGTCGGGCTCGACCAGGTCCGGCTCGAGCATTCGCCGCCCAGCGACGCGCTCTACGCCAATCCGCTGATCGGCGCCCAGCTTACCGGCGGCTCGACCTCGGTGCGCGGCTTCTGGACGCCGCTGCGCCAGGCCGGCGCCGTGGCGCGCACCCTGCTGATCGCCGCTGCCGCGAAGCAGTGGGGCGTCGACCCGGCGACCCTCAAGGCGCAGCTCGGCAAGGTCACCGACGGCAAGCGGTCTCTCGGCTATGGCGAGCTGGCCGACGCCGCCGCGGCCTTGCCGGCGCCGGACCCGAAGTCGGTGACGCTGAAGGACCCGAAGGACTTCACCATCATCGGCAAGCCGGCCAAGCGGCTGGATTCGCCCGGCAAGGTCAACGGCACGGCCGAGTTCGGCATCGACACGAAGCTGCCGGGCATGAAGGTCGCCGCGATCGCCATCTCTCCCGTCCTCGGCGGCAAGCCGAAGACCGTGGACGAGGCGGCGGCGATGGCGGTCAAGGGCGTCCGCCAGGTGGTGAAGACCGATGAGTCCGTGGCGGTGGTCGCCGATCATCTGGGCGCCGCCAAGAAGGGGCTCGAGGCCGCGGCGATCCAGTGGGATGACGGGCCGAACGCCACCGTCAACAGCGCCGACCTGATCCGCCAGCTGGAGGAGGAGTCGAAGAAGCCCGGTGCCGTGGCCCGCAACGAGGGCGACACCGACAAGGCCCTGGCCGGCGCGGCGCACCGGTTGGAGGCGATCTACCAGGTGCCCTTCCTGGCCCATGCGGCGATGGAGCCGATGAACTGCACGGTCCATGTGCAGAAGGACAGCTGCGAGATCTGGGTCGGCACCCAGGTCCCGACCCTGGCCCAGGCCGTGGCGGCGCAGGTCTCCGGCCTGCCGAAGGAGAAGGTGCAGGTCCACAACCACCTGATCGGCGGCGGCTTCGGCCGGCGGCTCGAGGTCGACGGCATCGCCCGTGCGGTCGCGGTCGCGAAGCAGGTCGACGGCCCGGTGAAGGTGGTCTACAGCCGCGAGGAGGACATCCAGCACGACATGTACCGGCCGTATTACTACGACCGGTTCTCGGCTGGGCTGGACGCGGAAGGGCGGCCGGTGGCCTGGACCCATCGCATCGCCGGCTCCTCGATCATGGCGCGTTACTTCCCGGCGGGCTTCAAGGACGGGGTCGATGCCGACGCGGTCGAGGCCGCGGCCGAGCCGCCCTATGCCTTTCCGGCGATCCGGGTCGAATATGTCCGGGTCGAGCCGCAGGGCGTGCCGACCTCCTGGTGGCGCGGCGTCGGCCCGACCCACAACGTCTTCGTGGTCGAGAGCTTCATCGACGAGCTGGCAGCTGCGGCCAAGCAGGACCCGGTCGCCTACCGCAAATCCCTGCTGGGCCACAATCCGCGGGCGCTCGGCGCGCTGACCCTGGTGGCGGAGAAGGCGGGCTGGGGCTCACCGATGCCGAAGGGCCATGGCCGCGGCGTCATGGTGCAGTTCGCCTTCGGCAGCTATGTTGCGATGGTGGCGGAGGTCGAGGTGGCCGGTGATGGGTCGATCAAGGTCCACCGCCTGGTCTGCGCCGTCGATTGCGGCCTGGCGGTCAATCCCGACACGATCGAGGCGCAGGTCCAAGGTGGCTCGCTCTTCGGCCTGACCGCGGCGCTGCACGGCAACATCACCTTCGCCAACGGCCGCGTTGAGCAGGGCAATTTCGACACCTACCTGCCGATGCGGATCGACGAGGTGCCGGTGATCGAGACCCATCTGATCAAGAGCGCCGAGGCTCCCGGCGGCATCGGCGAGACCGCGACCGCCGCCGTCTCCCCGGCGGTGGCGAACGCGATCTTCGCCGCCACCGGCAAGCGCCTGCGCAGCCTGCCGTTCGACACGGACCTGCTGAAGTCATCGTCGTGACACGCTGAATTCCGGCGGGGCCATGGCTCCCGCCGGCACCATCCCGGACGAGGTCCGGGTTCCGAAGGGAAGAGGAAGAAAGATGAAGCTGACGCAGTGGGCCCTCGCGGCCCTGCTGACCGCCGGCGTTGCGTCGCCGGCCTTGGCGGATGGCGATGCGGCGCGGGGCCAGACCCTGTTCTCGCGCTGCAGCGCCTGCCACACGGTGACCGAGCAGAACAAGATGGGCCCGCATCTGTCCGGCGTGTTCGGCCGCACCGCCGGCACGGTGGCCGGCTACACCTACTCCAAGGCCATGGCCGCCTACGGCAAGGCCTGGGACGAGGCGACGCTGGATGCGTTCCTGACGGCGCCGAACAAGGCGGTGCCGGGCACCAAGATGGCGGCCGGCGCCATCGCCAACCCGCAGGACCGCGCCGACATCATCGCCTATCTGAAGACGCTCGGGGCGTCGTAGAGGCTGCGAACGGGATCGCACGCTCCGCCCTTCTACTCTCCCCCTCCCCTCGCGGGAGGGGGTAGGGGGAGGGGGTTGTCGGTGACAGAATCGATATCTGTGGCCGGCATCGCGTTCGTTCGCTGCGACCCTTCGATTTCAGTTCCGGCGGCGCCGAACCCCTCCCCCAACCCCCTCGCGCAAGGGGAGGGGGAGGGCAAAGAGGGCGAGGCGGGGTCTATGACTGCCGCCTTAGGCTCCGGCCCATCCGCCCGTCACCCCATCCACACCGCCTCGACATTGTTGCCGTCCGGGTCAGTCAGGAAGGCGGCGTAGTAGGTCGGGCTGTAGTCGGCCCGCAGCCCCGGTGCGCCGTTGTCACGGCCGCCCGCGGCCAGGCCCTGAGCATGGAAGCGGTCGACCGCCGCCCGATCGGATGCGCGGAAGGCGACATGCGTGCCCGCGCTCGCAGTGTCGGAGCGGTACAGCCACAGCGCCGGCGCACCGGCCGGGCCGAGGCCGGCATCGGCGTCGCCGCGGGAGCACACCCCGTGGCCAAGCGGCGCCAGCACCGCCTCGTAGAAGCGCAGGCTGGCGTCGAGATCGCGGACCTTCAGGCCGACATGGTCATACATGGCAGAACCTCCATTGTGAGCCGGAGGTCATGCTGCGGCGATCGCGGTCAGCCTTTCTTGGAGGATCTTGCGGTCGCCCCGGGCAGCCTTGCGGAAGCGCTGCGGCGAGACCCCGGCGGCGCGGTGGAAGCTGCGGACGAAGTTCGACAGGTCGCCGAAGCCGACATCATAGGCGATGTCGGTCACCGGCCGCGTGTCTTCCGCCAGCAGGCGGGCGGCGCGACGCAGCCGGGCCCGCACCAGGTATTGGTGCGGGGTGACGCCGAGGCTGCGGGCGAAGACCCGCAGGAAGTGGAAGGGGCTGAGGCCGACGGTGCGGGCTGCACCGTCCAGGTCGACCGGCTGGTCGGCGTTGGCATCGATCCACAAGGCGGCCTCCACCGCCCGGCGGCGGTCGCGCGCCGCGGGCTCGGCCGGCCATGCCTCGCGCCCGGTCACCAGCGCGACGAAGCGGGCGGCGAAGGCGATGCCGACCTCGTCCAACCCCAGATCGCTGCGGCCTGTGGCTGTGGCCTGGGCCAGCTCGCCCAGCACCATCAGCCCGGGCAGCGGCGGCATCGCCCCGGCGCGCCAGGCGGCAGGGTCGTCGCCGATTGCCTCGACCAGGGCGGGAGCCAGCTCGAAGGAGAGGCATTCGTCGCCGCCATGGTGATGGTCGTGGGTGCAGGTGAACTCGTCGCCAGGATGGCCAACCAGCACTGACCCGGCCACCAGCTCATCAGTCCGGCCCAGCTGCCGGCAGCCGAAGCTGCCGCGCCGGACATAGGAGATCGAATGGCCGGTGTGCAGCTCGGTGAAGGGCCGGTCGCCCGGCCCGGCGCTGCACCGGTAGTCGAACACGGCCATCGACGGGCGTCGCAGGATCTGTTCGGCGGGCATGCGCCGACTCTGCCCCCGCCCGCCGCGCCGGGCAACCCTCGTCAGACGTCGAATAGCGAGGCCTGGGCGGCGGCTGCGGCGCCTTCGATCCGCAGCATGCGCAGCTTGGTGTCGACCCCGCCGGGGGCGGAGAAGCCGCCGGGCTTGCCGCCGGCCGCCAGCACCCGATGGCAGGGCACCACGATCGGGAACGGGTTGTGCCCCATCGCCTGGCCGACGTCGCGGGCCAAGAGCGGGTCGCCCAGCCGCCTGGCGATCTCGCCATAGGTCATGGTCGACCCCGGCGGGATGGCACGGGCGATGGCATAGACCCGGCGCTCGAACTCCGGCACGCGGTCGAGGTCGACCGCCACGTCGGACAGGTCGATGCGCTCGCCGCGCAGCAGGGCGCCGATGCGCTCGATCACCTGAGTGATTTCGGCGGGTGGCGTACCCTCCTCGGCGCCGGGACAGCGGCGGAGCAGGCGCAACCGCGCCTTCTCCGGCGTCGACCCCGGCAGTTGCACGCCGGTGATGCCGCGCGGGCCCCAGGCGATGCCGCAGGGTCCGATGGCGGTCTCGAACAGGGTGTAGAGATGCTCGCTCATGGGCCGGATCCTACCACCCGGCTCCCGGTCGGTCGGCCCGGTTCTTGCGGTCAAACTCAGTGGCCGACCGCGGCCGGGCCCGGCTCCGCCGCCGCCTCGATCTCCACCTCCCGCGGCTTGGCGCCGGCCGGCCGCGGCGCGATCGGGATCAGCCAGATCGTGACGAAGGTCAGCACCGCCATCGCCACCACGCCCAGGAAGGTCCAATGCAGCGCCTGGTCGAAGACGCCGCGGACGGCGGGGTTGGCGGCCAGCTCGGCCAGGCCCGCCGGCTGGTTCAGCACGTCGTGCACGCTCGCCGCCAGTTCGCCGCTGCCGAAATGGGCGATGCCGATGTTCAGGATGGCGCCCAGGGCGGTGGCACCGATGGTGCTGCCCAGGTTGCGGGCGAAGATGATCGACGCCGTGGCGCTGCCGCGCATCGACCATTCGACGCTGTCCTGCACCACGGCGATGGTGGTCAGGCTGATCAGCCCCATGCCGAAGCCCATCAGGAAGGCGCCGGCCCCGGCCACGACCGGGTGGGTCTCGGGCGTCAGGAACAGCAGGAAGCTGGCGCCGACCGGGAACAGCAGGCTGCCGACCCGCAGGGTGCGGCGCACGCCGAAGGCGCGATACAGCCGCTGCGACAGCATCACCGCCAGCGGCCAGCCGAACACCAGCATGCTCAGGGTGAAGCCGGCGGTGATTGGCGACCGGCCCAGCACGCCTTGGACATAGACCGGCAGGATGGTGGTCAGGCCGATCAGCGCCATGCCGGCCAGGAGGGTGGCGATGTTGCTGGTGGCGATCAGCCGGCGGCCCCACAGCTCGAGCGAGATGATCGGCTCCGGCGCCCGCCGCTCCTGCCACAGGAACAGCCACCCGGCGACCAGGAACAGCAGTCCCAGGCCGCCCAGCACCCAGCCATCGGCGTCGGTCTCGGTCAGGATCACCAGCAGCGACACGATGGCGGCCGAAAACAGCGCGGCGCCGGTGTAGTCGATCCGGACCTGGCGCGGCTGGATCGATTCCCGCAGGAACAGCAGGAAGCCCAGGATGGTCAGCACGCCGAAGGGCAGGTTGAGCCAGAAGATCCAGGCCCAGGACAGGTGGTCGACGATGACGCCGCCGGCCAGCGGCCCGATGACGGCGGAGGTGGCCCAGACGCTGGCCATCATGCCCTGGGCGCGGCCGCGCTCCTCCAGCTTGTACAGGTCGCCGATGACGGTCATCGTCACCGGCGTGATCGCGCCGGCGCCCAGGCCCTGCAGCAGCCGGAACAGGATCAGCGACCCCATCGACCAGGCGAAGCCGCAGAGGACCGAACCGACCAGGAACAGGATGGTGCCACCGACCAGCACCGGCTTGCGGCCGAACACATCCGACATCTTGCCGTAGATGACGGTGGTGGTGGACTGGGCCAGCAGGAAGGCCGAGAATACCCAGCTGTAATAGGTGAAGCCGCCCAGCTCGCCGACGATGCGGGGCATGGCGGTGGCGACGATCGTCGCCTCGATCGCGACCATGAAGGTCGCCAGCATGATCGAGGCGATGATGAACGGGCGCTTCGATCGGTCGACGGCGGTGGACATCGGCGTTCCTCCGGGCCTCGGACAGGCCGGTGCGGCGGGCGGGGTCTCTGCGGATGACGGATGACTCATCCTACAACTGACTCGCTGCCGGCGGAGGGGGGTGCAAAGCAGCCATGCATTGGCCCGGTCCGGAGTCGCCTGGGATTGCCCCCGAGCGACGCCGGCCCAGCTTTCTGAACGGACATCAGGGGAGGGGGATCATGCTGTACAAGGGAAGCTGCCATTGCGGCCGGGTCGCCTTCGAGGTCGAGGGCGAGCTGACCGGGGTCGTGGCCTGCAACTGCTCGATCTGCTCGCGCAAGGGCGCGCTGCTCTGGGCGGTGCCGCATCTCGGCCTGCGCGTGCAGGCGGCGCCGGTGGACCTCGGCACCTACCTGTTCAATCGCCATGCCATCCAGCACCGGTTCTGCCGGAACTGCGGCATCCATGTCTTCGCCGAGGATTCTGCGCCGGGGACCGAGCGGTCGGCCTATATCAACATCCGCTGCCTCGAGGACATCGACCTTGCCGCGGTGCCGGTGCACGAATTCGACGGCCGGTCGATGTGAGGGGCCGGCGCCGAGGAGGCCGTCGGTTCAGGGCCGGGGGCCGCGACGCGCCCAGGCCGCGACGAACAGGCAAAGAGCGATGACGGCGCCGAGCTCGGCCCAGAAGAAGATGACGATATCGGCGCGAACCCCCAATGGCGGCGCACCAGGCATCACGCTGCGCAGAGCGGGCAGCGCGAAGATCACGGCGCCGAGCGCGCCGACGAGCGTGACCTCGATGCGCCGGGTACCGACGAAGACGAGGGCGCCGATGACCAGGGCGCAAAGCGCCATCACGGTCATGGCGCCATAGATCGCGATGCTGAAGAACGAAACGGGCCCCGTACGGCGGACTGCGAATTGAAGCTCCAGGTCACCGGCGTTCTGCGCCGTCGCCTGCTGCGCCTTCACGGTGTAGCCGAGGAGACCTTCCCAGACCGTGACCCGAATCGGCAGCGACGCCCCCGTTCCGTCCTGGCTCGGCTCGCTCGCCGCCAGCGTCATGGCCGATACATATCGGTCCAGGGGATAATCGCGCACATTTCCGTCCTCGAGATCAAAATCGAAGGTGATCTCGGGGAGAGGTTCGCCAGCCCCGATCTGCACATGCTCGACCTGCTTGCCGCGTCTGATCTTGATCAGGAAATCATGATCCGCCGTCGCCGTCATTGCGGCGGCGAGGGACGGATCCGGCGTCACGCTGATCCGCATCCGGAGGGAATCATTGACCGGATCGACCTCAATCGGTTGCACATAAAGCCTGACCCGGGCATCGCCGGCCGGAGCGCCGAATTCGGTCTCGGTCGGCTCGCTCGAGATATCGAACCGGGTCAGCAGGAGAGCGTAGGCGATCGCGCATCCGGCCAGCAGCGCGGCCAGAATCAGGGCCCGGCGCAGCAGCAGAACCGGCCCGGTCGGCGAAGCTTCTCTGGCGGCGGTGTCGGTGGCCAATCTGTCGGAGACGACTTCCATGATCCCCACCAAGTTTCAGGGGATCATTTCAAAACCCGGGCCGGGGCGGCAAGGTCCGATCGGCTCTGCTACGTCCTAAGCCTTAGCCCCGGTCCAGCCCCGGGATGAGCGGCAGCGCCGCGGCCAGATGGTCGACGACGGCGCGGACCCGGCGCGGCACGAAGCGGCCGGAGGGGTAGACCGCGTGCACCTCCAGGGGCGCGTAAGCATAGGCGCCCATCACCCGAACCAATTCGCCGCTGTCCAACAGCGGCTGCACCAGCGGCAGCTGGGCGCCGCCGATGCCGATGCCGGCGCGGATCGCCTCGATCAGCACGAAGGCATTGTTGGCCAGGAAGCGCGATTGCACCCGCACCTCCAGCGGCCCGTCCGGGCCGACCAGCGGCACCGCCTCGCCCGCTGCGGCCCAGCTGAAGCGGACATGCGGGTGGCGGGCCAGATCCTCCGGCGTTTCGGGGCTGCCATGGGCGGCGACGTAGCCGGGAGACGCCACCAGGATCCGCCGCAGCGTCGCCAGCCGGCGCGCCACCAGGCCGGGCGAGGCCAGGGCGCCGAGGCGGATGGCGACATCGACGCCCTCGCCGATCAGGTCGGCATAGCGGTCGTCGGCGATCAACTCGACCACCAGCTCCGGGTGGCGCTGCTGGAAGCCGATCAGGATCGGCGCCAGATGCGCCTGGCCCAGCCCGGCCGGCGCATGCACGCGCAGGCTGCCGGCCAGCGTGTCCGACGCCTCGGCCAGACCGTCCTCGGCCTCGGCCACCGCCTCCAGGATGCGGCGAGCCTGGACGAGGTAGCGCTCGCCGGCCTCGGTCAGGGCCAGGCGGCGGGTGCTGCGGTTGAGCAGGCGCACGCCCAGCCGCCGCTCCAGCGCCGCCACCTGCTGGCTGACCGCCGGCTGGGTCAGGCCGAGATCCCGCGCCGCCGCCGAGAGGCTGCCGAGCTGCGCCACGCGGACGAAGGTGGCCATGGTGGCGAAGCGGTCCATGGATGATCATTTCAAAATTTTGCTTATGGATGATAGTCAATCCAGCAGCCTACTCAAGCCATCCGAAATGAATGATCTCTGGGCCAGGACATTGGCGTGGAGACGGAACGATGGATCGAAAGACGGCGCTGGTAGTCGGGGCCCAGGGGGTGATTGGCCGCAACCTGGTGGAGCATCTGGCGACGCTGGAGGATTGGCAGGTGATCGGCCTGTCGCGCCGCGGCGGCGAGGTCTCCGGACGCGTCCGGCACATCGCGGTCGACCTGCTCGACCCCGCCGATGCGCGGAACAAGCTGGGCGGCCTGAGCGAGGTCACCCACATCTTCTACGCCGCCTTCCAGGACCGGCCGAGCTGGGCCGAGCTGGTGCCGCCGAACCTGGCCATGCTGGTCAATGCGGTGGAGGCGGCGGAGGCGCCAGGGCTGCAGCACGTCAGCCTGATGCAGGGCTACAAGGTCTATGGCGGCCATCTCGGCCCGTTCAAGACGCCGGCGCGGGAGGACGACCCCGGCCCGATGCCGCCGGAGTTCATGATCGACCAGCTGGCCTGGCTGCAGGCGCGGGCCGAAAACCGCGGCTGGGGCTGGTCGACGATCCGCCCGGCGGTGGTCGGGGGCACCGCGCTGGGCAACCCGATGAACCTAGCCGTCGCCATCGCGGTCTATGCATCCATGGCAAGGGAACTCGGCCTACCGTTCCGTTTCCCGGGCAAGCCGGGCGCTTATGGCAAGCTGCTGCAGATGACCGATTCGGGCCTCTTGGCCCGGGCCACGGTCTGGGCCGCGACCGACTCGCGCGCGGCCGGCCAAGCCTTCAACATCGCCAATGGCGACCTGTTCCGCTGGACCGACCTGTGGCCGCGCCTGGCCCGGTTCTTCGACCTGGAGGTGGCGCCGCCGCTGCCGATGCCGCTCGACACCCTGATGGCGGACAAGGAGCCGCTGTGGCGATCGATGATCGAGCGGCACGGGCTGGCGCCGACCCCGTATCGCGACGTGTCGTCCTGGCGCTTCGCCGATTTCATCTTCGGCCTGGACTACGACATGTTCGGCGACACCTCGAAGTCGCAGCGCTTCGGCTTCCACGAGGTGGTCGACACCGAGGCCATGTTCCTCGCCATCTTCCGAGATCTGCGCCAGCGCCGGATCATTCCGTGACCGGCCGGCACAACAAAGCCGCAATTAAGGGATAGAACAGAAAGGCTCCCGGTACTCGGGAGCTTTGATCACAGGTCTGCATAATTTGATATGATTTTCGATTTTTAAGTCGGCAGGGGCGGCTTCGCTCTCCGACTGCGCCGATCGACTGATCACGACAAGAAGGCGTGCGGCGATAAAGGCTCATCGCCGCGACAACTCCTGGGCAATGCGAGTCCGATTGCAGGCCGGACGCCCCCACCGCTGGCGGCGGGGCGACACCGGCATCGCGCGCAGCCGGACGCATCCCGCACCTGCCTCCCCCAAACCGCGGAGGCTGGCCCTCCGCACCCAGGAGGCCTTCATGGCAAAGAGACCCGAACCCCCGAAGGAGCAGGGCGTCACCGTGCGCGTGGCCCTGCCGGATGACGAGCGCGTCCGCAAGGCGTCGCTCGCCGTCTACGCTTTCTCCCAAGGCGGCAAGCTGATGGATGCGAAGCCGTTGGACGCCAAGGGCGAGGTCGCCCTGCGCGTGCCGATCGGCGCCGAGGGCACCAACCTCCGGCTGCTGGTCGGCCCGCGGCTCGAGGACCAGGACCGCTCGGTCGCCGAGCTGATGCGCCGCGGCGCGGTCGAGCGCCATCTGCGGGTCGATCGCGGCGCCGAGCGCCTGGCGATCGACATTTCGGTCGGCCTCGACACCATCCTGTGCTGGCTGCGCGGCCTGTGCGTGGTCCGCGGCACGGTGCTGAAGCGCACCACGCTGGGTGGGCAGAGCATCGACCTGCCGGTCTGCAACGCCACGGTCGAGGTCTACGAGGTCGACCGCTTCCCGATCATCCTGCCGAAGCTGCCGAAGCTGGTGCTGGACCGGCTGCGCGACCTGATCCTGCATCCGGTGCCGCTGCCCGACCCGATCCCGGACCCGCTGCCCGGACCGTTCCCCGGGCCGTTCCCGCCGCCCCGCCCCGGCCCGGACCCGGCGCCATTCCTGGCCGATACCGCGCTGCGCCGGCTGAATCCGGAGATCGCGCCGCAGATGATGCACAGCCACGCCGAGGCGGCCACCGCTTTGGCCGGTCTGGACCAGGCCGGCGCCCTGCGCTTCACCGCGCGGACGGGCAGCGACCTCGACTTCCAGCGCGCCCTGCTGGACCATGAGCTGCTGCTGCGGCCGATCTTCTGCATCCTGTTCCCCGGCTTCTTCACCAAGCAACTGGTGGCCACGGCGCACACCGATGATTGCGGCCACTTCCACACCCGGTTCTTCCAGGGCTGCCACAACCACGACACGCCGGACCTGTACTTCAAGGTCAAGCAGCGCTTCCTGTGGTGGGACATCGTCGTCTACGGGCCGACGCCGGTGCCCTGCTACACGTGGTGGAACTATGCCTGCGGCAGCGAGGTGACGCTGGTCACCCATCATCCGCTGGCGCGCACCTGCCCACCCTGCGAGCCGGTGGTGGCCGGCGATAACTGGGTGCTGTTCACCGCGATCGGCCAGACCTCGATGAACGCGATCTTCGGCAATTCGCAGGCGCTGCAGGGCGGCACCACCCCGGCCAATCGCGGCCTGACCGGCGGCGGCGCGCCGTTCGGCGGCACGCTCAGGCCGCAGTTGCTGTTCGACAACAGCCTGCGAGAGACGCTGGGGGTGAAGTACTACCGCCTGTTCTGGCGCCGCGCCGGCACCCTCGACTGGTTCCAAATGCTCGACGATGTCGGCCGCCACTACACCTATGATGGCGGCGGCGGGCAGCCGGTCAGCGCGCTGTACAAGCTGGGCCCGCTGTCGCCGCCCGAGGCGCCGGTGGCGAACCTGTTCGAGATCCCGCCCTCGCTGCCGCCGCAGGGCGTCTGGGGGCCGGTGATCGCGCCAGTCGACTACCAGAACGGCGTGTTCGACACCACGCTGCCGGCGCCGGGCATCACTTACAATGCCAATGGCGCCGAGGTCGGCATCGACCAGTCCGGCAAGTTCGAGATCCGGCTCGAGCTGTTCGACACCGCCGGTGCCGCGGTCGACATCGCGGCACTCGGCATCCGCTACTTCGTGCCGGATGTCGACAACCTGGCCGGCACGATCACCACGGTGGACGCGGCGCCGCTGGGCCTGGTCGACGGCAACGCCATGGTCGTGACCGTGCATGTCGACAACAACCCGACCTATGCCGAGATCGATGCGCCGACCATCGGCTCGGCCTCGGCCGACCCGTGCTGTGGCGTGCTCGGCTTCGCCCCGGGCGACATGGTCACGCTGCCGTGGCGGGCGAAGCACAAGAACGGCTTCGCCAGCTACAGCTTCACCACCAAACGGGTCGACGAGGTGGTGTTCTCGACCTCCGGGCCGGTCGGGCTGGTCGGCAACCACGGCACGGTGCAGAGCGCGCAGGGGCTGATGGACGCCAACCTGCCGGTCGGCTGCCTGCCCGGCGGCTGCAACGTCGCCGCCTTCGCCTCGGCCGAATATGTCACGGCGATGGCGACCGACGGCTGGAGCCGGCTGCAATATCTCGACAGCGCCGACTTCGAGGCCTTCACCCTGAGCCGCGGCGGCGTGGCGTAAGGGCAGGTGCGGCAGGGGCTCCCCGCTCCGGCGGGGAGCCCTTTCGGCACCGTGCCGGCGCCGCTCCGGGCGATGGCCTTGCGGTCGCCCTATCTCATCGGCGGATAGGTTTGGGCGGCACCCTTGGGAGCGTCGGGCTTGGTCGTGTCCGGGGCCGGCTTGGCTTTCGGGTCGGCGAGCTTCTTCGGATCGGTCTTTCCGGTATCGGCCATGAAGGCCTCCCATGCCATGAAGAATTCACCGCGTCTGGCTCGCTCGGGTCGGCGTCCGACGCGGGCAACGGCATCTGCAATATCGGAACAGGAGGCGCGACCGGAGGGCCGCACCTCCTGGACCACGATGGTGCTATTTCATCGGCGGATAGCCGCCGCCCGCCGGCTTGGGCGGGGCGGGATCGGTCGTGGCCGGCTTGGCCTTCGGGTCCGGCTGCGGCTGCTTCGGATCGGTTTTTGGTGCTTCGGGCATAAAATCCTCCTCGGAATGAAATAAAATCAATCAACGAACGCCTGACCATAACATGATATTCGATCGTTGTGCGAGATCATGTCGCGAGGCCCGCTGTGCGGCCCGGGAGTGCTACCGCACCAGCTTCGCCGCGATGCCGTCGAGCAGCAGGCCGAGGCCGTAATCGAACGCCGCGTCCGGGTCGGCGTCGCGCACCGCCGCCATGCCCTCGGCCAGCAGCGGATAGCCGGCCAGGTCGGCGGCGGCCATCCGCTCGCCCTCGCGCTCCGCGGCGTCGGCGGCATCGGCCTGCTCCTCCAGCACCCAACCCACCACATAGCGGCCGATCGCGATCTCGGCGCGCAGCGCGTCGGCCGGGCTGAGGCCTCGCGCGCAGAGGAGGGCGGTCTCGGATTCAACTGCGGCGAATTCTTCCGGCTCCGGCCGGGTGCCGGCGTGCAGCCGGGCGCCGTCGCGGCGCGACAGCAGCGCCCGACGGAACCGGCGTGCATCCTCGGCGATCCAGTCCCGCCAGTCGACGCCGGGGCCGACCGGCTTTTCCATCCCGGCCTCCACCATCATCGCCTTGGCCATGGCGTCCAGCAGCGCGCGCTTGTTCTTGAAGTGCCAGTACAGGGCCGGCGACTGCACGCCCAGGCGCTCGGCCAAGCGACGGGTGCTCAAGCCGTCGATGCCGACCTCGTCCAGCAGATCCAGCGCCGTCCGGATCACCACGTCCCGCTGCAGCTTCATGGTCCGGTTCTCCGACAGCCCGCTCTCCCCGCGTCACTGCGAGGAGCGGAGCGACGAAGCAATCCAGGGGCCGGTGCGAGCGGTCCTGGATTGCTTCGCTGCGCTCGCAATGGCGGTTCGGAGCGGGGCATGCGGGGTTGGTCCTGGTCACAACGGCTCTGCGGTCGAGCCCCTTGACAGCCTAGCCGTGATCGGTTCCTTATCGACGATAAATTTATCGTCGATAAGGATACGCCATGCCTTCCCTCGCCGCGGCCGCATCGCTGGAGAGGATCCCGGCCACGTTGTGGCGCCAGGCGGCGATCCTGGTGGTCGGCGGCTTCCTGTCGCGGCTCACCACCTCGATCGTGAACATCGGCCTGGCACCGATGGGCGAGGGCTTCGGCGTGACGCTCGACACCATGCAATGGGTGGCGACCGGTTATCTGCTGGCCCTGGCCGCCGCGATCCCGGTCAGCGCCTGGGCGGCACGGCGGGTCGGGCCGACCCGGCTGTGGTTCGCCAGCTTGATCCTGTTCATCCTGGTCTCGGCCGCCTGCGCCCTGTCGGCCACGGCCGGGCAACTGATCGCGGCGCGGGTGCTGCTGGGCCTGTGCGGCGGCCTGCTGGTGCCGGTCGGGCAGATGCTGCTCGGCATGGCCGCCGGCCCGGGTCGGATGGGCCGGCTGATGGGCACGATGGGCATCGTCGTGGTGCTGGCCCCGGCGGTCGGCTCCACCGTCGGCAGCGCGCTGCTGGCTTGGCAGGGCTGGCCCTGGCTGTTCTGGATCAATATCCCGCTCGGCCTCGCCGCGTTGCTGGCCGGCTGGCGCTGGCTGCCGCGCGCCCAGGCGGGCGAGGCCGGCCGTCTCGACATTCCCGGCCTGATCCTGCTGACCCTCGGCCTGCCGCTGATGACCTGGGGCGTCTTCACCATCGCCCAGGCCGGTGGCTTCGGCGCGGCCATGGCCGACGGCGCGCTGCTGCTGGGCCTCGCCCTGATCGCCGGCTTCGTGCTGCGGGCGCGGCGGATGGCGGCGCCGCTGATCCGCATCCACCTGCTGCGCCAGCGTATCTTCGGCCCGGCCGGGCTGATCCTGTTCTGCGGCGGCTTCACCGTGTACGGGGCGCAGATCGCGCTGCCGCTCTACTACCTGCTGGTGCGGCACGAGACGGTGTTCATGACCGGCCTGCTGATCCTGCCGCAGGATCTCGGCATCGCCCTGGCCATGCCGCTGAGCGGGCGCTTGGCCGACCGCTTCGGCGGCGGCCGGCTGGTGGTGGCCGGCACCATCCTGACCGTGCTCGGCACCGTGCCGCTGGCCCTGCTGTCGGCCCACACTGACTATCTCTGGCTCTCCGCCGTGTTGGCGGTGCGCGGCTTCGGCATGGTGCTGGCGGCGATGCCGGCCATGACCGTGGCCTTGGCCTCGCTGCCGCGCGAGCGGGTGCCGGACGGGGTGCCGCTGCTGAACATCCTCGATCGCACCGGCGCCTCGATCGGCGCGGCGCTGGCCGTGGCGCTGTTCGGCCTGTTCCTGCCGCCCGGGCCGCCCTATCCGATCGGGGCGCTGGCCGCCTTCGACGCCACCCACGGCATCCTGGCGCTGGTCGCGGTGCTGCCGCTGCTGCCGGCCTTGGCCCTTGTGCGAGCGGAGCGGCGGCGGGCTTAACGAGGCCGGCCGCGGCGCTGCTGCGTCCGCCGGCGATCCGGCCGGGACGGCCGCGCCGGCTGGGTGGCGCGGTAGCGGTCGAGCATCCGGGCGAAGCTGGCCAGCAGCGCGGTCTCGATCTCCGGCCGCCCCTCCAGCCGGCTCAGCAGGAAGGCGGCGGATTCGAGCGTCGACAGCGCCTCGTGCCGCGGTTCGCGCCGCAGCTTGCCGTACAGCGACGGGCGCTGCGGCTTCAGGGCGATGCGCCGGCCCTTCAGCATCCAGGCGTTGCGCCACCACAGCGTCTTGGCCTGGCTCCAGGTGCCGTCCAGCACCACCACACCCTCGATCTCGTCGAGCGCCGAGTCCCGCTCGGGCAGGGCGGCGCCCTTCCTGTCCAGCACCACCAGCTCGCGCCCCGGCGGGAAATCCTCCGGCCGCATCGAGCCGAGATACAGCACCGCCCAGCGCTTCGGGTCGGCCGGCCGGCCCAGCGCCGCGGCCAGGCTGGGCCAGGACAGGCCGATCTTGAACACGGCGTCGGTCAGGTGCAGCGCGGTCAGCCGGGCGGTGCCCAGCTCCTTCGCCTGCTCCTGCGGGTGCTGCAGGATCAGGAGGCCGATCCGGTTCTCGATCGGCACCACCGTGTCGCAGACGCACAGCGCCGCCGGCTTCAGGCAGCGCGGGCATTCGGCGTCCGGCGCCGCGGGGTCGAGGGCGGTGTCGTCGGTCTCGATGGGATCGGTCATGCCGGTGTTGAACCGTAGTCGCGGCGCGCTGGCAAGCGGGGATCGATCACGAAAAGGGCAGGCCGGCTGGCGTGCAGGCCGGCCGCTACAGCCAGCCCCAGCGCTTGAAGCGCCAGTACAGGAAGCCGCACAGACAGACGATCCCGCCCAGCACCATGTAGTACCCGTACGGCAGGCGCAGCTCCGGCATGTTCTCGAAATTCATGCCGTAGATCCCGGCGATCGCGGTCGGCACCGCCAGGATCGCGGCCCAGGCGGCGAATTTCCGCTGCACCTGGTTCTGGCGCGAGGATTCCAGCAGCAACCCGGCCTCGAAGGTGTGGGTGACGATCTCGCGCAGCGCGTCGATATGGTCGCTGACCCGCTTCACATGATCGGCGACGTCGCGGAAATAGGGGTGCATCGCCTGGTCGATGCAGTCCGACTCGGTGTGCTCCAGCTGCTTGCACACCTCCGCCGTCGGGGTCACGGTGCGGCGGATCACCATCAGCTCGCGGCGCAACGCGTGGATCCGTTCGATGTCGTGGGCGGTCAGCGGCACCTTCAGCACCCGCTGCTCCAGCGCCGTCACCTCGGTCTCGATCGCCTCCACCACCGGGCTGTAATTGTCGACCACGAAGTCGAGGATCGAATAGAGGATGAAATCCTCGCCGTGCTTCAGCAGCACGGGGTTGGCCTCGGCCCGTTCCCGCACCTTGGTGTAGGAGGAGGGGCCGTGCCGCACCGCGATGACGTAGCCGGGGCCGACGAAGAGGTGGGTCTCGCCGAACTCGGTATGGTCCTTCAGCCGGTGGGCGGTGCGCAGCACCACGAACAGGGTGTCACCATACGTCTCAAGCTTCGGCCGCTGATGCGCATTCAGCGCGTCCTCGATCGCCAGAGGGTGCAGCCCAAATTGCTGCGCCACGTCGCGCAGCTCGGCCTCCTCCGGCTCGTGGATGCCGATCCAGACGACATGGCCGGGCTTCTCCGACCAGCTCTTGCCCTCCGACAGGGCGATCTCGGCAACCCGCCGCCCTTCGGCATAGGCGACGGCTGCAATCACACGACCCAAGGCGTTCCTCCGATCTCCGGCGCCGGCCGCACGATAGCACGGCGCCGCGGCGCCGCCAGCCGGGGCGCGGCGGGCCATGCTTCGAGGCGTGGCAGAAATTGAGATTCCACCTTCATCGACATTTGTAACAAGTTGATGTTACGGTGATTCGCAATTCGGCTCGACCTGCCGAAGACCGTGGCTCAAGACGGTGCGATGCCTGCCAGAACGTGCAGACACTCCATTGTAGCTCTCCTTCTGGTTTCGGCGCTGGGGCTCGGCGGCTGCAGTTCTCTGCTGCATGAGGGCACGGCGGATCTTGCCGGCGTCGGCGGCGCGGCGGCGGCCACGGCGGTCACCAAGAACGCGCTGGTGGCCACCGGCATCGGCCTTGGCGTCCGCTCGGTCGCCAGCGCGGGGCTGCAATATGGCGAACGCAAGGTGCACCAGGCCGAGCAGGACCGGATCGCCGCGGTCGCCGGCCCGATGGCGGTCGGCCAGGTGGCGCGGTGGGACATTGCGCACGACGTGCCGATCGAAGCCGACGAGCAGGGCCAGGTCACGGTCAGCCGGCTGATCGGCGCGCCGCCTCTGGCCTGCAAGGAGATCGTGTTCTCGGTCGAGGCGGAGAAGGACCGCGCCTTCTACGTCGCCGTCATCTGCCAGAACGGCGAGACCTGGAAATGGGCTTCGGCCGAGCCGGCCACGGAGCGGTGGGGATCGCTGCAGTGACGGGGCGGCGGCGCTGGCCCCTGCGCCTGCTGCCCGCGCTGATGCTGCCGCTGGCCGGCTGCAGCATGGTGGCGGATGTCAGCGGCATCGCCACGGGCGGCACGGTCGGCGCCATCACCGCCAACCCGGTGGTGGGCTACAGCGTCGGCATGGGCACCCGGGCCGCGGTCGCCGCCGGGATGAAGTCGGTGATGCGCGACCTGCACAAGGACGAGCAGGACGCGATCGCCGCCGTCGCCGGGCTGATGCAACCGGGCGAGACCAAGCTGTGGCGGATCGACCACGACCTGCCCTTCGGCTATGCCGACGAAACCGGCGCGGTCCAGGTCACCCGGCTGATCGAGACGCCGCTGGCCACCTGCAAGGAGATCCTGGTCACGGTCGAGGACGGCGAGGGTGCCAAGGCCAAGCGGGGGATCTATGTCGGCAGCATCTGCCGCCAGGGCGAGACGTGGCGATGGGCCTCGGCCGAGCCGGCGGTCGAGCGCTGGGGGTATCTGCAGTGACTGCGTGTTGGCGACCTTCATCCTGCTGATGGTGTGCTGTAAGGTTCTTTCATGCTGACCGCACTCCGATTCACCAATTTCAAGTCCTGGGCTGAGGCCGATCTAACCTGTGGTCGAATCACGGGTGTGTTCGGAACGAACTCCTCCGGCAAGACCAGCCTGATCCAGTTTCTGCTTCTGCTGAAACAGACGAAGGACGCGACGGATCGGGCGATCTCGCTAGAGCTGAATGGCGACTATGTCCGGCTTGGAACCGTTCGGGATGCAATCCGCGGTCACGATGAAAGCCAGGAGATCGCGTGGACTGTTAGTTTCGAGCGCGATACGGAATTGGTACTGACCGATCCCACAGGCCGTCGTGTCGTCGAGATCGCACGAGATCGCAAGTTCGAGCTGGAGGCTAGGGTATCGGTTCAGCAGAGGGCGCCTGTTGCGACCGCTCTTGCCTATCGGCTGGGTGGCCTCGAATTTTCGCTGGCCCCGCGTGGGGCGGATCAGAGCAAGTTCGCATTGTCACCCGATCGTTCGACAATCGGAGATGACCGCTTCGCATTCATTCGAACGCAAGGTCGTGCATGGCAATTGCCGGGCCCGATCAAGAGCTATGCTTTCCCGGATCAAGCGCGGACCTATTTTCAGAATGCTGGGTTCTTGGCTGATTTAGAGGCCGCCTATGAGGCAGAGCTGGATCATCTATATTATCTCGGCCCGCTTCGGGACTTTCCACAGCGGGACTATCTATGGGCGCGGTCGCGGCCGACGGATGTGGGTCGGCGCGGTGAGCGGGCCATCGACGCTATCTTGGCGGCCACTGAGGCCGAAGAGACACGCAATCTGAAGCATAAGGCGAGACTTCGACCGTTCCAGGAGATGATCGCCTATTGGCTGCGTGAGATGGGGCTGATCGAGAGTTTTGTTGTTAAGGAGATCGCTGACGGTTCGAATCGGTGGCAGGCGCGTATCAAGACCAGGGCCGGCGGCAGCGAGGTTCTCCTGACTGACGTTGGCTTTGGTGTATCCCAGGTACTGCCTGTGGTCACCCTGCTTCAGTACGTGCCGGAGGGTTCCACTGTCATTCTGGAGCAGCCGGAGATTCACTTGCATCCATTGGCGCAGGCTGGCCTAGCTGACGTCATCATTCAAGCAGCAAAACATCGCCGAGTGCAAGTTATTCTGGAAAGCCATTCAGAACATCTTCTGTTGCGGCTGCAGCGTCGGATTGCAGAAGAAGCGATCTCTTCTGACGAAGTTAAATTGTATTTTTGCGATGCGCCAAATGGATTTTCAAAGCTGACGCCACTAGATGTTGATTTATTTGGAAATATATTGAATTGGCCGGATAAATTCATGGGTGATGCGTTTGCTGAAGCGGCCGCGGCGGAGCTTGCTCGCTTGAAGCGGATGAAAGCCGCAGAATGAGCCGCTGCGTTGTCGATACTAACGTGCCGATCGTCGCCAACGGTCGGCCTGATCCAGATGAGGCGCGTTCACCATCTGTCGATTGCCGTATGGCAGCGATCGCTTTTCTACAAGGAGTGCTCAAGTCCGGGCGCATCCTGGTCGACTTGGCCGGCGAGATCCAAGGTGAGTACCGGAGGCATCTGAATGCCCGTGGCCAACCTGGAGTAGGTGACCGGTTCTATCTGGAGGTTCTTAGGAGCGAACCGCAACGAATCGAGCGGGTCGAATTGCCTCGACGAGATGATGGTGAGTATGCCGATCTGCCGCAGGCGCTGATCGATGCCGGATTTGATCCCAGCGATCGGAAGTTCGCAGCACTGGCCCGCCGAGAAAGTGTCCCAGTGGCCAATGCGACCGACAGCGATTGGTTGGAACATCGCACAACGCTCGAAGCCAATGGGATAGCAGTCAATTTCCTTTGTGGATGCGACGCAAGCGCATGGTTCGGGCGTCAGATCCGGTAAAGGTCCCACCTTCGGACTGTGCCGGCTTATTCCCGCGGCATGGCGGCAATCATCTCGATCTCGACCCGGGCGCCGAGCGGCAGGGCGGCGACGCCGATGGTCGAGCGGGCCGGGTAGGGCGGCCGGAAATGGCGCTCATAGACCGCGTTCATGGCGGCGAAATCGGCCATGTCGGTCAGGAACACATTGACCTTCACCACCGCGTCGAAAGTCAGGTCCGCCGCTTCCAGTACATGGCGCAGATTGGCCAGGCACTGCCTGGTCTGGGCGGCGGCGTCGCCACCGACCAGGCGGCCGGTGGCGGGATCGATCGGGGTCTGGCCGGAGAGGAAGAGCAGATCGCTGCGTCCCACCACGCCGTGCGAATAGGGGCCGATGGCCTGCGCCTGCGCACTCGTCACAGCCTTGCGTGCCATCGCACCCCCATCTCGCCCCCTCAGGCGTGTGCCGCGCCAAGCGGCGCGAGGCGATGATGCCGCGACCGGACGGCGGTTGGAAAGACGGTTTTGCGATGCCGGCAAGATTTCACGGCGGCGGCCGGAATCTTGCCCGGCCTCTCCGCCCTCGCGGATATCCGGCCCCTCGCCGAAGCGAAGGGGCCGGGATCCCGCTCCTACTCCGCCGCCTGGGCCAGCGGCGCCGCGGGCGTCCAGCGCAGCACCGGCCTGCGGGCTGCGCCGGTCTCGTCAAGGCGCCGGCGCGGGGCGTGGTAGGGCGCGCCCTTGAACCACTCCGCTTGGCCGTCTTTCGCTTTCTCGACCAGCGACCGCATCATGCCGATGAACTGGTCCAGTGTCGCCTTGCTCTCGGTCTCGGTCGGCTCGATCAGCATGGCGCCGTGCACCACCAGCGGGAAGTACATGGTCATCGGATGGAAGCCCTCGTCGATCATCGCCTTGGCGATGTCGAGCGTGGTCACGCCGGTGTCCTTCAGCGCCCGGTCGTCGAACAGCGCCTCATGCATGCAATAGCCGTTGTCGAAGGCCGGGGTCAGCACGTCCTTCAGCTGGGCCTGCACGTAGTTGGCGTTCAAGACCGCGTCGCTGGCCACCTGCCACAGCCCGTCGGCGCCGTGGCTCATCATGTAGGCCAAGGCGCGGACGAACATGCCCATCTGGCCGTGGAACGCCTTCAGCCGGCCGAAGCTGTGCTGCGGCGCGCCCGGGCGGCCGACATGCTCGGCGACGCGGAAGCCGTCGGCGTCGTGCACCACGGCCGAGATCGGGGCGTATGGCGCCAGCGCCGCCGACAGCACCACCGGGCCGGAGCCCGGGCCGCCGCCGCCATGCGGGGTGGAGAAGGTCTTGTGCAGGTTGATGTGCATGGCGTCGACGCCGAGGTCGCCCGGGCGTACCCGGCCGACGATGGCGTTGAAGTTGGCGCCGTCGCAGTAGAAGAAGGCGCCGGCCTCGTGCACCACCCGCGCGATCTCGACGATGTCGCGCTCAAACAGCCCGCAGGTGTTCGGGTTGGTCAGCATGATCGCCGCCACGTCCGGGCCCAGCTTGGCCTTCAGCGCGGCGAGGTCGACATGGCCGTCCGCCGTCGCCGGGATGGCGTCGACGGTGTAGCCGATCGCGGCCGCCGTCGCCGGGTTGGTGCCATGCGCCGATTCCGGCACCAGCACCCGCCGGCGATGGCCCTCGCCGCGGGCCTCCTGGGCCGCATGGATCGCCATCATGCCGCACAGCTCGCCATGCGCGCCGGCGGCCGGGGACAGGGCCACGGCCGGCATGTTGGTCAGCGTCTTCAGCCAATGCGCCAGCGTGTCGATCAGCTCCAAGGCACCCTGCACGGTCGCGACCGGCTGCAGCGGGTGGATGTCGGCGAAGCCGGGCAGCCGCGCCATCCGCTCGTTCAGCCGCGGATTATGCTTCATGGTGCAGGAGCCGAGCGGGTAGAGGGCGGTGTCGATCGCCATGTTCATCCGCGACAGGCGGGTGTAGTGGCGCATCACCGTCGGCTCGGCAAGGCCGGGCAGGCCGACCCGGGCGCGTGGCTTCACCCCGCCCAGGCGCAGATCTGCGGTCGCCGGCTCCGGCAGGTCGACGCCGCAATGGCCGGGCGAGTCCTGCTCGAAGATCAGCTTCTCTTCGATGTCGAGGCCGCGGTTGCCGGTGAAGGTGTCGGTCTGGGTCATCACAGCACCTCCGACAGGCCGGCGCACAGCGCATCGATATCGGCCTCGGTGTTGGTCTCGGTCGCCGCCACCAGCAGCAGCTCGGCGAAGGCCGGGCGGTTGGCATAGATCCGGCTGACCGGCACGCCGCCCAGGATGCGGCGCTTGGCCAGGGCGTCGATCACCTGCTCCGCCGGCTTCGGCAGGCGGATGGTGATCTCGTTGAAGAAGCTGTCGTTCAGCACCGCCACGCCCGGCACCTTGGCCAGCTTGGCCGCCAGGGTCACGGCCTTGGCGTGGTTGATCCGCGCCAGCTTCGTGAACCCGGCCTCGCCCAACAGCGACAGGTGGATGGTGAAGGCCAGGGCGCACAATCCGCTGTTGGTGCAGATGTTGCTGGTCGCCTTCTCGCGCTTGATATGCTGCTCGCGCGTCGACAGGGTCAGCACATAGCCGCGCTTGCCGTCGGCGTCGACGGTCTGGCCGCAGAGGCGGCCCGGCATCTGGCGCAGGAACTTCTCGCGCGTCGCGAACAGGCCGACATAGGGGCCGCCGAAGTTCAGCGCGTTGCCGATCGACTGGCCCTCGCAGACCACGATGTCGGCGCCCATCTCGCCCGGCGGGGTCATCAGGCCCAGCGACACCACCTCGGTGACCACGACGACCAGCAGCGCGCCCTTGGCGTGGCAGGCCTCGGCCAGGGCCGACAGATCGTGCACATGGCCGAACACCGACGGGTTCTGGACCACGACGCAGGAGGTCGCGTCGTCGATCCGGCCGGCCAGATCCTCGACCCCGTCGGGGTTGGGCACCGCCTCGTCCAGGGTGAAGCCGGTGAAGTCGGCATGGGTGCGGCAGACGTCGCGATACTGCGGGTGCAGCCCGCCGGAGATCACCGCGCGCGACCGGCGGGTCACCCGGTTCGCCATCATGATGGCCTCGGCACAGGCTGTGGACCCGTCATACATCGAGGCGTTGGCGACCTCCATCCCGGTCAGCAGGGCGACCTGGGTCTGGAACTCGAACAGGTACTGCAGCGTGCCCTGGGTGACCTCGGGCTGGTACGGCGTGTAGCTGGTCAGGAACTCGCCGCGCTGGATCAGGTAGTCGACCGTGGCCGGAACATGGTGGCGATAGGCGCCGGCGCCGCAGAAGAACGGCACCGACCCGGCCGGCACGTTCTTCGCCGCCATGGCGCCCAGCGCCCGCTCGACCTCCAGCTCGCCCTGATGCGACGGCAGCTCGGTCAGCGGGCCGGGAAGACGCGCGCTGTGCGGCACGTCGCGGAACAGGTCGTCGATCGAACCGGCACCGACCGCCGCGATCATGTCGCGGCGGTCGTCCCCGGTCAGGGGCAGGTAACGCATCACTCGGTTGCTCTCTTCACGTGGGAGTCATAGGCGGCCTGGTCCATCAGGCCCTTCAACTCGTCGGGTTTGGACAGTTTGAGCTTGATCATCCAGCCCTCGCCGGTCGGGTCTTCGTTGACCAGCTCCGGCTCGCTCTCCAGCTCCGTGTTCACCGCGACGACCTCGCCGGAGGCCGGGGCGAACAGCTCGCTCACCGCCTTGACCGATTCGACCGTGCCGAACGGCTCGCCGCGCTCCAGCTTCTGGCCGACCTGCGGCAGCTCGACGAAGACCACGTCGCCCAGCTGCTTCTGGGCGAAGTCGGTGATGCCGACGGTGCCGTCGTCGCGGATCCACTCATGGTCCTCGGTGTAGCGAATCGTGCTCATGGTGCTGGCTCCCTGTTCGGTCAGCGGTGGAAGTTCGGCGCGACGAAGGGCAGCGCGACGACCGTCGCCGGATGCGCCTTGTCACGGATCAGAAGGGTGACAGGTGTGCCGGGCGCGGCGAAGCCGGATTCGACATAGCCCATTGTGACGGGACCGCCGACGGAGGGGCCGAAGCCGCCGGAGGTGGCGCGGCCGATCTCGCGGCCGTCGGCGGCCAGGACCAGCGTACCCTCGCGGGCCGGGGCGCGGCCGTCGGGCTTGATGCCGACCCGCTTGCGCGCCGGCCCTTCGGCCAGCTGCCGCAGGATGCGCGCGGCGCCGGGGAAATTGGCCTCGGCGCGGCGGCGCTTGCCGATGGTCCAGGACAGGCCGGCCTCGACCGGGCTGGTGGTGGTGTCGATGTCGTGGCCGTAGAGGCACAGCCCGGCCTCGAGCCGCAGCGAGTCGCGGGCGCCGAGGCCGATCGGGGCGACCTCCGGCTCGGCCAGCAGCCGGCGGGCGAGGTCCTCGGCCTCCTCGGCCGGGACCGAGATCTCGAACCCGTCCTCGCCGGTGTAGCCGGAGCGGCTGATCATGCATTCGACCCGGTCGAGGGCGAAGGTGCCCGACTCCATGAACGCCAGGTCGTCGGCGCCGAAAGCGTGGCGGGCCAGCACCGCGGCCGCCTTCGGGCCCTGCAGCGCGATCAGGGCGCGGTCGTCCAGCCGGACCAGCCGGGCGCGGCCGGCCAGCTTCGCCGCGATATGGGCGAAGTCGGCATCCTTGCAGGCGGCGTTGACCACAAGGAACAGCCGCGCCGGGTCGGGCGTGCGGGTGACCATCAGGTCGTCGAGGATGCCGCCATCGTCATTCAGCAGCAGGGAATAGCGGATGCGGCCCGGCGCCAGCCCGGCGATGTCGCCCGGCACCAGCGTCTCGATCAGGGCGGCGGCGTCCTCGCCCGGCGCGGCCTCCAGCCAGGCCTGGCCCATATGGCTGACGTCGAACAGCCCGGCCTCGGCCCGGCTGTGCAGATGCTCCTTGAGGACGCCCAGCGGATACTGCACCGGCATCTCATAGCCGGCGAAGGGGACCATCTTGCCGCCGAGCTCGACATGCAGGTCGAACAATGGCGTGCGCTGCAGCGGGGTATCGGTCACGGTCCCGGGTCCTCACAGACAAAAAGGTGGGCGTGCGGGACCATTCCCGCGCGCCACCCCCTCTGTCTGGGACCTGAGAGAATCGCCGGGAACTCTGTCCGGCTTACCCCATCGGTGAGGCCGCGACTGGCGTCGCGGCCTGCTCTCCAGAGTGCCTTACCCTTGGCGGTCCTTTGGCCTGAGAGTTTCCGGGGCGTTTGCTCCTTCGGCGCCGGTCCCGCTGTCACACGGTTCCGGTCTCTCCCGCCAGGGTCGTAGGCCGTATCAATGCGCTGGCCGGACAGTCGTCCGGCGCGCCGAAAAAGTCAATCCGCGACCTTTATCGTTCCGCTGCCGTCATTGCGACAGGTTCGGGTCCGGATCGCGCGGATCGGGGATCACCGGAGCGATGGTGCGGCGCCCGGCGGCCTGGGCGGCGGCGCCGGGCGTCCGCGGATCGTTGCGATGCTTGTTGAACTCGAGCTGCTGCGGCGACAGCTGGAAGCCGATCATGACCTTGTACGAGCCGCCTTCCGCCGGGCTGGAGACGGGGATCACCTGCTCCAGCGGCTCCTGGATGGTCTCGCGCGGGGTGACCTGCAGCCTGGGCACCGGGATCTTCACGTCGAAGGTGGCCTTGTTCAGGATCCGGTCCTGGGCGTCGGTGACCGCGACGAAATACTGGACCGGGACGTCCTTCTCCAGCCAGGCGGCCGGGCCGCGCCAAGCGGTGAACTCGACGTTCACGTCCATGGTCACGGCGCTGTCGCCATAGCTGCAGCCGCCCCGGGTGTTGGTGATCCGGGCCTCGACCAGCACGTCCTTCGGGTTGGTGCTGTTGTTGCGCACCAGATCGTAGACCGCGGCCTCCTGCGGGATCACGATCTGCGGGCAGCGCAGCCCGGCCTGCTGCGCCGCATTCTCGCCACCACAGGCTGCTAGTCCTGCCAGCAGGAGGACGGAACCGCCGGCCCAGAGTCGTCTCGACCGAAGACCCCCTGAGACGCCGTACCGCGCTTTTCTTGAGAGAGCACCTATATTAGGGTCGCGGCGCGAGACTTCGGCGGGCATCGCCCTCTCCTTCAACAACGGGTTCAGGACCATAGGAAATGGCACAGGCTGGCACAAGCGCAGGCGCGGATGCGCGGGACGCGCGGCCGTCCTTGACGGTGATGCTGGCCTCGCCGCGCGGGTTCTGCGCCGGCGTCGACCGCGCCATCCAGATCGTCGAGCGGGCGATCGAGAAATACGGCGCCCCGGTCTATGTCCGGCATGAGATCGTGCACAACCGCTTCGTGGTCGAGACGCTGGAGGCCAAGGGCGCGATCTTCGTCGAGGAACTCGACGAGGTGCCGAACGACGCGCCGGTCGTGTTCTCCGCCCATGGCGTGCCGAAATCGGTGCCGGCGGAGGCCGAGCGGCGCAAGCTCCTGTATCTCGACGCCACCTGCCCGCTGGTCAGCAAGGTGCATCGCGAGGCCGAGCGCCACTACCGCACCGGCCACACCGTCATCCTGATCGGCCATGCCGGCCATCCGGAGGTGATCGGCACCATGGGCCAGCTGCCGCCCGGCGCGGTGCGGCTGGTCGAATCGGTCGAGGATGTGGCGACGCTGCAGGTTGACGACGCCGAGAACCTGGCCTTCGCCACCCAGACCACGCTGTCGCTGGACGACACGGTCGCGATCGTCGACGCGCTGAAGGCCAGGTTCCCGACGATCTCGGCCCCGAACAAGCAGGACATCTGCTACGCCACCACCAACCGGCAGGAGGCGATCAAGGTGATCGCCCCGCATTGCGACGCGGTGCTGGTGATCGGCGCTCCGAACTCCTCGAACTCGGTGCGGCTGGTCGAGGTGGCGCGGCGGGCCGGCTGCGACAAGGCGATGCTGGTGCAGCGCGCGGCTGATCTCGATTGGTCCTGGTTCGACGGCATCGCCACCCTCGGCATCACCGCCGGCGCCTCGGCGCCCGAGGTGCTGGTCGAGGAGGTGATGAGCGAGCTGCACAAGCGCTACGCCGTCAGCATCCAGTCCGAGCCGACCACGGTCGAGACCATCACCTTCAAGCTGCCGCGCGAGCTCAGCCCCGCCTGACCATGCCCAAGGACGGACATCTGCCGCCGCAGCGTCTGCGGACCCCTGAGTCATTGGTCGAGGCCGGCCTGGCCGGGCATGAGCGCCTCGCGGAGCTGCGCGACGTGGCCGCGCGCTACGCCATCGCTGTGACGCCGGCGATGGCGGAGCTGGTCGACCCCACCGATGCGCACGATCCGATCGCGCGCCAGTTCGTGCCCGATGCGGCAGAGCTGGAAACCCGGCCGGAGGAGCTGGCCGACCCGATCGGCGACGGCGCCCACAGTCCGATCCCGGGGCTGGTCCACCGTTATCCGGACCGGGTGCTGCTGAAGCTGCTGCACGCCTGCCCGGTCTATTGCCGCTTCTGCTTCCGGCGCGAGATGGTCGGCCCGGGCGGCGACGCGATGAGCGAGGCCGAGGTGGCGGCCGCGATCGACTACATCCGCGCCCGGCCGCAAGTGTGGGAAGCGATCCTGACCGGCGGCGACCCGCTGATGCTGGCGCCGCGCCGCCTGGCCGATGTGGTGGCGCGGCTCGACGCTATCCCGCATCTCGGCGTGGTCCGGCTGCACAGCCGCGTGCCGGTGGTGGAGCCGGAGCGGGTGACGCCCGAGCTGGTGGCGGCGCTCAAGGTGCAGGACAGCGCCGTCTGGCTCGCCATCCACAGCAATCACCCGCGCGAGCTGACGCCGGCGGCGCGCGACGCGATCCGCCGCCTGGCTGATGCCGGCGTGGCCCTGGTGTCGCAGACCGTGCTGCTGCGCGGCGTCAACGACGACCCGGCGGTGCTGGAGCAGCTGTTCCGCGACTTCGTGCGCCTGCGGATCAAGCCCTACTACCTGCATCACGGCGACCTCGCCCCCGGCACGGCGCAGTTCCGCACCGGCATCGAGGACGGGCGCCGGGTGATGAAGGCGCTGCGCGGCCGGCTGTCCGGCCTGGCCCAGCCGACCTATGTGCTCGACATCCCCGGCGGCCGCGGCAAGGTACCGGTCGGGCTGGACTATCTCGACGGGTCGGATGCCGAAGGCTGGACCGTCGAGGATCCGAACGGCGGCCGGCACGCCTATCCACCGAAGGGGTGACACCGAGGCGCCGGGGTTGCGTGCAGCTTTTCCCGATCTGAGATATCCTGGGATATCTTTGAGTGATGGATGGCATGACATGGCTCGGGCAACGGTCGGAAAATGGGGTCGGAATCTCGCGATCCGGGTTCCCCATGACATCGCGAAGGCTGCTGGTCTGAGCGACGGAGAACGGGTCGAGATCGAAGCGCATGACGGCGACATCCTGATCCGCCGCCCTGCCGCGCATGCTCTGGCCGACGCCGAGGCGGCAGCCGAAGAGATCATCGCCGAAAGCGAGCATCATTCACTCGGCGACATCACGATCCGGGAGTTGATCGAAGACGGCCGCCGCGGATGAGCATCGTCCTCGATGCGTCGATGGCCATCGGCTGGCTGTTCGCGGATGAGCGGGCGGCGGTGTCCAGGCTCGTGCTGCGCCGCGTCGTTGCCGAAGGGGCTTTGGTGCCCTCGCTATGGCGGCTGGAGATGGCGAATGTGCTGCGCAACGCCGTTCGCCGGGGCCGGTGCGATATCGGCTACGCCGATCGCTGCCTGTCTCGCCTCTCCAGGCTTCCCATCACAGTCGATAGCGACACCGATGCGCAGGCCTGGACCGGGACTCGCCGACTGTCGATCGCTCATGACCTGACGCTGTACGATGCAGCCTATCTCGAGTTGGCAGTGCGTCGGGCGCGGCCGTTGGCGACTCGTGACATCGACTTGGTCAAGGCTGCAACCGCGATCGGGCTGCAACTCCTGACCTGCTGATGCGCACGACCGTCAGTCCTGGCTGGTGAGAGGGCGCAGCGACAGCAGCCGCCGGCGGATCGCCACGATGCCGCGGCTGAGCAGGAACAGCATTGCTCCGATCAACAGTCGGGCGGCGGTGGAGAGGATGCCGCCGAAATCGCCTTCCAGGATGACGGGCATGGGAAAGGTGTTCTCGGTCACCATGCGATGATACAGGCCGACCTTGCCCCAGTAGTAGACGGCGTCGGCGATTCCGGTCGCCACGAGGTACAGGCCCAACGCCGCGATCACGATCTCTTCGATGCCGCGGAGGTCGAGGCCGCCGCCCGGGCCGGGCGGGGCCGGCGCCACCAGCAGGCGACCGGCGATGCGCCCCGCGCCCCAGAACATCAGGAGGCCGATCAGCGCCGCGATGGCCGGCGGCGCAAACGCCATGGCGACGACGTCGCGGGCCGTCATCGGGGGCTGCAGAGGCAGCAGCCGTCCCAGCAGATGCGGCACATCCGTCACCGCGGACACGATGATGATCAGCCCGGCGATCTTGATCGCAAGGCGGGCGATATCCCGCAATGTCATGGCATGGTCCCCGGCTCAGCCGGCCGGCAGCGTATCAGCAAGACGCGGCCGCACTCCACACTCCCGCATCCCCCAATGTCATTGCCGGGCCTGACCGGGCATCCAGAGGCTGTCGACATTCTCTGGATTGCCGGGTCAAGCCCCGGCAATGACAGATAAGGTGGGGCAGGCCTCACTCCCCCGGCGCAGCCTCGGCGGCTAGATGCGGCGCCATGGCGTTGCCCTGCGACCGGCGGCTGGCCAGCCAGACCCGGAGCTTGTCGAGATACAGGTAGATCACCGGCGTCGTGTACAGGGTCAGGGCCTGGCTCAGGATCAGGCCGCCGACCATGGCGTAACCCAGCGGCTGGCGCAGCTCCGACCCGGTGCCGGAGCCCAGCATCAGCGGCAGGCCGCCCAACAGCGCCGCCATCGTCGTCATCATGATCGGGCGGAAGCGCATCAGGCAGGCCTGGCGGATCGCGTCGAACGGCGTCAGGCCCTGGTCGCGCTCCGCCTGGATGGCGAAGTCGACCATCATGATGCCGTTCTTCTTGACGATGCCGATCAAGAGGATGACGCCGATCAGCGCGATGACGCTGAAGTCGAAGCCGAACAGCATCAACATCACCAGGGCGCCGGCGCCGGCCGAGGGCAGGGTCGACAGGATCGTCAGCGGGTGGATGTAGCTCTCATACAGCACGCCGAGGATGATGTAGATCACGATCAAGGCCGCCGCGACCAGGTAGGGCTCGCTGGCCAGCGAGGACTGGAAGGCCTGGGCGTTGCCCTGGAAGGTCCCGGTCAGCGAGGCCGGCACGCCCATCTCCTGCTCGGCCTGCTGGATCACGTTGACCGCGTCGCCCAGGGCCACGCCCGGCGCCAGGTTGAAGCTCAGCGTCACCGCCGGGAATTGGCCCTGGTGGTTGATCGACAGGAAGGCGGTCGGTCGCGTGGTCCAGTGCGCCAGGGCGCTGATCGGCACCTGCTCCCCGGTCAGCGGCGACTTGATGTAGATCCGGTCGATCGCCGAGGGTTTGTCCTGCAACTCGGGCAGCACCTCCATCACCACGTGGTAGCTGTTAACCTGGGTGAAGTACTGCGCCGCCTGGCGCTGGCCAAAGGCGTCGTAGAGGGTGTCGTCGATCAGCTGCGGCTGGATGCCGTAGCGGGCGGCGGCGTCGCGGTCGATGTCGAGCGTCAGCGTGGTGCCGCCGGTCTGCTCGTCGGTGGCGACGTCGCGCAGCTGCGGCAGGGTCTTCAGCTTCTCATAGACCCTGGGCGCCCACTGGTTCAGCTCGTCGATATTCGCGTCCTGCAGCGTGTACTGGTACAGCGTGCGGCTTGCCCGGCCGCCGATGTTGATGTCCTGCGCCGGCTGCAGGAACAGGGCGGCGCCCTCGACCTGGGCCAGCTTCGGCCGCAGCCGGTCGATGATCTGGCTGGCCGAGGCCTTCCGTTCGTCGCGCGAATTCAGGGTGATGAACAGGCGGCCGTTGTTCAGCGTCTGGCCGCCGCTGGAGCCCAGCGCCATGCCGACGGTGGCGACGTCCGGGTCGGCGGCGACGATCTTGCCCAGCTCCTCCTGCTTGCGGCTCATCTCAGCGAAGGAGATGTCCTGCGCCGCCTCGGAGGTGCCGAGGATCAGCCCGGTGTCCTGCTGCGGGAAGAAGCCCTTGGGGATGACAACGAAGAGGTAGCCGGTGGCGGCGATGGTCGCCAGGAACACCATCAGTGTGATGCGGTGGTGCTTCAGCGCCGCGTCGAGCGACCGGCGATAGCCCGCCAGCATCAGGTCGAAGCCCCGCTCCGACAGCCGGTACAGGCGCCCGTGCCGGCCGGTGTCGTGCTTCATGAACTTTGAGCACATCACCGGGGTCAGGGTCAGCGAGACGATCGCCGAGACCAGGATGGTCATGGTCACGGTGACGGCGAATTCGCGGAACACCCGGCCGACGATGCCGCCCATCAGCAGCAGCGGGATGAACACCGCGACCAGCGACAGGCTGATCGAGAAGATGGTGAAGCCGATCTCGCCGGCGCCCTTCAGCGCCGCCTGCACCGGCGACAGCCCCGCCTCGATGTGGCGGTGAATGTTCTCCAGCATGACGATGGCGTCGTCGACGACGAAACCGACCGCGATGCTGAGGCCCATCAACGACAGGTTATCGAGGCTGTAGCCGAAGGCGTACATCAGCGCCAGGGTGCCGACCAGCGCCAGCGGCACGGTCACGCTCGGGATCGCCGTGGCCCAGAAATTGCGCAGGAACACGAAGATCACCATCACCACCAGGCAGATGGTCAGGAGCAGCGTGAACTGCACGTCGGCGACCGAGGCGCGGATGGTGGTGGTGCGGTCGCTGAGGATGTCGACCTTGACCGCCGGCGGGATCGCCGCCTGCAGCTGCGGCAGCAGCGACTTGATGTGATCGACCACGTCGATGACGTTGGCGCCTGGCTGCTTGAACACGATCAGCAGCACCGCGCGCTGGCCGCCGGACCAGGCTGCGAGCTTGTTGTTCTCCGGCCCTTCCACCGCCTGGCCGATGTCGCGGATGCGCACCGGCGCGCCGTTCTTGTAGGCGATGATGACGTCGTTCCAGGGCTCGGCCTTCAGCTCCTGGTCGTTGTCGTAGATGGTGAAGGTCCGGGTCGCGCCGTCGATGCTGCCCTTCGGGCTGTCGGCGGTGGCGTTGGCGATGACGCCGCGCACATCCTCGAGGCCAATGCCCAGCGCCGCCAGCTTCTGCGGGTCGACCTGCACCCGCACCGCCGGCTTCTGCTGGCCGCCGATGCTGACCTGGGCGACGCCCGGCACCTGGCTGATGTTCTGGCTCAGCACGTTCTCGGCATAGTCGTCGACCGTGGTCAGCGGCAGCGTGTCGGAATGCACCGCGAACACCAGGATCGGCGAGTCGGCCGGGTTGACCTTGCGGTAGGTCGGCGGCGAGGGGAGGTTCTTCGGCAGCTGGCCGCCGGCGGCGTTGATCGCGGTCTGCACGTCGCCCGCCGCGGCGTCGATGTTGCGGTCGAGGTCGAATTGCAGGGTGATCGCGCTGTTGCCGAGCGTGCTGCTGGAGGTCATCTGCGACACGCCGGGGATCTCGGCGAATTGCCGCTCCAGGGGCGCCGTCACCGACGAGGCCATGGTGGTGGGGTCGGCGCCGGGCAACTGGGCCGAGACCTGGATGGTCGGGAAGTCGACCTGCGGCAGCGGCGCCACCGGCAGCAGCGGATAGGCGACCAGGCCGACCAGCAGCACCCCGGCCATGATCAGCGAGGTGGCGATCGGCTTGCGGATGAAGGGGGCCGAGATGCTCATGGTCAGGCGCTCGGCTGGCTGGTGGCGGCCGCGCGGACCTGCACCCTTGTGCCCGGCTGCAGCCGGTACTGGCCGGCGGTGACGACGCTGGCGCCGGCGTCGAGGCCGGTCTGGACCACCGCGGCGCCGTCGCTGATCTGGCCGATGCCGACCGGCCGCAGCTCGACCGTGGCGTCCGGCTTCACCGCGTAGACATAGAGGCCGTCAGGCCCGTGCTGGATCGCGGTGGAGGGCACGGTGACCACATTCTGCTCGGTGCGCAGCAGCAGCCGGACGTCGACGAACTGGCCGGGCCACAGCTGGTCGGTCCTGTTCGGGAAGGTCGCCTTCAGCCGGATCGTGCCGGTGGCCTGGTCGATCTGGTTGTCGACCAGCTCCAGCGTGCCCTGGTCCAGCGGCTTGTCGTCGCCGCGGGTGTCGGCGAAGACCGTCAGCGGGCCCTTGGCCATCGCCGCCGAGATCTCCGGCAGGTTTTCCTCCGGCAGGGTGAAGATCACCGTGATCGGGTGCAACTGGGTGATCACCACCAGCCCGCCGGTGTCGGTGGCGTGGACGATGTTGCCCTGGTCGACCAGCCGGATGCCGGTGCGGCCGTTCAGCGGCGAGGTGATGGTGGTGTAGCTCAGCTGGGTGGCGGCGTTGTCGATCGCCGCCTGGTCGCCCTCGATCTGGGCCTGCAGCTGCGCGATCAGCGCCTTCTGGGTGTCGACGCTCTGCGCCGTCGCGTATTGATGCAGGTTCTCGAAGCGCGTCAGGTCGAGCTGGGCGTTGGTGAGCTGCGCCTCGTCCTTGGCCTTGGTCGCCTTGGCCTGGTCCAGTGCCGCCTGGAACGGCCGCGGGTCGATCTGCGCCAGCACCTGGCCGGCGTTCACATGCTGGCCTTCCTGGTAGGACACCGTCTGCAGCTCGCCGTCGACCCGGCTCTTCACCGTCACCGTGTTCAGCGCCTGGACGGTGCCCAGGCCGGTGAGATAGACCGGCACGTCGCGGCGCTGCGCCGCCGCCGTCGAGACCGGCACCGCCGGCGGCGGCGCGGCCTGAGGGGTGGCGGAGGCTGCCGTGTCGAACAGCTCGCGGCCGACCAGCACGGCGGCGCAGACCATCACGAGGGCGATCGGGGTGCCGATCCGCAGCACCGTCCGGCGGGCGACAAGGGGCATCTGCATCTCTCCAGCGGGGCAGGCAATCGAGAGAGGCGCGGGCGCCGCAGCCATGCGGCCGCGGCGCCCGCGATCGACGTCTCCTCCCGGTCTTCGGCTGGTCCGATGCATCGCGGACCGGGCCGGCGCGAACGGTGCGCCGGCCCCTGCCTGTTGGCTGTTGAGCGATTGGCGAAAGGTGACTTCGCCCAACTTGGGGAGTCAATGTGTGGAATTCAGCAGAGGACAGGATGACGCAGCAAATTTCTTTTCCGTAAGGCAGCTGAATATTAGATCTGGATTGTCTCTTTATTAATTTCCCGTAAGGCCAGTTCCGCCGCCACCATTGCCGCCCATATGCTGCAATGCGGTAACGCACGACGCCACCGCGATTGCGGCAGCGGGCTCAGCCCGGACCGCCGGCGTTCCGCAGGATTTACGGAAGTGTACGTGACGCGACCCGGCAGGCCGGCCCGAAGGGCGTCCTCCCGAGCCGCTTGAAGAGGTCCATCATGGTTCTGCCCAGGCATCCCCGCCCCGCGGGGTTCGTGGCTCTGCTGACGCTCGGAATGGCTGTCGCAGGGCCGGCCTTCGCCCGCACCGGGCTGCAGTCCGAGCACTATGTGATCCCACCGCAGTTGGCGCAGGTCGGGTCTGCCGACACCGCGAACATGTCCGCTCCCTCCTTCGATCATGGCGACAACGGCTCCGAACGCACCACGGATATGGGTGCCGCCGGCCATGATCTCGGGGGACACGGCCATGCCGGCGGCCATGGGAGGCGGTGAGCCTCCTCGGCAAGGGTGCCTAGGCACCCTTCGCAGGCACGGCATCCCACTGTGCCGTTCACCATCTCACTCACCTTGAGGAGCCTGTCATGTCTGTCCTGAAGATCGCCCGCCCCGTCGGCCTGGCCGCTCTGATCGCCCTGGGCGTCGCCGCCGTGTCCGTCTCCGCCGAGGCCCACACCGGCCTGCAGTCGGAGCACGGCCCGAGCGCACTGCAGAGCGCGAACGCTCCGCACTATCCCAACCCGCGCCGCTGAGCCGCCTGCGCCGGTTGCCGCGAAAGGGCGGCGGCGGGTCTCCCGGCCGATGCCGGCGGGCCGGCCGCCGCCCTTTCGTCTTTCCGGCCGGCCCGCCTGCCTCCCCACCCTCTCTTCCTTCGACAAGCCGCCCCCTGCGCTTTATGAAAGCTGGCTCTGCCGCTTTCACCCGGGCGATCCATGGCCGTCTACACCGAAGTCACCGACGAGGATGTTGCCGCCTTCGTGGCCGAGTACGACATCGGCACCGTGCTGTCGCTGAAGGGCATTGCCGAGGGCGTCGAGAACTCCAACTACCTGCTGGTGACCACGGCCGGGCCGCACATCCTCACGCTCTACGAGAAGCGGGTGGCCGAGGCCGACCTGCCCTTCTTCCTCGGGCTGATGCAGCATCTGGCGGCGCGCGGCATCGAATGCCCGCAACCGGTCGCCGCCCGCGACGGGCAGGCGCTGCGCCGCCTCGCCGGCCGGCCGGCGGTGATCGTCACCTTCCTCGACGGGCTGTGGCCGAAGCGGATCCAGCCCTGGCACTGCCAGGCCCTGGGCCCGGCGCTGGCCCGCATGCACGCCGCCGGGGCCGATTTCGCGATGACCCGGCCGAACAACCTGTCGCTCGACGGCTGGCGCCGGCTGGTGGAGGATTGCGTCCGCCGCGCCGACACGGTGGTGCCGGGCCTGGCCGAGGGCATCGCCCGCGAGCTCGCCTTCCTCGAGGCGCGGTGGCCCACCGACCTGCCGGTGGGGCTGATCCATGCCGACCTGTTCCCCGACAACGTGTTCTTCCGCGACGGCCGCCTGTCCGGGCTGATCGACTTCTACTTCGCCTGCACCGACATGCTGGCCTACGACCTGTCGATCTGCCTGAACGCATGGTGCTTCGAGCCGGATGGCGCCTTCAACGTCACCAAGGCGCGGGCGCTGTTGTCCGGCTACCGCGCCGAACGGCCGCTGTCGCCGGCCGAGGTGGCGGCGCTGCCGGTCCTGGCCCGCGGCAACGCGCTGCGCTTCCTGCTGACCCGGCTCTACGACTGGCTGAACCACCCGCCGGGCGCTTTCGTCCGGCCGAAGGACCCGCTCGAATACTGGCGCAAGCTGCGCTTTCACCAGCAGGTCACGAGCGTGGCCGCCTATGGGATCGACCCGTGACCGACACCGCCGCGACGACGAAGAAGCCCCCGAAGCTGCCGAAGGTCGAGATCTTCACCGACGGCGCCTGCAGCGGCAATCCCGGCCCGGGCGGCTGGGGCGTGCTGCTGCGCATGGGCGAGACCGAGCGCGAGCTCTATGGCGGCGAGACGCTGACCACCAACAACCGGATGGAGCTGATGGCGGCGATCCAGGCGCTGGAGGCGATGAAGCGCCCGGTCGAAGCGGTGCTGACCACCGACAGCCAGTATGTCCGCAACGGCGTGATGACGTGGATGAAGGGCTGGAAGGCGCGCGGCTGGGTCACGGCCGACCGCAAGCCGGTGAAGAATGTCGACCTGTGGCAGCGGCTGGAGGCTGCGACGGCACCGCACAAGGTCCGCTGGGAATGGACCCGCGGCCATGCCGGCCACGCCGAGAACGAGCGGGTCGACGAGCTGGCCCGGAAGGGCCTCCGCGAATTCGGCCGCGGCCTGGCGCCCGTCGAAGGTTGATTTGACGCCGGCTCTGCCGAATTGCCCCTCCCTTCACTGTCATGCCCGGGCTTGACCCGGGCATCCAGGAATTGTCGAAGCCGGTCCGGGTGGCCCCTGGATTGCCGGGTCAAGCCCGGCAATGACAAAAAGGGGGATACGTGCAGACCCCACCCGGTTGAACCAAACCATCCTCGCTCCATATTACGAATGGTAACTTACTATTAGTAATAGCACCGCCGGGTCCTTTCCGGCGGCCTTTGGGGAAGGGAAGGTCATGGTTCAGCGAGTCCTGATCGCCGGCGGCTACGGCGTGGTCGGCGGCACCGTCGCCCGGTATCTGTGCCAAGCGGCGCCGGATCTCGACATCATCCTCGCGGGACGGTCGCCGGAGTCCGGTGCCGCGCTGGCCCGCGAGATCGGGGCAGAGACCCTGCGGCTCGACGTCGACGACCCGGCGGCGGCGCTGGCGGAGCTCGGACCGGTCGACCTGATCGTGGCGGCGCTGCAGGATCGCGGCGACGCGCTGATCCACGCCGCCATGGCCCAGGGCGCCGCCCATATCGGCATCACCAAGGTGGTGGAGGAGACCGGGCCCGCGGTGTTCGCGGCGCTGCATGCGCCGCCGCTGCGGCCGATCGTGCTGGCGGGACACTGGGCGGCCGGGGTGCTGATCCTGGCGGCCCGGCCGGCGATTGCCGAGTTCGCCCGGGTCGATGCCATCGCCATGGCCGCGCTGTACGATGCGGCGGACTCGGTCGGGCCGATGAGCGCCGCCGACGCCGAGGCCTTCTCCGGCCGTGCCCTGCTGCGCCGGGCAAGGCAATGGGCCTGGGTCGATGGCGGCGACCACGGCCGCGTCCTGCGCCTGGCCAAGGGACACGAGGCGACGGTGCAGCCCCTGGCCACGCTCGACGTGCCCAGCCTGGCGGCACTCACCGGCGCCCGCGATATCCGCTTCGATTTCGGCATGGGCGACTCGCTCGGCACCCGGGCCGGCGGCCGCGCCTCGCATGACGGCGTGATCGAGATCGCGGGGACGTTGCGGTCGGGGCAGCCCGCCCGGCGGCGAGTCCTGGTGTCGGACCCGAAGGGTGTTGACCATATGACGGCGCTGGGCGCCTTGGTCGTCGCCGAACGCGTCCTCGGCCTGGACGGCCTGCCGCCGCCGGCCGGCGGCTTGGCCCTGCCCGAGACCCTGGTCGAGCCCGAGAGGGCGATCGCCCGGTTCGAGCAGCTCGGGGTGCGGATCACGACCGAGACTGAGGCGGCGTAAAGGCTTGCCAGCTTCCCTTACCCTGTCATGCCCGGGCTTGACCCGGGCATCCAGGAACGTCGATGCCGCTCTGGGCGGCCCCTGGATCGCCGGGTCAAGCCCGGCGATGACAGAAAGGGGACGGATTACAGCGCCGCCAGAATCGCCTCGCCGCTCGACACCTCGAAGGCGCCCGGCTTCTCGACGCCGAGATGGGTGACGACGCCGTCCTTGGCGATCAGGGCGAAGCGCTGCGACCGGGTGCCCAGGCCGTAGCCCGACCCGTCCATCTCCAGCCCCAGCGCCTTGGTCAGGGTTGCGTTGCCGTCCGGCAGCATGAACACCGACTCGCCGCACTCGTTCTTATCGGCCCAGGCCTTCATCACGAAGGGATCGTTCACCGACAGGCAGACGATCTGGTCGACGCCCTTGGCCTTCAGCGCCTCGGCGTTGCCGGTGAAGCTGGGCAGGTGCTTGGCCGAGCAGGTCGGGGTGAAGGCGCCCGGCACCGCGAACAGGGCCACGGTCTTGCCCTTGAGCAGGTCGTCGGTCGTGATCTCCGCCATGCCTTCCTTGCCGAGATACTTCAGCGTGACCGACGGGAAGCGGTCGCCAACCTTGATCGTCATGGGTGTTCTCTCCGCCAGAAACTGATGGGGCCGGGCCGTCTCGGCCGGCCGTTACGAGCTCGCGCCGCGGGCCTGCTTCAGCGCGTCCAGGACCGCCTCGGTGCTCAAGAGCTCCGGCAGCAAAATCCCGTCCGGCGCCCCCGGCCCGTACACGGCGTTGAACGGTATGCCGTAGCGGCCATGCGCCGCAAGGTAATCGGCGATCGCCGGGTCGGGACTGGTCCAGTCGGCCAGCAGCGGCGCCACCCCGGCCTCGCCCAGGGCCGCCGCCACCGGATCGCGGTCGATCACCAGCAGCTTGTTGACCTTGCAGGTCAGGCACCAGTCGGCGGTGACGTCGACGAACACCACCTTGCCCTCGCGCACCAGCCCGGGGATCGCCGCCCGGTCGAATCGCGCCCAGGGGATCGCCGAGGCCGCCTGCGGCGGCGCCGCGTCGGACCGGTCGAAGCGCAGCGGCAGCAGCACCGCCGCCAGGGCCAGCACCATCGCGGCGGCGGTGTGCAGGCGCCGGATCGCGACCCCTCCGCGCCGGCGCAGCCACAGCACCAGCGCCATCGCCGCCAGCGCCGCCGCGACCGTGGCGGCGGCGGCCGGCGGCACCTGCACGGCGAGGACCGAGAGCAGCCATGCGGCTGTGCCGAACAGGGCCAGGCCCAGCAGGGCCTTGACCCAGACCATCCAATGTCCCGGGCGCGGCAGCAGCCGGGCCAGGCCCGGCACCGCGGCGATCAGCAGATAGGGCAGGGCCATGCCGATTCCGAGCGCGGCGAAGATCGCGCCGATCTCGGCCGGCCCGCGCGACAGGGCGAAGCCCAGCGCGGTGCCGACGAAGGGGGCGGAGCAGGGGGTGGCCAGCAGGGTGGCGAAGGCGCCGGTCAGGAACGGGCCGGTGAGCCCGTGCTTCTCTGGCCGGCCGGCGCCGCTGGCCCGGGCCGCGGCGTCCATGGCGCGGTGGGGCAGCACCACCTCGAACAGGCCCAGGAGATTGCAGCCGAACAGGGTGACGATCACCGCCATCGCCGCCAGGAACACCGGCTCCTGGAACTGCAGGCCCCAGCCGACCGAGGCGCCCGCCGCCTTGAGCCCGGCCGCGCCGGCGGCCAGCACCAGGAAGGAAGCGAGGATGCCGGCGGCGGTGGCCAGGAGGCCGAGCCGCTGCCACCGCGGCGTCCGGCCGCCGACGCCGACGATCGACAGCAGCTTCAGCGACAGCACCGGCAGCACGCAGGGCATCAGGTTCAGGATCAGCCCGCCCAGCAGCGCCACGCCCAGGATGCTCAGCCAGCTGGCGGCATCCGGCGGCGCCGCCACCGCCGCGCCGACCGTCGCCCTGGCCTCGACGCTGCGCGGTCCGTCCACCAGCGTCAGGGTGAGGGGGCTGCCCGTCAGCGCAACCGGCGGGTCCGCCGCCTGGACCCGGTCGATCTCGGCCACCAGCCTGCGGCCGCCCTCACTGGTGGTGATGCGCGGCGCGGCGAAGGCGTCGCCCGGCGTGCCCTCGACGAACAGATCCGGCGCCTCGAACGGCTCGCGCGCCGTCGCCTCGATCCGTAACCCGCCATTCGGGCCGGCCATGGTGGATGCGACCGGGCCGATGGTGAGACCGGCGGCGCTGCCGTCGCCCGGCACGGCATTGGCGTAGCGGTCGATCAGGTTGGCGGCGGCGGGGTCCGGCGCCGCGGCGCCGGCCGGCAGGTCGAGCGTGAAGCTGAAATTGGCCGGGATGCAGATGTCGCTGCACACCAGCACGGTCGCGGCCAGGGCCAGGTGCTGCGACTGCCCCGGCTGCGCCACCGGCAGGGTCAGCGGGAACACCACCTCGGTCTCGTAGCCATAGGTCTCGAGGCCGAACAGCTGGAACCGGTGCGGTGCCGGATAGGCCAGGGTCGCGGTGCCGAGATTCGCCGAACCCGTCCAGTCCAGCGCCGGCGGCAGCCCGGCATCGCCGGGGGACCGCCAATAGGTCTTCCAATGCGGCTCCAGCCGGATGTGCAGCCCGGCCGGGATCTCGCTCAAGGTGCCGGTGCCGTCGACCGCCGTGACCAGCCGCGCCGACGCGCCCTTGGCCGGCTGCCACGGCGTCTCGGCGGCCCCGGCCGCTCCCGGCCCGGCAAAAGCGGCGAGACCGAGCGCGGCGGCCGTGAGGAATGCAAGCCCAGGCCTCATCGAATCTCCGACACCATGAAACTGCCTTTCTTTGGCCTATATAGTCGTTCGAAACCAGATCGCCGCGGGTTAGCCTTGGTGTCGCGGCCGAAAGCGGAAGACGGAGCATTGGGCGGAATGAGACGGGCGAAAACCTCCAAGGGCGCCAAGGTGCCGGCGGATGGCAGCTACCTCGCGGGGCAGCTGCTGATCGCCATGCCGACCCTGGTCGCACCGCCTTTCGCCCGCACGGTGATCTATCTCTGCGCCCACAACGACCAGGGGGCAATGGGCCTCGTGGTCAACAAGCCGCTGTCGAGCATCGACTTCCCGACGCTGCTCGACCAGCTCGGCATCCCGCATGGCGACATGCTCGGCAGCACCCGGGTGCAGTTCGGCGGGCCGGTCGAATCCGGCCGCGGCTTCGTGCTGCACTCGACCGACTACCGGGCCGAGAAGACGGTGGTGGTCGGTGACGTCGCGGTGACCTCGACGCTCGAGGTGCTGCAGGCGATCGCCGGCGGCACGGGGCCCAGCCGGCATCTGCTGGCGCTCGGCTATGCCGGCTGGAGCGCCGGGCAGCTCGACGCCGAGATCCAGGCCAATGGCTGGCTCAACGTGCCCTGCGATTCCGACATCCTGTTCGGCGAGGACCTGTCGGTGAAGTGGGAGCGCGCCATCGCCAAGCTCGGCATCGACCCGATGATGCTGTCGGGCGAGGCGGGACATGCCTGAGGCCGGCTTCCCTTTCCTGTCATTGCCGGGCTTGACCCGGCAATCCAGGGGCCACCGAGAGCTGCTCTGAAAGCCCCTGGATCCTCGAGTCAAGCCCGAGGATGACAAATGGGTTGATCGGCCTGTTCAGTCCGACCCCTGCACCTCCTCCAGGAACGGCGGCGGCACCACATTGGTCAGCCATACCCCGTTGTCGGCGCGGTGGAAGACGAAGCCCTGCCGATGCATCGCGCCGGCGGCGACGGTCAGCACCACGGGCTGGCCGTGCCGGCGCCCGACCGCCGTCGCGGTCTCGGCATCCGGCGACAGATGGACGTGGTGGCGCGAGCCGGCGACCAGGCCCTCGGCCCGGATCGAGGCCAGGAACCGAGTCGCGGTGCCGTGGAACAGCTGCTCCGGCGGCGCCACCGGCGCGTAGGCGATCGCCACCTCCGCCGTCGAATGTCCCTGCACGGCGCGGATCCGCGCGCCGTCCGGGCTGATCGCGAAGCGCTTCTTGTCGTTGCCGTCGACCACCGCCCGGATCAGCGCGTGGTCCAGCGCCCGCCCGTTCGCGGCCGCGGCGGCGATCAGCGCGTCGATTCCGGCCCAGCCCTCGCCGTCGAGCGACAGGCCGATGGCCTGCGGCTTGTGCCGCAGCACGTAGCTCAGGAACTTGCTGGTCTCGGTCAGCCGGTCGGCCATGATCGGGTCTTTCGGGGGAGGCCGCCGCGAAACCGGCTGGCATCACCGAAGAAGGCTATCACGCCCCTTCCTGTCATTGCCGGGCTTGACCCGGCAATCCAGAGAGCGTCGAGACCTTCTGGATGCCCGGGTCAAGCCCACAGGTGTCCGGCACGGATTTTGCGTTCATGCGAGGGACCGGCGGAGTGTCAAGGAAGGGGGAGCGAAGTCGAAACGAGTCTGCCGGGGATCGGGACGGTGCGTCGGCTCAGGGGCGAGCAGGC
>Ga0209025_1000479_pt1 | contig 77489 bp, 83 predicted proteins | sample AraplaMF_Col_mLB_FD_184256 | JGI IMG/M metagenome (GOLD analysis project Ga0209025, IMG submission 184256) | Arabidopsis root microbial communities from the University of North Carolina, USA - plate scrape MF_Col_mLB (SPAdes) (version 2) | ecosystem: Host-associated > Plants > Roots > Endosphere... | reverse complement strand
TTCGTCACCAACACCAACTGGCAGAACTACGGCGGCGAAACCACGCTCAGCCATTTCAGCCAGATGGCGGGGCTGACGGTGCATAACTTCGTGTCGGCGGCGACCGGCATCGCCATGGCGCTCGCCGTGACCCGCGCCTTTGCCCGCTCGAACGCCTCAACCGTCGGCAATTTCTGGGTCGATCTCACCCGTTCGACCCTCTACGTGCTGTTGCCGATCGCCGTCGTCATGGCGCTTGCCATGGTCTGGACCGGCCTGCCGCAGACCTTCCACGCGGACCTCACCGCAACGACGCTCGAAGGCGCCAAGCAGACGATCTCGCTCGGCCCGGTCGCGAGCCAGGAGGCGATCAAGCAGCTCGGCACCAATGGTGGCGGCTTCTTCAACGTCAACGCCGCCCACCCGTTCGAAAACCCGACGGCCCTCTCCAATTACCTCAACATCTTCGCGATGCTGTCGATCTCGGCCGCCCTCGTCTACACCTTCGGCCAGATGGTCGGTAACCGTCGCCAGGGCTGGGCCTTCATCGCCGTTACCGGCATCCTTTTGATATCGGGCGTCGCGGTGGTCTACTGGGCGGAAGCGCAGGGCAACCCGATCCTGACGACACTCGGTCTCGATGCTGCCCAGGGCAACATGGAAGGCAAGGAAGTCCGTTTCGGCCAGGCGATGACGGCGCTCTATGCCGCGGTCACCACCGGCCTGTCGGATGGCGGCGTCAACGGGATGCACGGCTCGCTCACCGGTATCGGCGGTCTTGTACCGATGTTCCTGATGCAGCTCGGCGAAGTTCTGCCTGGTGGCGTTGGGTCCGGTCTCTACGGCATGGTCGTCTTTGCCATCCTCGCCGTCTTCGTCGCCGGCCTGATGGTTGGCCGCACGCCGGAACTGCTCGGCAAGAAGATCGAATCTCGCGAGATGAAATACGCGATGTTCGCGGTCCTCATCCTGCCGGTGACGATCCTCGGCTTTGCCGCCGTCTCCGCCATGCTGCCTTTTGCCGTCGCAAGCATCGGTACCGCAGGCCCGCACGGCCTGTCGGAAATCCTCTATGCCTTCACTTCGGCTGCCGGCAACAACGGCTCGGCCTTTGGTGGCCTTACCGGCAATACGTCCTGGTACAACACCACGCTTGGTCTCGCCATGCTGCTCGGTCGCTTTGCCTATGCGGTGCCCGTCATGGCGATCGCCGGCTCGATCGCGGTCAAGACCCGTGTACCGGCCTCCAAGGGCACCTTCCCGACCGACACGCCGCTCTTCGTCGGCCTGCTCGTTGGCATCATCCTCATTCTCGGCGGGCTGCAGTTCTTCCCGGCGCTCGCTCTCGGTCCCATCGTCGAGCATTTCTCGATGCTTGCCGGCCAGACCTTCTAAAGGACTTCGACACATGTCTTCCAAACCAGTTGCTCCAAGTCTTCTGGATCCGGCAATCCTCCTGCCGGCTATCAAGGCGGCCTTCGTCAAGCTCGATCCGCGCCAACTCGTGCGCAACCCGGTGATCTTCGTCACCGAAGTGGTTGCGGCCGTGGTCACTGGCCTCTTTGTCCGCGATCTTATGACCGGCACCGGCAGCCCGCTCTTCTCCGGGCAGATCGCCGCCTGGCTGTGGTTCACGGTGCTCTTCGCCACCTTTGCCGAGGCTGTCGCCGAAGGCCGCGGCAAGGCTCAGGCCGACAGTCTGCGTCGCACCAAATCCGAACTGACGGCACGCAAGCTCGTATCGGCCGAGGGTCGCGAAACCCAGACGATCCCGGCGACTTCGCTGAAGGTCGGCGACGTCGTTCTGGTCGAAGCTGGGGAACTGATCCCCGGTGACGGCGACGTCGTCGAGGGTGTCGCTTCCGTCAACGAAAGCGCGATTACCGGTGAATCGGCTCCTGTCATTCGTGAATCCGGCGGCGACCGTTCGGCCGTCACCGGCGGCACGCAGGTGCTTTCCGATTGGATCAAGGTCCGCATCGGCGTTGCGCCCGGCAATACCTTCGTCGACCGCATGATCGCGCTGATCGAGGGTGCCCAGCGCCAGAAGACCCCGAACGAGATCGCGCTGTCGATCCTGCTCTCGGGCCTGACGCTGATCTTCCTCGTGGCCGTCGTCACACTCTGGGGGCTCGCCGGCTATTCCGGCACTCTGCTGTCGGTCACCGTGCTTTCTGCGCTGCTCGTCACTCTGATCCCGACCACCATCGGTGGCCTGCTCTCGGCCATCGGTATCGCCGGCATGGACCGCCTGGTCCGCTTCAACGTGATTGCCACCTCCGGCCGCGCGGTCGAGGCCGCCGGCGACGTCGACACGCTGCTGCTCGACAAGACAGGTACGATCACCTTCGGCAACCGCATGGCCGCCGACTTCATGCCGGTGCCGGGCGTCAGCGAGGCGGAGCTTGCCGACGCAGCGCTGCTTGCGAGCCTTGCCGACGAAACGCCGGAGGGACGCTCGATCGCAGCGCTTGCGACCGGCGAGTTCGGCCGCCAGGCGCCGGATGTTTCGCTTCCCGCGTCCGGAAAGGGGGAGGTCGTCGCGCTTGCCGTCGGCGGTGGCGCAAGCTCGGCCGGTACGACCGGCATCGATGCGGTCATCCCCTTTGCTGCGGAGACGAGGCTTTCGGGCGTCGATTTCGGCGGCCGCCGGCTGCGCAAGGGTGCGGTCGACTCGATCCTGAAGTTTACGGGCATCCGCGACGAGAATGTGCCGGCCGAGTTCCGCCGCGCCGTCGACCAGGTGGCGCGCACCGGCGGCACGCCGCTCGCCGTCGCCGACGGCCCGCGCCTGCTCGGCGTCATCCACTTGAAGGACGTCGTCAAGCCGGGCATCAAGGAGCGCTTTGCCGCCCTTCGCGCCATGGGCATCCGCACCGTCATGGTGACCGGCGACAACCCGGTGACCGCTGCAGCGATCGCATCCGAAGCTGGTGTCGACGACTTCCTGGCCGAAGCAACGCCTGAGGACAAGCTTGCCTATATCCGCAAGGAACAGCAGGGCGGACGCCTCATTGCCATGTGCGGCGACGGCACCAACGATGCGCCGGCGCTTGCCCAGGCCGATGTCGGCGTTGCCATGCAGACCGGCACGCAGGCCGCCCGCGAGGCCGCCAACATGGTGGATCTCGATTCCAGCCCGACAAAGCTCATCGAAATCGTCGAAATCGGCAAGCAGCTCCTGATGACCCGCGGTTCGCTGACGACCTTCTCCATCGCCAACGACGTGGCGAAGTACTTCGCCATCATCCCGGCGTTGTTCATCACCACCTATCCGGCGCTCGCCGCACTCAACGTCATGGGCCTTGCCTCGCCGCAATCGGCGATCCTCTCGGCGGTCATCTTCAACGCGTTGATCATCGTCGCGCTGATCCCGCTAGCGCTGAAGGGCGTCAAGTATCGGCCAGTTGGTGCCGCAGCGCTCTTGCGCCGCAACCTCCTCGTCTACGGTCTCGGCGGCATCCTGTTGCCCTTCGCAGGTATCAAGCTCGTCGATCTCGCCGTCAACGCACTCAATCTGGTGTAACCATGCTGAACCAACTTCGCCCTGCCATCGTGATGACATTGTTCCTGACGCTCATCACCGGGCTTGCCTATCCCTTCGCCATCACCGGCATGTCGCAGGTGCTGATGCCGGCACAGGCAAACGGCAGCCTCATCGAGAAGGACGGTGCCCTGATCGGTTCCGAGCTGATCGGCCAGAACTTCACCTCCGACAAATACTTCTGGCCGCGCCCATCGGCGACCGGACCGGAAGCCTACAATGCCGGGGCCTCGAGTGGCTCCAACCTTGGCACGACCTCGGTCAAGCTGAAGGATCGCGTCGCCGCCGACGTCGAGAGACTGAAGACCGCCGGCCTTGCCGGCGAAATTCCCGCCGACGCGGTGATGACGTCGGGCTCCGGCCTCGACCCGCATATCACGCCGGCTTTTGCCCAGGCGCAGGTGGCCCGCATTGCCAAGGCGCGCGGTCTCAGCGAGGCGGATGTCACCGCGCTGGTCGACAGGGCGACTGAAGGCCGTCTGCTCGGCATCGTAGGCGAGCCGCGCGTCAATGTGCTAGAACTGAATCTGGCCCTTGATGCGCCTCGAACCTGAGATTACGCCCGAGACAATGAATGCCCGATAGTGAACGTGACGCCAAAAGCCGCCCGGACCCAGACGCGCTATTGGCGCTTGCCGCACAGGACCGCCGAGGAAAGCTGACCGTTTTCCTCGGCGCCGCACCGGGTGTCGGCAAAACTTATGCGATGCTGACGCGGGCCCGCCGGCTCAAGCAGGACGGCGTCGATATCGTCATCGGGCTTGTCGAAACCCATGGGCGCAGCGAGACCGCCGCGCTCATTGAGGACCTGGAAATCTTGCCGCGCCGTGATGTGAACCATCGCGGCCGTGTGCTGCCCGAGTTCGACCTGGATGCGGCCCTTGCCCGACGTCCCAAGATCATCGTCGTTGACGAACTCGCTCATAGCAACCCCGCTGAAAGCCGGCATCCGAAGCGCTATCAGGACATCGAGGAACTGATCGCTGCGGGCATCGATGTCTGGACGGCGCTCAATATCCAGCACCTCGAAAGCCTTTCGGACATCGTCGCGCAGATCGCCGGGGTACCGGTGCGCGAGCGGGTGCCGGATACGGTGCTGAAGCGCGCCGACGAGGTGCTGCTCGTCGATCTGCCGCCGGCCGAACTGATCGAGCGGCTAAAGGAAGGCAAGGTCTATCTGCCCGACAGCGCCCAGCGCGCCGTCGACCGCTTCTTTCGCCTCGGCAACTTGACGGCACTGCGCGAACTCGCGCTTCGGCGCACGGCCGACCGGGTCGATGACCAGATGGTTGACTACCTCAAGCAGAACGCGATCGAAGGCGTTTGGGCGAGCGGCGAGCGCCTGCTCGTCTGCATCGGGTCCGATGCGCTTTCCGAGAAGGTGGTCCGCACCGCAAGCCGGCTGGCAGAGGGATTGAACGCTCCCTGGATTGTCGTCTTCATTGAGCGCGCCGACCGTGAGAGCGGCGATGGTGAGGATGTGCGCCGGCTCGACGAGACCTTTCGTCTTGCCGAACAGCTTGGCGCCGAGACGCGCCGCATCATCGGCAACGACTTCGTCGAGGAGATCTTGAAGCTTGCGCGTCGCGAACATGCGACGCAGATCGTCATCGGCGCACGACGCCAATCCTTTCCGATGCGCTTTCTGCGTCAATCTCTTCCCGACGCCCTGGCCGAGCGCGTGTCCGGGGTCGGCATCCACCTTGTCACCGATCGCGAGACGGTGCCTGCCAAGCGGCGGTCCACCGCGAAAAAGACGGTGCCGCCCGGCACCGGGCGCGCCGTTGGCATTGCCGCCGGCTCGGTGGGAGTGGCCACGGCGATCGGCCTGCTGATCGAGCGCTTCATCATCCTGCCCAACATCTCGCTTCTCTATCTGCTCGCCGTCTTGGCCTCGGCGACCTATGCGGGCCACATCTCGGCGATCGCGGCGGCTTTGTTTTCGGTTCTGGCCTATAACTTCTTCTTCATCGAGCCGGTCGGCACGTTCACCATTGCCGAGCCGCACGAGGTCTTCGCGCTCTTCATCTTCCTGGTCGCCGCTGCCCTTGCCGGCAGCCTCGCATCGCGGGTGCGCGAACAGGCGAAGACCGCCCGCCGGCGCGCCGCAGCGACCCAGGCGCTCTACGATTTCTCCCGCAAGCTTTCCGGCACCGCCAAGGCCGACGACGTGCTTTGGGCGGCGGTGACGCAGATGCAGACCACACTCAGACGCAGCTCAGCGCTGTTGCTGCCGGAGGAGGGCGACCTGCAACTGAAAGCCGCCTGGCCACCGGACACCGAGCTCGACGTCACCGACGTGATGGCGGCGCGCTGGGCAATGGACAAGAAGGAGCCGGCCGGAAATGGCACGGGAACGCTACCGAACAGCCCGTTTCACTTCCGTCCGCTGACGAGCCCACACGGCGTCGTCGGCGTCTGCGGCTTCGTTCAGGCGGACAAGCCGCTTGAAATCAACGAGGAGCGCGCGCTGGCGGCAATCCTCGACCAGACGGCGATCGCTGTCGACCGGGCGCGTCTGTCGCGCGAAAGCCTCGATCACGCAGCGAAACTTGAAGGCGAACGCTTTCGTGCGGCCCTCCTGTCGTCGATCTCCCATGACCTCCGGACGCCGCTTGCGACCATCACCGGCGCGGTCACCAGCCTGCGCCAACTCGGCGACCGCATGCCGCCGGAAAGCCGCGATGACCTGCTGCAGTCGATCGAGGAGGAGGGAGCGCGCCTGACGCGCTTCGTTGCGAACCTGCTCGACATGACCCGCATCGAGGCGGGCACAGTTAATGCCAAGCGCGATTGGGTCGATGTCGCTGATGCTGTGCGCGCCTCGGTCGATCGTGCCCGCAAATACTTCCCCGAGCGCGAGATCGAAACCAGCATCGCGCCGGATCTGCCTTTGATGCGCGGCGACAGCGTGCTTCTCGGGCAGGTGCTCTTCAACCTGCTCGACAACGCCAACAAATATGGCGGCGACGAGCCGATCAGCATCTATGCCCGCTCGGACGGTAACGAGATCGTGCTGTCGGTGACCGACCTCGGCAGGGGCATTGCGCCGAAGGATCTCGAGCAGGTCTTCGAGAAATTCTTCCGCCGCGGCAAGGCGGATGGCCGTACGCCAGGGACAGGCCTTGGGCTGTCGATCGCCAAGGGCTTCGTCGAGGCCATGGGCGGGCAGATCAAGGCGGAAAGCCCGGCGCTTCGCCGCCGCGGCACGCGCATTTCCATGCGCTTTCCTGCCGCCAAGGCCGAAATCTCCGAAAAGGACCGTGCATGAGCGTGGAGCGTATCCTCGTTGTCGACGACGAACCGCAGATCCAGCGTTTCCTGAAGCCCGCATTGAGCGCTGCCGGCTATGACGTGCTGGAGGCCATGACCGGTGCCGAGGCATTGAAGGCGGCCGCAACGACGGCGCCGGACCTCGTCATCCTCGATCTTGGCCTGCCCGATATGGACGGCAAGGAGGTCATCGCAAACCTGCGTGGCTGGTCCCAGGTGCCGATCATCATCCTGTCAGCCCGCGACCGCGAAAGCGAAAAGATCGCCGCGCTCGACCTTGGCGCCGACGATTACATTGAAAAACCCTTCGGCATCGGCGAGCTGACCGCCCGCATCCGCACGGCACTGCGTCACCGCATCCAGATGGAGGGCGGCCAGACGCAGCTTTCTGCCGATGGCGTATCGATCGACACGATCAAGCGCGTGGTGACGAAGGATGGCGAGCCGGTGCGGCTGACGCCGAAGGAATATGACCTCTTGGTCATGCTGGCGCACCATGCCGGCCGTGTCGTCACCCACAAGACGCTGCTGACCTCGGTCTGGGGCGTCGCGCATGGCGAGGACCTGCACTATCTCAGGGTCTTCATCGGTCAGTTGCGCGGCAAGATCGAGCGTGACCCGGCCGACCCGAAGATCATCCGCACGGAGCCGGGCGTCGGCTACCGCTTCGTCGGCGACGACGGTTGATGGCGGGCTGCCGTCAAAGAGCGGCAGCCGCTGATCCGTCACTTGATCTTCACGGGCTGCGGCGTGTCGCTTGACAGCGTATCTCCAACGACCACCCTCTTCTTCTTCGTCGGCTGCGGATTTTCGAGGATCGATACCGGCGCCGAGACGGTGACCGCAGCGACATTGCCGACATTTCTCGCCGTGCCGGCAACAACCGCGGCAATGCCGGTTCCGACCGAGATGTCGGAGTCGGTGAGCGTCTGCCCCGTGGCAAGCCGCGTGCCGATGAGTTGAACGATCTGCGGGCTTTCTGCGAACTTGCCGTGATGCAGGCCGTCCTCCGTCTTGACCTTGGTCAGGTCGATGGCGGTGATGCCGGCCTTTTCCAGCTGGGTACGGTAGGGCTCCGCCGATGGGTCGATCGCGCCAAGGCGAGATACATCACCGGAAATGAAACTCGAAAGTGCCAGCGCACGATCGTCTTGCGAAACGAAGATCGTGAACTTCGGCCGCTTCTTGCCCATCTCGACGAATTGCTTGGCAAAGACGTCGAGATCGATATCCGGCGAGGCGAGAATGACGTTCTCGATCTTCGACGGCACGTTGCCGTCGCGGATGGCCATCTGCCGGAGCGATTCCATCGTCAGCCAGGTCCCCATCGAATGGGCGAGGATGGTGATGTCCTTCACCTTCGGCGCGTCCGAGAGCTTTTTCAGAATGTCTTCGAGTGCCGTGCGCGAATAGTTCGTGCTTTCCTTGTCGTAATTGTAGTCGAACACATTGGCACGGGAGGGCCAGGTAAACAGCACTGGAGTTGCCTGGACCTCCGAGTCGTGGACGATCTGGGCAAGGCGGTAGACGGAATCCTCGTAGCGGTTGTTGAAGCCATGGACGAAGACGAAGGCGTGGCCGCCGACGTCGTGTTGTAGGAACCAGGACTTGGCTTCATCGAGTGTCTGGAGCTCACGCACCCGCGTGACGGCGAATTCCTTGGCGGGATCCGGGGGCAGCTTGCGCGGCCATTGCACGGTGCCAGATTTCCGCACCGTGTCCGGCGGGATCGAGACCGCGACGTCGGTGAGGAAGGTATTGGCGTCTCGCTCGCCGGAAAACAGCGTCGCCGGATCGCCGGACGGTTGGCGCGTGGTTGCGACAAGCATGTCTACGGTCGATGTACCGGGGGTGGGAGCGGTGACCGCGACAGGTGCCATCACGCCCTTGGCATGACCACCGCATCCGGCAAGCAATGCCAAAGCCGCCAGGACGAAGGTTGTCCGCCCTCCTCTTGCACATCCGTGCTGCAGCGAACCCTGAAACCCCACCCGCTCGAACATCGGCATCCCCATATACGCCTGAACTTGGCCGCATCTGATCGCGCTTTCGCGAAACGAAGATGACAACACTCGGCGCTAATATGCAAGCGGCTGGGGATTGCGGTTTCGCCGTTGGGTTGTTGATGAGCGCAGGTTCTCCCGTGCTGCGGGCTGCCGCAACACGGGGAGGGTGCCTTTGATGGACGCTTGGCCGCCTATTCCGCCGCAGTTGCCAGCGTCTTCAGAATTGCATGCACTGCCTTGATGCGCTCCGGATTCGGGAAGTTCCGGTTCGCCAGCATGACGACACCGATTTTCTTTTCCGGAACGAAGGCGACATAGCCGCCGAAGCCGCTGGTGGATCCGGTCTTGTTGTAAAGCGTCGCGCCATCGGGCCGCTTCGGAGGGTTCAATGCCGTAGCCGGATTGGCTTCCATGGCCATCGTCCCGGAGTTACCGTCGAGCAGCCGCTCCAGCGAAACCGGGTAGGGATACTGCTCCCAGCCGAGGCTCTGGATCATCTTGCCGGTATCGAAGTAGCCGATATGCGTTCCCTCTAGGGCCTTGCGAACGGGGCCGTCGAACTGCTCCGGCTGGATATTGGCTTCGACGAAGCGGATCATGTCTGCCGCGGAGGATTTCACGCCGTAGGCCTCGGCGTCGAACATGCCCGGGTTGACCCGGATCGGCTTGTCTGCCTTGCCGTAGCCCCAGGCGTAGCTGCTCATCGCGCTTCTGGGCACGGTGACATAGCTGTGCTTGAGGCCGAGCTTCGGAAACAACTCGGTCTCGAGCGCCGTGGCGAAATTGCTGCCCATCGCCAGGCCCGCGGCATGGCCGAAGAGGCCGATGCTCGGGTTGGAGTAGCGACGCTCCTTGCCTGGTTCGGCGCCCGGTTTCCAGTTGCTGAAGTAAGTCAGCATGTCAGCGTTGCTCTTGACCTCGTCGGGGAACTGCAACGGCAGGCCGCCGGCGGTATAGGTGGCGAGATTGAGCAGGGTCGCCTTGTCGATCGCGCTGCCGCTGAGATCTGGCATGTATTTGCCGGGATGGTCGTCGAAGGACAGCTTGCCGAGCACCTGCGCATAGGATGCGAGCGTGCCGGCAAAGGTCTTGCTGATCGAGCCCAGCTCGAACAGTGTGTTTTCGGTGACGGGCGCCTTCGTTTCCTTGGAGGCGACGCCGTAGTTGACGAAGTAGTGCTGGCCGTTAACGGTGACCGCGATCGCCATGCCCGGCACCTTGTATTCGCCCATGATCGGTCGGATTGCCTTGTCCACGGTGGCGGCAATTCGGGCCTGCTCGCCGTCCGCGGCAAAGACGGTCGCGGTGAGTGAAAAGAGGATTGCAGTAGTAAGCCCTAATTTGATTGTCGTCATTCTATCCATTCGGTCTGCTCTTTCTTGCAAGGCGGGGATGCCCATGGTTTGGCCGGATCGGGCATCTGCCCGAAACAGCAGCGGATAATCGGGTCGGTTCCGCTGAATGTGCGTTTCGTCCGTGCGGTGGATACGCGAGGTGAAAGCAAGAGGCCCGTGCCGGGCAAGCCAGACCTAGCCCGCTCGCCGCTAGGCCACAAACGATGATATCTCGCGGGAGACCCAAATAAATCTAGGGCGAGGGGGTTTTTCGTCCGTCGGCGCACGTCCCTGGCCAAGGCTGTGGGTTATTGCGGCGGGAAAGCTAATACTACGCGGAACATTGTCATTGCCGGCGGCAAAGGGTAGTATTCGCCCGTCAAGTTTGGGGCCCTTGTCTCCGGACTATGTGTTTTATTGGTGAGCTGCTTCAGAAAAAACAGAAGAGCCTCCCTTATCCTGGGAGCATACTCGGAAGCTTATTTACATCCGACGCCACTCAATGGCGCCTCCGCCCGATCTCTATTCCAAACAGACGGCCATATTGGAGGATAAAATGAGCAAACAGACCGTAACTATCATTCTTGCCGGCGCCCTAGCCTTGTCCGGGTGCCAATCTGCCTACGTGTCGAAGAGCGGCCCGACGGGCAACGAATTCGGCTGCATTGCCGGAACGGTGGGTGGCGCAATCGTCGGCGGCCTGATCGGCTCGACGATCGGCTCTGGTACTGGTCAGCTCTGGGCGGTTGGCGGTGGTGCGACACTTGGCGCTGCAGCCGGCAATGCGCTGACGTGCCGCTACTATTGATCGCGGAAGGTTGAGGGATGAGAAAGCTCGTTCTTTTGAGCGTCCTTGTGTTCTACCCGGCTGGTCTCGCTGTCGCGCAGCAGGCTGCAACGATGAACCAGGGCCAGATGAGTGCGCTCGACAGCAACAAGGACGGCGCGGTCGAACGTTCCGAATACGAGAGCTTCATGACGGCCGCCTTTGCCAACCTGGACAAGAACAAGGACGGAAGTCTCAGCCCCGACGAGACGAAGCAGGCGCTGAACGCTCAGCAGTTTGCAGCCACCGACGCCAACAGCGACGGCAAGGTCACCCAGAAGGAGTTTCTGGACAGGGTGATGGCCGACTTCAAGACTGCGGATCGCAGTGGCGACGGCAACCTGAAGTGACGGCTGAAACGGCAGGTTGGTCTGGGTTTGATGTCCCGTTGTGAATGTAGCGGCCGGCTGAAATGCCGGCCGCCACCTCGCATTCACCGCAGAAGCTTCAGCAATTCCTTGGCGCCGGAGGTCGAGGACGCCGGATTCTGTCCGGTGACGAGACGGCCATCGACGACCGTGAAATCCGCCCAATCGGCCGCCTTTTCGAAGCGACCGCCGAGACGCTTCAATTCGTCTTCGACGAGGAAGGGGACGACATCCGTCAGTTGCACGGCTTCCTCCTCCGAGTTGGTGAAGCCGGTGACGCGCTTTCCCTTGACGATAGGCTCACCCTGATAGGTTACCTTGCGGAGCACCCCCGGCCCATGGCAGACGGCAGCGACCGGCTTGCCGGCATTGTAGAAGCTCTCGATCAGCGCGATCGAGTTCACGTCGTTGGCGAGGTCCCACATTGGTCCGTGACCGCCCGGATAGAACACCGCGTCGAAATCATCGGCCTTGACGTCGGCAAGCCGGTGGGTGTTGGCGAGGACCCGTTGCGCGGCGGGATCGTCCTTGAAGCGGGCCATCGCTTCGGTCTGGTTGCCCGGATCGTCGCTTTTCGGGTCGATCGGCGGTTGCCCACCCTTGGGCGAGGCCAGGGTAATGTCGACGCCTGCATCCCGGAAAACGTAATAGGGCGCAGCGAATTCCTCGAGCCAGAATCCGGTCGGTTTGCCGGTATTGCCAAGCTGGTCATGTGAGGTCAGAACCATCAGTATCTTCATCTTTCGCTCCCTTTGACGCGGTGGCTCCCGTTGAGCCGCCGATTGGCATGGCACCGGCTACTCGCGGTACTTCGCGGTGTAGTGGCCGAGGTTCCTTTCAACGTCGCCGGGTTGCTGCAGTCCCTGCTCGACCAAAGCCTTGACGCGGGATTGCGCCGCTGGGCGCTGGACCGAAGTGATGAACGCATCCCACCCGGGTTGCATTTCCGCCTGCGGTGGCAGGCTGGCTCTGTCAATCAGCTTCTTGGTCTCGACAATGGCATATTGATCGAACGAGGCGATGCGTTTCGCCAGGGCATCGACAAAGGCATCAGTTCCGCGTCCGGTAGTGCTCTGTTCAAGTAGCCGTAGCGTTCGGCCAGTTCACCGTTGAAATCATCCGCGCCGATCAGAATTTCGATCGCTCGGCCGCGGCCGACGAGGCGAGGCAGGTAGGCCATCGGCCCGCCGCCCGGGACGAAGCCGGCACCGACTTCGAACTGCGATAGTACCGCTTTCTCGCGGCTGGCGAAACGCATGTCGGCCGCAAGCGCCAGTTCGCTGCCGATGCCGCTTGCCCGCCCGCGAATGGAAACGATCGTCACGGCCTGCAGGCGGCTGAGGCGCGTCATGAAATCGGGCACGGGATGCATGCCCGTCGGCCCGGGAGGCATGCCGGTGGAAGATGGCCGGCATTTGCACGGGCGGCGCAATCCTAAATCTCCTTGCTGGCGCTCTTGCCATCGGGCTGCGCCAGGAGAATCTCTTCTGGTTTTTCGGTGGTGCCATAGTCTCGCTCATTGGATCACTTGTCGCATTCCTGTTTGAATTGCTGATCGCGGGACGAAACCTGTTGCGGCAGATACGAATGGACCGAGTTCCCATGGAGCAAGACTGACCAAATACTTCTCACCTTGGCAGCCGTTCACGCTGCTGAACGGCCAACGGCCGTACCTTCAAGGCGAGATATTCGAGCGAAATTCCCGCGGTCCGTTGCCGGTTGCCTTTCGGAATGCCCGGGCAAAATTGGCTGGGGACGAATACCCTAACTCCGCCGAGACGCGCGTGATCGAGCCGTTCGTATGCAGCAGCAGCTCAATGGCTCGCTGAACCCTTGCGACGCCCGCCAACCCGCGAAAATCGGTGCCAGCCCGATTCAGTTCACGTTGCAGCGTCCGGACGCTGGTGTCCAATGTTTGCGCGGCGCTATCGATCGACACGCTGCCGGTGAGAACTTGGACCCGCACCTGCTCCACGATGACCTCGAGCAGATCCCGTGGAGCGCCGCCTTGCCGGTCTCGCGCCACATCCTCGATGGTGACAATTGGCCACGAAGCGGCCCTTGGAGCAGCGCAAAGATGATGGCGATCCATGACGATGCTTGTCGCGGGTGCGTTGAAGAGAACCGGACACTGGAAGACGTCTTCAAATAGGCCCGTCTGGCGCGGTCTGTCGGTGTCAAGCTCGACGCGCAGCGGTCGCCAGTCAGAGGGCAGATAAGGCTTGAAGAGGCTGAGCAGGACGCCCGCGGCGGCACAGACAATACTGGCATATCCAGAGTGGCCGGCCAAAGCGAACGCATAGCTGTACCGTACCTCGTCGCCAACCACTGCGACTGACATCCTATCAACCGTACTGTGAAAACGAAGGCCAGCAATGCTGCGCTCGATGGCCTGCCCCAAGGAGTCGGCGCCAAGCACGTAGTGTCCGAAGCTGCCATAGTTGGCGATGTTCATCATCGGCGTGATCAGAGTTCCGAAGTTGGCCTCACCGGCTGTGCGCGCGGCCGCCTCGACGAAGCCGATTACCGCCGCGTGCGGGATGAAGCAGTTCTCTCCCTCGGTCAGTTCGAGATCGAAGCCGATAGCCCGATTGGCCTGCAGCAGCGCCTTTTGCCCCATTTCACGGCGTATGAAGGCCGGCATGCCAGACAGGATGCGATTGGAGATGACCGGGATCTCAGCCATGTCTGCAACACTCCAGAAATAAGACAACCGTGGCGCAAAATGAGTGGTTTTGTATTGCGAATAGTATTTAGTGCCGTAAAACGTGTGAGTAGCACAAGTAGAGATCTGAACGTCTTGCGACCTATGGGAGGGGTACGACTATGACAACCAGACGGAACCTACTGCTAGCAGCCACAGCTGTCGCGGCGACGACAGTGCCGTTCATGCCGCGACTGGCGCAGGCGACCGATGAAGCGGCCGACTTCCTGTTCGTTCAAACCGCAAGCGCTATGAAATTCGACAAGGCGACGAGCAAGCTGACGCTCGAAGGTATTGGCGGCGCCACGTTGTTTTTCTCTGACCGTCCGGAGCGCATTGCCGGGAACATGGCCACGACCGCTTTCTTGCCGTTCTGGAGCAAGGGCAAGGACAGCTTCCTTTCCGATCCGCCGAATGCCGACCTGTCGATCCTCGAAGGGAACAAGCTCCGACAGGTTGTCGTCGTCCTGGAGAATCCGGAGCTGAACGACAATAACTTGACTTACACGGTCAAGGTGGTTGGTGGCGAAATGCCGGAGAAGGGCTCCGAGGTCTCTGTGTTCATCGACATCATCGGCATGCCGTTGACGCCGCTCTCTTATGCAGGCGTGGCCAGGCGCGGCTACCGGCGGGCATTTCTGTATTAGCACCCGCCGGATTGCGTGTCGGTGCGATCCCGACTGCAGCCTGCACAGCTCTCGCGAATACCTCACCAACAGCCAACGAACTGCACAATTGCGTCCAGGGTTCCTGAGCTGCCCCACAGCTCTCGTCGTTTCGATAACTCATCGAATAATGGAGGAGTACGGTAAATGTTGACGAAGAGAGATCTACTTCGATCCACCGCGGTGATCGCCGCTAGCGCTGCGATTGCGAGGCCAAGCCTGCTGATGGCGCAGAGCTATCCCGGCATCATCGAGGCCAAGGACATTGCCGAGGAAGGCTTCATCTATGGCCTGCCGCTCGTGATGAACTATGCGGTCATGCAGGAGTATGCCGTAGACCGAAACTCGGGGCAGTTCAAGGCACCGTTCAACGAAATTTACAACATGCACCATGTCGCCACCCCGGCGGACACGGCAATCATCACGCCGAACAGCGACACTCCTTACTCGATTCTCTGGCTGGATTTGCGCGCCGAACCGATGGTCATCTCTGTGCCGACGGTCGAAAAGGACCGCTACTACTCGGTCCAGCTGATCGACGGCAACACCTACAATTTCGGCTACATCGGCACGCGCGCCACGGGGACCGAGCCGGGCGACTATCTGGTGGTCGGCCCCGATTGGAAAGGGGAAACGCCCCCCGGAATCAAGCAGGTCTTCCGATCGACGACGCCGTTCACGTTCGCGGCTTTCCGTACCCAGCTCTTCCACCCCGACGACATGCCGAACGTCGAGAAAATTCAGGCCGGCTACAAGGCGCAGCCGCTTTCCGCTTTCCTTGGACAACCCGCCCCGCTTGCCGCGCCCAAGATCGAGTTCCTTCCTGCCACCACTGCCGGGATCAAGGATAACTTCTTCCAGTATCTCGACGCAGCCCTGCAGTTCGTCCCTGAGACGCCAAGGGACAAGGCGGTTCGTGCGAAACTTGCCAAGATTGGTATCGGCCCCGGCAAGACCTTCGAGTTCAAGGAGCTATCGCTCGAACACAAAGCCGAATTCCTGGTGGCCATGAAGCAAGGAAATGACAAAGTCGACAAATGGCTGGCCAGCGGAAACAAGGACATCAACGGCTGGAACATCGGCTCGTTCTTTGGCGACGAGGCCTTCTACAACGGCGATTGGTTGATGCGGGCAGGCGCCGCCAAGGGCGGTCTCTATGGCAACGATGCCGTGGAAGCCATGTACCCCTATACCCGAACGGACGCTACCGGTGAGCCGCTCGACGCCAGCAAGCACAACTACACGATCACCTTCGCACCCGATCAGTTGCCGCCAGTGAATGCGTTTTGGTCCGTTACGATGTACGACGGCAAGAGCCAGCTCTTGGTCAAGAATCCGATCAATCGCTACCTCATCAACCCTCCGATGTTGCCGGCGATGAAAAAGGGGGCGGACGGCTCGCTGACGCTGTACATCCAAAAAGACAGCCCCGGTGCGGACAAGGAGTCCAATTGGCTTCCGGCGCCGGACGACAAAATCTATCTCGTGATGCGCCTATATTGGCCGAAGCCTACGCCACCTTCGATCTTGCCGGCGGGCCAGGGCACCTGGCAGCCGCCGGGCGTCAAAGTGGCGCAATAATCCCGACCAAGCTGATGCGCGGCCGGTGCCAGTGCCCCTCGCGGCCATCGTGCCCGGAGGACAGTTGGCGACGGCCGGCATTTGCGCACACGGCGCCGGCAGCGGTGAATTGGTATCGCGAGCTTCTTGACCTCAACTTATGTTGAGGTCGTAACAAGGAGCTCGAAAAGCTAATTGCGTCGTCGGGATCGGATTTCATGCGCATAAATAAACTGACACTCCCTGCATCGGATGTCTCGAAGAGCGTAGCCTTCTTTCGCGATGTGCTGAAACTGCCGACAGCCGGGAATTCCATCCAAGTGGGATGGAGCGAAATCCGGCTGGTCTCGGCCGTTGGAGATGCGCCACACGGCGTGCACCTGGCTTTCAATGTGCCCTATGATCGGTTCGATGCCGCAATAGAATGGCTGAAGGAACGTACGCCTCTCCAACGGGAACCGGATAGCGGAGAGTGCTTCGTTCTTGAGGGGCATTGGCAGTCAAAATCCATCTACTTCGATGGTCCCGATAGCTCGGTGCTGGAATTGATCGGCCGCCGGAGGCTAATCCGCCCGACTGGAAAGCGGCCGTTCAGCGGCGCTGATTTATCCTGCCTCAGCGAGGTCGGACTTCCGACCGAAGACGTCGGGAGTGTCGTTGCCGAGGCCGCCCGGACGTTCGGGGTCGCAACGCTCGGACCGGCCTCTCCCGGCTTTGCCGCCATAGGGAATGATGAAGGGGTGCTTATTGCCGTGGATACAAAGCGGCCATGGTTCCCGGAAAAGCGCCAATTGCCGAGCGCCAAGGGTTTGGAAATTTGGTTGGGCGGCGTGTGTGCGCCTGGAGCCATGTCGGACCTGGCTAATGGTTGGAAGATCCACGCGGCATAGCGCCGTTCTCCGTCGCGACCTGCAAACGGTCGCCTTGCCGCAAGCGAAAGCGCCGAAACGCAGACTTGGGAGCCACCGCACCAGGCTGCTGAACGGAGTTCGATTTGATTTCCGGAGAAGAATGGTGCCGCTTACGTGCATTGAACTTTCATATCTTGGGAAATCAGTTCCTCTCATTGCCCCTAATACCGCCTAATTATTCGGTTGTTTCTTGTTTCGTTCAGGCTCATAAATCGTCAATCGGTATCATCCCATTGCAAATGCAAAGGGGGATAGAAAGGTGGATCGATTTTGACGAGGGCGCTCAATCGACTTTCGGCTGTGGGTGTGAAGAACGCCGCGGCTGGTAAGCATGCCGATGGCGGTGGCCTTTGGTTGCACAAGCGGGACGATGGCGGTGGGCAGTGGGTGCTGCGCGTGACCGTCCACGGCCGGCGCCGCGAGATGGGGCTAGGTTCCATTGCCGATGTGTCCTTGAAAGACGTCCGCGAAGCCGCTGAGAAGTGGCGCGGTGTCGCCCAAAAGGGTCTCGACCCGATCAAGGAACGCGAGCGTGAGAGGCGAGAAGCAGAAAAGCGCCTCCATCTCCTGGAAGATGTCGCCAAAGACGCCTTCGAGAGCCGCAAGGCTGAACTGAAGGGCGACGGCGAGGCCGGCAGATGGTTCAGCCCTCTCGAAATCCACATCCTGCCCAAGCTCGGGAAAACCCCTGTCGCCGAAGTCGACCAGATCGTGATCCGCGATACGCTGAAGCCGATCTGGCACGGGAAGGCCGAAACGGCGCGCAAAGCGCTCAACCGTCTTAACATCTGTATGAAGCACGCGGCCGCACTCGGATTGGAGGTCGATATCCAGGCATGCGAGAAGGCGCGCGCGTTGCTCGGGCAGCAGCGCCACACGCCGGAGAATATCCCGGCGCTTCCGTGGCAGGAGGTGCCGAGTTTCTACGGCTCTCTCGACGGTGGAACTCTGACCCATCTGGCCCTGCGTCTGCTGATCCTGACTGGCGTTCGATCGAAGCCGCTGCGCTTCTGCCGCCCGGAGCAGATCGATGGCGACGTCTGGACTATCCCAGGCGAGCAAATGAAGGGTCGAAAGGACAAGACGCCTGACTTTCGTGTGCCCCTCGTGACCGAAGCGCTGGCCATAATCGAGGAAGCCAAAAAGCAGGCCCGAGATGGCTATCTGTTCCCGAGCGTCAAGAAGGGCGTGATTTCAGATGCCACCATGTCGCGTCTGATGGAACGTCGAGAAATGGACGCTCGCCCCCATGGCTTCCGATCGAGCTTGCGGGACTGGATCGCGGAAACGACCGATACCCCTCATGACATAGCTGAAATGACGCTGGGTCACCTCGTAGGCGGCAAGGTGGAGCGAGCTTACAAGCGCACCGATTTCTTGGATCAGCGCCGAAAGCTTCTTGAAAAGTGGGCAAAACATGTAACCGGCCAGAACGGCCAAGTACTTCAATTGGTGAAGGCATAGCTATGCGGATATTCAAAGAAATCCTGCTTTCCGACGTCTGCTACATTCAGGAGGCCGTGTTGTGGCTGGCTTTCGGTCGGCCGCCCCGTTTTTTAGGCAATGAGGACGGCGAAGACATCCGGCGATATGGCGATGCCGAGCGCGACGGTGCCGGCGAACCCGTATTTCACGGGTACTGGCCCAGCGAGTTTCTGATGCACGGTATTGAGATCGATTTCGACCGATATAGCGAAGCAAGGGAAATTTACGAAGGAATGACCGGGGCTGAGTATCTCGCCCACACGACAAGATGGCTCGATGCAAAGCGCCATCCTGCCAATGAGGATGATGAGATCCCCTACGATGACGACGACGGCACGTTTGACGACTCCGATCCTTTTGGTGGCTCGGTTCGGACCAAGACAACGACGCGTGAATGGAGTGAGGACAAAATTTCGGCGATGCGCCGGGAGCTTCACATCCAGTACGCCGACGAAGCCGGTGAGGCTGACTGGGCTGTCGAGCAGGAACAAAAGCTGGACAATGTCGTCGATACGTCGTGGGCTCGGTTGTTCGTCGAGCTATCGCGGGGAACGATCAAGGCTGAAGGGTGGCGTGCGTTCACTTCTGACGAAATGGCCTTGAATGATGGGCAAGGACCCGCGGACGGCGCAAAAGGTATGTTCGAACTGATCCCAGCCACCGCATGGACTATGAGCGGGGCAGGCTGGAGCGCCGATAGCCTCGCAACCCTCGATCGCGTCTATCACTCAGTGCAGATCGACACCGCCGAGATGTTTCGGTTGTTTCCGAACCCTGACTTAGACGCGACGCCGATGCGCATGAATAGGTTTGGAGGGGCAATCATTCTCGCAGAAGACGGCACTGTCGAGCACGACCTGCCAACAGTCGCCGCACGGCGCGGCCGACCCGCTAAGACCACAGAAGTGAAGGTTGCTGTCACGAACTGGCTGATCAGCATGCACAAGAAAGGCGGAACTCCCGACAAGAAGGAAGCTCTGGTTCAGGAAACGATTGATTTCGCCAAGGATATATTGGGTGCTGATATAAGCAGGGGGATAGCGCAGAAATACATCACCGATGCTCAAGTGCGCCTGGGCGTGGATGTGCGTTTACCCTCGGCCGCTTGAGTGCGCCAATAATTCACGCCAATAAATCCACAGAAATTCCTAGCGGAATTACTGGCGCAAAAGGCTAGTTTATTGGCCGGCATTTTGTTGAGACTGCCCGTCAACGCAAGCAATGTCACCTCGCATCATGGAATTGCGAGGTCGACAAATGCAGATCAATGACACCCCCGGCAACGAAAATGACCCCCTTCTCAAAGATAAGGAAGTGGCGGGCATTCTCAGCATGAGCGTGCCCACGGTTTGGCGGCGCGTTGCTGACGGAACTATTCCCAAGCCCGTCAAGATTGGCGCCTTGTCCCGCTGGCCCCGATCCGAAATCCTCGCGGTGATCGAGTCGGCAAAGGCGCAGCGTCAGACTGGAGCGGCCGCATGACGGGCACGCTCAAACGATCAGATCTCGCCGCCGTCTGGCCCCCGACTGCTACCGTCGCCGCAGCCGCCGGCCACGAGCAGAAATCTCCGATGAAGGCGATCCGGGAGAAGTGTCTGGATTGCTGCAGCGGGCAGCCTTCCGAGGTGCGCTTGTGTGAGAGCGTGAAATGCGCCCTTTGGCCGTTCCGCAGTGGTCAGCACCCTTACACAAGCGCTCGAATGCAAAACGGCTCCCAGGGAGCGGATTTTCAGGAAAGCGAGGCTGCATGACCGATAGTCCTCCTGTCGGCGGCATGACCGGTCTTTGCCATGAGCGGAACGCCCTCGTCGAGCACGCCGCTATCTGGCTTGCCGACCAAGCGCAGCCCCCGCATCCGATCGTGCCGGCGTTGAAAGCCAGGTTCGATCTATCGGCAAAGGAGGCATGCGAAGCTGCGGCGCTGGCAGAGCGATATCGCATGTTGAGGAGGGCCTTTGGATGAGCGAAGAGCTTTCAGAAGCAGAGGTTCAAAGCTTCACCTCGTGGAAGCTCGACGTACTCGACGCAATCTCGTGCGATACAGCGTTGTATGACATCGATGTTCGGATTGCCTTCCGGCTCATGCAGCATGTGAACGCCCGAACTCGAGATGCTCATCCATCGCTCGAGCGCCTTGCTGCGCAGATCGGTGTCCATCGTGACACGGTGAAGCGAAGCCTCGCCCGCATGTGTGATCCCAATGGCGGCCGACACTGGTTGAATCGGAATCGCACTAGCCGCACCGAGACGTACTTCTACAGCTTTGTCACCGACCGATTGAACATCGTCTTCGATGGCAAACTGGACCGTGAGGAAAAGGCACGCGAGGCCTCGCAGGAGAAGAAGCGTAACAGGCTCGAAGTTGCACGGGTGCACCCTCGCGAAGTTGCACCGATGCATACTCACGACGTTGCAGCCGTGCACTCTCACGAAGTTGCACGCGTGCACCCCAAACACCTACCTGAGAACTACCTTAATATAACACCTTCAACTTCTTGCTCTGAGGGTGGTGAGGATACGTATCCGCGAGAGAGCATCCCCATCGATGAAACCCAGTTCGGAGTCTGGGTGAGAGCGAATATCCCGGATCCTACCCGACATCGAGAGGCGCTCCGGCTTCTACGCGAACGGAAGATGACACCCGAGATCCTGCGGAGGATGGCAGCATGAAGAAGGATCAGCTTGACCTTTTTGTCTGGGCCGACAGCCGGCCGTCAGCAGAAATCATCGACCTAGTCCCAATCATCGTGCGCAACATGCCCGATGTCGATCCTACCTACCCGGAGCCGGCGAAGGTGTTCCGGCCGTTCGAGCGTCATAGAGGTGCGGCTTGAGCAACGTAATCCCGTTCCCCGAGAGACAGCGTGTCGAGGTCGACTATCGCCTCGACGCGAAGATGGGGCAGCCGGTCTATGTTTTCGAGAGGCTGCTCTCGACTGGCCGAGTCGTGCTTTCCGTCCATAGCGGCGTCGAGGTCGTGCTGCCCCATGACCTCGCTATTCGTATGAGGCGAAGGTTTGAGGCCGACCCGACGCTACCGTGGGAGGATGCGCTGCGTATGGCGCTTGATGGAGACGCAGCATGACCGACTTATTTTCCGGAAGCGAACTCCTGTCGGCCGATGGGCTTGGACCGTGGCCGATCCTGATGAGGCCGGACGACATCATCAATCTCAAGGTCGCGGTTCACATCACCGGGCGCTCGGAAAAGACGGTCCGCGGCTGGTGCAAGCAGTTCGGTATCGGCTCACAGCCATGCTCAGGCGCTCCTCTGGAGATATCGGCGCCGGCCCTTGAAATGGTCAGAAGGGGCGATATTGCAGCGCTGGAGCTGCTTCGCGAAGGCCGCCGCGATCATCCGAGGGTGCGAAGATATTTCGACCACCTCGGCATCGTTCCGTAGGATGCTCGGATGAATGCAAATGAAAGCATCCGGGCGCGTCTCGGATGTCAGCAAATGTCAACTTTCCGGCGCCCTCGATGACGACAAATGACGACATTTTCGTGCGTCGAACGTGTTGGTAAATGTTGGTAGCGCCCGCTCGTTGCCTAGAGCAAATCAGCGCAGTTTGGGCGTGCCCGCTACCTGACGTCTAAAGCAATTCAAAGCATTTAGGCCGACCGCCAAACGTGGACAAAAGTGGACATGTGAGGGGTCCCGGAGAATAGAACCTTACAAAACCTGACATCGCCGCGGTCGACCTGTTATCAAATGCTATCCTCTTGCCGTGGCCGATTTGAATTTAATCAAACGGAAATCAAAGCCGTTCGGCCAGAAAACGGTCAAACACCACCGGACGCTTCCAGTCCTAAATCACTGAAATATATGTTCTTCTTATTGCTCTAGAATTGTTCAATTCAGGAGCGGAACGGGATGAACATCAGCGCAAGGCGGCAACGGTCGAAGGAACCGATCGTCAACGTGATGCTGAACGGTGGCCGGGTTACCTCAGGCTTTCGCGCCGCACTCTTCGCAGCGGCCAGCCGCGCCGGCACCAGCGTCAACGAATATGTCCTCCAGGCTACCGCCGAGAAGCTCCATGCCTCAGGCAACCAGTTCTCTGGCGTGTTCGAACCTGGCGACCTTCCGTCGCTCGCCAAGGTCGACGGCTGATCAACACACTTCAACACTCGAAGAAGCGCGAGGTAACTCCAACATGGCGACCATCTTTGAAATCCTCCAGGCGCGAACCGAGGCCGGCCAGGCTTGTGCAGCGGCGGTCAGCGACCTCAAGGCGACCTACATCGGCTTGCGGGCTCACGACATTGCGCTCGGCAACGCAAACTTGCCGACCCCGAACGAGGCCGATCGGCGCTCGTTTGGCGCGGCGGCGTAAAGGGGAGATCTGCCCATGTCCGAGGCGGTTTTAGGCTTCGTAGTCGACAGTTCGCAAGCAGCGTCCGCTGCGGTCGATCTCGACAAACTCGTTACTGCCGCGACGAAGACCGAGACGAGCGTCGAAAAGCTCGGTCGGTCGAGCAAGAGGGCGCTAGCGGACGCTGGCGCCGGCACGTCCGAGTTTTCGCGCAAGGTCCAATCCGCCATCCAGCAGTCAGAGAACCTGGGCCGAACCTTCGGGGCCCAGGACGATCACGTCCGCGCCTTCCGGGCTGAGGTTGAGCGGTTGACCATGAAATACCAGCCTCTGGCGAAGGCGACTCGAGACTACGAGGCGACCATCAACGAGATCGGCCGCGCGCATCGCATGGGCATTATCAACGCGCAGCAAATGACGCAGCGCCTTGACCAAGAGCGCTTTGCGTTTGAACGCCTGAAGACGTCGGCAGAGATAGCCGGTGCTGCGGTAATGGCCGCGAACACGAACGTACCGAGGGGCACGGGCCAGAATTTCGCCGCCGGTAATGCGATGTTCCAGTTTCAGGACATTGCCATGACCGCGGCGATGGGCATGGACCCGCGCATGATCGGCCTGCAGCAGGGCTCGCAGCTGGCGGGCGCCTATGCCGGCATGGGCTTGAAGCAGGCTGCCGCAACCACTGGGGCGGCCCTCGTGGGCCTTCTTAGCCCTCTTTCGTTGGTCACAGTCGGCCTGACGACAGCGACGGCTATGGCGATTCAGTATTTCGCAACGTCGAGCGAAGGCGCCGACGACATGGCGATTGATCTTGAGCGCCAGCGTGACCTCATCATGGAGGTCGCCGCTCGATGGGGCGATGCATTGCCGGCCCTGAAGGCATATGCAAACGAGCTCGATCAACAGCGTGAGGCGCAGGAGAAGCAAGACGCGGTAAACAGCGCTGCCGCGCTCAAGATCAAGGGCCTTCGCAGCGAATGGGACGACCTCATCACTACGATGGGTCGCATGGACGCGAATAATGGCCTCTCCAATGTGATGAATTCGGCCGATACGGAAAAGCTGGCAGCGTTCCGCGAGGGCATGACAGGCGTGAGCGAGGCTATCGCGGCCGGCAAGGACCCGACAGAGGACTTGAACAGCGCCGTCGCCTCGCTGGCTTCGATCATGCAAAACAATGCCAATCCTGTCCTCACGCAGTTCTCGGGCGTGCTGGATGGATTCGCTAACAAGATGCGGGATGGAGCGGCTGCAGCCCGAGACCTTCGGGATTCGTTCAAGCCTCTGTCCGCGCCGTGGTCCGAAGGTGGACGCATCTTCCACGAGGAAGACTTCATCCCGCGCAATCCGGCGACCCCAAGCAAGCGCCCAAACATCGAGTTGAGCGGCGATCCGGCCGATTCCGCCATGTCGCCAGCGCTGGCCAATCTCCTCAAGGGCAACTACTCCTCCCTGACCGAGAGCGCCAACGTCTATTCCGCGGCGATCAAGGGTGTCGAAACGGCCAGTACCGGCGCCGTTAACGCGACGCAGAGCCTGGCTATGGCCCAGACACAGCAGCTGATGGCGATGCAGCAATCCAGCGCTCAGTTGCGATCGATGCAGAAGGAACTAACCGACGTCAACGCAGCGCTCAAAGCTGCCGCCAACTTCCCCTTGTCGGAGATCTTCGGAGATTTTGCTGGCCGCGAGGAAGCCGACGCCCTTGCCAACGCCAGAGCCAGCCTCGAAAAGATCATGGATGCCTTCAAGGCCGGTGGCTCGTCAGCGAAAATGGCCCACGACGGCATTGAACTCGTCCGGCAGAGCCTGAAGGGCGTGGGCGGCGAAGCATCCGCCGTTGATCGTCTGATTGATTCCTTCGTTGCCGGCAGCACGGTGGCTCGGCAGTTGAAGGCAAACATCGACCAGCTTTCCCAATCGATTATGGTCATTCCTGACAAGTTGGTGAACATCGGCATTCGCCAGTACACGGTCCCATCCTCTGGCGGCGGCACGGCCAACGTCAACGTCATCGGCGGCGGCAATATCTATGGCGAGAGCGCCCCCGATATAACGTCGACACAGTATGACGTTGGCGGCGGCAAGATGATCGGAGTGCATGAAGGTCATACCTATTTCGCCACCTCACAGCAGTACGCGCAGATCACCCCAGAGGGGCGAGAGCGGATCTACCGAGGCCAGTCTGACTACCTCAAGGAGCTGTCTCGCAAGCCGACAGGTATGGTCACCCAAGACGAGATCAATTCGATGTACAGTCTGCAGGGCTACCGCGCAGCAGGCGGCCCGGTCTCTGCCGGCGGCACGTACATGGTCGGCGAACAAGGCCCTGAGATCGTCACCTTCCCAGGGAGCGGCTACGTCACCAACGCGAACATGACCGCCTCCATCCTCTCGGGCGGTCGGGACATGCTCTCGCTCATCGAGGATCATGGCTATGACATCCTGGCGGAGCTGCGCGTACACACCCGCTATTGGGAGACCAACGACGACGACAACAACGAGATTATCGCCTGCCTGAAGAAACTGGAATCCTATGGCGGCTCGTCGTCCTATAGCGGCTCTTCCCGGTCGTCTTCGTCGGGCAGCTCCTACAGCGGCTCGTCTGGGTCCTCGGACAGCGGCAACGACGTTCGTGATCCGTATTCGCCCTACTACTTCAACGCGGCGCGCAATAATGCCGGTCGCGGCGGTGGTCGATATGACCCGATCGCCGACGCACTGATGAACGGCAACACGGAAGCCCTTCGCAACCTCAGCGGCGGACCGACCGCGGGTATCAGCAGGGCGCTCGCCGGCCACAACATGCCGTCGTTGCTTGACCGGCTGAAGAAGCAGGCCGGCTTTGCAACCGGCGGCCAGATCATGCCTGGTGAAGACCAGAAGGTCGAGTTCTTCAAGCGCCGCAAGGAACGCGTGATCATCGTCGACAACGACAATGTCTCGGATCAACGCGGCGCGTCTCAGCAGTCGGCGCCCCAAGCCTTGCCGCCGATCCAGATCACGAACTACTTCCAAGGCGACGTCGGCGATGCCAGGTCGCGCCAGTCCATGGAGGATCAATTCCGACGTGCGGTTCAACAGGCCGTGAGGCGCTGACCATGATGATCATCAACCCCTTTATGTTTGCGACGCCGGCAGCAAGCACGCTCACGGCCGATCCCGGCGCCTTTGCGGTCACCGGCAATCCCGTCGCCTTCAAGCGTGCCCTGCGGATGTCTGCCTCTCCCGGAGCGTTTGGGCTGACCGGTAACGCAGCGTCTTTCCAGGCTGGAATCCGCATGCCGGCAGCTCTGGGATCGTTCGCTCTCACGGGCAACGATGTCTCGTTGAAGCGCTCCGTCAGAATGAGCGCGGCAACAGGCACATTCACGCTCACGGGGAACACGGCGATGTTGACGTTTTCGGCAGGATCGCCAGATGTATGGACCTATCTCGGCAAAACAACCCTAGCCCAAGCCACCACCAACTCGCCGTCCGTCGGCAGCGTTCCGATGGGGACGGCTTCCGTCAACAGGGAGATCCTGATTGCCATCGACTGGTTTGCCAGCGCGACTGGAACCCATTCGATCGCCAGCGCTACATTGGGCGGGTACACCGGGACCAAGGTTGGGCAGGCCGGGTCGAGCGTCCAGGACCGGAACTCTGAGCAATGGTCGTTTTCGATCCCGAACACCGAGGCAGCGACGACGGGGACGTTGGCCATGACGAAGGGCGGGGGCATCTCGACGCCAACATGGGCAATGAACATTGCCGTATTCGGGCACGTCAATACTGGGCTAACGCCTTCGCTTCTGAGCAGTCATGCAAGCTTCGCATCCGGCAGTGCTGCATCGGTCACGCTGTCCGGGGCCGGCGAATATGTCGTCTCTTACGGTCACGACTACGGCAATACCAGCGTCGCCTTCGATGTCACGCCAGACTACGACAACCAGACCTCGTACATCCTGCAAGGGGGCAGTGTCGATAAATGGTCCCGGTTTGGTCACGGCACGGCGTCCGGGTCTTTGACCATCACCATGACCAGTAACCCAGGCACCGAGCAATCCATGTTCGCCACGCGCTGGGGTCTTGCGTGAGGGATCCGACCATGTCCGAAGCGATCGTGCGTTCCATAACCGAGATTGAGGTCGAAGACGTCGGGATCATGCGGCTGCCGAACATGTGGCAGTACGATCGGATCAAGACGATGGCTCCGGGCCACAACAAGGCGATTGCGCCGGCCGCCTTCGGGCTCGGGATGACGATCCGGCAGTTCAAGCGACTGCCGATTGAAAAACAACAGGAAGCGATAGCAGCCTCCTATCGCCTGACAGAGCCACCCATTCCGAATGTCCATCCAGAGCAAGCGCGAAGGCGCATCCCTCGACGGAATGAGCGTGTGCCTAAGGAACGGACGATCGAACTTGGCCGCAAACTCCTCGCCATCAAAAAAAGGCTCCCCAGGGGGCATTTTGGGCCGTGGATCGAGGAGAAGAGCGGGATCTCGTATACCGCGGCTCAACGGTTCATGCGTGCGGCCAAAGATGCAGACCAGTATGCAGATTGACGGCTACAAGGACATCCGCATCAACCCCCTCCAGCTTTATTCCCTATCGCTTTCAAGGCCAGGACCAAGCCTCCAACAAAACAACACGTCAGGAAAACAGCCCCAGAGGGCTCTATACCGAGAAGAGTAACCGCGAAGAACAAAGGAATGCCTATTAAAATTGCGCAACAAACAACCAAGAAACCAAATGCGACAAACGGGCTAACAATAACTAACGCTACACAAATCAAAAGTGTTGTTACAACTTGGAGTGAAACTAGGTGTAATAATAAGAAAATAACTCCAATTATAGCTAATATGATTGTTAATACAGAGGTATACTGGGGAATAGCATTCCATTGAATTGTTTTAATTGCGTCGGAAATCCACCACCTTGGCGGCGGCGTGCTGCCAATCTCTGCGCTTTTCTTCTCAACAAATTCCTTGAGTTTTTTCATCACGGAATCCTACAGTATGCGAGAAAGATTGATTGTCGAAGAAATTAGTCTTCAATTTCCTACGTCACGCGATGGCCAGCGTAGCGCGATATACCCAGAGCTTCGGGTTTCTGGGAATACGCATCGACATAGGTGAGAATTTCGGGCGATGCGTTAAACCACTCAGCGCCAACGGTGTGCTCAGTGAATCTGCGGTGCTCGCGAAACCTTATGTGCAGTTCACGCTCCAATGCCTCGGCTTCTCGAGTTGGGTAGTGACAACCGGTGAATATCACGAGGCCAATCACCTGGATCAATTCGTGGTTTGATGTCTGGATCTTCCGGAGCCTGTCGCCGATTGCTGCTGCTACGGAGGTACCGGATCTTACACTGGCCATTCCGATCTTTATTGCGAGAGCAGGCGTCCCGGCAGAGAGGAAATAAAGTATCCCATCTCGCTGCCACCATTCGGCGGTATGCGCGCTGTCGGTCGTGAGCTTCGGAGGCTTCATTGGATTGCGGGCTGAATCATGAATACCCCCCCTATCTGCTGCACCCAAGCGCGAAGGATCTCGTTTTACCAGGAGCTGTTTGTTGAAGCGGGATCGAATTCCTTGATCACATGCCGCTGCTCACGTCCAACGAGGAGCAGGACGATGCCGACGAGGAACGTGAGACTGGACACTATCAACCCGACGATGGGTCCGGAGAGGTCCTGGTTATATAGCTCAGCCAGTTCGTTCACGAGCCACACGTAGCAAGCGGCATTGGCGAAGGGGCTTAAAATGAAAAGCCATACGCCTCTCCAACCCACCCAGTTGAAGCGCTGGGTGCTCAATACTTCAAATTGCTTCGTTTGCTCAGTAGTATGGACATTCATGATTTCCCCCTCCGCGATACAATCAAAGAGCTTTCCATCACCGCCCCAGAAATGAGGGCTTACCTCTCCGTTTTCCACGCTTCTTGCGTTTCTTCTTGTTTTTGGCCTCGCTCCCATCCCAGTCTCCAAAACCTGAGGGCACAGGCTGTAGTGGCAGAAAGCCCCAGCCAGAAGTTCTGACGACTGTAGACCCGCCGTAATAGTCACCGCTTCCTTGCCGCTTGGTCACGTTAAGGTGCTCCTGGCTGTTCGCGGTGGGATGAAAGCTATCGTCCAGCTCGCTGCGCGGCGAGGACACGTTCGGCATACATCTGCGTGCTGAAGGTGCTCCGCACCTCTTCCTTCTGCTGTTGGACCATTCCGGGGATGAGGAACGCATCGACGAGCGCCCAGATAACCGCCGGCACCAGAAACATCGTTCCCACGCCGAAGGGTGACAACGCGATACCCACCACCATGAGAACCAAGATCGCCAACCCTGAACCGGGACGGCCAATATAGAACCGATGCGCCCCCAGGCCGCCCAAGAAGATCCATAGCAGGTAGGCGACACCCACGGATTTCGCCTCATTCGCCACGCGCTGCTCGACGAGTATCTGTTCGGCTGTCGAAAGATCCATGTTCGCTTCCCTCAAAGCTCCACAACCTTGAGGGCGTATGCTCGCATAGCGCAAGTTACAGTCAAGACTTATTTAGCTTTCGCTCAATCACGAGAACATGCCGGCCGGGGTCATTGCCTCGACGGCTTCGATCTCGAGTGCTGTCAGCGGATGGCCATTCGCCCAGGCGTCGCCCATCAGGACCAGGTAGTAAAACGCGTCCTGCGTATCGCCGACCCGTTTGATTGGGCGATCCGGATAGAGGTGGCTGTAGCGCCGACGAGCGGCTTCGAGATGTTCCATCACGAACAGATGGTGAGCCGTAGGCAACAAAAAAGGCCGGGATAAACCCGACCCTTCCGTGATCTCCTCCCGCCGCTGCCAGTACATCCGTGGTCAGCAGGCGAGAGGGACCGTATGCCTACAATATAGGCGTGATTGAAATTTAATCAAATCGGAAATCAAAGGGTGAGGCCTTCCAGGATGGCGCCGCCCAATTAGGCTATTGAAATGATTACAGCTTTCCGAGGCCACCACTGATAAACTGTCAATATGCGTGGCTTGCTATTCTTCATCGTTCTTGCGGGATGCCTGTTGCTGGTGGATTGGATCGCAACCGAGGGCGAGTACACCCGCGTCGCGTGGAGCGGCGCACGAGAAGAAGCCGACTTCGCCCGCCATCAGATGGAATATTGGGTCAACGGCTTCGGTTTGTAGCGCTCGGCACAAGGTCTCCCTACAGCGCCAAATCGCTCGGGCAACTCGTTCCGGGGGTATGTACCGGCCGATATGCGCGTCGGCGGAAATCCGCTTCCTACAGGGGGGGCGAAGGCGCGGCGGGGCTGATTAAACTCCTGGGGTTCTTGACAGCCTCTTCTGCGACGGGCTCGAAGGCGTCTGTGCATCCCCAAAACGCCCATCGGCGCGACGTTTCACTGCTGCATAAAGCTGTAAGCTTCCCGCTCCGTCTTGTAGCAATAGGCGACCATCCTCCAATTGACTTGGTTCTCGTCGCCACGCCAGTTTTCAATGCAGGTGCCGAGAATGTTGCGAAGATTGCCTTCCGCTTTCGCTTCGCCTTGCGTGATACTTAACACGGTCAGAGCGGCCTCCCGCTGCGTTTTGACGCAATAGGCTTGCATCCGATATTGCGTGCCAGGCCACTCCTTCACACACAATTGCCGAATATCCTCCCAGGCATCGGCGTTGGCGGTGCCGGCAGAGGCAAGCAGAAGTAAGACTGCCCATTTTTGCACCAATGGAAGAAACATTCTGATCATGATCGCCCCCACAACCAAGAGCTTGAAGCGTCTCATAATGCACGTTACAGTCAAGGCTTATTAAGCTCTACCTAAATTTGATGCTCGACTGCTGAGGGGACCAGATGCGCGTCACATCCGAGGGGTTAAGCCGGCGTGCTTTGGTGCTCGGACCACTTCTGCTTCTACTTCCAAATGACGCCAAGGCACGCAGGCGATGGGGCGGTGGAGGCGGAAGTCACTCACCCTTCGCGCTGATCATAGGCGGCGTGGTACTTTGCGCGATACTCATTGCGAATTCGGCGTTTGGTCGCGACCTGCCTGCAAAAGGGACGGGTAGACCGCGAGCGTCGCGGGTGGCCGAAAGTAGGCTCACCAAATCCAATGCGATCAATCGCACGGCGACGCCCCGAAGGCGTTTATCCCCGTGGGTCTTTGTCCTGCCTATCGCCGGCATCTTGATGGGTGGGGCCTATGGCTGGGCCACCATGCCGCCGGAAGACCTTATCGAAGCATCCTTCCCCATATGCGGACCCACAGCTCGCATCACCTGCGTCGTCGACGGTGACACGTTTTGGCTTGACGGGGTGAAGTACCGGATCGCGGACATCGACACGCCGGAGATCGGCGAGCCGCGGTGCGCCGAGGAGAAAGCCCTTGGCGTGCAAGCGACGCTGCGCCTACAGTCTTTGTTGAATGCCGGCGCCTTCGGACTCAAAGCCGGTGCGCGCGATGAGGACAAATACGGGCGGAAACTGCGCGAGGTCTACCGCGACGGCCGATCGCTCGGCGTGCAGCTCGTCGACGAGGGGCTGGCGCACCGATGGATTGGCTTCAAGCAGTCCTGGTGCGGATAAGGCGCCATGCCAATTCAGAGATCACGTTTGCGGGGGGGGGCAATATGTGGATCGTGTATTTAATCGTTGGTGTTTTTATTGTTGCCGTGATTGGCGCGCTTTGGGCCGATAAGACGCAGAAAGAGGCGCAGCAAACGGCTCTAGCCAGACTCGACGATTTTACTCCTGTTGTCAGTTACACCGGTAAGTTCGGCGAGTGCGGAATTGCCTTAGATGTCACAAGGAACAAATTTGCGATTCTCAATCCTCTCGCTGGAGCGGAGACCAAAGTATTCAGCTTCTCCGATTTGATCGCGGTCGAAGTCTGCAAGAACGGCAGTTCACTTCAGAAAACGAACAGGGGAAGCCAAGTCGTCGGAGCAGCGTTAGGCGCAGCACTCCTTGGGCCCGCGGGTTTGCTTCTAGGCGGGCTAACCGGCTCAAAGAGGAACATCGAGAAAATCGATAAGTTGTCGTTGAAGGTTTATACCAACGACTTGGTCAACCCGGTGTACGAGGTTGTCTTTCACAACATGAGCGGATCTAAGCCAGATTCCCTTATCGTTAAGAGCGCTATGGCGGAATTGGACGCTTGGCACGGGCGGTTCAAGACGATTCTTCATGGCAATGCGGCGGCATGAACCAACGGTTCATGCGTGCGACCAAAGAGGCAGATCAATAGGAGCGACCGCTTCAAGCTTTGAACGGCTTTATCCCGGACGCGTTCTCTACCAGGGCGACCGCTGCGGCAAACATGTGGGCGGCCTTCGGTTGCCCAAGGGCCGTGAAGTTCTGCTCATGCTGACGGAGATGCTGGATCAGCATTTTAGCATCTGCACCCGCCAATAGAGCGGCATTCATGGTAACGTTTGTCATCATGAACATCGCCATTTCCGTTTCTGAAAGTTGGCTTTCGAGGACCTGAAAATCTACCATTTGGTTCCCTCAGTGGTGTGCGGCAGGATTCCTGCATCGAGTGATTCCGTTCTATTATAAGTGCAATTTTGACACGCGCACTATTTTAAGGTTCAATAGCCACTCCTAATATTTCGTGGGGCGAAATTGAGGAAGTTGCTTTCATGCGCGGCGCTGGTCGCGCTTTCAGGTTGCGCTGACTACATGAACCATCGGGACACCATCACCTTCGGGGCTGGCAACGCGATGGAGGCCAACAAGGCGATCCATGTCGTCAATCCGCTGAACCCACAATCTTACAACACGAAGATCTACGCTGACGGCCGGCGCACGGCGAAGGTGATGGACGCCTACTCAGGATCATCGACTGGGAATGGCGGATACGCTGGCAATTGCCGAGACGGCGGGAACACTGCATCCGATGGATCTCGCTGCGGCGGTCGTGCGGCCATGGAACGGCCTGGGGGCTATGGCGGCTAATCACGAAGAAGGGGGAAGAGTCCATGAGATACAGCATCTGTGCCGCGGCGTTGGTGGCGGCGTCGTTGTGTGCAAACCCTACGCATGCCGAGGATGATCTTTGTAAGCTTGCGGGTGAGACCGGGCGCGTCGTCATGACAGCAAGGCAGCAGAACAGAGATATGTCGGCTCTAATGGAGGTTGCCAACAAGCAAGAAGAGCCGATGAAGGAACCTGTGAGGCTGTTGATTATCGCGGCCTACGAACAGCCTGCCTATGCGACTGAAGAGATGCAGGCACGAGCAATCGCGCAATTCACCAACGACATCCTGCTTGCGTGCTATAAAAAAAGGCCGGGCTGAACCCGACCTTCCTACAGCCATTGCCCAGTGCATCCGTGGTCAATGGCGAGATAGTTACATCTTGGCGCTTGTTTATGCCGCGATCGCGCGGTTGATCTCGTGCTTTGCTGCCCTTGCCAAGAAGGCAGAACGGGTGAGACCCTGTGCCTCGGCATATGCATCAATTTGCTGCAGCACATCTTCCGGCAGCGTTACGTTCACGCGAACGGCCTTTTTTGCTTCCGTCTTAACCGCCACCAAGATCGCGACGCCATCCTTATTCTCAGGGGCGGCCATGACGTCCTCAAGCGTGGACGGCTCCGGAATCGCTTCTCCATCTTCTACAAGGCCTTCGATGTGAAGCGCCAAGGCTTCCTCTGCCATGGCGCGCGCATCATCGAGGTCGGTACCGGCGGTTACAACGCCGGGAAAATCGGGAAAGGAAACACCGTAGTCGCTGCCGGCGTCCTTGTGGATCAATCCGATATAGTTGCGCATGGTCTTACCTCAGTTTCAGGCCGGATTGATTTTCAATACTCTTGAGGGTGCCAATTGGCAGATCCCTTTTAGGATGAGGAACGGTGACCCGGCCCGGCTTTTCGGGATGCTTAAACTGAACGTGGCGGCCTTTTCTAGCGACCTCGTACCAGCCATCCGCCTGCAATGCTGCAATGATGTCGCCGCTCTTCATGTGTATTTATATACACACTCGTGTGTATTGGTTCAACAAATTTGTCAAACTGCGAGTGACAAAGCTTTCCCTGCAGCGGGAAAATGCTCAGCCGAGACTTTTCCGGTGTCCCTATGCCGGCGCCATGCGGGCCGGCGGAAATCCGCGTCCTGGGTGGGGATTTTGAGCGCGGGCTATGCCTTCAGATGGCCGTGGCTAGCCAGCCAGTCTCGAAGAATGCGGCGGATGGCTTCAGACCGAGAAGGATTGTCAGTTTCTTCGGCGGTAAACCGATCTAGGGGAGATAGCAAATCGTCCTGCAATCGCACCTGAATTTGGGTGCCTTTGCCTGTAGCAGGCGGACCGCGCTTTTTCTTTGGTACCACGATTTGACTTGTCATGAAATTAGTGGTACCACAATAAACAGCGGAAGGGAAGTTGCAGCTTCCACCTCCGCCTAACCGAACAACGATCATTGGAGGATCGTCATATGGCTACCAGCCGTATACCCCTTTCTGGGCTCTTTTGCGATCCTGTCGTGCGTGCCGCTTTCGAGCGAGCCGAACGCGACGACGGCGCCTTGTTCGCCGTCGTCAATCCCACTTATCCGGTGCTAACTGGTGGCGAAGCGGCGCTGCAGAGCCTTTCCGACCGCGAAGCGATCGAAGCTCACATTGAGCACATGATCGCGCTACTCGATGAGGTCGACGGCGATGCGGACCTCGAACCGGCGCTTGCATGGCCCTTCCACGGCCCGCAGTGGCTGTCAGAGGCAGGCACCGCTGATGATGACCGGGAATGGGACGACGAACGCGAATGGGACCCTGCTGAGATGGGCATTGCCGACATGGATGGCGCAGAGGAGCAATGCCCTAGCTTCTACTTCGGAGGTGGCTTTCGATGACCGCGATCAGCAGAAGAATCATGCTCGGCGGCATTGCCGCCACGGCCGGAGGTGCCATTGCTGCGGCCATCCCGTTGCCGGAGTCCGCGGTCGACGATGTGGCGCCAAACGAACCCCCCAAGGTTGCGGACGAGCAATTCGACCTTCAGCACTGGCTTGATACCGCCGAGGCGAATGCCGTGGTGCGCTATCACGCTGCGAGGCTGGCAGAAGCCATGGGGCGCATCGACCCATCCCGCACCTATAGCGACCGCGTCAGCTATGCCGATGGCTATGCGTTCATCGTTGGCAATCCGATCGACGGGCGCCGTGCACCCGTAGCGAAGGTGAGGGTCGACGACGGATCGCCGCTTTTCGCAGATGACGTCACCGGCACCACAGCATTTGCCAACTGGTACGCCGCCGCTCACGGGGCATGAGGGGAGAACGGGAAATGGATGACCTATTGCCGCTCCAAAGCCTGATCAACGCCCACAAGGCCGCCATCGAGCGCTACGACAACAGCCCAGATGGCGATGTCCCGGATGACGTTAGCGACGAGCTGAAGACGACTGCAACGGCCTTATGCTCCTACCGGCCAACGACGATCGAGGGCGTACACCTGAAGGCCGAATATATGATGAGCTGCGACGTGTTCGTCGGTGGCGAAGATGGAGATCCAGAATTCACACCCGCGGAACTGGTGAGCGGTTTCCTACCGGCCGCAGCTGCTTGACCCAAAGAAAACAGCCGACATAACGCTCCCGCCCAGTCCGACCGGATGGGCGGGCTTTTTGCTCGCAGACCAAGCGGCCCAAATACCAGCGGACTTGCAAGCCTGAGGGAATAGAATCATCCTGCCCCTTTAAACAATTCATAGGGGCAGGACTTTTCATGAGCGATGACGAGGATCGGCCGAAACTGACGGTCGTAGCGGATAATCCGCAGCCGAAGCGTGATGAGCGATACGCGCAGCAACAATTCGAGAGAGCTCTGCTTCAACTCGCGGCAAACATCATCCGCGTGGTCAGGGGCGCTGGCAAACCCTACGAGGTCATTCTTCAGTGCAATGAGGTGGTGAACACTGCGATCGAAGTCCGCGATAAGGCGGGGAACATGCCGTCAGATGCCACGGTCGCCAATATCTTGATGCTCGGGCACGAAGAAATTCACGACTACGATTCGCTCTGGTCTGAAAGGAAGATTGCGATGCGCCGGATGGTTTCGGGCGCCTTGCGCGTGGCGGCATCGAGCCTGCTTCAGCAGCAACTCCAAGTCCAGCACGGCCAGCGAGAGATGGATGAGGCTTTTGACTATCTTCGGTATCGCTACGCGGAAGAGCAGAAAAAGCGAGAGGCTGAAGCCAGGGCGGCACGAGCAAAGCCGGCGCCCAGTCGGAAGCCAGCCAAGCGCAAATCTGCGGCAAAAAGGAAGAAGATGGAGTCTACCTCGCTTTGAACCGGAAGGAATGTGGCTTGCGGTCAGCTGTTCAGCATTTCCGTGTCTACGCGAATGCTCGTTACATCGCCAAATGCCCTGACTGCAGCCAAGAGGGTCTCGGGCGAGTTGACGCCTGGAAATGCATATCAGTCAAGGGCCGCCTGTCGGTCTGGGGCTTCTAATTTTGGAGAATCCTGAGATTCGCGTCTCTTCGATGTGATTTGTAGTTGACCCGCCATAATCGCGGTTGCAGTTATATCTGCGCAGCTGCCCGTCTGCAGCTGAGGGGGTGAAAAAGATTGTTTCTTGATAAGAATGGCCGCTTCGTTCGCCGGTACCAGTTTACCTTTAATGCTAGGAACAAACTCGGAGTTCCTCTGCCCCTTCTGAAGCAGCCGAATCTGCCTTCAATCGAAGGCGTTCTCAGACAACGGATGGGCGCTGGCGCGGCCAAAGAAAAACAGCCGAATGGCGATATGATCGACTTGGTTCAGATCAGCCAACAAGCCACAGGGCTTGTTCTTCTCTTTCATCGCGCCAATCCGGATGCTGCCGATCCGACTTACCGAAGATTTGTGAATGGTGACATCCAACTTCGACCCGGAACGAAGGCGCATGACGAGGAACAAGCGGTTTCTGCGCATTTGATAATTTTGCCGGATCCGGTGGTAGCTAATCGTTACAATGTAGCTATTGAAGAAATCCCGGGACTTAGCGCGAGTAGTTTGGTTCACATCATCCGTGATGCACTTACGGAATTTAAGTACTCGTATACTGACAAAAACGGCGAGGTGAAGGAGACTTACACCTCGATCAAGCATGAAGGTGTAAAATCGGCGAGTCTCACTGACGCCTTGGAGAAAAGTCGTTTCCTTGACGTCAAGCTATCCAGGCCGGGCACCGTCGATTTTCTTGACGCGGATGGCGTGTTGGCGCCAGGTAAACAACACGCGACGCTGCGGATCGTTGCTGAACTCGATAGCAAAACATACATGGAAAAGGTCATGTTCTGGAGGTCAAAAGCCGCCGAGAATGGATGGACCGATTTCAGTGTGGACATCGAGCTCGAAGATAAGCGGAAGCGCACAATCCAGATAGACAAAGGCGCCGAGGCGAAGGAGATCTTCTTTGTACGTTCTGACTACGTTGGAGTGACGAAGCCGCTTTCGGTATGCACGTTGGTTATGCACCAGGAACTCGTTAGCAAGTGCATTGAGCTCCTGAAGGCTGGATGATATCGTGGCAACTGGAGGTAGCCATGACATTGATATTTTATCCGCTTGGGTATCTTAGCCTCCAAGACGAAAAAGGAAGATCGATGCGCCGCCGGGACGCGCCGGCTGCATTGTTTGGTGCCTTGTTGCTATCTGCGCCGTTTATCGCCTTCCCTGACGCGGTATTTTTTGGTTCAGGCGGATTTTTGGCAAGCGTAGTCGCGTTGTTCTCAACGCTCGCCGGTTTCTATGTTGCTGCACTCGTGGCCGCCGCGACACTTTCGCATGGGGCGGACCTGGATAGCGTTATCCAGGTAGGCAAGATTTTTCGGGATGAGGATGAAGGACAACGGCCGCTCACACGTCGGCAGTTCGTGTGTGCGCTGTTCGGGTACCTGGCGTTTCTGGCGTTCGTACTTTCAATTGTTCTGAATCTAATAGTGCCGCTTTCACAGTCAAAGGCCTTGATTAGCCTAGGCGCATCAAAGATTTACGCTGAATCGGCATGGACCGTGGTCGATGTCCTCGGGCCGGTCGCCAAAGTGTTGATATCGATTCCGATCAGCCACTTGTTCGTCGTCACTTCGTATGGCCTCTACTATTTAATTAAGCGTCTTTACGAGAAGCGTCCGGCGCTGGTTCAGACGGCGCCCCCTGCGAACGACAGGGCCGCGTAATGTCGAGCATGAGGCAGCGCGGGCTGACGCTAGCTGCGCTGATCCTTCCCTCAGAATAATACACGATCATCGACACAGAGCCTCGCTTCAAATGCACCTTTGCCAGGCGGGCCGCTCCGCATACGCTGGGGGGCCCGCTCTCTGCCGAGACCTACCCCCTCATTCCTTCCCAACAAGGATAATTCGGAGCGTCCGGATCATGTTCGCCGCGTCGAGCAGCGCCTCCCTTACCTGGTCACCAGTTCGGCTCTCGATCCCGGCCGCGGTCGTCTGAAGGTCGATCACTTGATCCGGCTCGGTCTTGCTCTCCGGGATACCGACTTGCTCGCGCATTTCACGGATGGTGACGACGGCGCGCTCAAGAAGCCGGCGTTTTTCGAAATTGGTCAGATGGTCAACCTGGTTGGCGGCCCAGACGAGTTCGGAGATGAAGGCGATGGTGAGAGACATGGAGGAACTCACTTGTCAGTCAGAGTTCCCATGCCTCATACCCTGCCTTGGTTGGTTTGTACCAAGACCTGTCGAATAATATAAGCCGCAACCGAAACCTCCCAAACCAAAAAGCTGACCTTGCTTTTTCGGACCAGTACGCGCGTGCGCGCGAAGGTCATGGACGAGTCCCGGGTAGCGCTTCTCCGCGGTTGCAATCCCGAGGCGGACAAGCTTTGATTACTGCCGCGTTCATCAGGTCTTTCTCATGGCTATTTCCGCTCGCTACTATCTCTTCCCCGAAGGCTCCCCACCTCTGAAGCTGTCTCAACGCTTGGTCGAGGGGCTGACACACGGCAACGACGCGATGCCTCAGTATGCGAACTCTCGTCAAAAGGCGGTCGGCGTCCTGTTGGAGAACCAAGATGGAAAGCCTGTAACGATTAACCGGACATACGGTACAATTTGGCGCTTCGACGCCGACGGGAAGATAACTGGCGGGCTCCACGAAGCAGTGGTGCATGCGTTGGAATCGATCGACCGGGCCGAACCTAGCGGTGGAACCGTTGTTTCGCTGAGGCCTAAGCTGAGCCGCAAAAAGCTCGAGGATGAGTTCCGGTGGGAACCGAGCAGCGCCGATATCAATCTACTCATTCGTGATATTTGGCCCAAGACAAAGGCCGACCGGCTGCAAGACGCAAAGGGCGTGTCTCGGAAGCGTCCGCCGCTCACTTTCGATGCCAGGCACGCACTAGATGAGATTGGCGGCGGCTTCTGGAAGATAGGAAATCAGATCAGCAGTCTGAAGGATCCGAGCCTCAAGGGCTTCATCTTCGAAGCGAGGACGCTGGCAGCCCAGGAGCTGGAGTATCGGCACCTGTACGAGGCCCTGGCGAAGATGGGGGAAGATCAACTCGAGCTTTCTGCCCGGAAGAGAAGTGGCAAGGGCGTTTGGTACGCCGTTGTCGAAGTGATCGTTCAACGCGAACGGTACACAGAGACAGTCCGCGTTATTCGCGAACAATGCGACGGCCGTAAAGCTGCGGTAACGGCGGCTCGGCGGCTACTCGTTGAAAATGCGCACCTCTTCGATGAGAGCATCTCGTTGGGAACCAGTGTCATGACCGATTTGGAGTGGGAAGAGAGGGCGTTTCCCGACGACGTCGGTCCTTGATGCTCGGCGGTGCGCGGAAGCTGCCTGCGCAGGAGGTTCACCACCAGCCAAAGCTAACCCCAAAAGGGTGGATGCCTGAAAGAACCGCTCCTAGCGTTGCCAGTGTTGCCAGAACGATCTGGTAGTTTTCCAAGCGCAGCCGTTTCTCCAGGATCACGGCTTTGCCTTTCCAATAGAGCTGACCGTCGTCGTCGACTTCGAAATGGCTTACATCGTCCCAGGTCAATCCGTGCCTGACCATTCACGTCTCCTATTCGGTTAGTCTCCTCAAGCGGTCTATTTTAATCGAGGCGGCATCGTCGCTAGCCTTGGCTTGAGAGTAGTGAGCCGTCGTTTCGGCTGTTCTTTGGAGACGCGTGGCGCCCTAATAGCCGCGCGCCCGGCTTCGGTAATCTTGAACCGCTCGGTTCCTGTTGGGACTGGAGGCATCGGCTCGATGTAGCCCAATTCAATTAGGCTCGATATCGTCTTCTCGCCGACATAGAGCTGCGCCCTGTTTTCCCATTGCTGGCGGTCGAGGATTGCAAGCGCCTTGCGCTGATAGGCATTCAGTTCCGACATCCACCGCTCCGTTCCATCTTTCGGGGTCGAGAATGGATGGCTTTCCGATTCGTGCCAACCAGCCTTTCACGGGGTTGTGAAGGTGTTCAACAGGCCGTCCAGCGCAATCAAAAAGGGGGGTGGAAAGGGGGATCGAAAAGGCTCTGTTCGGACTACGAACTTGATTTCGCTTCTGTTTTCGGAAGGAAGTGGTGCCGCTTACGTGACTCGAACACGTGACCCCATCATTACGAATGATGTGCTCTACCGACTGAGCTAAAGCGGCCCGGAGGCGGTTCCGCGGAAGACCGCGGAACGAATGTGAGGCGCTGATAAACGCAAAGCGCCAAGATTTCAAGCCATCAGTTTCGAGAACTTGAAAATTCCTTGTTGGTGGCCGCGACGGGCATGGCGTTCAGGCCAAGGCGGGTACGTGCCGCATCGTATTCGCGCTCGAGCCGGTCGACGAGACGGGCGACGGAGGTCACTTCTCTGACCGCGCCGATGCCCTGGCCGCAGCCCCAGATGTCCTTCCAGGCCTTGGCGCTGTCGGTTGCGGCGCCAAAGTCCATCTTCGACGGATCTGCTTCCGGCAGATTGTCCGGATCCATGCCGGCAGCAGCGATCGAGGGCTTCAGGTAGTTGCCGTGAATGCCGGTGAAATAATTGGAATAGACGATGTCGGCAGCGTTGCTGTCGACGATCATCTGCTTGTAGGCGTCGGTGGCGCGCGCCTCTTCCGTCGCGATGAACGGCGAGCCGATATAGGCCATGTCGGCACCCATCGCCTGGGCGGCCAGGATGGCGCCGCCGGTGGCGATCGCGCCGGAAAGAAGCAGCGGGCCATCGAACCAGGAGCGGATTTCCTGGATGAGCGCAAACGGCGAAAGCGTGCCGGCATGACCGCCAGCGCCGGCAGCAACGGCGATCAGGCCATCGGCGCCCTTGCGGATCGCCGAATTGGCGTGGCGGTTGTTGATGATGTCATGCAGCACGATGCCGCCGTAGGAATGGATCGCGGCGTTGACCTCGGGCACGGCGCCAAGCGAGGAAATGACCACCGGAACCTTGTATTTGATGCAGAGCATCAGGTCCTGTTCGAGACGCGCGTTGGACTTGTGCACGATCTGGTTGACGGCGAAGGGCGCGGCGCGCCGGCCCGGGTTCTTGGCGTCGTGATCGGCGAGCGTCTCGGTGATCTCGGCAAGCCATTCGTCGAGCTGCGAATGCGGACGAGCATTGAGTGCTGGGAAGGCGCCGATCACGCCGGCCTTGCACTGTGCAATCGTCAACTGCGGATTGGAGATGATGAACAGGGGCGCGCCGACGACCGGCAGTCTCGTCGTTCCGGAAAGAATTGGCGGAAGCGGCATCGGTTTCTCCATCCCTCGATTGGCGCGTTAAACTTTGACGTTTGCGTAAACGTCAAAACAGATAGCAGCAAGTTCATCGCTTGCAAAGAGGTGGTTTTCGCGCCGGCGACGCCGGCTTATCCTGCATTGTGCCTGCGAAGTTGTCGCGTTTTCCCCGGGCTTGGCCGGTCGACCGGGCCGCCGGACTTGCGGATTCCGAAAGCAGCGGTTACGCAATTGTTAACAAAACCAACGGCGTGCCTCCAGATTTAACCGTTAGGCCCTTGGAGAAAGATCGAGGGGTACCGATCAGCTAGAGCGCGCCGGCAGGCCCAAAGCCCTGCCTACACAGAGGACTTGATGTGAGCGGACTTGAGACTGCGATCAGAAATGCGCTTGAGCGCTCCGACCGCGCCAGCGCGGAAACGCGCGCGCGCATCTACCAGTCGGCCCGCCAGGCGCTGGAAGCCGGGCTGCAGAAACAGGGAATTGAGGACGGCAACGTCATCGCCCAGCAGCGCCATCGGCTGGAGGCGGTGATCCATGCGATCGAAACGGAGGAGCGTGCCGCCCTCAGGGCGCGGCAACCGGCGCCTCCAGTTGCCACACCTCCCGTCGTCAGTGTCGATGATAACGTCCGCGCACGTGGCCCTGAGCAGGCGCGTATCGAGCCGCAATCCCAAGCGCAATCCCGGCCTCAGGCCCAAGCGCAGTCGCCGGCGGCGGACCGCCGCGAGCCTGGCTTTGCTGCCGATGCGTCCCGTCCCGCGGCGAATGACGGCGGTCTCGGCGGCCTTCGTGCCGACCGTGTTGGCCCGGTCGTCTCGACGCGTGCGGCAGCGGATACTGCCACAAAGAGCGCGGAAGCCGCCACCGCCGCGCCCGAGGTTCGTGGTGATACCGATCGAAAGCGCCGCCGCAAGCGCAGCCGCTTCCTGTCCTTCACCATGGTGGTCGTCACCCTTGCCGCAGCCGCAGGTGCCGCCGCCTGGTGGGTGCAGACCAATGATCTTCTGAAATCCGCGGCCGAACGCGACACCAACGTCGCCAACCCGCCGGCATCGGTGGCATCGGAAGATTTCGACGGTGCTGCCGGTCTGCAAACGCTCGGCGCCCAGCAGGGCTTCACCGGTGACTGGGTGGAAGTCTTTGCGCCTGAAAACACTGCCGCGGTCGTGGCGGGCTCACGCGCCAAGGCCGAGCCGGTGGATGACGACGGTGGCAAGCGCATCCAGTTGACGTCCTCGGTTGCCGAAACGGAAGGCGACATCACCATCGAAATCCCGGCAACGGTCCTGGCGCAGCTGTCCGGCAAAACCTCGACCATGGCGCTGACGGTGCAGGCCCAGCCAGGCAAGACGACCGAGTTTGCCGTCGAGTGCAATTTCTCCTCGCTTGGCGAATGCGGCCGTCATCGCTTCACGGTGCATGACGAACGGCTCGACATGCTGTTCAAGGTCACCTTCGATCGCAGCCTTGCACCGAACTCCGCCGGCCGGATCGTGATCAACAGCGATATCAGCGGCGAGGGCAAGGGCCTCACCCTCTACGCCATACGCGTCCTTCCGGGCCAATAAGTCCCGCACGAGGCCTCTTCGTCCTCGAGCCTCTGACCCCAATTGACCGCGTTGGCCGCCCTCTGGCGGGGCCGTCGCCTTCGGCCGCTGTCGTATGGGCGCTACTTCAGAAAGCCCGGGCCGGACCCGACAATCTTGTCGTCGACCTCACCGATCGCGCCCTTGTCCTTGCCGTCATAGTCGAGCGTGGAGAGCATGTGGCGGATGAGATTGAGGCGCGCGCGTCGCTTGTCGTTGCCGCGCACCACGGTCCAGGGTGCGTGGTCCGTGTGTGTTGCCTTCAGCATCTCGTTGCGCTTTGCCGTGTAGTCGTCCCACTTGTTGAGGGCGGCGATGTCCATCGGCGACAGCTTCCAGATCTTCAGCGGATCGTGGCAGCGATCGTGGAAGCGCTTGAGCTGCATCTCGCGGCCGATGTTGATCCAGAATTTGAAGAACTGGATATCCTCGTGCACGATCATCTTTTCGAAGCGAGGCGTCTGCTTCAGGAACTGCTTGTGCTGCTCGGGCGTGCAGAAGCCCATGACCGGCTCGACGCCGGCGCGGTTGTACCAGGAGCGGTCGAACAGCACGAATTCCCCAGCCGTCGGCATGGTCGCGACATAGCGCTGAAAATACCATTGCCCGCGCTCAGTCTCTGTCGGCTTCGTCAGCGCCACGATGCGGGCCCAGCGTGGGTTCAGGTTGCCCATGGTCGCATGGATCGCGCCGCCCTTGCCGGCGGCGTCGCGGCCCTCGAACAGCGCGATGATGCGTTTTCCGGTTTTCTGCTGCCAGAGCTGAACCTTGACGAGCTCGATCTGAAGCTTCTCCAGCGTCTCGAGATATTCTTCCTCGTCGAGCTTCTTCTTGTAGGGATAGTCATCGGACGCAAACGCTGCGTCGTCGATCCACTTCGGCAACTCGGGATTGTCGATGTCGAAGACGCGGCTCTTGCCGTCGATCTGCAGCTCCACTGCGCGGCTTTCCGCCTTTTCCGCCGTCTCCGCTAACGCCATATGCTCGCCCCTTCGGCTTGGCGCACGGGCCCGAAAACCGGCTTCGATCATCGGCAGGATCATGCGCGTTTTCAAACTTCTGCAGCTCCAAGCAGCGCCGAAAAGTCGCGGTGCTCAAGGCCCGATTTCCTTGGAGGAGGCCACAATTGCATTGCGGATTCAAGCCGGTCGTGAAAATCATGTCATGAAGGATCGCTATTCCTCGATCATTTTGGTCCGGGAGGAAGACAAAGTGATTCATGAGGATGTCGAGGTGGACGGTTCGAAAGCGTTCTGGCGGGACCTGGTGCCGCGGCTGAAGGCTGAGCGCTGGCTGCTGGGCCTCACCCTGCTTTTGGCGATCCTTGCGACCTTTGCCGGCATCCATTTCCTTATCGTGCTTCCCTTCTGGATCGTTCTGGTTGCGGCGCTGCTCAACCGCAGTGCGCCGGCCTCGGTGATCTTGAGCCCGGCCAAGGCTGTGGCCGTCGATGGCCCGACCAGCGATCCGCTGGTGCCGGCGCTGAATGCGCTCGACATGCCGGTGTTGGTCGTCGCCGCCGATGAGACGGTGGTTTTCCAGAACATCGCCGCGGAGAAAGCCTTCGGCACCATTCCGCCGAACACTTACCTGGCCGCCCGGGTGCGTTCGCCCGGTGTTCTCGACATGATCCGCGAGACGATGGCGACCGGCAAGGCCAACCAGATCGAGCATACCGAGCGGCTGCCGTCGGATCCCGTCTATGTCGTGCGCGTGGCACCCGCCGAAATCGGCGGCGAGGGGCGGACGCCCCGCATCTTCCTGATCACCTTTCGCGATATCTCGCAGGCGCGCCGCATCGACCGCATGCGTTCGGATTTCGTGGCCAATGCCAGCCATGAGCTGCGCACGCCGCTGGCATCGCTTCGCGGTTTCATCGAGACCCTCCAGGGCCCCGCGCGCAACGACTTGAAGGCGCAGGAAAAATTCTTCGGCATCATGCATGAGCAGGTGACGCGCATGAGCCGCCTCGTCGACGACCTCCTGTCGCTCTCGCGACTGGAGCTGCGCTCGCATATCGCGCCGGACGATCCGGTGGACCTTGCGCCCTTGCTCGGCCATGTCCGCGACAGCCTCCTGCCGCTGGCGAAGGACCTCGACGTCACGGTCTCTCTCGTGGTGCCGGACAAGCCCGTCATCGTACAGGGCGATCGCGACGAGCTCATCGAAGTCTTCGAGAACCTGATCGAGAATGCCTGCAAGTACGGCCAGGAGGGCAAGAAGGTCGACATAACCTTGCGTGGCGGCGAAGAAGGCACGCAGGCCGAGGTGATCGTGAAGGACTATGGGCCGGGCATCCCCGCCGAGCATGTCCCGCGCATTACCGAGCGTTTTTATCGGGTCAATGTCGAGGCGAGCCGCTCGAAAAAGGGCACTGGATTGGGCCTTGCCATCGTCAAGCACATCCTCACCCGGCACCGTGCCCGGCTGCTGATCCATTCTGAGATCGGCAAAGGTACGACTTTTACGGTCCGGTTCTGACATATTGGCGCGGGAAAACCCGGGACCGTTCATTTTCCCTTAGCATTTTCAATGACATGAGCTGTCATAAATGTTTCGTCAAACTGACATAAAAGGTGTGGCCATCGGCAGCTAACTAGGGGCAGCCGATAAGACGGCGAAGAGCGCTGCAACGCTTGGCGCACACCAACACAAGCCCATTCCGGGAGAACTTTTATGAAAGCTCTTAAACTCACTGTCGCGGCGCTGGTAGCGTCTGCCGCATTTGCCGGCGCAGCCACCGCCCGTGACCAGGTTCAGGTCGCTGGCTCCTCGACCGTTCTTCCCTACGCCAAGATCGTAGCCGAGACGTTCGGCGAGACCTTCCCCGACTTCAAGACCCCGGTCGTTGAATCTGGCGGCTCCTCGGCCGGCCTGAAGGAATTCTGCAAGGGCGTCGGCCCGGACACCATCGACGTCGCCAACTCCTCGCGCAAGATCAAGGACAGCGAAGTCGAGGCCTGCAAGGCCGCTGGCGTGACCGAAATCCAGGAAGTCAAGATCGGCTATGACGGTATCGTCTTCGCGACCGACGCCGGCAATGCCGACCTCGCCCTGAAGCCGGAAGACCTCTACAAGGCTCTCGCTGCTGAAGTCGTCGTCGATGGCAAGATCGTTGCCAACCCCTACAAGAAGTGGTCGGAAGTCAACTCCGCCCTTCCGGAAGTTGAAATCGCCGCCTTCATCCCGGGCGAAAAGCACGGCACCCGCGAAGTCTTCGAAGAGAAGATCCTGGCTGCAGGCTGCAAGAACGCCGGCGCCGTTGACGTCATCAAGGCTGCCGTTGCCGATGAAAAGCAGCAGCACAGCAAGTGCGTCGCGGTCCGCAAGGACGGCATGGCTGTCGACATCGACGGCGACTACACCGAGACGCTCGCCCGTATCGCTGCCAACAAGAACGGCATCGGCGTCTTCGGCCTGTCCTTCTACGAAAACAACGCCGACAAGCTGAAGGTCGCGACCGTCAACGGCATCCTACCGTCGACCGAAACGATCGCTTCCGGCGAGTATCCGGTTTCCCGCCCGCTGTTCTTCTACGTCAAGAAGGCACACCTCGGCGTTATCCCGGGCCTCAAGGAATATGTTGAGTTCTTCATCAACGACCAGATGATCGGCCCGGACAGCCCGCTCGCCGAGTACGGCCTGGTTGCTGCTCCGGACGCCGAGCGCGAAGAAATCCGCAAGGCTTTCGCAGCCGGCAACATGCTCTGATAACGACAAGCCCCGGCGCGATATCCTTCGCGCCGGGGCATGCCTTCATTCGATTTGCCGGCGGCCCGTGACGGGCGATACCGGGGAGACGTGCGGATGAGTACCTCGCTCCTTCTTTTGCTAATTATTGTTATTGGTTTCATTGCCTATTTTGCCGGTCGCGCACGTTCGCTGGCGCAGGCTGGCGGCAAGCTCTCCAACCTTCATTCCTTGCCCGGCTATCACGGTAGCTACGTCGCTATCTGGGCGATGCTGCCGGCGGCGCTCGTTCTCGGCACCTGGCTGATTGCCGCTCCTATCTATATTGACGGGAGCACGCGCGCGGCCCTGCCGGACACCGTCCAGAACCAGGGGACCGCTGCGGTTCAGCTCGCGCTCGGCCAGGTCAAGTCCGTTGCCGGTGGTCTGCTGCGCCTGAGCGGCGAGGAGGTCGCGGCACTTCAAAGCGGTGCCGCCAATCTCCGCTCGACGCTCGCAGCCAAGGGCGTCGCCCTGGCCGGCGAAGGCGAGCCCTACATGGTCACCGTCGCCCAGCATTTCAACGCGATGACCGCCACCAACCGTTGGCTGATGACCGCGGCCGTACTGTTGATCGCGATTGCCGGCGGCGTCTACGCCATCCGCAACATCGCCACCCGCTTCCGTGCACGCAACCAGGTCGAGCGGGTCATTCTCGGCGCGCTGATCGTCGCGTCTTCCATCGCCATCCTGACGACGGTCGGCATCGTCGCCTCGATGCTGTCGGAAGCCGGCCGCTTCTTCACCATGGTCTCGCCGTTCGAATTCTTCTTCGGCACGGTCTGGGATCCGCGTTTCGCTGCTGCCGGCAGCGGCGGCGCCTCCGGCCAGTTCGGCCTGGTCCCGCTTCTCACCGGCACGCTCTACATCGCCTTCGTCGCCATGCTCTTTGCGGTGCCGATCGGCCTCTTCGCAGCCATCTACATGGCGGAGTATGCAAGCCCGCGCTTGCGTTCGACCGCAAAGCCGCTGCTCGAAGTGCTCGCTGGCATCCCGACGATCGTCTACGGTTTCTTCGCTCTCGTGACCGTTGGTCCGTTCCTGCGTGATATCTCGGCGCAGCTGAACGGTCTTGCCACCGGCAACTACCAGAACTTCATCCAGGCGCAGAGCGTGGTCACCGCCGGCATCGTCATGGGCATCATGCTGATCCCGTTCGTGTCGTCGCTCTCGGACGACATCATCACCCAGGTGCCGCGCGCATTGCGTGACGGCTCGCTCGGTCTCGGTGCCACCCGCTCGGAAACGGTCAAGAAGGTTATTCTCCCGGCAGCACTTCCCGGCATTGTCGGCGCGCTGCTTCTGACCGCATCGCGTGCCGTCGGCGAGACGATGATCGTCGTGCTGGCAGCCGGTGTCGCGGCCCGCATGCAGATCAATCCCTTCGAGCCGATGACGACGGTGACCGTGAAGATCGTCAACCAGTTGACGGGCGACCTCGAGTTCACCTCGCCGCAGACGCTGGTGGCCTTCGCGCTGGGCATCACGCTCTTTGTCATCACGCTCGGCCTCAACATTTACGCGCTCTACATCGTGCGCAAATACCGGGAACAGTACGAATGACCGACATCGCTTCCCCGACCGTCCGGATCTCCGCCCGTCCTGAATCCGCAAAGCGCGATATCGGCATCAAGCGTCGCTATGCCGCCGAGCGCCGGTTCCGCGCCTACGGCATTGCGGCAATCAGCACCGGTCTCTTCTTCCTGGCGCTGCTGCTGTGGACCGTCATTTCCAACGGCTACACCGCGTTCCAGCAGACGACGATCACGCTGCCGATCGAATTCACCGAAAAGGTCATCGACCCCAACGGCGAACGCACGACCGACAGCAAGGTACTGATGACCGCCAACTATCCGCTGCTGGTGCGTGATGCGCTCGTCAAGCAGCTCGGCATCGATGCGACCAAACGGCCGCTGGTCAAGCAGGCGACCGACATGGTTTCTGCGAGCTCCCGTACGCTCTTGCGCGACATGGTCGTGGCGGATCCGTCCATCGTCGGCAAGACCATTCCGGTCACGCTGTTGGCCGAAGCCAACATCGACTCCGCCAACAAGGGCCAGATCGACCTCAAGGTCGAAGAGAGCAAGCGCAAGGTCAAGGACCAGCAGGTCACCTGGATGAACGAGCTCGCAAGCGCCGGCGTCCTGAAGAAGAGCTTCAACACCGGCATCTTCACCTTCGGCGCCTCCAGCCGTCCTGAAGCGGCGGGCGTCGGCGTTGCCGCCCTTGGCTCGTTCTACATGATGCTGATCGTGCTCGTGCTGTCGTTGCCGATCGGCGTTGCCGCCTCGATCTATCTCGAAGAGTTCGCTCCGAAGAACCGGCTCACCGACCTGATCGAGGTCAACATCAACAACCTCGCGGCCGTTCCGTCGATCGTCTACGGTTTGTTGGGTCTCGCCGTCTTCATCAACTTTGCCGGCATGCCGCGTTCGGCAGCGGTCGTCGGCGGTTTCGTGCTGACGCTGATGACCCTGCCGACGATCATCATCGCCACCCGCGCGGCCTTGAAGGCGGTCCCGCCGTCCATCCGCTCGGCGGCGCTCGGTCTCGGTGCCTCGAAGATGCAGACCATCTTCCACCACGTTCTGCCGCTGGCCATGCCGGGCATTCTGACCGGTACGATCATCGGCCTGGCCCACGCGCTTGGCGAAACCGCGCCGTTGCTGTTGATCGGCATGGTCGCCTTCGTCGTCGACTATCCCGGTTCGCCGATGGAGCCGTCGACAGCGCTGCCGGTGCAGATCTACATGTGGGCCAACGAGGCGGAACGCGCCTTCGTCGAGCGCACCTCCGGCGCGATCATCATTCTTCTCATCTTCCTCGTCGTCATGAACCTTGGCGCCATTCTGTTGCGACGTCGCTTTGAGCGCCGTTGGTAGTGAGGTAATTACTATGAACATCATGTCAGAAGCAGCGGTCGAGAAAGCCTTGGATCAGAAAATGAACACGGTTCCCTTCAAGATGATCGGCAAGGATGTGTCGGTCTACTACGGCGAGAAGCGGGCGCTTTTCGACGTCAACCTCAACATCCGCGAGAACACGGTAACGGCGCTGATCGGTCCGTCGGGCTGCGGCAAGTCGACCTTCCTGCGCACGCTGAACCGCATGAACGACACCATCGAGAACTGCCGCGTCACCGGCAAGATCACGCTCGATGAGGACGACATCTACGACCCGACCATTGACGTGGTCGAGCTGCGCGCCCGCGTCGGCATGGTGTTCCAGAAGCCGAACCCGTTCCCGAAGTCGATCTACGACAACGTCGCCTACGGTCCGCGCATCCACGGGCTTGCCCGCACCAAGGCGGATTTTGACGAGGTCGTCGAAACCAGCCTGCAGAAGGCAGGTTTGTGGAACGAGGTGAAGGACCGCCTGCAGGAGCCGGGCACCGGCCTCTCCGGTGGTCAGCAGCAGCGCCTTTGCATCGCACGCGCTGTTGCCGTCAGCCCGGAAGTCATCCTGATGGACGAGCCCTGCTCGGCACTCGACCCGATCGCGACCGCCAAGGTCGAGGAACTCATCCATGAACTGCGCACGAACTTCACGATCGTCATCGTGACCCACTCGATGCAGCAGGCCGCCCGCGTGTCGCAGCGCACCGCCATGTTCCACCTCGGCAATCTCGTCGAGGAGAACGACACCGACAAGATGTTCACCAATCCGGATGACCAGCGCACCCAGGATTACATCATGGGCCGCTTCGGCTGAGGCCAATCACGGCTGCAACAGTCACTGGAAAGCGCCCGTAAGGATCGACGATCATGTCCATGCATATCATGTCCGCCTATGACGAAGAACTGAAGTACCTGACGCGCCGCATCTCGGAAATGGGCGGTCTCGCCGAGCAGATGGTTGCCGAATCCGTCCGCGCTCTGGTCAATTCCGACCTGGCGCTGGCGCAAAAGGTAATCTCGGATGACACTGTTCTCGATGATGCCGAGCGCCAGATCGGCGAAAAGGCGATCGTCACGATCGCCAAGCGCCAGCCGGTCGCCGCCGACCTTCGCGAGATCATGGGGTCGATCCGCATCGCCTCCGACCTGGAGCGTGTCGGCGACCTCGGCAAGAACACCGCCAAGCGCGTGATCGCGGTTGCCGGTTCGGGCATCCCACGCAAGCTCGCCCGCGGTCTCGAGCACCTCGCCGAGCTCGCTCTGGTGCAACTCAAGGAAGTGCTCGACGTCTATGCCTCGCGTTCGCCGGAAAAGGCAAACAGCATTCGCGAACGCGACGAGGAGATCGACGCGATCTACACCTCGCTGTTCCGCGAGCTGCTCACCTACATGATGGAAGATCCGCGCAACATCACGCCCTGCACGCATCTTCTGTTCTGTGCCAAGAACATCGAGCGTATCGGCGACCACGCGACCAACATCGCCGAGACGATCTATTACATGGCGACGGGTGCCCAGCCGGAGGGCGAGCGCCCGAAGGATGACAACACGTCGACGTTGGGCTCGGTCAACGACTAGAAGGTTTGAGCGGGATGCGGGGGACAACCGCATACACTTTTCCCCATCCCGCTCTGGCGTTAAACGCGCCGTTCGCAATGCATGCCCCATGAATATCATCCGGTCGCGGCTTCGGTCGCGGCCCCGAATTCCTGCATCTGAAGCATGCGGCTTTTCGCACCGCCTTTGAAATTGGCGGGGGTGCTCCAGATTTAGAGTGTCTGAGTGCCGGCCGGTCCGCTGGACCCGCGCGGCGCTCGCGGTAAGGAGACGTTACCTGATGTTGCCAAAAATCGCCGTGGTCGAAGACGAAGAGGCGCTGAGCGTCCTGCTGCGTTACAATCTGGAAGCTGAAGGCTTCGACGTCGATACGATCCTCAGGGGTGACGAGGCGGAGATCCGGCTACAGGAACGCCTGCCCGACCTTCTGATCCTCGACTGGATGTTGCCTGGCGTCTCCGGCATCGAGCTTTGCCGTAGGTTGCGCCAGCGCCCGGAGACGGAGCGGCTGCCGATTATCATGCTGACGGCGCGCGGCGAGGAAAGCGAGCGCGTTCGCGGTCTGGCGACCGGTGCCGACGACTATGTGGTCAAGCCCTTCTCCACGCCGGAGCTGATGGCCCGCGTCAAGGCGATGCTCCGCCGGGCGAAGCCCGAAGTTCTCTCGACGCTGCTGCGCTGCGGCGACATCGAGCTCGACCGGGAAACCCATCGCGTCCATCGCCGCAGCCGCGAAGTTCGCCTGGGGCCGACAGAGTTCCGCCTGCTGGAGTTCCTGATGTCCTCTCCGGGCCGTGTCTTCTCGCGCTCGCAGTTGCTGGACGGCGTCTGGGGCCACGACATCTATGTCGACGAGCGGACCGTCGACGTGCATGTCGGCCGCCTGCGCAAGGCGCTGAACTTCTCGACCATGCCTGATGTCATCCGCACCGTGCGCGGCGCCGGCTACTCGCTCGAAAGCTGAGAAGGGCAAACAAAAGTCAATAAAAAAGGGGCCGATCGGCCCCTTTCATTTTGGTCCTGTGCGGATCCTTAGCGCATCCGACGGCGCTCGGCGGACGGCTGGTAGGCAAGCCGCGCATGGAAGCTGCAATAGGGCGAAGCTTCCGGGGAATCGTTGCCGCAGAAGTGGAACTCTTCCTTCAGCGGGTCGCCGATCGGCCACTTGCAGGTGCGTTCCGTGAGCTGGGTTAGCTCGAGGCGGCGCGACATCGGCACGACCACGTCGGTCTGGATGCTGAAATCCTGCTCGGCAACGAGATCGACTTCGATCTCTTCCTTGAGAACGGTGGCGCCGGACGGACGGGCAACGGTGCGGGTCGAAACGCGCGAGGCGTAGTTCGGAGCGCGCGGCGCCGAGGTCGGCCGCTTCGGGCGGGCCGCCGCAGTGGTGCTGCCGCCGGCTTTGGCACGGCCTGGAAGGCTCAGGCGATGAACCTTGCCGATGACAGCGTTACGGCTGACGCCGCCGAGCTGTGCCGCGATCTGGCTTGCGCTCAGGCCCTCGGACCAAAGCTTCTTCAGTTTCTCCACCCGCTCGTCAGTCCAGTTCATTTCTGCACTCTCCGTTCTCAGCGTTGGGGATGGCAGAATCCCTCACCGCACCCCGGTTGAATCCCGAGGTTGCAAACGCGATAACTCTTTTGGTGACTAGGTCCGCCGCATGCGTCTAGTAATTGAATGTTAACGTACTGACCGTCGGACTCCGTGGCAAGAGTCCCGGGATTCAAGCCGAATCGATTTCGTAGTTTTCCCCAACTTGCTCGGCTGGCGTTGCATTTTTGCAAGCCCTTCCGGGCGATTTTTTCGCCGCCGGGAAACGGGCTTCTCTGTTGCACTGCAAGGCTTGGTTTTATTGACATTGCGGCGCGAAATAGGAATAGTGCCTGCGCCGCCGAAAGGCGGCATTTTTGATTTTTATCGGGCCGCATGAAGCAGCGGGACCGATGCCGACTGGAGTAAGGAGAGCCTCGCATGACTGCAACCACGCCGCTTTACGATACCTACATGCGCGCGCCGTTGCGTTTCGAGCGAGGAGAGGGCGTCTGGCTGATCGCCGAAGACGGCTCGCGCTATCTCGACTTCGCCGCCGGCGTTGCCGTGAACTCGCTCGGCCACGCGCATCCGCATCTCGTCGAGGCGCTGAAGGCGCAGGCCGAGAAGGTCTGGCACCTTTCCAACCTTTACGAAGTTCCCGGTCAGGAAAGTCTTGGACGCCGCTTGGCGGCCGTCACCTTTGCCGATCGGGTCTTCTTCACCAATTCCGGTGCGGAAGCGCTGGAATGCGCGATCAAGACGGCGCGGCGGTACCACTTCGCCAAAGGCCAGCCGGAGAAGTTTCACATCATCACCTTCGAGGGCGCGTTCCACGGTCGCACGATCGCGACGATCGCCGCCGGTGGTCAGCAAAAGTACATTGAAGGTTTCGGGCCAAAGGCCCCAGGGTTCTACCAGGTTCCGTTCGGCGACATCGCGGCCGTCAAGAATGCGATCACCGAGGAGACCGCCGCGATCCTGATCGAGCCGATCCAGGGCGAGGGCGGCATCCGTCCCGCGACCAAGGAATTCATGCAGGAACTGCGCGCCCTCTGCGACGAATTCGGCCTGCTCCTGATCCTCGACGAGGTTCAGACCGGCGTCGGCCGCACCGGCAAGCTTTTTGCCCATGAGTGGACGGGCATCCGCCCGGATATCATGGCCGTTGCCAAGGGTATCGGTGGCGGCTTCCCGCTCGGCGCTTGCCTGGCGACGGAAGAGGCGGCCGCCGGCATGGTGGCGGGCACGCATGGCTCGACCTATGGCGGCAATCCGCTGGCGATGGCCGTCGGCAACGCCGTGCTCGACGTCATCCTCGCTGATGGCTTCCTCGCCCATGTGCGCGACGTCGCGCTCGTCTTCCGCCAGGGCCTTGCTTCGCTGAAGGATCGCTATCCCGATGTCATCGAGGATATCCGCGGCGATGGCCTGATGCTGGGCATCAAGGTGAAGGGCCCCTCGGCCGATCTCCTGAAGGAGATCCGCGCCGAGAAGCTCCTGGCCGTGCCGGCCGGCGACAACGTGTTGCGCCTGCTGCCGCCGTTGACTGTGACGGCGGAGGAAGCACGCGAGGGCCTCGCACGCATCGAGCGCGCCGCCGAAGCAGTGACGAAGGCAAGTGGTAACGCTGCGGCCTGACCGATAGGGCCAAGACTGACCCAGGATGGTAGAATGACCTTCGTGCGTTCACGCCGCTGCGTGGCGCACATAGGTTCGATTTTTTGAGGAACCGAGTACGATGGCAGGCACCAGACACTTTCTCGATCTTTCGGCCATGACGGCCGCCGATCTTCGGACGATCATCGATGATGCCCGCGTCCGAAAGGCGACGACCAAGGCCGGAACCGCCGAGAAGCCGCTCGCCGGCAAGATGCTGGCGATGATCTTCGAAAAGCCGTCCACCCGCACCCGTGTGTCCTTCGATGTCGGCATGCGCCAGCTCGGCGGCGAAACCCTGTTCCTTTCGGGCACGGAGATGCAGCTCGGTCGCGCCGAGACGATCGGCGATACGGCGAAGGTCCTGTCGCGCTATGTCGACGCGATCATGATCCGCACCACCGACCATCGCCGCCTGCTGGAATTGGCAGAACACGCGACGGTACCCGTCATCAACGGCCTGACCGATGACACCCATCCGTGCCAGATCATGGCCGACATCATGACCTTCGAGGAGCATCGCGGACCGGTGAAGGGCAAGACGATCGCCTGGACCGGCGACGGCAACAACGTGCTGCACTCGCTGATCGAAGGCTCCGCCCGCTTCGGCTATCGCATGAACATGGCCGTGCCGCTCGGCTCCGAGCCGCAGGACAAGATCCTGAACTGGGCCCGCAACAACGGCGGCGAGATCCTGCTGTGTCACGATGCCGAGCAGGCGGTCGCCAACGCCAATTGCGTTGTCACCGACACCTGGGTGTCGATGAACCAGGAGCATCGTGCCCGCGGCCACAACGTCTTCCAGCCCTATCAGGTCAACGAGGCGCTGATGAAGCAAGCGGCATCCGATGCGCTGTTCATGCATTGCCTGCCGGCGCACCGTGGCGAGGAGGTGACCGACGAGGTGATCGACGGTCCGCAGTCGGTGGTCTTCGACGAGGCCGAAAACCGCCTGCATGCGCAGAAGTCGATCATCGCCTGGTGCATGGGGCTCGTCTAGGCCCTTGCGAGCGCCGCGGTGAGCGCGATGGCGCAGCGCTTCGGCGGGCTGTGAGGCCGGCTATTGACATTGCCGCCGTGCGACACGATCTAGGCGGCTGCAGGGCGCTCCTGGCAACAGTGAAGCGCCGACTGCCACGGGTGGTGCGCGGCGCAATGGCTGATGGCACATATCCGGTGGACAATCCGTTTATCGCGGGATCGATTGAGACAGCGGGCACGTTGCGCCGGGGGACAGGAATGTCCCCGGCGCAACGCAGTTGCTGAGGCAAGGAGCAAGACATGACTGACATGACGCCAGGGCTTGGTGAATTCGACTTCGCCGGTGACGATCACGTCGTGCCTTTCCAGGTGGAAGGCCTCGACGTGCGCGGCCGCGCCGTGCAGCTCGGCCCGATGCTCGACGCAATTCTGGAGCGCCACAACTATCCGCTTCCGGTCGCGCGGCTCGTTGCCGAAACCGTCGTGCTGACGGTTCTGCTCGGCACTTCGCTGAAGTTCGAAGGCAAGCTGATCGTCCAGACGAAAGGCGATGGTCCGGTCGATCTCGTCGTCGCAGACTTCTCGACGCCGGATCGCGTGCGCGCCTATGCCCGCTACGATGCAGATGCGCTTGCCGACGCCGAGAAGGATGGCCGCACCCTTTCGCATGAACTGCTTGGCAAGGGCGTACTCGCCTTCACCATCGACCAGGGCGCTCATACTCAGCGCTATCAGGGCATCGTTGCGCTGGACGGCGCCACGCTGGAAGAAATCGCTGGCGTCTATTTCCGCCAGTCAGAGCAGATCCCGACCAAGGTCAGGCTCGGCGTTGCCGAGCTGCTCGACCGCGATGAAAGCGGCAAGCCGCGCCATCGCTGGCGTGCCGGCGGCATGGTCGCGCAGTTCCTGCCGGAAGCGCCGGAGCGCATGCGCCAGCCTGATCTTTCCGGCGGCGATGGCGATGACGGGGAAGGCGTCTTCGAGGATGACGATCTCTGGGCGGAAGCCAAGGTGATGGTCGAGACGATCGACACCGACGAGCTGACCGACCCGATGGTCGGAACCGAACGCTTGCTCTACCGGCTGTTCCACGAGCGCGGCGTTCGCGTCTATGAGCCGCAGGCGGTTTATGACCGTTGCAGCTGCTCGCGCGAGAAGCTGCACTCGGTGCTCGCCAATCTGGACGCTGATGATATCGAAAGCACCATCGAGGATGGGGCCGTGAAGGTCACCTGCGAATTCTGCTCGACGACCTATCGTTTCGAGGCAAGCGAAGTGCGTCCACAGTAGCCGGCGCCACTCCGGATCAAGCTAGTTCAGGGTACGCACGAGCCCGGGTGAATCGAGCGAGAAGGCGGGGATGGCCACGTTGAAGGTCTCTCCGCCTTCCGCTTCCATACTGTAATGGCCGAACATCACGCCCGACGGCGTATCCAGCGGGCAGCCGGACGAATACTCATAGGTGTCGCCGGGGTTGAGCAGCGGCTGTTCGCCGATCACGCCGGGACCGCTGACCTCATCGACCTGCCCATTCTCATCGGTGATATGCCAGTAGCGGGTCATCAACCGCACGGCTGCGTCCGAATGGTTTGAGATGACAATGCGATAGCCCCAGACATAGCGGCCGTCATCGGGGTCCGACTGCTCTTCGAGATAGTACGGCTCCACCGTAACTTCTATGTCGCGGGTCAAAGCGCGATACATGGGCAACACCTTGCTTCGGTCTTTCAGGGTATTCTACAGCAAGATGGTTTCGTCAAGAATAACGGCAAGATTGTGCATACCCATTCTGGGGCAAGGGCTTGCGGGTATCCGGATCGGCTGTTCGAACCCGCTCGATCCCGCTGGTGAGGCCATATTGGATGGCGGGGCGCCCGCTGCATGAGCGCCACGAGGGATCGATGGCCGCCGTCTGTCGCGGCGGCCGTATCTTTTCGTTGCGTCAGGCTTTGACGGCCTCAAGCGCGCGGGCGAAATCCTCGACGACATCCTCGCTGTCTTCGATGCCGGCCGAGAAACGCACCGTGCCGGCGGAAATGCCCAGCTCTTCGCGGGCCTCGTCGGTCAGGTTCTTGTGCGTGGTCGTTGCCGGATGGGTGATCAGGCTCTTGGAGTCGCCGAGATTGTTGGAGATACGCACGATCTCGAGCGCATTCTGCAGCGCGAAGGCCGCATCCTTGCCGCCCTTCAGTTCAAACGCGACGAGGGTGGAACCGCCGGTCATCTGCTTGGCGATGATGTCGGCCTGCGGGTGATCCTTGCGGCCGGGATAGATGACCTTGGCCACCTGCGGCTGCTCAGCCAGGAAGTCGGCGACGCGGCGTGCGGTTTCCGTCTGCTGGCGCACGCGCAGCGGCAGGGTTTCAATGCCCTTCAGCAGCGTCCAGGCATTGAACGGCGACATGGCCGGGCCGGTATGACGGAAGTAGTCGTGCAGGTTCTCGTTGATCCATTCCTTGTCAGCAAGCACGACGCCGCCGAGGCAGCGGCCCTGGCCATCGATATGCTTGGTGGCGGAATAGACGACGATATGGGCGCCGAGTTCCAGCGGCTTCTGGAAGAGTGGCGTCGCAAAGACGTTGTCGACGACGACCTTGGCGCCGATCTGGTTGGCGAGCTTGGCCACACCGGCAATGTCGATGACTTCGAGCGTCGGGTTGGTCGGGCTTTCCAGGAAGAAGACCTTGGTGTTCTTCTGGATCGCCTTTTCCCAGTTGGCGAGATCGCGTCCATCGACCAGCGTGCATTCGATGCCGTATTTCGGCGCCAGCGTCTCGACCACCCAGCGGCAGGAACCGAACAGCGCACGGGCGGCAACGATATGATCGCCGGCCTTCAGCTGGCAGAGGATTGCCGCGGAAACGGCAGCCATGCCCGAAGCCGTGGCGCGCGCGTCTTCGGCGCCTTCCAGCATGCACATGCGCTTTTCGAACATGTCGTTGGTCGGGCTGCCGTAGCGGGCATAGATGAAGCCTTCGGTCTCGCCCTTGAAACGCGCTTCTGCCGCCTCGGATGTCTCGTAGACGAAGCCCTGGGTGAGGAAGATCGCCTCGGACGTCTCGCCGTGCTGGGAGCGGGTGGTTCCGCCGTGGACGAGTTGTGTTGCCGGGCGCCAGTTTTTGCTCATGTGACGATCACCTTCAAAAACAAAAAAAACCGGCCGCAAAAATGGGCCGGTTTGACACCCGGCCTTTTTAGCTACTTGTTTAACGTGGCTGCAAGCCGACCGGCCAAATCACCACGGGATAAAGCTTCAATACTGCTAGGGTGCGCTTGCGTCAATTCCCGGAGTTTGGTTTTGTCTCGCAACTGGAAAGAGGACTGCAATGGCCCGCGATACTGGGATTTTGGCCGACCGCGCGATCGCCGCGCTGCTCGAAACGGGGCGCCTGAAGAGCGAGAGGCCGCTGGATGACGATCAGATCCAGCCGGCAAGCCTCGACCTGCGCCTTGGCGCCAAGGCCTTCCGCGTCCGCGCGAGCTTCATGCCAGGCCCGTCCCACCTCGTCGCCGACAAGCTTGACCGGCTGAAGCTGCATGTCGTCGATCTCACCGATGGCGCCGTGCTTGAAACCGGCTGCGTCTACATCGTGCCGTTGATGGAGAGCCTGGCGCTGCCTGCGGGCATGTCGGCCTCGGCCAATCCGAAAAGCTCGACCGGCCGCCTCGACATCTTCACCCGCGTGATCACCGACCGCGCCCAAGAGTTCGACAAGATTCCTGCCGGCTATAGCGGTCCCCTCTATCTCGAAATCAGCCCGCGCACCTTCCCGATCGTCGTGCGCCGTGGTTCGCGCCTGTCGCAGATCCGCTTCCGCATGGGCCAGTCGCTGCTCTCCGAACAGGAGCTGCTGGCGCTGCATGAAAGCGACGTGCTGGTGGCGAGCGAACGCCCGAATGTCAGCGGCGGCGGCATTGCGCTGTCGATCGACCTCAAGGGCACCGGTCCGGAGGGTCTGATCGGCTACCGTGGCAAACACCACACCGCGGTCATCGACGTCGACAAGAAGGCGCAGCACAAGATCTTCGATTTCTGGGAGCCGCTCTACAGCCGCGGACGCGACGAGCTGATCCTCGATCCGGACGAGTTCTACATCCTCGTCTCGCGCGAAGCGGTGCATGTGCCGCCGCTTTACGCGGCCGAGATGACGCCGTTCGATCCGCTGGTGGGCGAGTTTCGCGTGCACTATGCCGGCTTCTTCGATCCCGGCTTCGGCCATGCCTCTGCCGGTGGCAGCGGTAGCCGCGCCGTTCTGGAAGTGCGCAGCCACGAGGTGCCGTTCATCCTCGAACATGGCCAGATCGTCGGCCGCCTGATCTATGAACACATGTTGGAGCGTCCTGACGGTCTCTACGGCCTCGGCGTCGGCTCCAACTACCAGGCCCAGGGCCTGAAGCTTTCGAAACATTTCCGCGCCGAGTAGGGATTTTGCACGGGACGCTCGTGCGATACCGCGCAAGGGTCCTTGACAGATCGTCCCGGTTCGGGAAATTTCGCAGGCACCGCGGGTGTAGTTCAGTGGTAGAACGCCAGCTTCCCAAGCTTGATGTCGTCGGTTCGATCCCGATCACCCGCTCCAATCCTTCCTAAAGCCTCTCTTGCCTCGTTCGAGTGAGACCTATGGCCAGTTGCCTTGCAGACGGTTACTTTACCGCTCGATGAATCATCCCGCGGTTCCAAGCGCCGCCCCTGAGACAAGAACCGTGCCGGCCCGCTGCCCATGAGATTTCTTCCCCTGTTCGCCCTTTGCGCGTCCCTGATCGCAACGCCGCTTGCGGCCCAGCCCAGGGACCTGCCCATCCTGTTCGATGCGCGCGAACGTATCGCCAAGCCCGATCTCGCGGGCCTGGCGCGCCTGCGCTTCCTGACGACGGTCGACTTTCCGCCGTTCAACTTCATCGACCAATCAGGCAAGCTCTCCGGTTTTCACGTCGATCTCGTGCGCGAGATCTGCCGCGAGCTCGACATCGAAGCGAAATGCCAGATCCAGGCGGTAACCTATGCGGAGCTGCTGCCGGCGCTGGAGCAGGGGCAGGGCGAAGCGGTTGCCGCCGGCATCGCCGTCGGCCCGGAACTGCGCCAGCGCTTCGGCTTCTCGCGCGCCTTCATGCGGCTTCCGGCCCGCTTGGCCATCAATTCCAAGGCGGCCGGCTCCGTGACTGGTCCGAAGGATCTCAGGAAAAAAACGGTCGGTGTCGTGGCGGGCACCACGCATGAGGCCATGTTCAAGGCGTTCTTCCCGAGTATCGGGGCCAAGGTCTTCCCGGATCGCGATGCCATGCTCACGGCGCTGCAGAAGGGTGAGGTGCCGGCGGTCTTTTCCGACGGGTTGCAGCTTTCCTTCTGGATCTCAGGCACGACTGCCGGCGGCTGCTGCTCGCTCGTCGATGGCGCCTATTTCTCGCAGCGCTTTCTCGGCGAAGGCCTGACGATCATGAACCGCAAATCCGAACCGGCGCTGACCCAGGCGATCGACCACGCGCTGCTGGCGCTGTCGCGCAGCGGCCGGCTCGAGGAAATCTACCTGCGCTACTTCCCCAACGGCATCTATTGAGCGCCCACTGCATGTGTCCTTTAATCGTACCCGATTAAAGGACAAAAACATGCAGCAATTCAAAGTGCTACAGCGACCTTTGCGCGTCTCATAAGACGCGCGGCGCTGTAGACAGCTTGGCGTGAACGCCAGGAAATGATGAGCTACCGGCGGAAGCGAGCAAGCGCCCCTCGTTCAATGGCGGCGCAGGTGAGCTTGTCGAGACCGAGGCGGTCGCGCAGCAATTGCAACAGCCGGATCTCTTCATTGCGAATGCGCTGGTCCGCGGCGGCGATCTCGACGGCAAGTGCGTAGGCCGTCTCATGGAACTTTTCCGGAAGCGCCTCGCGCACGATTTCCAGCGCGATGTCCAACCCCTCGGGAGCCGCGAGCTGGGCGGAGCATTCGTGGCCGATATGGACGAGCTGGTCCTCGTCGAACCCCTCGAAGACCGGCAGGAACTGCACCAGCCGGCCGATGCGGGTGAATTCGTCGTCGCTCATCTCGCGGTCGACCGCCGACATCATCACCATGACATAGATGAGCGCTTCGTGGTGGCTGAGGCTTGGCAGCATGGGTCTTTCCGGCGGTGGCGCCATTCCGGAACGGCGTGAAGCGGTTTTCATCCGGAATTGCATAGTTTCAAAGAGTTGGATCATCTCACTGTTTCAACGATGTAATGAGATGATCTGGACGGTTGAGAGCTGGGAATTGCCGCGGCTGTTTACAAGTCTGGCTGCGGCTCGTCCATCCCGGTGCCGAGGGTTGGGTCGTCAAACGTCATCGGCGTGTGACTGAGGTCGCGCGGATCTTCGCCATAGAAGCCGAGCTTCGCCTGGCGCGCGGCGTCGGCCCGCTTCTCCAGCTGCGAGCCGGGTACCGGCGTCGCCCAGCCGTTGTCGACGAGCCAGGTTGCGAGATCCTTCCCGCCGAGCGAACAGGAAGCGGTGGCCGATCCGGCGCTTCCCTCGGGCATGTCGCAGCTGACCGCACGTGCGCGCAGGAAGTTTCTGAAGGCCGTCCGTGCGACGGTGCCGCAGGGCCAACTCTTCCCCCCGGTTTCGCATGTTCTCTCCGCCTGCTCGGGCTCGATGCCATCGATCTGCAGCGTGAGCTTGTCGAACTGGATCACACCGGCGGCGATCGCCACGGGGCGATAGAGGATGGTCGGCCCGGCGGTCGCCTTCGCTTGCTTCTCCGGCTCTGACAGCGGGGCACGCGGCTCCGCCCGTTCGAGCGGCGCGCCGGTGACGGTGTCGGGCAGACCGAACTGCTCCGGCTCGATGGCGCGTGCGGTGTTTTCCGTCGTGGACGTCTGCGGTTGATCGCCGGTCGTCACCGCACCGGGCTGCGCGGTGCCGTCGGTCGGCGTTCCCAGGTCGAGCGGTACGTTATCGCCCGTTTCGGCGTCATCCGGTGCCGGCTCGATTTCCGTCATGTCGGGCGTTTCGAGGACGAGGTCCGGCGTGGCGGCGCTCTCGCGGTCGCGAATGGCGGCTGCACCCGCGTAGAGGATGCCGGTGAAAAGCGCGATCGCGGCGATGCCGCCGGCAAGGGAGTATAAATGCTGCCGCATCAGGAAGAACGTCCTATTGGCTGGCCCAGATGATCCGGGCGATCCATTCGATCTGGCTGATCTCGAAGCTCCGGTTTGGGTGCTCCGGGTTGAGGGAAAGGAGTTCGATCGTGCGCGGCGTCTGGCGTGTCAGGACCTTCGCCATGACCTCGCCTTCGCGTGTCTTGACCACGACGCGGTCGCCGCGCCGAACCTGCGCCCCCGGATCGACGATCAGGGTGTCGCCGTCGCGATACAGTGGCAGCATGCTATCGCCCTGCACCTCAAGCGCGTAGATGCCCGTCCGGCGTTCCGCCACTGTTGGAAAGTCGATCACGTCCCAGCCCTGGCCGGCCGGAAAACCGCCGTCGTCGAAGAAGCCGCCGGCACCCGCCTGGGCGAAGCCGATCAGCGGGATCGCGGCACTTGCAGTCGCCGGGGTGGCCTGAGTGTCATTCGGGCTCAACAGGCTGGTGAACTGGTCCATCGTGGCGCCGGTCGCCTCGAGCACCTTGGCGATCGATTCCGTCGAAGGCCAGCGTTCCCGCCCGTCGGCAGAGTGGCGCTTGGACTTGTTGAAGGAGGTGGGGTCGAGCCCGGCGCGGCGGGCGAGACCGGAAGGCGAGAGCTGATTGCGCTCGGCCAATGCATCGATGGCGTGCCAGATCGTGCCGTGAGACAACATGCGAAAGGTCCGGGCCGAACAGGCGGCCACTTGCTGGGTTTGTTCGACACCACACTATCGAAACGCGAAGTACCGGTAAAGAATCCGAAGGAAAATAGTCCTTTCTCCGTCATTTGCTTTGGGGGCGGCGGCCCCTATAGTTCGCGTGACGGGCAGGACAGGCTTTCATCGGAGGGAACGTTTGTTGGCGCGCATGAGATCGGAGCGTCTGCTGTTCGTGGCCCTCGCTGCGGCGATTGCCGGGATCGCGCTGGAGCATGAGCTTCTCGAAATGGGGCGCCTGGCAACGCTTCTCGGTGCCGCCGGTCTCGTGGTGGCGATCGTGCTCGCCTCGCTGCGCGTGTCGCACCATGCCGAGGTGCTGGCGTCCAAGGTCGGCGATCCCTATGGCACGATGATCCTGACGCTCTCGGCGGTCTTGGTCGAGGTCGTCGTGCTGGCGATCATGATGACCAGCGAGACCTCGCCGACGCTCGTGCGCGACACGATCTATGCGGCCGTCATGCTCGATATCAACGGCATCCTGGGCCTCGCCGCCCTGCTTGGTGGCCTGAAACATGGAGAGCAGCCCTATAACGACGATTCCGCCCGCACCTACAGCGTCATGATCCTGACCGCGATGGGCATCTCGATGGTCGTTCCGGAGTTCGTGCCGGCGGCGAGATGGCATCTCTACTCGGCCTTCACCATCGGCGCGATGATCACCCTCTATGCCCTGTTCCTGCGCATGCAGGTGGGGGTGCACAGCTATTTCTTCAGCTACAGCTATCCGAAGGCGAAGGGCGAGGGGAGCGCGATACAGGGCGGGCCGGATCAGCCGGTGCTGCCGTCGATTGTGATCCTGATCCTCGGCATCGTGGTGATCGGCGTGCTGGCGGAAGTGATGTCGTCACTGCTGACCTCAGGCCTGAAGGGAAGCGGTGCGCCGCCGGCGGTGACCGCTATCGTCGTCGCCGCGATCTCCGCCTCGCCGGAGATCATGACCGCGATGCGGGCGGCACTCGCCAACCGCATGCAGGCGGTCGTCAACATCGCGCTCGGGGCATCGCTTTCGACGGTCATCCTGACGGTGCCGGTCATGGAGGCGATCGCGCTCTATACCGGCCAGCCCTTCCTGATGGCGATGTCGCCGGTGCAAACGGTGATGGTGGCAGTTACCTTGATCGTGGCCGCGATCAACCTCAACGACGGCCAGACCAACGCCATCGAGGGCATGACCCATTTCGTGCTGTTCGCGACCTTCGTCATGCTGTCGGTGATCGGGCTTTGAGCGGATGAAGAGCCCGTTCGTATAGCCTCAGGCCGTCGCCTTTTCGCGTGCCTTTCTTGCCGCCACCTCTTCATAGGCTGACTGCAGTGTAGCGCGCACCCGCGGCGGGCCATCGAGCAGCGCGCCGAGATGATCGTGCCGCAGCTCGTCCATGAAGCGGTCCCAGAGTTCTTGCCCACCATTTTCCATCAATTCGGCGCGAATACTGAGCTCTTCGCTGACCGGCAGATAGCGCCGCCCCCAGGCGCCGAGCTGGGCCATGATCGGCACCAGCGCGATCGTCATCTCCGTGAGACTGTAGATCGCCTTCTGCTTGTGCGTGGGGTCGTCTGCCTTGGTCAGCATGCCCTGCTCGACCAGCATCTTCAGCCGATCCGCCAGGATGTTGGACGAGATGCCCTCCTGGGAACGCAGCAATTCCCGGAAGTGCCGTTTACCCCCGAAGATCATGTCGCGAATGATCAGCAGGCTCCATTTGTCGCCGAACACTTCGAGCGAAAGATTGATCGGGCAACCCGAGCGAATGTCGTCCTTCATTGGCACCTCTTCAAAACCGCTTGCATTATCGCATCAGTGAGGCTATCGTGCAACTGCTTTCAAAATTAGAGCAGTTGTTAAATGAAACCAGTTAGGCAAAGGCCAGCGGTATTCGAACATCAGAGGAGAGAGAACATGACCGACAGATCCGTGGAACATGCGAGCTTCACCATCGAGCGCAGCTTCAAGGCGACGCCGGGACAGGTGTTCAGGGCTTTCTCCGAGCCGGCTGCGAAGGAACGCTGGTTCGTCAGTGCTGACGGGCCGGTGGCCGAATTCAGCCATGACTTCCGCGTCGGCGGTCGCGAGAGCGGTCGCTTCAGCCAGGACGGCGAAACGATCTATCATGACGACACCATCTATCTCGACATCGTCGAGAACCGCCGGATCATCTTTGCTTACACGATGGCTGAGAACGACAAGAGGATCTCGGCGTCCGTCGCGACCGTCGACATTCAGCGGGAAGGCAACGGTACGCGCCTCGTCTTCACCGAACAGGTTGCCTTCCTCGACGGGCTCGACAAGCTCGAATACCGGCGCGACGGTTGGCAACAATTGATCGGTGTGGCACTGGCAGAGGAACTCGGCGAAGCGGCTGTTGCTGCGTGACGCAGCAATCGGTCTCGTGAGCGCATTGAACCCCCGAGACCTTTCTGTCTCCGGGGGGTCTCAGTGCATGGCCGCGATCGCGCTGCCGGCGATGCCCACCGAAAAAAGGGTGAGACAAACGGCAGCAATCCGTCGCGGCAGATGCGAGGCCGACAAGCCCTTCGACATCTGCACCAGCATGGCGCCGGCGCCGATCCAGGTCGATCCGGCGGCGACGACCAGCAGCGAGAAGCCGGCGATCCAGGGCCAGACGGCGGCCAGTCCAGTCTGTGGCAAGAGCACCAGGGCGACGATCAGCGCCTTCGGATTGAGCAGCGTCGTAACGAAGACCTGGCGGATGGAGATGACGACACCTTCGCTGCGCTCGGCATCGGTGGTCCAGAGCGCATAGGCGAGGTAGAGAACCCAGCAGGCGGCGACGAGCCTGAGCGCAAGGCCGAGCTGCGGATGGGCGGCAAGGAATGGCGCCAATAGTGCTACGGCCGGGATGATGACGGCGAGATAACCGCCGAGCTCGCCGGTGAGCAACGGCAGCGAACGGCGGAAACCGGCAGAGGCGCCGGACAGCCAGAGCAGCGTGTTTGTCGGCCCCGGCGTTGCGAGCAGGATCAGGGCGGCGAGGGCGAAGGTGAGCGGCTGCATGTCGTTGAACCTGGTTTTGTGGCCGTTATCGCCGTCTTCTACCAGCCGCGCAAGCGTCCGCTCTTGATCTCCATCAAGCGTGGCGCCCGATAGTACCGGAATCTACCCGCAAGAAATCGCCACACGTGTCCGTGGGAATGCCTCTTCCGCGTGTGTCGCGGCCGCGCTATCAGACGGGACGCTGCCGCTTCTCTCCCGCCGGCGCGATCGAGGCCTCCCATGAACAAGACCGTACTGTCAGGCATCGTCATGACGACGTTTTCCTATTTCCTGTTCTCGTTGCAGGATGCGTCGGTCAAATGGCTCGTCGTCGGCTATTCGGTCTGGCAGATCCTGTTTACCCGCAGCATCACCATTCTCGTGCTTTGCCTCGTCATCGGCCGCGGCAAGCTGGTGCGCAGCGCCATCTCATCTCCGGTGATCAAGCCGCTCTTCGTGCGCAACCTGCTGCTGCTCGCGGCCTGGCTTTCCTATTTCAACGCGGCGCGCGATCTTGGCCTCGCGGAGATGACGACGCTCTACTATGCAGCGCCGATCATCGTGACGCTGCTTGCCGTGCCGATCCTGAAGGAAGACGTGCCGCCGATCCGCTGGTTCGCCGTTTTCATCGGCTTCGTCGGCGTGCTCATCGCCTGTGACCCGCTCGGCACCGGCATGAAGCTGTCGCTGCCGGTGTTCCTGGCGCTCACCGCCGCCGTCTTCTGGGCGATCGGCACCGTCATGCTGCGCAAGACCGCGCTGCAGGAAACGACCCTGGTGCAGATGACCATCTCCAACGTCTTCTTCATCGCCATGACCGGGCTTGCGGTCGGCTTCTTCTGGACGCCGCCGGCGCTCTTCGACGTGGCACTGATGGCCGGCACGGGCGTCATTGCCGGCGCGGGGCAGTATGCGCTGTTCGAGGGCATGCGCCGAGCACCGATCTCCGTCATCGCGCCTTTCGAATACACCTCGCTCGTCTGGGCCTTCGGCCTCGGTTTCCTGATCTGGGGCGACGTGCCGGCCATGAATGTCTTTGCAGGCGCCGGCCTGATCTTCGCGGCCGGTCTGCTGATCATCGTCGGCGAACGCCTGGCGCACCGTCGCGCCGGTGCTGCCGCTTAGAGGATATCGAAGCGGTACGGCCCCGATGGAACGCCGCTTCAGGCCTTGATGACGAGGGCTTCAGGCACGCGGCCGGTCAGCCGGAAGAACAGATGGGACGTGACAAGCACGTTCGGGTCGGCCAGGTGGCGGTCGAGTGCGGCGAGATCGTCGTCCAGTTGGGCCTTGTCGATGAAACCCTCGGCGACAAGACCGTCTCGGACATTGTTGATGAAATCCTTAAAGATCGGCCGGCGGTCGTGGCCAGGCGGGTAGACATGTGCGACGGCGTCGACGGAAATTGCCTCGACACCCGCTTCCCGGAACAGCCGATGCAGGCGGCGGCCGATATGGAGGTCGATGCCTCTGGCCGCCGAATAGGCGATATAGGCGGCAAGCAGCCGGTCCCAGGCGGCAAGCGGCGGGTCGCAGACATGCGCCAGGAAATCGGCCTCGAAGCTCGCGATCCAGCCGCCGGGTTTTACCAGCGACACCATTTCGAGCACGATGAGCTCCGGCCGCGGCACGTTGACGAGCACCAGCCGCATATGGGCACCGTCGAAGGAGCGGCGCGGCAGGCCGGTCGCATAGGCGTCGCCCTCGCGCACCTCCACCTGGGGCAGGGCGTGGCTGGCGACGAAACGGCGCGCAAGTTCGACGAAGTGCGGGTCGCGCTCGATACCGAGCACGGAGCCCGTGGGCCCCACGCGTTTGCCAAGCAGGTGCAGCACACCACCGGGACCGCAACCGAGATCGATGACGTGTTCGCCTGGCTGGATGCCGACCCTTTCGAGCTGCTGGTCGGAATCTGGGGCGAGATTGGCGATCTGTCGCTTCAGGCGTTCTTCCTCGGGCCCGGCGCGCCCAAGCAGATAGAGATCAGGCTCGCTCATGGCGTGTCCCCCTCTGATCCCGGCGAGCATGCGCCCGCGCAGGGAGGCCGTCAATCGGGAGGTGCAAGTAGCCTTAACGCACCTGCGACGACATGAAGCGCCGTTCTGCGGTCTCCTCGTAGATGCTGAGACCTTCGCGTCGGTAGAAGGCGACGGCGGGGTTGGTGGCCAGGACGCTGAGGCGCAAGGGCAGGCCAACCGCCCTTGCTTCGCCGAGCACCTGCCTGAGCGCGATCGCGCCATTGCCGCGTTTCTGATGGCCGGGCGCCACATAGAGCTTGTTGACCCAGACATGGTCGTTGCGCACGGTGACCGAGACGCAGCCGACATCCTCGCCGTTCGCAACGATGATGCGATGTTCGTCAAGGATAAGCGCATCCGCCGGACGCGGCCGCCAGTTGCCCCAGAGCGCCATGGCATAGTCGCGCATGCAGGCCTCTTCCAGCCAGTGCAGATAGGGTTCGTCGCCGGCGATCGCGGGGCGGAGCAGGACTTTGTTCATGGCTTCATCACTTGCGCGGCTTCAACCCGAATAGGTCTAACATCGCAACCATAACAACTTGATGGTCACGCGAATGCGGGCGCTGCGTTAGGCCATGAGCCTTGGACGAGCCGTCGCCCAAACGAAAACAGGCCCCGAGGGGCCTGCTTCCAATTCGATGCGCGGAACTTACGCCGCCTGCTTCTTCTCGCCGTAGGGGTCGAAGCGACCGTAGAAGGTCTCGCCGCGCTCGGCCATTTCCTGCAAGAGCGCCGTCGGCTTGAAGTGGCTGCCGTAGTCCTTGGCAAGCTTGTCGCACATCTTGACAAAGGCCTTTACGCCCATGCCGTCGATGTAGGAGAGCGTGCCGCCCGTGTAGGGGGCAAAGCCGAAGCCGAGGATCGAGCCGACATCCGCCTCACGCGGATCGGTGACGATGCCCTCTTCCATGGTACGCGCGGCTTCAAGCGCGATCGTCGCCAGGAAGCGCTGCTTCAGCACTTCGACGTCGATCTTGTCGGCGTTCTTTTGCGGGTAGAGCGTCTTCAGCTCCGGCCACAGATACTTCTTGGCGGGCTTCGCCGGATACTCGTAGAAGCCCTTGCCGTTCTTGCGGCCGCGACGGTCGAGGTCGTCGACCATCTTGTTGATCAGCGCCATGTGCTTGGGATCGACGGCCTTTTCGCCGAGATCGGCGACGGTGGCCTTGAGGATCTTCTGGCTGAGGTCGATCGCCACTTCGTCGTTGAGCGACAGCGGTCCAACCGGCATGCCGGCCATCTTGGCGGCATTCTCGATCATCGCCGGCGGCACGCCTTCGATCAGCATGTCATAGGCTTCGTGGATATAGCGGAAGACGCAGCGGTTGACATAGAAGCCGCGGGTGTCGTTGACGACGATCGGCGTCTTCTTGATCGCGGCGACATAGTCGAGCGCGACGGCGAGTGCCTTGTCGCCGCTCTCCTTGCCGAGGATCACTTCGGTCAGCATCATCTTCTCGACCGGCGAGAAGAAGTGGATGCCGATGAACTGGCCGGGGCGCTTGGAGTTCTTGGCAAGGCCAGTGATCGGCAGTGTCGAGGTGTTGGAGGCAAAGATCGTGTCTTCGCCGATCACCGCTTCGACCTTCTCGATTACGTCCTTCTTGACCTGGCGGTCTTCAAAGACGGCTTCGACCACAAGGCCGACTTCCTTCAGGTCGTTGTAATCGGCCGAAGGCGTGATGCGGGCGAGCAGCGCTTCGCCTTCTTCCTTGGTCAGGCGGCCCTTGCCGACCGAATCCTTGACCAGGCCTTCCGAGTGGGCCTTGCCCTTTTCGGCCGCTTCCATGTCGCGGTCGATCAGTGTGACGGCAATGCCGGCGGCAGCCGTCACATAGGCGATCGAGGCGCCCATGAAGCCGGCCCCGACGACGCCCACATGCTTGAACTCCGACTTCGTCACACCGGCGGGGCGGCGGGCGCCCTTGCCGAGCTCCTGCATCGAGACGAACAGCGAGCGGATCATCGAGAAGGCTTCGGTCGTCTGAAGGATCTCGGTGAAGTAGCGCTGCTCGATCTTGAGCGCGGTGTCGAACGGCACCTGCAGGCCTTCATAGACGCATTTCAGGATGGCAACGGCGCCCGGATAGTTGCCGTAGGTCTCACGGCGCAGGATGCCGGAAGCGGCCGGCCAGAGCTGGGCCGAGGCCGGCGTCCAGATGCCGCCGCCCGGAACCTTGTAACCCTTCTCGTCCCAGGGCTGCACCGGCTTCAGGCCGTTCTTGATCATCGCCTTGGCGGCGTCGATCAGCTTGTCCGCATCGACGACCTCGTGCACGAGGCCGAGGGCCTTGGCGCGAGCCGACGTCAGCGACGAGCCCGTCGTCATCATCTGCAGCGCGTCCTGCGCGTTGGTGAGGCGCGGCACGCGCTGGGTGCCGCCGGCGCCCGGGAAGATACCGACCTTGACTTCCGGCAGGGCGATCTTCACCGACTTGGCATTGGACGCGACGCGGCCATGGCAGGCGAGGGACAGCTCGAAGGCGCCGCCCATGCAGGTGCCGTTGATCGCCGAGACCCAGGGCTTGCCCGAGGTTTCGAGCTTGCGGAAGAGCCCGGTCATGCGCCCGACCAGGTCGAAGAGCTTCTGGGCGGCGTTATCCGGATCCTTCTTCTTCTCTTCCTGCTGGAAGGTGAACATCGACTTGATCATCGACAGATCAGCGCCGCCGGAGAAGGTCGACTTGCCGGACGTGAAGACAACGCCCTTGACCGCTGCGTCGGCAGTCGTTGCGTCGACGATGGCATTCAGTTCCTCCATCACCTCCTGGGTGAAGACGTTCATCGACTTCTCAGGCATGTCCCAGGTGACGAGTGCGATGCCGTCGGCGTCGGTCTCGATCTTGAAATTGGTGTAATTCGTCATGGTTCTCCCCCTCAGTAGAGAATGGGTTCGATGCGCAGCGAGATATTCGATCTGCCGCTGTAACGTTGTTTGCTGGTATTGGTGGCGATCAGCCGGCTGTCGCGCTCGACGCGGATGGTGAAGCCCGCATCGACGGCCTTGTCCAATTCGGGCTTGGGCACCTGCAGCACGAAGGGCACGCGGGTCGCCTTGCCATCGCTGACGACGGAGGTTTCCGCGATCAGCTTGGCGGCGGCGTCAGCCACGCCCTGCTCTTCGAGCCTGATCGTGACCGTGCCGGCCGGAACCGGGCCGCTGGCGACATTGGTGATCGCACCGGTGAGCGTGAAGCTGTCGCCGCCTTCCTCGTCGGAGACGCAGCCGGCGGCTGCAAGCAGCCCCAGGCCCATCAGTCCGAGAAAAGAGCGGCGCATCACGTCCATCGTCAGACCCTTTCGATGATCGTGGCCGTGCCCATGCCGGCGCCGATGCAGAGCGTCACGAGCGCGGTGTTGAGATCGCGACGCTCCAGCTCGTCGAGCACGGTGCCGAGGATCATCGCGCCGGTGGCGCCGAGCGGATGGCCCATGGCGATCGCGCCGCCGTTGACGTTGATCTTGTCGTGCGGGATGTCGAAGGCCTGCATGTAGCGCAGCACGACGGCGGCGAAGGCTTCGTTGAGTTCGAAGAGGTCGATATCCGACAGCTTCATGTCGGCGCGCTTCAGAAGCTTTTCGGTGACGTCGACCGGGCCCGTCAGCATCAGCGCCGGATCGGAGCCGATATTGGCGAAGGCGCGGATGCGGGCGCGGGGCTTCAGGCCCATGCTCTCGCCGCCGGCCTTGGAGCCGAGCAGCACGGCTGCGGCGCCATCGACAATGCCCGACGAGTTGCCGGCGTGGTGCACGTAGTTGATCTTCTCGATCTCCGGATGCGCCTGGATGCCGACGGCTTCGAAGCCGCCCATTTCGCCCGGCATCTGGAACGACGGGTTGAGCGAGGCGAGCGCCTGCATGTCGGTGCCCGGACGCATGTGCTCGTCACGGTCGAGGATCGTCAGACCGTTCCCGTCCTTGACCGGCACGACGGACTTCTTGAAATAGCCCTTCTCCCAGGAATGCGCCGCGCGCTTCTGGCTTTCCACCGCATAGGCGTCGACGTCGTCGCGGCTGAAACCGTATTTCGTGGCGATCAGGTCGGCAGAAACACCCTGCGGCATGAAGAAGGCCGGCAGGTTGACCGAGGGGTCCATGAACCAGGAGCCGCCGGACATGCCGAGACCGACGCGCGACATGCTCTCGACGCCGCCGGCAATCACGATGTCGTCTGCACCCTGGGCGATCTTGGCCGCGCCGAAGTTGATGGCGTCGAGACCGGAGGCGCAGAAGCGCGAGATCTGCATGCCCGGCGCGCGGGTGGAATAGCCCGCTTCGAAGGCGGCTGCCTTCGGGATCACCGAACCGGCATCCATCACCGGATCGACGCAGCCCATGATGATGTCGTCCACGGTCGAAGTATCAAGGTCGTTGCGGTCACGCACCGCCTCCAGCATCTTGGCGGCGAGGCGAACGGATGGCACTTCGTGCAGCGATCCGTCCTTCTTGCCACGGCCGCGCGGCGTGCGCACGTGGTCGTAAACGAAGACTTTCGTCATGTCTCATCTCCCTTTCGGCAGCACCATCAGGTGCTGCCCGTCAAAACAGTTTGAAATCGAACGGCTCAGAAGGCGGCCGCGTCGAGCGCCATCAGCGTGTCGGCGCCGGTCTCGATGCGGGCCTTGCGCAGGGCCGTTTCCGGCAGAATCCTTTCCATGAAGAAGGTCGCGGTGATCAGCTTGTTCTTCAGATAGTCTGCGCGCGCCGTTTCGCCAGAGGCAAGTTTTTCCTCAGCAGTCTTCGCAATTTTTGCCCACATGTAACCAAGCACGACGAGGCCGAAGAGGTGCATGTAGTCGGTCGAGCCGGCGCCGGCATTGTCGGGCTTGGCCATAGCGTTCTGCATGAACCACATGGTGGCGGCCTGCAGGTCGTTGAGGCCCTTCTTCAACGCTTTGGTGTAGCTCGCCAGCTTCTCGTTGTTGCGGTTTTCCTCACAGAAATCGCCGATTTCCTTGAACAGTGCCATGACGGCGCGACCGCCATTGAGGCCCAGCTTGCGCCCGACGAGGTCGAGCGCCTGGATGCCGTTGGCGCCTTCGTAGATCATCGCGATACGGGCATCACGGACATACTGGCTCATACCGTGTTCTTCGATATAGCCGTGGCCGCCGAACATCTGCTGTGCCATGACCGCGTGGTCGAAGCCCTTGTCGGTGAGCACGCCCTTCAGGATCGGCGTCATCAGGCCGAGAATGTCGTCGGCCGTCTGGCGGTCGGCGTCATTGTCGGAGCGGTGGGCGATATCGGATTTCAGCGCGGTCCAGAGCGTAAAGGCGCGGCCGGCCTCGTTGAAGGCGCGGATCGTCATCAGCGTGCGGCGCACATCCGGATGCACGATGATCGGGTCGGCCTTCTTGTCCGGCGCCTTCGGCCCGGAAAGCGAGCGGCCCTGGATGCGGTCACGGGCATAGTTGGCGGCGTTCTGGTAGGCGATTTCGGCGATCGACAGGCCCTGCAGGCCGACGCCGAGGCGGGCCTCGTTCATCATGACGAACATGGCGTTGAGGCCCTTGTTCTCCGTACCGATGAGGTAACCTTCGGCCTCGTCATAGTTCATGACGCAGGTCGAGTTGCCGTGGATGCCCATCTTGTGTTCGATCGCGCCGCAGGAAACGCCGTTGCGGTCGCCAGGCTCGCCGTCGGCATTGAGCTTGAACTTCGGAACGATGAACAGCGAAATGCCCTTCACACCATCAGGCGCGCCCTCAATGCGGGCGAGCACCAGATGGATGATGTTATCCGACATGTCGTGTTCGCCGGCCGAGATGAAGATCTTCTGGCCGGAGATCTTGTAGGCGCCGTTGCCGGTGGGCACTGCCTTGGTGCGCAGCAGGCCGAGATCGGTGCCGCAATGGGGCTCGGTGAGGTTCATCGTGCCGGTCCAGGTGCCGGCAACCATCTTCGGCAGATAGGCCTGCTTCTGCTCGTCGGTTCCATGCACCAGGATCGCGGCGATCGCGCCCTGGGTGAGGCCGGGATACATGGTCAGTGCCATGTTGGCGGACGACATGTACTCGCCGACGGCGGTGTGCAGCGTGTAGGGCAGGCCCTGGCCGCCGAATTCCTCCGGAACGGCGAGGCCGAGCCAGCCGCCTTCGCGGTAGAGGTCGAAGGCTTCCTTGAAGCCCTTGGGTACGCTGACCGAGCCGTCGTCGCGGCGCTTGCAGCCTTCCTGGTCGCCGGAGAGATTGACCGGGAACAGGGCTTCCTCGGCAAGCTTGGCCGCTTCGCCGACGATCGCTTCGATCATGTCCGGCGTCGCATCAGCAAAACCGGGTAGGTTGTTGTAGCGCTCGATGCCGAGCACGTCGTTCAGGATGAAGAGGGTGTCGTCGACCGGGGCCTTGTAGATGGGCATGCTTTCCTCGCCTTTTGGTGCTTCGGGCGCCGTACCTCGTCGTCGACGCCCGGTTGCAGGATGCCGGATGCGCCGCCATCCTCTTTGATTCTAGAGCATCTTTCCCTTCCAGTGATTCCACAGGAAAGCGGCATGCTCCAGGGCGGTCTCGCATCGTTGGCTGGATGCTACAAAATTTTGACGTTTGCGTAAACGTCAAAAATTGCGGGCTGCGAAGTTTCGTCGCGGCACCAGGGGAGCCGAAAGGGGCGCCGGCAACCCGCGCTCACGGTACGATCCTGCCAAATCGTTAAAAATCCTGGGCAGATTAACGGCTTATTTACCACGTTTCGTGAAAGGTGCGTGTTGAGATGGTCAAAGCTGCAACCGGTCCTGGCGTCGTGTCGTTGTAGCTTTGCCCACGTCGGAAGCGCCACAGGGGTGAGGAAAGCTGTTTTCTTCCGTGACGACTTTCGGGATGGCCGACGACAGGGGCGAAGAACACCATGAATGGATCGCGATCAAATCCTCAGCGCGCAGGCAGCCAGTCCTATAGCGAGCGGCCGTCGCTCGACGCTTTGAACCGCACCATCGAAGGACTTGAGGCGCGGATCGAAGGCCTGATGAGCGGCGCTGCCCGCGACGTGGCGCCAAGGCCTGCCGAGCGTCTTCCGGCCCGCGAACCAGCCAGAGAACCCGCAACGCCCCGTGACGCCGTCGCCGAAATCATGCAGCGCCAGCGCAGCCTCAGCGCTTCGCGCGAGCGCCCGCCGCTTCGCGACCGAATGTCGGCGCGCGAACCGGAACGCTATGTTCCCGAACGTCCGGCCTCTGACCGTCTTACCGAAGAGCCCCGCCTGCAACCGTTGCACAGCCAGCCGCAGCGCCCGTCTTTGGCCGTCAACGATATCGCCGAGGCGCTCGTCGGTCTGCGCCAGGACCTGAAGCGCGACATCACCGATGGCCTCACGCGCGAGATGAATTCGCTCAGGTCCGAGATTCGTGGCATCAAGGCTCAGGCGCAGGATCACAGCTTCGCCGAAGACGTGCGCGGCGACATGCAGCGTCTTGCCGACAGCATCCAGCAGCTCGGCCGCCAGGCCTCGCCCGCCCAGGCCGACGCGCTGCGTGGCGACTTCGACGAACTGCGTGCGATGATCGACGGCCTTGCGCGTGAAGACAGCATGCGCCGCATGGAAAACCGCTGGACCGGCGTCGAGGATCGGCTGATCGCGTTTGATCAGAACCGCGACGACGAGCTGGTGGCGCTGGCCTATCGCCTGGACGAGATCAAGTCGCAGATCGGCTCGCTGAAGGGCAGCTCGGCCGTCGACGCGCTTGAGGACAAACTGATCGCCGTCGCCCAGGCCATCGAAATGCTGGGCCGCCAGATCCAACCCGATGACCGCCGTCTCGTTTCGCAGTTTGCGGATCTCGACGGTCGGCTCGATGAAATCAGCCGCGCGATCGCTGCCAACAGTCGCACGGCGACGGGTCTCGACGGTAGCTTCGTCAACCGGCTGGAAAGCCGGCTTGGCGACCTGTCCCGTCAGATCGACAGCCTGTCGCGCCCGAACGATTCCGGCCTCGGCGCCCGCCTGGAAGCCTTGACCGCCCGGGTCGAAGATCTCGCCGGCGAAAAGGCGGCCGCCCGTCTCGAAGAGCGTCTCGACCAGCTTTCGCTGGTGATGGAGCGCAGCAACAGGACCGCGCAGTCGGATCTCAACGATTATCTGTCGGATATTTCGCGCAAGATCGAGGCCCTGGACCAGGGCAGCGTCAACGACACACTGGCCGAGCGGCTCGACTATCTGGCACGCCGGATCGACGAACTCGACGCCCATGGCGTTCAACCGGCCTCCGATCCGCGCTTCGACCGGCTGGAAGATCGCCTTGTCGGCATCGCGCAGCGTCTGGAAGAGACCCACGCTGCGCCGTTCGATGATCGTGTCGCCCTGCAGAACCTCGAAGCGCAGATCGCCAATCTGTCGACGCTGGTCAGCCAGCCGCGCGCGGACGTCGCTGCGAGCGCGGTGCCCGTCGATTTCGAAAACCGCATGAGCGCGCTCGAGGACTACCTCTCGACCAGCGACGAATACATCGTCGAGGCCGCTCGCCAGGCGGCCGAAGCGGTGATGGAAGCCTATGCCAAGAACGGCTCTCCGCGGGGTTCCGGCGGAGATCTGGCCGCAATCTCGGCGCTTGCCGAAGACCTTCGCACGCTCGAGGACCTCAGCCGCTCCAGCGAGGAGCGCACGGCGCGCACCTTCGAGGCTTTGCACGAGACCCTCGTGCATATCGCCGACAAGCTGGAGCGCATCGAAAATCGCGAGCCGGCAATGCTGGCACGGGCTGAAACGCCGGTGCTGCGCGAACCCGCGCAGATGCCGAGGGCCGCGCAGCCGGAACTCGCTCCCTTCGGCGACAACGATCTCGATGACCGCTACGAGGATCTGCAGCGCAACGTCCGCGCGCTGCAGGCCGAAGATCAGGCTGTGGTCACCCAGACCGCCGAGCCGGCAACGACCTTTGCCGATGACCGGCAGGTCTCGACCGTTGAAGTCGAAAATGTGCGCGAACCGGTCGCTGCAGCCCGCACCGGCCTGCTCGCCGGCCTGACCCGGCGCTTCTCCGGCAAGCGGTCCGAGCCGGTGCACGAGCAGGAGCAGTCCCGACAGGTCGTCGAGCCGACTCCGTCGATCGATCCCTCCGAAATGCTTGCGCCCGAGGAAGCCAACCAGCTGCTGGAGCCGGGTTCCGGCGTTC
>Ga0209025_1000473_pt1 | contig 78078 bp, 71 predicted proteins | sample AraplaMF_Col_mLB_FD_184256 | JGI IMG/M metagenome (GOLD analysis project Ga0209025, IMG submission 184256) | Arabidopsis root microbial communities from the University of North Carolina, USA - plate scrape MF_Col_mLB (SPAdes) (version 2) | ecosystem: Host-associated > Plants > Roots > Endosphere... | reverse complement strand
CCAGCTACTTCTATGCGCGCGACCTGGGCCGCGTCTGGCGCGTGTCCGAACGGCTCGAGTACGGCATGGTGGGCGTCAATACCGGGCTGATCTCGAACGAGGTGGCGCCATTCGGCGGCGTCAAGCAGTCAGGCGTGGGTCGCGAGGGCTCGCACTACGGTATCGAGGATTACCTGGTGATCAAGTACACCTGCATGGCGGGGATCTGAGCATGCATATCGACGGTAATACCCAGCTGGTCGGCATCATCGCCGATCCCATCGCCCAGGTGCGCACGCCGCAGCTGTTCAACGCCTCGGTGTCGCGCCAGGGTTTGAACGCGGTGTGCGTGCCGTTCCACGTCGCGCCCCGGCAGTTGCGCGCGCTGCTCGACAGTCTGCCGGGGATGAAGAACCTGGCCGGCATGGTCGTGACCGTGCCGCACAAGGAAGCGGTCGTGGCGGCGTGCGCCGAGCTGACGGAGACTGCCCGCCTGGTCGGATCGGTCAACGCGCTGCGCTATGACCGCGACCGGTGCATCTGGGTCGGCGGTAACTTCGACGGCGATGGCTTCGTCGCCGGCCTGCGCGAGCGCGGCCACGCGCTGGCCGGCAAGCGTGTCCTGCAGGTCGGCGCTGGCGGCGCCGGCAAGGCCATGGCCTGCGCCATCGCGCGGGAGCGGCCCGCCGAACTGGTGATCCACAACCGCTCCACGGAGAAGGCGACGCAACTGGTGGAGCGCTTGCGCGCCGCGCTGCCCGACGTGGCGATCCGCGCCGGTGGCGACGACCCGGCCGGCTTCGACGTGGTGGTCAACGCCACCTCGCTCGGCCTGCGCGATGACGATGCGCTGCCGTTGCCGGCAGAACGCCTGGCGCCCGGCACGCTGGTCTGCGAAGCTGTCGTGCGGGATCCGGAAACCGCGCTGCTGGCCGCGGCGCGCGCGCGAGGCTGCAACATCCATCACGGGCAGTGGATGCTGTATGGACAGATCGTGGAGATCGCGCGCTTTCTTGGCGTGCCGCTGGAGGCCGAATTCGTAGAGCGGACGTTAGGGCCGTAAGGCCCTTCGGCGCGGACAGGCGCAGGCTACTGCTGCGCCGCCACGGCTTCCTTCAGCTTTCCGGCAAAGCGCGAGCCATCCCGGAAGGTCATGACCAGCTGACGGGTTGCCCGCGTCATGGCCACATACAACAGCCGTGCCTCTTCCTCATCCGTCTCATCGTGCTTGTGCGGCATGCCGGTGGCCGGGATACAGACCAGCGGAAACTCCAGCCCTTTGCTGCTGTGCAGCGTGACCACCTTGACGCTGTCCGCTCCGGGCGTGAAGCGTTTGCTGATCTGCGGACATTCGAAGGGCACGCCTTTGCGTGTCAGCGCGCTGGTGACGTGCCCGGCGGTGTCCCAATGCCGGTACAGCACCGCCATGTCTGTCCACGGCGTTCCCGCACGGTTTTCGTCGACCAGGATCTGGGCGATCCGGTCGGCCTCTGCCTGTGCGGTCGGCAGCTCGATCAGCAATGGCTTGCCGCCGCGGCGGCCGGCGCCGATCGGTTGCACCGTTGGCGCCTCGTCTTCGGCAGCATCCCGGGGCCGCAGCAGTTCCTCTGCAAAGGCGCGGGCCACCGACAGGATCTCCTGGGTATTCCGATAGTTCAGTTTCAGCACCGTCGTCCGGCCGCGCGCCTGGATGCCCACGCTGGCGAAGTTCATCCGCTGCTTCTTGACGCCGCCATAGATGGACTGGGCGTCGTCATAGAGCACTAGCAGCGAATTGCTCTCCGGGTTGACCATCTGCACCACCAGCTTGAACCACTCCGGACGGAAATCGTGGCCTTCGTCGATCAGCACGGCGTCGTACTGGCCTGCCGGGATCGCCTTCCGATCCACGCCGTGGATGACGCGATTCACCATGTCTTCGAACAGCGCATCGCTGGGGCGGCCCTTCGGGCGTTCGATGTTGTAGGCGTCCAGCTGCCGCGCGCACCACGCATGGAAGTTGTGAACGTGGACCTTCTCTTCGATGCCCTTCTCGATCATTGTCGCGGCCAGCTTGGCCGCGAGGGTCTTGTTGTAGCAAAGCACCAGGACCGGCCGTGTGACGATTTTTGCCAGATGCTCGGCGCGGTAGCCGAGGATCATCGTCTTGCCCGAACCCGCAACGCCGTGGATGACCCGGTGGCCCTCGCCGAGACTGCGTGCCAGCTGCTCCTGCTGGAGATCCATGACGCGCAGGATGTCCGGCATCTCCAGCGGCTCGGGTGCCTGTTCGGGGAACAGCGAGCGTTGCTCCGGCATGCGGATCTGCGGAAACAGGTGCCAGCGAATGCGGTCGATCTGTGGCAAGGAGAGCTTGAAGGTGAACTTGACCGGGAACATCTCCCACAGGCGCTGCTGGAACTGTTCGGCGTCGCCTTCCTTGTGCATCTCGTCCTGGCAGATCACCAGGTGTGGCGGCAGCACCTCGCCAAGATTGGTCTTGTCAAACTGGGCGCGCGAGATATTGGACAGGACGACGCCGCAGCCATAAGGAAAGAACGGCTTGCCCTTCAGTGATCCGGTCGGCCAGACCAGTTGCGGGTCGCGTTGCAGCAGATCGGTGGCATAGAACATGTAGTTCCGGGCTTGCTGGAGGGGGCTCATCTCCCGCACTAGCCCGCGATCCGTCAGCAGGGTGACGTCGCGCTGATCGATTTCCCGGATCGTATCCAGCCGCCAGTCCTTGACCTCCAGCACCAGCAATCCCCGGCTGGGGTGAAAGACGATGAAATCGGGATGTCTGGTCTTTTCGCCGATGGCGACGTCATACCAGCAGAGGTAGTCGTCTTCCAGCTTTGCCTCCAGACGCTCGGCGAAGCGTCTTTCTCCACTGGTCATGCGCGAAGTGACCGAACCCAGCGCGGGAATCAGCGTGGCCATGCCTTATTGCTCTTATTGCCCGTTCAGGAACTGCGCTGACCTCCCTTGCTGTCGCGGACCCGGTGCGACGGCGGTCAGGCAGGGTTATTTTTCGGCCATTGTATGCACAAAGCGGTAACGGTGGGTATTTCGATAGATTTGGCGTTTTGCTGGTGGATGGCCGATCGTCCTCATGCGTGGCCGAGGAGCAACGCATCGCGCCGGCAGGCGGGCCTGCCACATCGGCGCCAACGGCGCCGCGCATTCGGCAATTGGCGCCGCAAATCTGTCGGTTGCCGTCACCCCGATATCTCCTCTCGAATCACGGTGGTAATCTCTCCGCATCTCCGCGCCAGCCACTCCGCCCGTGCATCCCTCCGACTCCCGCATCTGGCGATCCGCCCCCGAGCAGCGCGCCCATGAAGACGCCCGCCGCCGCGTCCGTGCGCTGCGTTTCTTCTATCTGCACGCAATGGTCTACGTGGTGGTCAATGGACTGATGATCGTTTTTCATCTGGTTGGATCGCCGCATCGTCCCTGGTCCGGCGCACCGCTTATCGGTTGGGGTATCGGTCTGGCAATGCACGGCGTCATGACCTGGGCCCGGGTCGGCCTGCTTGGCCGCGAGTGGGAAGAGCGCAAGATCGCGGAGTACATGGCGCGCGAGCAAGTGCGCACGCTGTCGACCGAGAAGCAGCTGGTCGAGGCGCGGATGAAATTGCTGCAGGCCCAGATCGAGCCGCATTTCCTGTTCAATACGCTCGCCAACGTGGTCAGCCTGATCGAGCCGGCGCCGCAGAAGGCAACCCTGATGCTGGAGCATTTCATTGCCTACCTGCGTGCCTCGCTGGCGGCGAGCCGCGCCACGCAAGGCACGGTGGCGCAGGAGGAGAAGCTGCTGCGCGATTACCTGGCCCTGATACGCATCCGGATGGGAGACCGGCTGCATTACTCGATCCATGTCGATCCCGAGCTGGAACCGATGCCGCTGGCACCGATGCTGTTGCAGCCAGTGGTCGAGAATGCGATCAAGCATGGCCTGGAGCCGAAGATCGAGGGCGGGCGGCTGCTGGTCAGGCTGGAGCGGCAGGGCGCCCGAATGCTCGCCACCATCGAGGACGATGGCATGGGCTTTCGCCCGACGGCGGGCGCGGGCGTGGGCCTTGCCAACCTGCGCGAACGGCTGGCCGTGCTGTATGACGGCGATGCGCATGTGCGGATCGAAGAGCGCTCGCCCGGCACTGCGGTGCTGATCGATATTCCCATGTCGCAGCCTATCCGAACCGGAGATGCCCAATGACGCTGACCGCATTGATCGCCGACGACGAAGAGCACCTGCGCGCCCATCTGCGCGGCAAGCTGGAGCGCCTGTGGCCGGAACTGCGGATCGTCGCCGAGGCCACCAACGGCATAGAGGCGGCCGAGCTCATTGCGCGGCTGTCGCCCAGCGTTGCTTTCCTCGATATCAAGATGCCGGGGCTGTCAGGGCTGGAAGTGGCGCAGGGCATTGAATCCGATACCCGGCTGGTGTTCGTTACCGCCTATGACGAATTCGCGCTGGATGCCTTCGAACGCGCCGCGGTGGACTATCTGGTCAAGCCAGTCAGCGACGAGCGGCTTGGCCGGACCATCGAGCGCTTGCGCAAGGCACTGCAGGACGCCGCGCCATTGCCTGAACTGGCGCAACTGCTGAGCCAGCTGACGCGCGCGCAGCCGGCGCGTCCCGAGAACCCCGGCCTGCTGCGCTGGGTCCGTGCCAGCCGTGGCAATACCACCAGCCACGTGCCGATCCAGGACGTGATGTATTTCCAGAGCGATGACAAGTACGTGGTCGTCCATACCCGCGAGGGCGAGCACCTGATCCGCACGCCGTTGGCGGAGTTGATCGCCGGCCTCGATCCCGAGGTGTTCTGGCAGATCCATCGCTCGTCCATCGTCAATATGGAATACGTGGCCGGCACGCGCCGCGATGAATCCGGGCGGCTGTTTGTGCGGATGCGGAATAGCGAGACGGAGTTGCCGGTGTCGCGCGCCTATATGCACAAGTTCCGGCAGATGTAGCGCGGCGGCGGCGCATCGGCTGCCGCGCGGGCGCTTCACTGACGATCCATGAACTCCTGGATCTTGCGCTGCTCCCAATCCCGCCCGCGGCGGGACAGCCGCATCCAGACCAGCAACCCGTGCACGCCCAACCCCAGGCCCCAGGCGAGCGTGGTGGTCAGCGGCCACGGCCAGCCGGTCGTAGCGTAGTGTGACCACGACGGGCTGCCGAAGTAGAAGAAGCGAAACCACAGCCAGGCATTGACCACGACATAGACCAGCAGGTGGATGTACCAGCCGCGCAACGCACGGACCATCCGGCGGGCACGCCAGTAGGCCATGGCGTTCGGGTCGTTGGGCGGGTAGGGTTGGTGCATTTCGTGGCGCATCGGATACCTCGGCATGGAGTTCGTTGTCATGCGTAAGGTATATGCGACCGGAAAGGGCAGTGCCATGGTCATGGGCTGAATCGACGGATATCGGTTGCAAATGGCGGACACGGTGGCGCGAATGCCATCGCGCACATTTTCTGCGCAAGGCCGGCGGACATCTCGCCGGCCTTACCCGCGCATTACCAACATTCGGCTGAAATCGTCATTGCCGAGGCGCGTGACATAGGCGCACCGGGCACCCTGGCGCGCGGCCGCGATCACGGCATGGGAGGTGTCGCCGCCAAATCCCTGCAGGTAGCTGCGGCTGCCGTCGCGGCCCGTCTGGTTGAATTCCACCATGGCCTCGCCAAGGGCGACGATATCGAAGACTGGCGGCATATCAGGCAGGCTCGCCAAAGTCGAGCAGTATCTTGCAGCTCGCGCGCGGATGGTGTTCCGCAAGGTCCAGGGCATCGGCGACATTGTGGAAATCGATCCGGTGCGTGACGATGCAGCCGGGATCCACCAGCCCCTGGGAGATCCAGTCGATCACGGTGGGAAACATGGCGCAGTTCAGGCGCGAGGCATAGAGCGTGAGTTCCTTCCGGGTCAGCTCCAGTTGCGGAACGGCCGATGGCGTCGCGGAAAAGCCCAGTATGCCGATGCGTCCTGCCGGGGCGGCAATGCGCACGGCTTCTTCCAGGATCGATGGGTGGCAGACCGCGTCGTAGATCAGTGTCGGGCCCTCTGCCAGGCCGCGTTTTGCAAGGGCCTGATCGATGGCTTCATTTGAGGTGTTGATGACTTCCTCCGCGTCCGCGCCGCAGCGGCGGGCCAGCGCCAGGCGTTCGTCGAGGTGGTCGGTGATCAGAACCCGTATTCCGTAGACGTGCTTGAGTAAATGCAGCAGGTTCAAACCGATAGGACCGGCGCCGTAGATCAACGCGATGTCTTCGCGCAGCACGCCGGTGCGGTGGGTAATGTTCGCCGCGACGGCGAAGGGCTCGATCACTGCCGCGCTCGTCGCGGCCAGGCCAGCCGGCACCGCGTAGGCATTGCACGCCGGCACGCAGGTGTATTCGCTGAAGCCGCCATCGCGGTGCACGCCGATTACCTGCATGCGGCTGCAGACGTTGTGCCGGCCGATGCGGCAGGCGTGGCATTGGCCACAACTGATGACCGGATCCACCACCACGCGTTCGCCGATGCGCTGCGCGCTGATGCCCGCGCCGACGGCGTCGATATAACCCATGAACTCATGGCCGATAACGCGGGGATACGCTGCGAACGGATTCTTGCCGCGGAAGATATGCAGGTCGGAGCCGCAGATGCCCGCATAGCGCACGCGCAGGCGGACCTCACCGGGGGCGGGGGTGGGGATGGGCCTTGTGCCAAAGGACAGGCTGTGGGGTTGGTTGACGACGATGCTCAACATGTTGGGTGCTGGTGGCATGAGGGACGGCATTGTGTGGAAGCGAGCGTCATCTATCGCGTGCCGGGCTACCAGTTCCACATCGCGCCATCGCGCAGCCTTGCCACGGGCAGGTAAGCACGCTCATAGGGGTATCGGGCGGCCAGCGCTTCGTCGAGGTCGACGCCAAGCCCAGGCACCTCGTCCATGACCAGATGGCCGTCCTCAAACCGATAGTTGTGTGGGAACACTTCGCCGGTCAGCGCGTTGTACGGCATCAGTTCCTGGATGCCGAAGTTCGGCGCCCACAGCCCGAAGTTGACCGCCGCCGCCATGCACACCGGCGACAGGTCGGTGGCGCCATGGAACCCCGTGCGCACCTGGTACATCGCGGCGAAGTCCGCAATGCGCCGCACATGCGTGATGCCGCCGGCATGGACGATGGTGGTGCGGATAAAGTCGATCAACTGGTTGCCGATGAGGTCTTTGCAATCCCAGATGGAATTGAAGACTTCTCCTACCGCCAGCGGCGTGGTGGTGTGCTGGCGGATCAGGCGGAAGGCGTCCTGGTTTTCGGCGGGCGTGGCGTCTTCCAGCCAGAACAGGCTGAACGGCTCGAGTGCCTTGCCCAGGCGGGCCGCTTCGATCGGCGTCAGCCGGTGGTGCGCATCATGCAGCAGGTGTGGCCCGAAGCCGATGGTATCGCGCACCTTGCGGAACAGTTCCGGCGTGTGGCGCAGATAGAGGGCGGTGTCCCACGGCTCTTCCGGCGGGAGCCCCTTCTCTGCGGGTTCATAGTGGCCGGGTTGCTTGCCCACGCCATACACCTTTGACAGCCCCGGCACGCCGGACTGCACACGGATCGCCTTGAAGCCCTCCGCGATATGCCGGTGGACGGCATCGACGGCTTCCTCATGGTCGCGGCCGTTGGCATGCCCGTAGACCATCAGCCCTTGCCGGCTCTTGCCGCCCAGCAGCTGGTACACCGGCATGTTCGCCAGCTTGCCCAGGATATCCCACAGCGCCATGTCGATCGCGGCGATCGCGGTCATCGTGACGGGCCCGCGCCGCCAGTAGGCGCCGCGGTACAGGTATTGCCAGATGTCTTCGATGCAGCGCGGGTCGCGGCCGATCAGGCAGGGGATGACATGCGCGTCGAGGTAGGCGCTGACCGCCAGCTCGCGGTCGTTGAGCGTGGCGTCGCCAAGTCCGTGGACGCCCTGGTCGGTCATCACCTTGACCGTGACGAAGTTGCGCCCTGGGCAGGTGACGATGGTTTGTATCCGTTCGATCTTCAAGGCGTGCTCCGGCGATGCATGGGGCTGGCGGCATGGGGAAGGATGCGAAGCAGGTTACATCGCGAAGGCGGGAGCGAATACGAGCGGACTCTGCAGCGGGAAAGCGCATTTGCTGCACGTATCTGGCGAAGCGGCTGCACGTCCGCCGCATTTCACAATGGTACGTTCAGGCATCGTCCATAGCATGGGTTCCACGCACGATGCCGCAACACGAACGATCGAAGGTCTGGGCATGAGGCTGGCGCAGCGTACGCTTTGCAGCGCCGATGCCGGTGTGCGCCTGCCCGGCTACGACCGCAGCCGCCTGTCGCGCGGCGTGGTGCATATCGGGCTTGGCGCCTTCCATCGCGCGCACCAGGCGCTGTACACCGAGGCGGCGATCCGCGACGGCGACACGCGCTGGGGCGTCGTCGGCGTCAGCCTGCGGGAGCCGCGCATGGCGCGTGCGCTGACCGCGCAGGATTGCCTGTACGCGGTCATCGAGCGGCAGGGTGCGGAAGCCGCGGGGCGCATCTTGGGCGCCCTGGTGCAGGCCCTGTATGCGCCGCATGCGCCGGAGCAGGTGATCGGTGCCATCGCCGATCCCGCAGTGTCGGTCGTCACGTGCACAGTCACGGAGAAGGGCTACAGCCGGCACCCGTCGACCTCCGACCTCGACACCAGCGATCCGGATATCCGGCACGACCTGGCCCGTCCCGATGCGCCGCGAAGCACGCTCGGCGTGCTGGCGGCAGGCCTGCGCCGCCGGCCATCCGGCGCGCCGCTGAGCATCGTGTGCTGCGACAACATGGCCGACAACGGCGACACGCTGCGCAAGCTGCTGACGCAGTACGCGTCGCAGGTCGATCCGGCACTGGCCCGGCGCATCCACGATGAGGTGGCGCTGCCGAACGCCATGGTCGACCGCATCGTGCCGGCCGCGACCCCGGCGTCGCTGACCTGGGCGCAGCAGCGGCTTGGCCTGCGCGATGAGGCCGCCATCGTCTGCGAGCCGTTCACGCAGTGGGTGATCGAGGACCGCTTCGCCGGGCCGCGGCCTGCATGGGAAGCCGGCGGCGCGCTGATGACGGGGGATGTCCGGCCATTCCAGGCCATGAAGCTGCGCTTGTTGAACGGCACGCATTCGGCGATCGCCTATGCCGCCCAGTTGTGCGGCATCGGGACCGTGGCCGGGGCGATGGCCGATCCCGTCCTCGGCGCCTTCGCGCGCGGGGTGATGGCGGACCTCGATGCGACCGTGGCCGCGCCGCCGGGCTACGACGTCAGCCGTTACGGCAAGGCGTTGCTGGGCCGCTTTCGCAATGCCGCCATCGCGCATCACACCGCGCAGATCGCGATGGATGGCACGCAGAAGATCCCGGTGCGCTGGCTGCCGGCCTTGCGCGAAAGCCTGGCTGCCGGCATCGAGCGGCCCTGGCTGGAGCGCGCGCTGGCGGTGTGGCTGCACTACCTGCGCTGCAACGGCAATGCGCGTGGCGAGCCGCTTGCCATCCAGGACCCCGGCGCGCCGCCGCTCACCGCAGCGCTGTGCGGCACGGACAGCGATGCGGAAGCCGTGCGCCGGGTCCTGGCGCATGGCGCCGTATTTGGCCACCTGCCGTGGCCGCAGCCATTCCAGCGCAGGCTCGCCGGGCACCTGGCGCTGCTGCGCGAGTGTGGCGCGGTCGCACTGCTGTCCTTCCGAGCCACCACCTAAAAAAACAGGAGACAACGACATCATGGCCAATCTGTTCACCCGCCGGCAATTCGGCACGCTCGCTGCCGGCAGCCTGGCACTGGCATGGCCGGGGCGCAAGGTGTTCGCCCAGAACGCGATGATCAAACTGAAGTACGGCACGGCCTTTCCCGCCGACCATCCGGGCTCGGTGCGCATCAGGGAGGCCGCCGAGGCCATCCGCCAGGACACCGGCGGCAAGGTGGACCTGCAGGTCTATCCCAACAGCCAGCTCGGCAGCGAGCCTGACATGGTCTCGCAGGTGCTGGCCGGCGCCATCGACTTCATGTCCACGGCCAGCACCAACCTGCAGACACGCGTGCCGGCCGCCAGCATCAACGGTGTTGCCTTTGCCTTCAGAGACTACGCCACGGTGTGGGCCGCGATGGACGGCGGACTGGGCACCTATGTCCGCGGCGCGCTGGCCAGGGTGAACCTGCATGTGTTCGAGAAGTGCCTCGACAACGGCTATCGCAACATCACGTCCGCCACCCACCCCGTGAACACGCCAGCGGACCTGAAGGGGTTCAAGATCCGTGTGCCGGCGATACCGCTGTGGGTCTCGATGTTCAAGATGCTGGGCGCGGCCCCGACAGTCATCCCGTTCGCCGATCTGTATTCGGCCCTGCAGACGCATGTGGTGGACGGCCAGGAGACCCCGCTGTCGCTGATCCGCAGCGGCAAGCTCTATGAAGTGCAGAAGTTCTGCTCGATGACCGCGCATACCTGGGACGGCCACTTCATCTTCGGCAACGCCCGGAAATTCCAGGCGCTGCCGCGCGAGGTGCAAGCGTCGCTCTCGGCCCGCTTCAAGGCCGCGGCACTGAAGCAGCGCGAGGACATCGCCCGGCTCGACGTCGAAGCACAGGCGGAGATGGCCAGGCTCGGCATCACATTCAACCGCCCCGATCCGGCGCCGTTCCGCAACCTGCTGCGGGACGCGGGCTTCTACGCGGCATGGCGGAAGAAGTTCGGCGATGAGGCATGGGAGATGCTGGAAAAGTACACCGGGCCGCTGGCCTGAGGCAGGCGCCAACAAGCCGACATGCAAGAGGAGATCGTGATGGAGCACACCGCCGAGACCCTGGCCCCGCCCGCCAGTGCAGTCCCAACCGCCAGCGCGAGCTGGGGCCGCATCCTGGCCTGCGTGGTCGAAATCCCGGCCGCGCTGATCGTCGTGGCCGAAACCCTGATCCTCGGCGGCGGCGCGTTCGCGCGCTATGCCCTGCATGCGCCGCTGCCGTGGACGGAGGAGCTTGCCGGCATCCTGTTCCTGTGGCTGGCGATGCTCGGCGCCATCATTGCGCTGCAGCGCAGCGCGCATATGCAGCTCACCACCTTCGTCAAGCACCTGACGCCGCGGCGGCGCGCGTGGCTGGACGCCTGCGGCATGTGGCTGGTAGTGGTGTTCCTGGTGCTGCTGGTTCGGCCGGCGTGGGAACACCTGGTCGAGCACGTTGACGTGCTGACGCCGACCCTGGAAGTCAGCGAGGCGTGGCGTGCAGCCGCGGTGTTTGCCGGTACCGTGCTGATGCTCGTGACCGCCGTGATCCGCCTGCTGGAGCGCGCCAGCCGTAAGCAGGTGGCCGTCAGTGGCCTGCTGGTCGGTCTCGGCGCCGGCTTGCTGTGGCTGCTCTCGCCGGTGCTGATGGGGTTGGGCAACGCCAACCTGGTGATCTTCTTCCTGCTGATGCTGGTGGGCTGCGTTGCCATCGGCGTGCCCATTGCCTTCGCCTTCGGGCTCTCCACGCTCTGCTACCTGGCCCTGTCCACGGCCACGCCGCTGTCGATCATCCCGAACCGCATGCAGGAGGGCATGTCGCACCTGATCCTGCTGGCGGTGCCGCTGTTCATCTTCCTGGGCGGGCTGATCGAGATGACCGGCCTGGCGCGCGCGATGATCCGGTTCCTGGCCGGCCTCATCGGCCACGTGCGCGGCGGACTGCAATATGTGCTGCTTGGCGCGATGTATCTCGTTTCTGGCATCTCCGGGGCGAAGGCGGCCGATATGGCGGCAGTCGCGCCGGCACTGTTCCCCGAGATGAAGCAGCGTGGCGCGAAGGATGGCGACCTGATCGGCCTGCTGTCGGCGTCCGGCGCGATGTCCGAGACGATCCCGCCCAGCATCGTGCTGATCACGGTTGGGTCGGTGACGGGCGTGTCGATCACCGCGCTGTTCATCGGCGGGTTGATGCCGGCGCTGGTTGGCCTGGCGATGATGGCGCTGGTGATCTGGTGGCAGACGCGCAAGGAAGACATGCGGGGCATGGGGCGGCCATCGGGCCGCGAACTGCTGAAACTGCTGGTAGTGGCCCTGCCGGCGCTGGCGCTGCCGGTCATCATCCGCACGGCGGTGGTGGAGGGCGTGGCCACGGCCACCGAGGTGTCGACCATCGGCATCTTCTACACGGTGCTGGCCGGCGTGCTGGTGTACCGGCAATTCGACTGCCGGCGCGTCTATCCGATCCTGCTCGATACGGCGGCCTTGTCCGGGGCGATCCTGCTGATCGTGGGCTGCGCCACCACCATGGCGTGGGCGCTGACACAGTCGGGGTTCGCGCAGGACCTGGTCGGCATCCTGTCCGGTGTGCCGGGCGGCAAGACCGGGTTCCTGCTGGTGTCGGCGCTGGCTTTCGTGATCCTGGGCAGCCTGCTGGAGGGCATCCCGGCCATCGTGCTGTTCGGGCCGCTGCTGTTCCCGATCGCCAAGCTGGTTGGCGTGCATGAGGTGCACTACGCCATGGTGGTGATCTTCGCCATGGGGCTGGGCCTGTTCGCGCCGCCGTTCGGGGTGGGCTTCTATGCGGCGTGCGCGATCGGACGGGTATCGCCCGACGTGGCCATGCCGCGCGTGTGGCCGCATATGGCGGCGCTGTGCATTGCGCTATTGCTGTTGACGCTGGTGCCGTGGTTCTCGATCGGGTTCCTGTAAGTTCGCGGGGGCGGGGGGCTTGCCAGTGCGGCTGGCAAGCCTTCAGCGGCCGCCGCCGTCAGGCGGCAAGCTCTTCCGCCAATATGCCTTCCAGCTGCGCCTTCAAAAGTCGAAGCAGGCAATGCGCGCTGAAGCAGCCTTCCGATGTGTCGCACAGCTGGTCCAGCATGCCGAGGACGCCTTCAATGCCCGCCGCCAAGGATTCAAGATTTAGCCGTGCCGCTGTGAATAGCGTGTTTGCAGTCGGGCTTCCACGCCCGGTCACCGTTGTGCGATGACCGTGTCAGTTTCGCGTTTTGCCGCTCGCCCTTCGATAGGACAGTTCGCATTTCGGACGGCGCATGGTGCAGTAGCGCGGCCCATCAGGAAATGGCCGATCAGCTAATCCACGAGCTTCGCCAGCGCTTCCCGCGCCTCCCGTCGCAGTTTTTCCACATCCAGCCCGACGACCGCGCCATCGCGCACCACCTGCCGCCCGCGCACCAGCACGTCGCGCACCGGCGCCGGCTCGCCGGCAGCGACGGGTCAGCTACGCGAAGGGCGTCGCTGCATAGGGTCACTCCCCTTGCAAGGCCCCCGATAAAGTAGATGGCTCCCGAAAGCGACCGGCCCGGTCGAGCAGGCATTGGCCGGCTGATGCTGATGCATGGCATTGATGCCGGGCGAGTTCGAGGCCGGGCTTCCGCTGCCTTGAGCGCCTGCGATCCGGCAATACGCCGGGTTTCCTAACGCGGCTGCGGTTGCGGCCGCCTGCTTCAAAAGGAGCTCGTCATGAAATGAAGGCTTCTCTCACTCAGCGCGGTGGCCTTGTGCGCCTGCCTGGCCACGCCAGCGCTGGCAGCCCCGAAGGCCACCGGACGCCAAGGTGAGCATGGTCACCGCCGACCAGGTCAAATGGTCGGACCTGTCCCTGATCCCGGGGGCGCAGATCGCCGTGCTGGAAGGTGCCATGGACAAGAAGGTGCCGATCACGGCGCGCATCAAGCTGCCGGCCGACGGCAAGGTGCCGGCGCACTGGCATCCAGGCATCGAGCGCGTGACCGTGCTTTCAGGAACCTTCCACTATGGTATTGGCGACAAGCTGGATCCCGAGAAGACTGCGCCGATGGGTCCCGACAGCCTGATCGTCATGCAGCCCAAAGTGCATCACTTCGGCTGGACCAAGGATGAAACGGTTATCCAGCTCAATGTGATGGGCCCGTGGGCCTTCCACTTCGTCAATCCGGCCGACGATCCGCGCAAGCAGAAGTAATTTCCGATGCGGGGACGGCCTTCGTCCCCGTCTTGGCCAGCTCGCGCCACGCCAGCCACAGGCGCGTGTCGAACTCCAGCTGGTGGTAGCGCGGCTCCATGTGTTCGCACAGCCGGTAGAAGGCCTTGTCGTGGTCGCGCTCTTTCAGGTGCGAGAGCTCGTGCACGACGATCATGCGCAGGAATTCCGGCGGCGCTTCCTTGAACAGCGAGGCCACGCGGATTTCCTTCTTGGCCTTCAGCTTGCCGCCCTGCACGCGCGAGATCGCGGTGTGCAGGCCCAACGCCTTGTGCGCCGAGTCGAGCGTGGCATCGAAGCCGACCTTATGCAGCGGCGGCGCGCTGCGCAGGTATTCCTGCTTCAGTTCGGTGGCGTAGTCGTACAGCGCGCGATCGGTCTGCACGGTATGGCGGCCGGGATAGCGGCGGGCCAGGTGGTCGCCCAGGCGGCCGGCGGCGGCGAGCTCGCGCACCTGGTCGAGCACTTCGGGCGGATAGCCGCCCAGGAAGCGCATCGGATCCTTGCCGGCTGGGCGCCAGGTTCCAGTCACTGCAGCGGCGTGCTGGATGGTGGATTCAGTGGTGGTGATGGTGATGCATCCAGCTGTTGTCCAGCGAATTGACGAAGGACTCGACCGCGTCCTTGTCGCCGGTGGCGTGGCGCATCATCTCGCCGCACTTGCAGAAGCCCTGGTACGGAGTGATGTGCGAGCACGCCGAGGTCTTCTGCAGGTACAGCGTGACGGGTTTCGCGCACTTCTTGCACTTGAACTTCAGGGTCAGGGCGGGTCTGCTCATGGCGATGGCTTGAAAAATCAGCGGAAGGTCGAACCTGTCATTGTACCGGCGGGGGCCAAAGCTGGCTGGGGCCGGCCTGAGCGCCCCGGCGTGCCTGATACACTCCCGCCATTCCCGCACCAACCCCAACACGCACCCATGGCACAGTACGTTTTCACCATGAACCGCGTGGGCAAGATCGTTCCGCCCAAGCGTCACATCCTGAAGGACATCTCGCTGTCGTTCTTCCCCGGCGCCAAGATCGGCGTGCTGGGCCTGAACGGCTCGGGCAAGTCCACGCTGCTCAAGATCATGGCCGGCCTCGACAAGGAGATCGAGGGCGAGGCCACGCCGATGCCGAACCTGAACATCGGCTACCTGCCCCAGGAACCGCAGCTCGATCCCGAGCAGACCGTGCGCGAGTCGGTGGAAGCAGCGCTGGGCGGCGTGTTCGAGGCGCGCAAGAAGCTCGACGAGATATACGCGGCGTACGCCGAGCCGGACGCCGACTTTGACGCGCTGGCCGCCGACCAGGCCAAGTACGAAGCCATCCTGGCAGCCAGCGACGGCAACAACGTCGAGCTGCAGCTGGAGATCGCCGCCGACGCGCTGCGCCTGCCGCCGTGGGACGCGAAGATCGGACTTCTCTCCGGTGGTGAGAAGCGCCGCGTGGCGCTGTGCCGCCTGCTGCTGTCGCGCCCCGACATGCTGCTGCTCGACGAACCGACCAACCACCTGGATGCCGAGTCGGTCGACTGGCTGGAGCAGTTCCTGACGCGCTTCCCCGGCACCGTGGTGGCCGTGACCCACGACCGCTACTTCCTCGACAACGCCGCCGAGTGGATCCTGGAACTGGACCGCGGCCAGGGCATCCCCTGGAAGGGCAACTACAGCTCGTGGCTGGACCAGAAGGAAGCGCGCCTGAAGCAGGAAGAGGCCAGCGAATCGGCGCGCCAGAAGGCGCTGCACAAGGAACTGGAGTGGGTGCGCCAGAACCCCAAGGGCCGCCAGGCCAAGTCCAAGGCGCGTCTGGCCCGCTTTGACGAGCTGAACAGCCAAGAATACCAGAAGCGCAACGAAACCCAGGAAATCTTCATCCCGGTGGGTGAGCGCCTGGGTAACGAAGTGATCGAATTCGACAACGTCAGCAAGGGATTCGGCGACCGCATGCTGATCGAAAACCTGAGCTTCAAGGTGCCGCCGGGCGCCATCGTCGGCATCATCGGTCCGAACGGCGCCGGCAAGTCGACGTTTTTCAAGATGCTCACGGGCAAGGAACAGCCGGACAGCGGCGAGATCAAGATCGGGCCGACCGTGAAGATGGCCTTTGTCGACCAGAGCCGCGACGCGCTGGACGGCACCAAGACCGTGTTCGAGGAAATCTCGGGCGGCGCCGATGTCCTGACGGTAGGCCGGTACGAAACCCCGTCGCGCGCCTATATCGGCCGCTTCAACTTCAAGGGCGGCGACCAGCAGAAGCAGGTCGGCACGCTGTCGGGCGGTGAACGCGGCCGCCTGCATATGGCCAAGACACTGATTGCCGGCGGCAACGTGCTGCTGCTGGACGAGCCGTCGAACGACCTCGACGTGGAAACGCTGCGCGCGCTGGAAGATGCGCTACTCGAGTTCGCCGGCTGCGTGATGGTGATCTCGCACGATCGCTGGTTCCTGGACCGGATCGCGACGCACATCCTGGCGTTCGAAGGCGACTCGCATGTCGAGTTCTTCCCGGGCAACTATCAGGAATACGAGGCGGACAAGAAGAAGCGGCTGGGCGAAGAAGGGGCCAAGCCGAAGCGGATCCGGTATAAGCCGATTGCGCGGTGAAGTACTGCTGAGTATGAAAGAGAACCAGGCCGGCGGGCCTGGTTTTTTTTGGCTGGAAGGGGACACGCTATTGGCGCGGCGCGCGCTATTCAGTGGCCCGCACCAGCCTCAACCGGGTGATCTCCGACGGCGCCCCAAAGCGCTTCGGCGGTCCCCAGTACCCCGTTCCCCGGCTCACATAGATCCACATCGCCCCATGCCGCACCAGCCCCGCGGTGTACGGCTGCTGCATCGGCACGAACAGGTTCCAGGGCCAGAACTGCCCGCCATGGGTATGCCCCGACAGTTGCAGGTCGAAGCCTGCCTCGGCCGCAGCTACCGCCGTGCGCGGCTGGTGCGCTAACAGCACCCGCACCCCAGCTTCCGTCGGCGCTCCGGCGATGGCGCGGTGCGGGTCGCTGCGGTGGCTTTCATGGAAGCGGCCGGCGGAGTAGTCGGTCACGCCTGCCAGCACCAGCGGCTGCCCGCCGTGCTGCACTACCACGTGCTCGTTCATCAGCACGCACAGGCCGAGCCGGCGCAGTTCGTCGATCCACGGCTGTGCGCCCGCGTAGTACTCGTGGTTGCCGGTGACGAAGTAGCTGCCATGGCGAGACTGCAGCCGCGCCAGCGGCGCGGTATGGGCGGAAAGTTCGCGAACGGTGCCGTCGACCAGGTCGCCGGTGATGGCCACGGCGTCCGGCTTGAGGCTGTTGACGCGGTCGACGATGCGGTCGAGGTAGGGCCCCTTGATGGTGGGGCCGACGTGGATATCGCTGATCTGCGCGATGGTGAAGCCGTGCAGCGCCTCGGGCAGTCCGGACACCGGCACGTCGACCTCGACCACGCGCGCCACGCGGCGGGCGTTGATATAGCCGGCCAGCGTGACCAGCAGTGCCAGCAGCGGCACGGCGAGGGCGCTGCCCGCAACCAGCCCGGGGGCTTGCCAGCCGAGCAGCTTGCCCACCAGCCAGGCGGCGGCCAGCGCGACGTCGCGCGCCAGGGTCAGCAGCAGCAGGGATGAGAAGAATCCCATTGCCAGCATGCCGATCCAGGAAATCCGGTCCGCCCACGGCTGGCTGAAGCGGCGTGCCAGCAGCCCGGCGGGCAGCAGCGCGCAGGACAGGGCGAGCCAGATCACGGCGAGCGTCTTGACCAGCATCGGCACGGGCATCGCCGGCAACAGGCGCAGCCCGATATAGCCGTGCAGCAGTGCCGTGATCAGGGCGGCGGTCAGGATGGTGGTGCGAGGGGGCATAGGGGCGCGGCGAGAGCCAGGGTGGAATCGGGAGATGAGGCCGCTGCGGGTGCGCTTCAAGGGTGGAAGCAGCCGCCGCCGGCCAAGCAAGATGCACACCCGCGCCGCGTGCGGAAGCCTCGCGCCGGCCTGATCTGTCTTTTTTTGCGCCGCCCCTGAATGTTTTCAAATGCGATTGTTCGCCTGTCCGGCCTAAATTAGATTGCCAGCATGGGCCGCTTGCTGTGCAGCATCGTGCCCTCCTTGCCGGAGAAATCCATGTTTTCTTGCCTCAAGCAGACCAGCGTCCTGATTGCGGCGGCATGGCTTGCGCTGGCGCCCATGGCGCCGCAAGCCGCCACGACGCCGCCACAGGCGGCCGCAACGCTGGGCTGGCCGCGCAATTTCGACGCCGCTAACGACCATGTCGAGCTTTACCAGCCGCAGGTCGAGACCTGGGACGGCAACCGGCTGTCGGGGCGGGCCGCCGTGGCGGTGGGGGAGAAGGGTGGCTCGCCCACCTATGGTGTAGTGCATTTCTCGGCCACCGCCGATATCGACAAGCCATCCGGGCTGGTGCAGCTGAGTGCGCTGCGCATCGGGAGCGTGGAAGTCCCCACCAGGCCCGACGCCGCCGAACGGGTACGCCAGGCGCTGGTGTCCCGGCTGCCGGCCAACGGCCTGACCGTGCCGCTGGACCAGTTGCAGGCCAGCTATGCCGTGTCTCAGCAACTGGCCCGCGCCGGCCGTGTGCCGGTCCGCAACGACGCGCCGCAGATCCTGTTTGCGACCACGCCGACACTGCTGGTGCTGGTCGACGGCGACCCGGCCTGGCGCGCCGTCCCCGGCACGCAATACGAACGCGCCCTCAACAGCCGTGCCCTGTTGCTGCGCGAGTCGGGCGGCGAGCTGTACCTGAAGGCCGCCGGCTACTGGTACCGCTCCGAATCCGCGGGCGGAGCATGGGAGGTCATGACGACCGTGCCGAAGGCGCTGGAAAATGCCGCCACCAAGGCCGCCGCCGGCATGAAGCCTGATGCAATGCTGCCCGCCGGCGGCAAGCGCCCGGCGCGGGCGCCGGAGATCGTTTTCGCCACCCGGCCGACCGAGCTGGTCATTACCAGCGGCGCGCCGCAGATGACGCCGGTCAGCGGCGTGGGCCTGCTGACGGTCTCCAACTCCGATCACGCCATCTTCGTCGACCCGGCCACCAACCAGTATTACGTGCTGGTGTCGGGTCGATGGTTCCGCGCGCCGATGCTGACCGGGCCGTGGGAATACGTGCCTGGCCGCGAGCTGCCGGCGGATTTCGCCAGGATTCCGGCGACCGACCCGAAGGCCAATGTGCTGGTGTCGGTGCCGGGCACGCCGCAGGCGCGCGAGGCCGAGATCGCTGCCACCATCCCGCAGACCGCCACGGTGTCGCGCAGCAAGGCCAGCCTGAACGTCAGCTACGACGGCGTGCCGCGCTTTACGCCGATCACCGGCACCTCGCTCAGCTATGCGGCGAACACGGGCACGCCGGTGATCGAGGTCGATGCCAGCCACTATTACGCGGTTGCCAACGGCGTCTGGTTCACGGCGCCGGCACCGTCGGGACCGTGGCGCGTCGCCACCGAGGTGCCGTCCGCCATCTACACCATCCCGCCAACCTCGCCGCTCTACTACGTGACCTATGTACGGATCTACTCGGTCACGCCGGAAGCCGTCGTGGTTGGTTACACCCCCGGGTACATGGGCGTGGTGGTCAGTCCAGATGGCACGGTCGTGTACGGCACCGGCTACGTCTATCCGCCCTACGTCGGAGCGGTCTATTACGGCTACCCGGTTACCTACGGCTACGGCGCAGGCTTTGGCATCGGCATGGCGGAGGGGTTTGCCTTCGGCTTTGCCGCGGGGGCGTTCTGGGGTGCGGCGGCTCCGTACTGGGGACCGTACTGGTGGGGCGGCCCTTATAACTGGAACTACGTCAACGTGAACCAGGCCAACTTCTACGGCCGCTGGGGGCAGGGCACGGTGACGCATGCGCAAGGCTGGAATGCGTGGACCGGCACCGAGTGGCGCGGCAGCGCGGCGTCGGGATTCAACCCGGCCACCCGCGCGCGCTACCAGGGCAGCCGAGGTGCCGCGTTCAACCCGTATTCCGGCAACTACGCCGCCGGCCGCCAGGGCTCGTTCTCCAACCCCTCCACCGGGCGCGAGGGTGCCGCGCGCGGCGGCGTTGCCGGCAATACTTATACCGGCGACTACGCAGCCGGGCGCCAGGCGGCCGGCTACAACGCGCAGACCGGCCGCGTGGGCGCGGCCGAGGCCGGCATTGCCGGCAACACGCAGACCGGCGAGCACACCGCCGGCAGCCGCGGCTTCGTTGCCAACCCGGGCAAGGACAACGCCCTGGTGTGGAACAACGGCAATGTCTATGCCGGCCATGATGGCTCGGTCTACCAGCATACCGACAGCGGCTGGCAGAAGCACACGCCCGGCGGCTGGGAGCCGGTGCAGGCCAACAACGAAGTGACCGGCCGGCTGGACCAGCAGCGCCAGGCGCGCGAAGTGGGGCAACAGCGCTTCAGCGGCATGGCCCAGCAGTGGCAGGGCGCGGGCCGGTTTGGCGGCGGGGGATTCCGCGGCGGGGGCCGATTCCAAGGCGGCTTCCGCCGCTGAGGCGGACTGCCGGGCGGGCCGCGACTGTCGAAACGACTAAACACGGGCACAAGAAAGATTGAATTGGCGCGTCCATGGGCGCGCCTTAACCTGCCTGAACAGGCACCGGATCGGGTGGCGGGCGCCACTACGTCTGGCATCGGGGGCAGCCATGGTTGCTGGCGGAGGAGGTCACGTGAGGATAATGCTCAAAGGGTGCAGCGCGGCGGGCCTGCTGGCCCTGTTGCTGGTGGCGGGCTGCGGCAAGGAAAAGCCGGCAGCGGTGGCGCCACCGGCAGCCGAGGTGGGCGTCATCACCGTGGCGCTGCGCGACGTGCCGCTCATCTTTGATTTCGTCGGCCAGACCCAGAGCTCGCAGCAGGTGGAGATACGCGCACGCGTCAATGGCTTCCTGGAGAAGCGGGTCTATTCGGAGGGTGCCCTGGTCAAGGCGGGCGAGACCCTGTTCCTGATGGATCCCAAGCCGTTCGAGGCCACCCTGAAGGCGGCCGAGGCCGAACTGGCGCAGCAGCAAGCGCGGCTGAACACCGCCCGCGCCGACCTGAACCGCGTGCGCCCGCTGGCGGCGCGCAATGCCCTCAGCCAGCGCGACCTGGATGACGCCACCGGCAAGGAGCAGGAGGCCGCGGCCGCGGTGGAGCAGGCGCGCGCCAATGTGATCAATGCCAGGCTGAACCTGAGCTACACCACGATCAAGTCGCCGGTCGCGGGCCTGTCGAGCTTTGCCAAGCGGCAGGTGGGATCCTATATCGATACCACAAACAGCCTGCTGACCTATGTCGCCAAGCTGGATCCGATGTGGGTCAACTTCAGCCTGTCGGAAAACGAGGTCCTGTCGATCCGCTCATCGGAGAAATCCGGCGCCATCAAGTACCCGGCGCAGGAGGCCTTCGACATTGTCATCGTGCTGGCCGACGGATCGGAGTTCCCGCACCACGGCAGGATTGCCTTTGCCGACGCTTCGTTCAGCCAGGAAACCGGCACCTACCTGGTTCGCGCCGAGGTCGCCAATCCGCAGGGGGCCCTGAGGCCGGGCCAGTTCGTGCGGGTCAAGGTGCATGGCGCGATGCGCACGCAGGCCATTGCCGTGCCGCAGGAAGCCATTGTGCAAGGCCCGCGCGGCCAGACGGTCTGGGTCATCGGCCCGGACAACAAGGCGCAGCAGCGCGTGGTCGACGTGGGCGAGTGGACCGGCTCCAACTGGGTGGTGCGCTCGGGGCTGAAGGCTGGTGAGCGCGTGGCGGTGAGCGGGATCCTGCGCCTGATGCCCGGTGCGCCGGTCAAGGCCGTGCCGGCGGCCCAGGCGGCCGCGCATGGCCCGGCCAGCGGCGCCCAGGCCGCAGCGGCACCGGCCGCCTCCGGCGCGGCCGCGCCCCAGGCAGCCGGCACCACCGGGGGCAAGCCATGAAGCTTGCCCATTTCTTTATCGACCGGCCGATCTTCGCATCGGTGCTGTCCATCATCATCACGGTGGGCGGCCTGGTAGCGCTGACCAAGCTGCCGATCGCCCAGTTTCCGGATATCACGCCCCCGTCCATCACGGTCACGACCCGGTACCCGGGCGCCAGCGCCGAAGTGGTGGCGCAGAACGTGGCCGCGCCGATCGAGCAGCAGGTCAACGGCGCCGACCGCATGATGTACATGAACTCGACGAGTTCCTCCACCGGCGACCTGACGCTGACCACCTATTTCGAGATCGGCACCGACCCTGAACTCGCGCAGGTGGACGTGCAGAACCGCGTCAACCTGGCACTGCCCACGCTGCCCGATGCGGTGACCGCGCAGGGCGTCTCGGTGCAGAAGCGGTCGTCGGCGTTCATGATGGTGATCGCCATCTACTCGCCGGACAACAGCTACAACCAGACCTTCGTCGGCAACTACGCCAACATCTACGTGCTGGATGCGCTCAAGCGCATCCCCGGCGCCAACCAGTCATCGATCTTCGGCAGCCCGGACTATGCCATGCGCATCTGGCTGCGGCCGGACCGCATGGCTTCGCTGGGCATCACCACCGAGGACGTCAAGAACGCGGTCGCCAACCAGAACCAGCAGTTTTCCGCGGGGCGCATCGGCCAGTCGCCGACCACCGGGCCGGTGCAGCAGACCTTCCCGATCGCCACCAAGGGCCGCATGACCGAGCCCGCCGAGTTTGAAAACATGATCCTGCGCGCGCAGTCCGGCGACGCCGCGCTGGTGCGCCTGAAGGACATCGGCCGCGCCGAGCTCGGCTCCAAGGACTACTCGCTGCGCAGCCGCTACAACGGCAAGACCGCCACGCTGCTGGCGGTGTACCAGCAGCCGGGGGCCAATGCGCTGGATGTTGCCAAGCAGGTGCGCTCCACGCTGGCGGAGCTGAAGAAGAGCTTCCCGCCGGGGCTGGAATACGAGGTCGCGCTCGACACCACGGAGTTCGTGCAGGAGTCGATCGACGAGGTGGTGCACACGCTGCGCGACGCGGTGATCCTGGTGATCCTGGTGGTGTTCCTGTTCCTGCAGAGCCTGCGTGCCACGCTGGTGCCGATCCTGGCCGTGCCCGTGTCGATCATCGGCGCCTTCGTCGGCATGAGCGCGTTCGGCTTCTCGGTCAACATGCTGACCTTGTTCGGCATGGTGCTGGCCATCGGCATCGTGGTCGACGACGCGATCGTGGTGATCGAGAACGTCGAGCGCAACATGACGGAGTTCAACCTGCCGCCCAAGGAGGCGGCCAAGAAGGCGATGGACGAGGTCAGCGGCCCGGTGGTCGCGATCGTGCTGGTGCTGCTGGCGGTGTTCATACCGGTGGCGTTCCTGTCGGGCATCACCGGGCAGCTGTACAAGCAGTTCGCCATCACCATCGCGGTGTCGGTGGTGCTGTCCGGCGTGGTGGCGCTGACGTTGTCGCCGGCGATGGCGGCGATCCTGCTCAAGCCCGGCGAGCACAAGAAGAACCGCTTCTTCACCTGGTTCAACAATTCCTTCGACCGGCTCGTGGCCGGCTATGACAAGTCGCTGCAGATCGTGATCCGGCGCACGGTGATGTCGATTGCCATCATCCTGGCGATGGTAGCGGTCAGCGTGGTCATGTTCTTGCGCATCCCGACCTCGTTCCTGCCGGTGGAGGACCAGGGTTACCTGTTCGGCGCGGTGGTGATGCCGGACGCGGCCAGCCTGGACCGTACCCAGACCTTATCTGGCCGCGCGGAGACATGGTTCGCCAAGCAGCCCGGCGTCTCGTCGGTGGCGTCGGTCGATGGCTACAGCCTGATCGATTCCCAGAACAAGGCCAACGCCGGCACGCTGTTCGTCACGCTCAAGGGCTTCCATGAGCGGGGTGCCGGCCAGACGGCGACCGAACTGATGCAGAAGGCCCGCCAGGAGTTCTCCCGCTACCAGGACGGCGTCGTGATCCCGCTGAATCCGCCGTCGATCCCGGGCCTTGGCACCACCGGCGGCTTCGAGTTCTGGCTGCAGAGCACGGCAGACGGGACTTACCAGCAGTTGGAGCAGAAGGTCCATGAGTTCATCGCCAAGGCCCGCCATCGGCCGGAGCTGAGCGGCGTGAACTCCACGATCAATTCGCGCTCGCGCCAGTTCCTGGTCGAAGTCGACCGGGAGCGCTCCGAAACCCAGGGCGTGCCGGTCGAGAACGTCTATTCTGCGCTGCAGACCATGTTCGGCTCGCTCTACGTGAGCCAGTTCCCGAAGAACAGCCGCTTGTTCCAGGTAATCCTGCAGGCCGAGCCCGAGTTTCGCTCGCGGCCGGAAGACCTCGACAAGGTCTACGTGCGCAACCACAACGGCGAAATGGTGCCGATCAAGGCGGTGACCACCACCAGGTATGTGCCGGGGGCCGACATCGTCACGCGCTTCAACAACTTCCCGGCCGCCAAGGTCATGGGCGATTCCGCGCCCGGCTACAGTTCCGGGGAAGCCATCAAGGCCATGGAGGAAGTAGCGCAGGAGGTGCTGGGGCCGGGCTACGCCTACGCCTGGAGCGGCCAGGCCTACGAAGAAAAGACCGCCGGCTCCACCGCGGTCTACGTCTTTGCCTTTGCCTTGCTGATGGTGTTCCTGATCCTGGCGGCGCAGTACGAGAAATGGTCGCTGCCGCTCGGCGTGCTGCTGGCCGTGCCGTTCGCGCTGTTCGGCGCGCTGCTCGGCATCCTGATGCGCGGCATGGAGAACGACGTCTACTTCCAGATCGGCCTGACCGTGCTGATCGCGCTGGCGGCGAAGAACGCGATCCTGATCTTCGAGTTCGCGGTGGAAATGCGCGAGAAGGAAGGGCTGAGCGCGTACGATGCTGCCATCCATGCGTCCAAGTTGCGCCTGCGGCCGATCATCATGACCTCGCTGGCGTTTATCCTGGGCTGCGTGCCGCTGGCCATCGCCAGCGGCGCCTCGGCGGCCAGCCGGCAGTCGCTTGGCACGGGCGTGATCGGTGGCATGCTCGGGGCGACGGTAATCGCGCTGTTCTTTATCCCGATGTTCTTCTGGGGGCTGGAGCGCCTGTCCGAGGGCAGGCCCAAGAAGGCGGAAAAGGCGGGCGATGCGCCGCAGCCGCCCGCCACGCCACCCACCACCCCGCCCGCCGGAGAAACGCTATGAGCCCACGTGCGTGGATGCTGGCGGCCAGCGTCGCGGCAACACTGGGCGGCTGTGCGATCGGCCCCAACTACCAGCGCCCGGAGACGCCGGAGGTGGCGCAGTACCGCCTCGACACCGGCGCGCTGGCGATCGCCGCCGACAGCGACTGGTGGAACCAGTTCAGCGACCCGGTGCTGAACGCCCTGGTGGATGCGGCGCTGGCAGGTAACTACGATGTCCGCATCGCCGCCGCACGCATCGACGAATTCCGTGGCCAGCTGATGGTGGCGCGCGCCGGCTTTTTCCCGCAGCTCAATCTTTCCGCGTCGGCCGCGCGTCAAAGCATCGGCAGCCTGAACAGCACGCAGTTCGGCGGCGGCACCGGCAATACCTACCAGCTGCTGGCCAACGCCAACTGGGAGATCGACCTGTGGGGTCGCATCCGCCGGCAGGCCGAGGCGGCCGAGGCCAGCCTGTGGAATGCCGAGTATGCGCGCCGCGGCGTGGTGCTGGCGCTGGCGGCTTCCGTGGTGCAGGGGTATGCCACGCTGCGCGGGCTCGATGCGCAGCTCGACGTCGCGCAGCAGACGCTGGCATCGCGCGCGAGCGGGCTGGACATCTTCCGCCAGCGCTACGAAGGCGGCGTGATCTCGCAGCTGGAAATGGCGCAGGCCGAGAACGACTACTACGTGGCCGAGGGCTCGATCCCGCCGCTGCGCGCCGCCATCGCACAGACCGAGAACGCGCTGTCGGTGCTGCTGGGCCGGCCGGCGGGCCCGATCGAGCGTGGCAAGCCGATCAACGAGCTGCAGGCGCCGCCGGTCGGCGCCGACCTGCCGGCCGCGTTGCTCTCGCGCCGGCCCGATGTGCTGCAGGCCGAGCAGGCCGCCATCGCCGCCAATGCGCAGCTGGGCGCGGCGCAGGCACTCTACCTGCCGGCGGTCAACCTGAGCGGCCTGTTCGGCGCCGTGGCGGCGTCGCCGGGCGCGCTGTGGGACAGCGCGTCGCGGGTGTGGGCCTTCGGCGCGGGGCTGACCCAGCCGATCTTCCAGGGCGGCGCCATCCGCGGGCAGGTGCAGACTGCGTCCGCGCAGCGCGACCAGGCCATGTTTGCGTACCAGGGCACGGTGCTCGCCGCGCTGGCGGATGTGAACAGCGCGCTAGCCAATGGCGTCGAGACCCGCACGCGGCTGGGCAGCCTGCGCCGGCAGGAACAGAGCCTGTTCATCTATGCGGACCAGGCCTTTGCCCGGTATGAGGGCGGGTATTCGAGCTACCTGGAGGTCACCAATGCGCGCGAGAAGCTGTTCGACGCGCAACTGGCGGCGATCCAGGGCCAGGTCGACGTGCTGACCAGCACCGCGGCGCTGTACAAGTCGCTGGGCGGCGGCTGGCCGTCGGTGCCGCAGGCCGTGCGCGAGGCGGGGATGCAGGGGGATGCGAAGGTGCTGGCGCGGTAGCGGCGCAAGCTTGCTGGCTGGCGCCGCAAGAGTTCTTCCTCTCGGCGCTTTCGCCCTCACCGCGCCGACCACTCCCCTTGCCTGACGCCCATCGCCGTCACCACGCCATAGGCGGTGATCCCCAGCGCCACGCCCAGGAAATGCCCGTCCAGGCCCATGCCGAACACATTGGCCAGCACCCAGCCGCCGCCCGCAGCCAGCGCGATCCGGCACAGCCCGGCCGCCACCGGCCAGCGCATGCGGCCGGCGCCCATCGAGGCGAAGTAAAGCGCCATCCCCAGGCCGAAGCCGCCGAACGCCGGTCCCACCCACGACAGTGCGCGCGCGGCGATGGCGATCACCTCGGCATCGCTGCTGAACAGGCTGGCAAAGCGCATCGGCGCCAGTCCCACCGCTGCGCCGGACGTGCCCGCGATCGCCAGCGCGAGGAAGGCGCCAACCCATGCGGTGCGGCGCGCCGTATGCCAGTCGCCGGCACCGACCGCGCGCCCGACCAGCGCCGTCAGCGCCGAGCCCACGCCGAACGCCAGCGGGATCATCAGGAATTCCAGCCGCGCCGAGATGCCGTAGGCCGCCACCGCCGCGGTGCCATGGTGGCGCAGCTGCGCGGTGACGAGGATGGTGGTCAGGTTGGCCACCGACGCCAGCGCGCACGCCACCAGCCCCACCGACAGGATCCGCGAGAACAGCGCCCACGACGGCTGCACCCGCAGCACCGGCACGAAGCCCGCGCCACCGCGCGCGACCACGATTGCCATCGCCAGCGCCGCGGCCCACGAGACCGCGGCCAGCGCCGCGCCGATGCCGGCCAGCCCCATGCCGGCGGGTTCGGACAGCAGCCACGCCAGCACCGGGAAGGCCACCCACATCAGCGCCAGCACGCGCGCCGCCAGCGCATGGCGGCCGCCGCCGCGCAGTACCGAGGCCAGCGTATTGGCCAGCCACGCCGGGATCGCGCCCGCGCCGAACAGCCAGATCGCATAGGTGGCAGCAGCTTCGGCAGCGGTGGCGCCGGCGACGGCGCCGAGCACGCCCCGCGGAAAGCCGGCCAGCACCACGGCAAAGGCCAGCCCGGCCGTGACCGCGATCAGCAGCGCATGCATCACCAGTGCCGAGGCCTCGTCGCGCCTGTTGGCACCCAGCGCCCGCGCGATCGCCGCGACCACGCCGCCGCCCATGGCGCCGGCCGACATTTGCTGCAGCAGCAGCGCAAACGGCAGCACCACCGCCCAGCCCGCCAGGGCGGCGGTGCCCTGGCGCGCGGCCAGCCAGGTTTCGATCAGCTGGCCCACGGCCTGCAGCACCGCGATCAGCGCGGTCGGACCGGCCAGGCGGCCGATGCGGCGGGCGAGTTCGCTGGCGGGGACTGTCTCGGCCGGTACGCTGCCGGCGGGCAAGGCATGGGTTTCACTCATGTTCGTGCTCCGCCACGTGGCCGATGGTGTCGGGTTCGCCGAAGCGGCGCCGCAGGAAGCGGCCGGCGCCCGGGCCGGGCAGCACGCGCACGTCGTCCAGCGTGATCGGCGTGCCGTCGGCGCGTGCCAGCGCGGGCTCGGCGATTTCCTGGCCGGTGCGGCGGTCCTGCAGCAGCGTCAGCGGACCCTTCTCATCGGTCATCCAGCGGTCGGCCCAGGCCTTGAGCGCGACATAGGCCGGGAAGAAGTCACGGCCCTTGCCGGTCAGCTGGTAGACATGGCGGCCGCCGCCCTCTGGCGTGACGCGGGCGAGCAGGCCGTGCGCCACCAGCGTCTTGAGCCGGGCGCTGAGGATATTGGGGGCGATGCCCAGGTTGCGTTCGAACTCATCGAAGCGCGTGCTGCCGTAGAAGGCCTCGCGCAGCACCAGGATGGCCCAGCGCTCGCCCAGCACCGCCATCGAGCGGGCGACCGGGCAGGGCATCGAAGTGAAATTCGGTTGGGGCATGGATGTCTCCGCCTCGGGTGGTCAGCTTGCTTGCATTTTGCAAGTTCCCTGAAGCATAGCTTGCAGAATGCAAGTCTGCGGACCCGGACGGTGCCGCCAACGCGTGATTCTGTTCGATCACCGGCCGCGCGGTCAGGGCGCGGCGAAGACCTCCAGCTTGCCCAGTTCATCGCGCATGAATTCGATCAGCGCGCGCGTGGCCATCGACGGATGCAGATTGGGGGTGGTGATGATGAAGAGCCGGTTGCCCAGGCCCTCGGGCCGCCAGTCCGGCAGCACCGGCACAAGTTTGCCAGCGCGCACTTCCTCCCAGCCGATATAGACCGGCAGCAGGCCGATGCCGTGCCCTTCCGTCACCGCGCGCGCCAGGAACAGGAAGTGCTCGGATTGCAGCGTCGGTGTCAGCGCCACGTCGACGCGCTGACCCTCGCGGTACAGCGACAGCGCGAACTGGCGCGGCGTATACGGCGGGCAAAGGAAGCTGCACCCGGCCAGATCGGGTGGCACCCGCACCGGCGGCATGGTCGCGAGGTATTCCGGCGATGCATACAGTTGCCAGCGGATATCGCAGATTTCCCGCGCCACATGGTCCAGCGGCGGCGCAGAGGTGACCTTCAGCGCCACATCGATCTCGGCCGCGATCAGGTCGTTGACGCGGTTGGCAAAGAACACCCGCAGCGTGATCCCGGGATGCAGCTTGGCAAAGCGCAGCAGCAATGGCGCGATATAGGCATCGCCCAGCCCGGTCGGCACGCTCACGCGCACATGGCCGCGCAGGGTCTTGCCCAGGCTGTCGATTTCCGCCTGTGCCGAAGTCACCTCCTGCAGGATGCGCACGCCATGCTGGTACAGCGCATGGCCGGGCTCGGTCAGTTCCAGCCGCCGCGTGGTCCGGCGCAGCAGCTGGGCGCCGGCCTGGTGCTCGAGCTCGCGCAGCTGGCGGCTGACCTGCGAGCGCGTGACGCCGCGCCGCCGGCCCGCTTCGGCAAGGTTGCCGGCATCGACGATGTCGACGAAGGCCTGGATCAGGTTGAGGTCCATCCGGGATTGCCTGTGGAATTGTCGAGTCTGGCGCAACATTGTGATTCCGCTGCGCGTGATTGTCGATGCAGGACCGCGCCGATACAGTGGCAAGCTGTCAGTCAGCTCAGCGAAAAAAGGAGACAACGGATGGCCATGGACCTCTGGTTTGAAGACATGCACCGCAGCGCCGACGAACTGGTGGCGCGCGGCGCGCAACTCGCCGGCGGCCTGCGCCGGCTGGGCGTGCAACAGGGCGACGTGGTGGCGGTGCTGCTGCGCAACGATCCCGCCTACGCCGACGTGGTTAATGCCTGCCGCACCGCCGGCTGCTACTACTGCCCGATCAACTGGCACTTCACCGCCGAGGAGGTGCGCTTCCTGCTGGCCGACAGCGGCGCCAAGGCGTTGCTGGTCCAGTCCGACCTGCTGCCCGCGGTGCATGAAGCCGTGCCCGCCGGCATGACGGTGCTGTCGGTCGGCGGTGGCGCCGAGGGCGCGATCGAGTATGAGGGCTGGCTGGCACAGCAGCCGGCGTATGACGGCCCGCGCGTGGCGCCGCGCGGCCACATGGCCTACACCTCCGGCACCACCGGCCGGCCCAAGGGCGTGGTGCGCGCACCGGTCCCGCTGGACCAGCTGGAAGCGCAGCAGGCGCGCGCCCGTTCGCTGGTGCGGCAGACCTACGGTCTCGAGCCGGGCTGCCGCGCGCTGATGTCGGCGCCGCTGTATCACAGCGCGCCAAGCTCGTTTATCCAGAACGCGCTGCAGATGGCTGAGCGGCTGGTGATCACGCCGCGCTTCGATGCCGAGCAGGTGCTGGCGCTGATCGAGAAACACCGCATCGACGTGATCTACCTGGTGCCTATCATGTACGTGCGCCTGCTCAAGCTGCCGCCCGAGGTGCGCGCGAAGTACGACGTGTCGTCGCTGCGCTTCGTCGCCTCGACCGGCTCGCCGTGCGCGCCGGAGGTCAAGCGCGCCATGCTCGACTGGTTCGGCCCCATCATTTACGAGACCTATGCCTCCAGCGAGGCCGGCATGATCACCGTGGCCACGCCGGCCGACGCCGCCGCGCGCCCGGGCACCGCCGGCAAGCCTGTCGACGACGCGCAGCTGCGCATCCTGGACGAAGACGGCCGCGAGTGCGCGCCGGGTGAAGTCGGCCTGGTCTACGTGCGCCAGCCCGCCTATCCCGACTTCAGTTACCGCAACAACGACGCCGCGCGCAGCGCCATCGACCGTGGCGGGCTGGTGACGCTGGGCGACATGGGCTACGTCGATGCCGACGGCTACCTGTTCATCTGCGACCGCGCCTCGGACATGGTGATCTCCGGCGGCGTCAACATCTACCCGGCCGAGATCGAGCACGAGCTGGTGCGCTATCCCGGCGTGGCCGACTGCGTGGTGTTCGGCGTCCCCGATGACGAGTACGGCGAGCGCCTGCTCGGCCTGGTGCAACCGATGCCGGGCGCGGAAATCCGCGAGGCCGACGTGATCGAATGGCTGCGCCAGCGGCTGTCGGGCTTCAAGGTGCCGCGCAGCATCGTGATCGAGCCGCAGCTGCCGCGCGACGAGACCGGCAAGCTCGCCAAGCGCCGGCTGCGTGACCGATACTGGGAAGGCCGCCAGCGGCGCGTTTAAGCGTACCGGGCGGCGCGCCAACACAAAGATAACCACAGGAGGAGACGCGATGCACAAGGACAACAGCGGACGGCGCACCTGGCTCGCCGCGATGGCAGCCGGCGCCGGATGCGCGCTGGCACTGTGGGGCGGCGCCGCGCTGGCCGCCTATCCGGACCGGCCGCTCAAGCTGGTGGTGCCGTACACGCCGGGCGGCTCGACCGACCAGTTCGGACGCGCGCTGGCCGACGGCATGTCGCGCCAGCTCGGCCAGACCGTGGTGGTCGAGAACCGCCCCGGTGCCGCCACCATGATCGGCACCAACAGCGTGGCACGTGCGCCCGCCGACGGCTACACCATGGTGCTGGCAACCAACGGCAGCATGGTGCTCAATCCGATGCTGTACAAGAAGATCACCTACGATCCGCCCAAGGACTTCAAGATCTTCACGATCGGCGCCGAGGCGCCGCTGGTGGTGGTGACCAATACCCAGGTGCCGGCCACCAGCATCAAGGAGTTCGCGGCCTACGCCAAATCGTCCGGCGGCAAGCTCAACTATGCGTCGGTGGGGCTGGGCAATGCGCTGCAGCTGGCCACCGAGATGCTGAAGACCGAGCTCGGCATCAACGTTACCCACGTGCCCTACAACGGCAGCGCGCCGGCGCTGGCGGCGCTGCTGGCCAATGACGTGCAGCTGATGGTCGACGTGGTCAGCACCTCGCTGCCGCATATCAAGGCCGGCAAGCTCAAGGCGCTGGCGGTCACCGGCCGCACCCGGCTGGAGGTGCTGCCCAACGTGCCGACCGTGGCCGAGAGCGGCTATCCCAATTTCCAGGCCGCGACGTGGTTCGGGCTGGCGGTGCCCGCACAGACGCCCCCCGAGGCGGTGGCCAAATTGCAGGCTGCGGCATCGCACGTGCTGAAGGATCCGCAGTTCCGTGCAACCTTCAGCGGGCTCGGCCTGATCGTGCAGCCGCCGCGCACGCAGGCGGAGATCGACCGGTACATCGAGGCGGACCGGGAGCATTGGGGGAAGGTGATCAAGGCGAATAATATTTCGCTGGATTAGGGGGCATGCGCTGGCAAGCGCTCGGCTTGCTCGCCTCTCCCGCGTGCGGGAGAGGCGAGCCTTCGCGGCCGGGCGGTAGTTTGCTCAAGCGCTCATGCCCGACGATCACCGGCCACCCTTGGGCCCACGTCGCAACGATGGGCGTATAGTTCTCGCTGATTCCTGGCGCACCCCCGCACCGCGCCGAATGTCCCAGCAACGCCCCGTGTCATGACCGAGCGCGAGTCCACCGAACCCAAGAATGCCGATACCGCCGATCCATCGCCCACAGAACCGGCGCAGCATCCGGACGCTCAGGATCCCGCCGCACCGCCCCCCGATCCCCGCCTGATCGACGAACTCACCCGCCGCGCCCGCCTCGCAGCCCGGCGCAAATCGCGCCAGGCCGGCCGCATCTCGCGCACCACGCTGCGCTACACGGTATTCATGTTCGGCGCCGGCTTCGTCGGCCTGTTTTCGCTGGTGTTCGCGTGGATCGCCGAGGTGGCGCTGCGCTGGAACCACCAGCTGACCCAGGCCACGCCGTGGCTGGCCTTCGTGATGCTGCCTTTCGGCCTGGCCGCGCTGCGCTGGCTGACGATCCGCTTCGCGCCGCAGGCGCGCGGCAGCGGCATCCCGCAGGTGATCGCGGCGTTCAAGCTGCCGCCGAATGGCCCGGCGCAGACGGCGCTGGTGTCGTTGCGGCAATCGATGTGGAAGGTGTTGCTGACCACGCTGGCGTTGCTCGCCGGCGCGTCGGTGGGCCGCGAGGGGCCGTCGGTGCAGGTCGGCGCCGCGGCCATGCTGGCGTGGGGCCGTTGGTGCCAGCAGAAACTGCGCTTGCGCATCGGCTTCCATCCCAACGCGCTGATCGCCGCGGGCGCGGCCGGCGGGCTGGCGGCCGCGTTCAACACGCCGCTGGCAGGCGTGGTCTTCGCCATCGAGGAGCTGGGGCGCGGTACCGCGGTGCGTTGGGACCGGCTGGTGCTGTCGGGCGTGCTGACCGCCGGCTTCCTGTCGTTGGCGGTGCTGGGCAACAACCCGTATTTCGTCGTTAAGGTGCCGATGCTGGTACTGAGCAACGCCTGGGGGCCGGTGCTGGTTTGCGCGCTGCTCAATGGCGTGCTGGGCGGCTTCTTCGCCAAGGCATTGGCGGGCGGCGTGCCCGGCCTGCTGCCGGCACGCTGGCGCGCCTGGCCGATGCAGCATCCGGTGTGGGTGGCGTTCGGCTGCGGGCTGGTGGTGGCGGTGCTTGGCGTGGCCACCGCGGGTGCCACCTTCGGCACCGGCTACGAGCAGGCCTCGGCGCTGATCAACGGCGAATCGCATGCGACGCTGTGGTTCGGCGTCGCCAAGCTGGTGGCGACGGTGGTGTCGTACTTTGCCGGCATCCCGGGCGGGATTTTCACGCCGGCGCTGGCCATCGGCGCGGGCATCGGCGAGAACGTGGCGCAGTTCGTCACCGGCATGGCGGAGCCGCGCGTGCTGGCGCTGGTATCGATGGCGGCGTTCCTCGCCGCGGCCACGCAGGCGCCCGTCACCGCCAGCGTGATCGTGATGGAGATGACACGCACGCAGGACCTGACCGTGTTCCTGCTGGCGGCGTCGCTGCTGGCGTCGTTCATCTCGCGGCAGTTCTCGCCGCACCCGTTCTACCACCAGGTGAGCCATGGGTTCCGGCGCGAGGCGCTGGCGTTGGTGCTGGTGCGCAAGGCGCCGGCCTGAAGCCGCCGCCATTCGATGCTGCTGCATGTGCAGGAGCCGCCGGAGCGATCGGTTAAGCTAGCGTGCGCCCTCGATCCGCGGGCGTCCGGTGGCTTGCGCGGCACTCATGCCGCTGCCCTGTTGCCATGCGTGACCGGCGCCGCACCCGTCCCCAGGAACATCCCGGCGGGGGCGCGCTCCAACCCGGAGCCGTTTTCCAGGAGTCAGACTTTGAAATTCCCCGTTGCCGGGCTGGCGCTCGCCGGCCTGATGGGCGCCGCCAGCGCCATTGCCGCCCCCGCCGCCAAGCCTGCCGCACCCGCACCAGCACCAGCACCAGCACCGTCCGCCAAGGCGGACAACAGCGCGCTGGCGCCGCTGCTGGGCATGCTCGAGATCGGCAACCCGCTGCCTGCGCTGCCCGATTGCGCCGACAAGCGCTCGCCCGACGGCCGCGATGTAACCGCGTTCTGCGTGGAACTGAAGGGCGACGGCCTGGTGCGCCAGGTTGGCGTGCCCCGCGACAAGCGCCCCGGCTTCATGGATGGCCCGCACGTGGTGGCCTTTGTCGACCGCAATGCGCTGGTCGGCCTGGTGGTTCCGACCGCCGGCGCCAATTCGCAGCAGGCCGCCGTCGACAGCATCAACGCGCTGTATGGCAAGCCGTTCCGCCAGGAGCAGGAAGAGATGCGCGACAAGGCCGGCAAGACCGTCAAGACGATCCATGCCGGCTGGATGAAGAGGCCGCTGACCGTGGAGCTGTACGCGATGCCGGAAGACCCGGCCACCGGCACCATCGAGATGCTGCTGCCCCAGGCGCGCGCCCTGATGGCGGAAAAGGATGCCGAGGTGGACGGCAAGTTGAACCCCGCGTCGGCGCCGCCGGCGAAGGGCAAGGCCGAGAAGCCTGAAAAGACAGAAAAGGCGGCCGCCAAGCCGCCTGCCAAGCCGGTCAACCCCGGCAGCTGGTAAGCAGAGCGAAGCTGTGACGGCCTGCGGCCGTCACAGTCCTTCCATCACCTTGTCCAGCCCCCGCACCACGCCGCGCACGGTGTGGACCTTGCGGATCGCCAGCAGCGCGCCGGCGACATAGGGTTTGGAGCCGTCGCCGGCCTCGTGCTTGAGGTGCAGGCGCTGGCCGTCTGCGCCGAAGATCACCTCGACGCCGAGCTGGTAGCCCGGCAGCCGCACCGCATGCACCTGCGTGCCCGACATGGTGGCGCCGCGCGTTTCCTTCGGGCCGTTGACCTGGTCCACCGGCACCGCCTGCGCGGCGGTCCTGACCTGGCCGAGCCGGTACGCCAGCTCGCGCACCGTGCCGGACGGCACGTCGACCTTGCCGGCCTTGGCGTAGTCGATGATCTCCCAATGCTCCAGGTGGCGCGCCGCCATCTCGGCAAACTTCTGCAGCAGCACCACGGTAATGGCGAAATTGCCGCAGGCCAGCACGCCGCGCTCGGCTTTGCGCGCCGCCGCGTCGATCTCGGCATAGTCCTCGTCGGTCAGCCCCGAGGTGCCCACTACCACGTGCGCGCCGTGCGCCAGCGCCTGCAGGATGTTGTGCTTGGCGACGACCGGCTTGGTGTACTCGACATAGACGTCATAGGGCGTCTGCCCGAGCGCCTCGATGCTGGAAGCAGCCACGCCCGGCGTGTCGGCATGGCCGGTCAGCTGCGCCAGCGGCTGCCCCGCGGCGCCGCGAGACAGCCCCGCCACCAGCGTCATGTCGGCGGCGTGCGCCACGCCGCGCGCCAGTTCACCGCCGGCCCAGCCGGTCACGCCGCCCACGGCGACACGGATCGGATTGCTCATTGGATATCTCCGCTTTGGCTTGTTCGGTCTGCGAGCATACCGCTTCAGCCGGCAGCGCGCCGGCGGTCGAGCTTGCGCGCCAGCACGATCGAGGTGGTGGTGTGGTTGACGCCATCGAGCATGCCGATCTCGTCCAGCAGCCGATCCAGCCGGTCGTGCGTGTCGCAGCGGATCGCCACCAGGTAATCGACCGGCCCGCTGACCGAGTTGACCTCTTCGATCTCGGGCAACCGCTGCAGCGCGCGCAGGATCGCCGGCGCGGCCTTGGGCTGCACCGACAGCCCGCAATAGGCCAGGATCACGTTGTCTTCCATTTTTTGCCCCAGGCGCACTCCATAGCCGGCGATCACGCCGCTGCGCTCCAGCCGGGCGATGCGGGCGACCACGGTAGTGCGGGCGATTCCCAGCTGCCGTGCGAGGTTGGCGGCGCTTTCGCGGGCATTGGCCTGCAGCAACGAGAGCAGGTGGCGGTCGGTTACGTCGAGTTCAGTCATAACGTCGGTCAGGTGCGTCGTTTCGTTCGATTATGGCGGGTTTTCGTCATTCTTGCGCCTTCATTCCGTCGCAGCTGCTATCCATACTCCAGTCACGGGACAACCTTTCTTGTGGACGGAGACACCATGCAACCCTCTAACCTGGGCCGGCAGGGCCCACCGGACCTGCCCAAGGCGAACCGTCCGCTGCACGTGACGGTGCTGGGCGCGGGCAAGATCGGGCGCACCATTGCCGCCATGCTCCATGACAGCGGCGACTACCGCGTCAGCGTGGTCGACCATGACGCGCGCCGCCTCGACGGCCTGCCGCGTGGCGTGCTGGCGCGCGCCGGCGATCCCACCGAACCCGGCACCTGCGCCGCGCTGCTGGCCGGCGCCGACGCGGTGCTCAACGCGCTGCCATTCCACGCCGCCATCGCCGTGGCTTCGGTCGCGGCGCGCCTGGGCGTGCATTACTTCGACCTGACCGAGGACGTGGCCGCCACCCATGCGATCCGCCAGCTGGCGCAGAACGCGCGCTCGGTGCTGATGCCGCAGTGCGGGCTGGCGCCCGGCTTTATCGGCGTGGTCGGGCACGACCTGGCGCGGCGCTTCCTGCGCGGCGGCGGCGAGCTGCTGGACCTGCAGATGCGGGTCGGCGCGCTGCCGCGCTATCCCAGCAACGCGCTCAAGTACAACCTGACCTGGAGCACTGAGGGACTGATCAACGAGTATTGCAACCCGTGCGAAGCCATCGTCGACGGCCGCCGCGTCGAACTGCCGGCGCTGGAAGGGCTGGAAAGCTTCGCGCTGGACGGTATCGAGTACGAAGCCTTTAATACATCTGGCGGGCTTGGCACGCTGCCCGAGACGCTGGCCGGGCGCGCGCGCCACGTCGACTACAAGTCCATCCGCTACCCCGGCCACTGCGCGCTGATGAAGCTGCTGCTCAACGACCTGCGCCTGCGCGAGCGCCGCGACTGGCTGCGCGAGATCTTCGACCGCGCCATCCCGGTGACCGAGCAGGACGTGGTGATCGTGTTCGCCACCGCCACCGGCTACCCGGCCGGCGGCGAACGCGGGCGCGGACCGCTGACGCAGGCTTCGTTCTCGGCGCGCATCGGCGGGGTCGACAACAAGGACGGGCACGTCAACGCGATCCAGCTGACCACCGCGGCGGGCATCTGCACCGCGCTGGACATGGTGGCCACCGGCGCGCTGCCGCAGGCCGGCTTCGTGCGCCAGGAGGCGATGCCGCTCGACGCCTTCCTCAAGAACCGCTTCGGCCGCAATTACACGCAGCATCCGCTGCAGGAGACCCTCGTATGAAAGCGCAAGAGTTCGCAGCCTGCTGGGATTCGCTGGGACTGCCGCGGCCCTGGCAGGATGGCACGCCGGCCGGTGCGGTGACGGTGCGCTCGCCGGTCGACGGCGAGGCCATCGGCCATGTGCCGGCCTGCACCCCGGCGCAGGCCGATGCGCTGGTCGCACGCGCGCACGCGGCGCAGAGCACCTGGGCGCTGCTGCCGGCGCCGGCGCGCGGCGAGATCGTGCGGCGCTACGGCGAGGTGCTGCGCGAGCACAAGCCCGCGCTGGGCCGGCTGGTGTCGCTGGAAACCGGCAAGATCCTGCAGGAAGGGCTGGGCGAGGTGCAGGAGATGATCGACATCTGCGACTTCGCAGTGGGCCTGTCGCGCCAGCTGCACGGGCTGACCATTGCCTCGGAGCGCCCGCAGCATGCCATGCGCGAAACCTGGCACCCGTACGGCCTGTGCGGCGTGATCTCGGCCTTCAACTTCCCGGTGGCGGTGTGGGCGTGGAACGCGGCGCTGGCGCTGGTGTGCGGCAACGGTGTACTGTGGAAGCCGTCGGAGAAGGCGTCGCTGTGCGCGCTGGCGGCGCACGGGCTGCTCGAGCGCGTGCTGGCCGCGGCAATGCCGCAGCATGCAGGCATCACCGCGGTGCTGCCGGGCGGACGCATGCTTGGCAGCCACCTGGTGCAACATGCCGCGGTACGGCTGGTCAGCGCGACCGGCTCGACCCGCATGGGCCGCGAGGTCGGCATCGCCTGCGCCGGGCAGTTCAAGCGCAGCATCCTGGAGCTGGGCGGCAACAACGCCGCCATCGTCGCGCCATCGGCCGACATCGAGCTGGCGGTGCGGGCCATCACCTTTGCCGCGGCGGGCACGGCGGGCCAGCGTTGCACCACGCTGCGCCGCTGCTTTGTCCATGCCGACCTGATGGATACCATGGCCAGCCGGCTGGTCACTGTATTCGACCGGCTGCCGGTTGGCGATCCGCTTGACGACGGCACGCTGATCGGGCCGCTGATCGACAACGCCGCGGGCGACGCCATGGCCAACGCGCTCGCCGCGTGCCGCGCGCAGGGCAATATCGTCACCGGCGGCGAACGGCTGCTGGCCGGGCGTTTCCCGCACGCCTGCTACGTGCGGCCGGCGCTGGTGATGACCGACGAGCAGCACGACACCATGCTGACCGAGACCTTTGCGCCGATCCTGTACCTGATGCCGTACACCAGCTTCGACGAGGCGATCGCACTGAACAATGCCGCCGCGCATGGGCTGTCGTCGTGCATCTTCACCGAGTCGATGCGCGAAGCCGAGCGCTTCCTGTCGTCGGCGGGCAGCGACTGCGGCATCGCCAACGTCAATATCGGCACCAGCGGCGCGGAGATCGGCGGCGCCTTCGGCGGCGAGAAGGCGACCGGCGGCGGACGCGAGTCGGGATCGGATGCGTGGAAGGGATATATGCGCCGGGCGACCAACACCATCAACTACGGCGATTCATTGCCGCTGGCGCAGGGGATCAGGTTCGAGATCTGAAAGGGGGCGTCACGAGCGCCGTAGGGAACGGTAACAAGCCTTACACGCTTTTGACGCCATATTTCGCCAGCTGCCCGTATAACGTCAGCAGGGCAGGCACATGCCCGTTCCCGGCCCTGAGGTCCCCTAGGAAAACACCATGAAACTGCTGACGATTGGACTGGCTGCCGCGGCGGCCTCGGTCACCCTGCTGGGCGGCTGCGCCGTCTATCCCACCCCCGCCGGCCCCGCCGTGGGTCCCGCGCCGGTCTATGTAGCCCCCGCACCGGTCGTGGTCGCGCCGCGGCCGTACTACTACGGCGGCTACGGCTACTACGGACGTGGCTATCGTCGCTGGTAATTCAACGGAAAGGCCGCGATTGCCGGAGGTTGCGGCAAGGTAGGCAGGATTGAAGCAACGGCGGGGAGCCCGGCAACAGCGTTCAGTTGCCGCCAGCCGCGTCACCGGGCCGGGCGTTGAGCCCGCCCCAGCTGGGCGTGAGCGTCTGGCCGATCTCGGGCAGGTCGACCAGGTCCAGCACCCGGCCGACCGTATGGTCGACCAGCTCCGCAATGCTTTGCGGCTTCTGGTAGAAGCCCGGCACAGGCGGGAACACGATCCCGCCCATTTCCGTCACCGCCGTCATGTTGCGCAGGTGCGCAAGGTTCAGCGGCGTTTCCCGCACCATCAGGACCAGTTTGCGCCGCTCCTTCAGCGTGACGTCGGCGGCGCGCGTGATCAGGTTATCGGACAGGCCATGCGCGATCGCGGCCAGCGTGCGCATGGAGCAGGGCGCCACCACCATCGCATGGGCGCGGAACGAGCCGCTGGCAATAGTGGCGCCGATGTCGCGCACGTTGTGCACGACACTGGCCAGCGCTTCCACCTCGGCACGGCCGATGTCCAGCTCATGCTGCAGGTTCATCACGCCGGCCGGAGAGATCAGCAGGTGGGTTTCCACCGCGGGGGCCGCGCGCAGCACCTGCAGCAGGCGCACGCCGTAGATGGCGCCGGTGGCGCCCGTGATCGCGACGATCAGCCGCCGCGGTGGTACGGTCCCCGCCGAAGGGGGCGGGACAGCACCCGCGGACATGGCGGACTCAGCCCTTCAGCAGGGTTTGCAGTTCGCCGTTCTGGTACATCTCCATCATGATGTCCGAGCCGCCGATGAACTCGCCGTTCACGTAGAGCTGCGGGATGGTCGGCCAGCTGGCGTATTCCTTGATGCCCTGGCGGATGCTGTCGTCGTCCAGCACGTTGACCGTGGTCGGCGCGTCGACGCCGCAGGCCTTCAGGATCTGGATGGCGCGGCCCGAGAAGCCGCACATCGGGAACTGCGCGGTGCCCTTCATGAACAGGACTACCGGGTTGCCCTTGACGATCTGGTCGATCTTTTGCTGCACGTCGCTCATGGTCTGCTTTTCAGTTGGATGGCGCCGCCGTCGGGGCGCCGCCTGGGGGAAAGGGACAAGGGATGCCGCGCGGCAAGCCACGTGGCGGGAATCTGCCGGCGATTTTACCGGAATCGCCGGCTTGCTTCAGGGTTGCGCCCCGGACCAGCGTCCGCCGGTGCAGCGCTCCTGGCCGGCCAGGTCGCGCACGGTGAAGACGTTGGTGAAGCCGGCCTCGTCCAGCAGCGCGCGCGTCGCTTGCGCCTGGTCGAAACCGTGTTCCATCAGCAGCCAGCCGCCCGGTAGCAGCCGCGGCGGCGCGCCGTCGACGATCGTGCGCAGGTCGGACAGGCCATCCTGGTGGTCGGTCAGCGCATCGATGGGCTCGAAGCGCAGGTCTCCTTCTGCCAGGTGGGGGTCGCCCGCGGCGATATAAGGCGGGTTGCTGACGACCAGGTGGAAGCGCAGTCCGGGCGGCAGCGCCGCGTACCAGTCCGATACCAGGAAGTGGATACGGTCGGCGCCAAGGGCGCTGGCGTTGTCCTGCGCCACCATCAGCGCGCCGGGCGAGATATCGGTGGCCCAGACCTGCGCATCGGTGCGTTCGCGCGCCAGCGTCACGGCCAGGATGCCCGAGCCGGTGCCCAGGTCCAGCACCAGCGGGCGGGGCACGTCGGCCAGCCGGGCCAGCGAGGCTTCGGCGGCGATCTCGGTGTCGGGGCGCGGGATCAGCACATCGGGCGTGACGCGGAACTTGCGGCCAAAAAATTCGCGCTCACCCAGCAGGTATGCCATCGGCTCGCCAGCGAGCCGCCGCGCCAGCAGCGTGGCAAAGGCATCGCGCTGGGGCAGTGTGAGCGTGTCGGTATCGCGCGTGATCAGTTGCGTGCGGGTGAGTCCGGTCACGTGCGAAAGCAGCATGCGCGCTTCCAGCGTGGGCAGGCCCACCATGGCAGCGAGGGTCTGGGCTTCACGCAGCGTCGGCGTGGCCGGCAGCGCGGCAGTGTTGGGGGAAGACATCTGGTAGGGACGGTTCTGTTGCCGGCCACAAAAAACCCCACCGGCGCAGGGCCTGGCGGGGCTTTGAGGCGGGACTTCCGGCGTTTCGGCAAGTGTACCGCCCATCGGAGGCGGGCGGCAGAAAGCCCCCGCCGGGACGATTACTTATTGACGGTGTCCTTGGCCTTGTCGGCGCCGGCATTGACGGCGTCCTTGGCTGCCTGCTTGGCATTTTCCATGGCGTTGCCGGCTTCTTCCTTGGCCTTCTCGGCGGCGACCGACGCGCTCGAAGCGGCATCGCTGGCGGCAGCCTTGGCGGCGTCGGCAGCGCTGCTGGCTGCTGCCGCGGCGTCGCTGGCGGCGGCCTTGGCGGATTCGGCGGCGCTCTGCATGGCGCTGTCAGCGCTGGAAGCTGCGGGAGCTTCTTCCTTCTTGCTGCAAGCGGCCATGGCCGCGGTGATCATCAACAGCGCGAGCAGTTTTTTCATGATTTCGTCCTAGGAAGTTTTTGGGAGAGACTCACCCGGCACCATTCTCCGTTTGCCGGTCGAAATCGATTATAGACAGCGCGTTTACCCCTACCAGTGCTGTTTCAAGCATTTACAAGAAATACAAAGTCTTGTGGGACGTTACGCGCAGTTCGCGCAAAAAGCGGGCTTGAGCGCAGCTTAAGCCGCTTGAGCCGCTTGAGCCGCTTGAGCCGCTTGAGCCGCTTGAGCCGCTTGAGCCGCTTAAGCCGCTTAAGCTGCGCCTTCGCCGAGTGCCGCCAGCTGGTCCGCCTGGTGCTCCGCGGCCAGCGACGACAGCAGCTCGTCCATGTCGCCGTCCATGATCATGTCGATCTTGTAGAGCGTCAGGTTGATGCGGTGGTCGGTCACGCGGCCCTGCGGGAAGTTGTAGGTGCGGATGCGGTCGCTGCGGTCGCCCGAGCCGATCAGGTTGCGCCGCGTGCTGGCTTCCTTCGCCTGGGCGGCGCGGGCGTGCATGTCCTTGATGCGCGCGGCCAGCACCTTCATCGCCTTGTCCTTGTTGCGGTGCTGCGACCGGTCGTCCTGGCACTCGACCACGATGCCGGTCGGCAGGTGGGTCAGGCGCACGGCCGAATCCGTCTTGTTCACGTGCTGGCCACCGGCGCCCGACGCGCGGAATGTGTCGATGCGCAGGTCGGCCGGGTTGATCTCGACCTCGCCGACCTCGTCGGCTTCGGGCATCACCGCCACCGTGCAGGCGGAAGTGTGGATGCGCCCCTGCGCCTCGGTGGCGGGCACGCGCTGCACGCGATGGCCGCCGGATTCGAACTTCAGCTTCGAAAATGCGGCATCGCCGGCGATCCGCACGATGACTTCCTTGAAACCACCCAGGTCGGATTCGGATTCGCTCATGATCTCGACCTGCCAGCGCTGGCGCTCGGCGTAGCGTGTGTACATCCGCAGCAGATCGGCGGCGAACAGCGCGCTTTCCTCGCCGCCGGTGCCGGCGCGGATTTCCAGCAGCAGGTTGCGGTCGTCATTGGGATCCTTGGGCAGCAGCAGGCGCTGCAGGCTATGTTCCAGCGCCTCCAGCCGCTCGCGCGCGCTGGCGATCTCGTCGGCGGCGAAGTCCTTCATCTCGGGGTCGTCCAGCAGCGCCTGCGCGGTGCCCAGGTCGTCCTGCGCCTGGCGGTATTGCCCGTACTGCTCGGCCACCGGCGACAGTTCGGCATGCTCGCGGCTGAGCTTGCGGTACTGGTCGATGTTGGCAGTCGCGTCTTCGCGCGCGAGCAGGGCGTTGACTTCATCGAGTCGCTCGGCCAGTTGGTCGAGCTTGGCAAGCATGCTAGCTTTCATCGGGATGCGGGGGAATTGGGGAGGCCGGTGGGCCGGGGCTGCCGGGATTGCGGCGGCGGCGTGCCGGCGCGGTCGGCGCGCGGCAAGACGGGAGCGCGGCTAGCGCTCGGAGTGGCTGCTGTGGCGGAACAGGCCCGGCACCAGGCGCAGCAACGCCTCGCGGTCTTCGCCCTGGGTGTGGTTCAGCGCGTGGGTCGGGCCGTGCAGGAACTTGCGGGTCAGTGCGCCGGACAGGGCTTCAAGCACCGCCTCGGGATCGTCGCCGCGGGCCAGCATGCGGCGCGCGCGCTCCAGCTCGGCCTGGCGGATGGCCTCGCCGCTGGTCTGCAGCTCGCGGATGACCGGCACCACGCTGCGCGTTTCCAGCCAGTGCATGAAGTTCTGCACGCGGCTCTCGATAATGGCTTCGGCCTGCGCGACCGCGGCCTGGCGCAGCGCGTTGCCTTCGCGCACGATCGCGCCAAGGTCGTCGACGGTGTACAGGAAGACGTCGTCCAGGCGCGCGACTTCCGGTTCCACGTCGCGCGGCACAGCGAGGTCGACCATCATGATCGGGCGGTGCTTGCGGCGCTTGACCGCGCGCTCCACCGCGCCCAGGCCGATGATCGGCAGCGAGCTGGCGGTGCACGACACCACGATGTCGAATTCATGCAGCCGCTCGCCCAGGTCGGTCAGGCGGATCGCCTGCGCGGTCAGGCCCTGGCCGGACAGCTGCTCGGCCAGTTTCTCGCCGCGCTCGACGGTGCGGTTGGCCACCACGATCTGGCGCGGCTGCTGCGCGGCAAAGTGCGTCGCGCACAGCTCGATCATCTCGCCCGCGCCGATAAAGAGCACGCGCTGGGTCGAGACGCTTTCAAAAATCCGTTGCGCCAGCCGCACCGCGGCCGCGGCCATCGACACGGAATGCGCGCCGATCTCGGTCTGGCCGCGCACTTCCTTGGCTACCGCGAAGGTGCGCTGGAACAGCTGGTTCAGGTATGTCCCCAGCGAGCCGGCCTCGCCGGCGGTGCGCACGGCATCCTTGAGCTGGCCCAGGATCTGGGTTTCGCCCAGCACCATCGAATCCAGCCCACTGGCCACGCGGAAGGCATGGCGCACGGCCTCGGACTGCGGCAGCGCGTACAGGTGCGGGGCCAGTTCGCCGGCCGGCACGTTGTGGTGCTGCGACAGCCACCGCAGGGTGTGCTCGAAACCCTCTTGCCCCGGCTTCAGGACGTCGGTGGCGCAGTAGATCTCGGTGCGGTTGCAGGTGGAAAGGATGGCGGCTTCGGTGCCGCTGCGGCCGGACAGGTGCTCGCGCAGCGCGCCCAGTGCCGGTTTGATCTGCTCGAGCGGAAACGCCACCCGCTCGCGCAGCGAGACTGGTGCCGTCGTGTGGTTGATGCCGATCGCGAGCAGTTGCATTTCTTGGGGACAGGTGCGATCCGGAGCGTGGCCGGATCGGTTGCCATTATACCGCCGGCACCACAGATTGCAGGCGCATACCCAGTATGCGTCGCAGGCGCGCCGGTTTGCAGTATTGTTACGGCGCAGCCAGTCGAGGTTGTGATTCAGGCTACACAGGAGAAGCGGATGCTGGGCACCTTGATCGTGGGGTTGCTGGTTGGACTGGCGGCGCGCCGGCTGCATCCGGCAGGACGCGTCGTGACCCTGCCGGCCGCGCTGGTGCTGGGCGCGGCGGGAGCGGCGGCTGCATTCTACGGCGGCCGCGCGCTGCACCTGTTCGTCGACGGTCAACTCAGCAGCTGGCTGGCGGTGATCGCCGGCGCCGCCATCCTGGTGGGTGCCTGGGGCGCAGTCCGGCCGCGCGGACGGTAAAGGCAGGGCTGACGTGGCGCCCGGAAATCTGCGCGCCGCTTGATCCTGGTCAGGTCCGCACGGGATCCGCTTCGGCCCGGGCGGCCAGCAGCCGGCGCAGTACCCCGTTGGAATAGTGGCTGGCCACTTCCTTCAGGAATGCCGCGAAGTCCACATGGGCGGTATCGTCGGCGCGGTCCGAAACCGTGCGCATGACCGCGTACGGGACGCCGTATTCATGGCACACCTGCGCCACCGCGGCGCCTTCCATCTCCACCGCCAGCAGCCCGGGCAGCCGGTCGCGCAGTTCCGCCACCGAGGCCGGGGCGCCGATAAACTGGTCGCCGCTGGCGATCATGCCCTTGTGCAGCGCCGGCGTGGCCACGCCGAAGCGGGCCAGCACCTCGGGCGGCACATCGACGGCCAGGTCGAGCCGCAGGAAATCGGCGGCCGCGCCTTCCAGTTCCTCGGTCAGCGCCGGGTCGGCCGGGAACTCGGCGCGATCCAGCAGCGGCACTTCATGGCGGGCGAAGAACGGGCGCGCGTCGAGGTCGTGCTGAATCGTCCGATCCGCGATGACGATGTCGCCGACGTTGGTGTCGGCGCCGACGCCGCCCGCCAGCCCGGTAAAGACCACCTGGGTGGCGCCGAACTCGCGGATCAGCGTGACCGTGGTCGCCGAGGCGGCCACCTTGCCCATGCGCGCCAGCACCAGCACGCATGGCTGGCCGTAAAGGTTGCCAACATAGTAGTCGCGCATGCCGACGGTGTGCACTGTGGCGCGGCTGTCGTCATGGCGCATCGCGGCCACCAGGCCGTCGACTTCATCGTGGATGGCGGCAAGGATTCCCAGGGTCATGGGGCAGGCAGAGAGTGAAAGCCGAAAAGCCAGAGCATACCGGCGCCCATGCGGCAGGCATAGCGCCGGCGCGCCGCAAGACGGGTGCGGCCCGGGCGCCGCTTTGCTAAAGTGCCACGCATCCGGGCACGCAAGGGCGAGCATGCAAGTCACCTCCACCGTGGCAAACGGCGAACGGCGCGCCATCCGCCGGGCACTGGCCGACTGGCGCGCACGCGGATGCCTGGCTGCCGAAGCGGTCGCCGCCCCTTGGGCAAGCACCGAGCCTGCCGCCGCCGACTGGCGCCGCTGGCTCGACCAGGCGCTGATGGCACTGGGCACCGCGCTGCTGTGCGCCGGCGTGATCGTCTTCTTTGCCTTCAACTGGCAAGACCTGCACAAGTTCTCCAAATTCGGCTTGCTCGCCGCCGCCATCACGGTGGTGGCCGCGTTCGCCTGGCTGCGCCCTGCCGCCGACGCCGCCGGCCGCGCCGCGCTGGGCGGCGCGCAGGTGCTGGCCGGGGTGCTGCTCGCCGTGATCGGGCAGACCTACCAGACCGGCGCCGATGCCTGGCAGCTGTTCGCGCTGTGGGCGCTGCTGGCGGTGCCGTGGGCACTGGCGGCACGCGCGGCGCCGCACTGGTGGCTGGTGCTGGTGGTCGGCAACGTGGCGCTGCTGCGCTACTTCAGCATCCGTTTCGGCATGGATGGCCTGTTCGCACTGCTGTTCGACAGCCGCTACCTGCGCACCGCCACCCTGGCTCTGCTGGGAGCGGTGCTGCTGCAGCTGGCGCTGTGGCACCTGCTGGCCGCCCGCGCGCCCGGGCTGGGCTTCCGGGGACAGACCGGCAGCCGCTTGCTGGCGGCGCTGGCGTGCGTGCAGGCGGGTTCGCTGGGACTGGCCAGCCTGTTCGACAGCCGCTTCGATGCGGCGTCGTTCGCGATTGCGGTGGGCGTGCTGGCCGGGCTGACATGGTGGTACCGGCAACGCGCCTTCGATATCGTCGTGCTGAGCCTGACCTGCCTGACGGGCATCGTGCTGGTGGTGGCCGGCCTCGGCAAGCTGCTGTTCGAGGGCAAGGGCGACTTCGGCGCGTTCCTGCTGCTCGGACTGGTCACCATCGGCCTGGCCGCCGGCGCGGCGGCGTGGCTGATGCGCGCTTATCGCGCTCAACTGCGTGCTCAACTGCGCGCCCAGCTGGAGCAGGCATGAGCACCACCTTGCAGACCGAACAACGGCTCTGGCGCGAGCTGGCCGCGCGCGGCGCGGTGCAGGGCGAATGCCCGGAGCACAGCCACGCACCGTGGGCGGTGCGCTGCCTGATGGGCGCGGCCGGCTGGCTTGGGGCCTTGTTCTTCCAGATGTTCCTGGTCGGGACGGTGTTCGTGGCCGCGCGCGAGAACGGCGTCGCCATGGCCGTGACCGGACTGGCCATGATTGCGCTGGCCGCGTTGTTGTACTGGCGTGGCGGCGGCATCGCGGCGAGCCAGTTCGCGCTGGCGGTCAGCCTGTGCGGGCAGGGGATGGCGGTGTATGGGCTGGTCGAGGCGCTCGGCTCGCTCGGCTTTAAGCGCGTGGCCGAGACCGCCGGATTCTGGGCCGGCATTGCGCTGTTCGAAGGCGCGCTTGTGGTGCTGGTGCCCAACCGGTTGCACCGGCTGTTGTCCGGCCTTGGCGTCTGGATCGGGTTGGCGGGCGCAGTGCATTTCGGCCTGCCCCGCGGGGCAACCGATGACTGGCTGGCGCTGACGTGGTCGCTCGGCTGGCTGGCGCCGCTGGGCTGCGCTCTGGTGGCCGGCTTCACGCTGGCCGAAGCGCGCGCGTGCGCGGCGGGGCGGCATGCACTGCTGGAGCCGCTCGCCGATGCCACACTGCTGGCCGCGCTCGCCATGGCGCTGGTGGTGACCGGGATGAGCCATCCGATGGCATGGCTGTTCGAACCGGAGGCGGGCCGCCTGTCGTTCGCGCACTGGATCGGTGGCGCCCTGCTCACGCTGGTGCTGGCTGGCTTCGCCCTGGCCGAATGCCGCCGGCTGGCCGTCGGCTCCGCCATGCAGGCGGCAGTGCTCGCCGGCACGCTCGCCTTTGGCGCGCTGATGGCCGCGGCGCCTGCCGTGGTGGCCGGCGCGCTGGCGCTGGCGCTGGCCCTGCGCCGGGCTTCCATGGCCTGGATGGGGCTGGGCATCGCCGCCATTGCCATCGGCTTTGTCTGGTACTACAGCGCGCTGCACTGGACCCTGCTGGCCAAGTCCGTCACGCTGGCCGCGGCGGGCGCGCTGTTGCTGGCCGGCCGTTACTGGCTGCTGCGCGGCCGCACCGGCAAGGAGTTCGCATGAAGCGCTGGATCGTGATCGCCTGGGCACTGACGCTGGTGCTGGCCGCCGCCGGCATCGCCGGCAAGGAAACGCTGCTGGCGCGCGGCGACACCGTCTTGCTGCGGCTCGCGCCGGTCGATCCGCGCTCGCTGATGCAGGGCGACTATATGGCGCTGAACTTCGACATCGGCAACCAGATCCGCACGGCGCAGGGGGCGGCGGAGCGCCCGCCGCGCGACGGCGTGGCCGTGATCCGGCGCGACACGCGGGGCGTTGCCAGCTTCGTGCGGCTGCATGATGGCGGGCCGCTGGGCGCGGGCGAGCAGCTGCTGCGCTTCCAGGCGGCGCGGTCGCGCTGGGGCGGCGCGCAGGTGCAGGTGTCAACCGATGCGTATTTCTTCCAGGAGGGGCAGGGTGAGCGCTTCGCCCAGGCCATGTATGGGGAATTCCGCGTGGGGGCGGACGGCCAGGCGCTGCTGGTGGGGCTGCGGGGGAAGGAATTAGAAAGGTTGTGAAGGGGCAAGCGGTTCCCCTGCGGCAGAAAGAAAAAAACCCGCGAGATCGCGGGTTTTTTTGTCGGCGGGGCAGGCTCAGACGTTGAACAGGAAGTTCATCACATCCCCATCCTTCACCACGTATTCCTTGCCTTCCGCGCGCATCTTGCCGGCTTCCTTGGCGCCGTTCTCGCCCTTGAACGCGATGTAGTCGTCGTAGGAAATGGTCTGCGCACGGATAAAGCCGCGTTCGAAATCGGTATGAATCACACCGGCCGCCTTGGGCGCGGTGTCGCCGACATGGATGGTCCAGGCGCGCACTTCCTTCACGCCGGCGGTGAAGTAGGTCTGCAGGCCCAGCAGCTTGAAGCCGGCGCGGATCACGCGGTCCAGGCCCGGTTCTTCCATGCCCAGGTCGGCCAGGAATTCGGCCTTGTCGGCGTCGTCCAGGTCTGCGATCTCCGCTTCGATGGCGGCGCAGACGGCGACCACCGGGGAATCGGTCTGCTTGGCGTACTCGCGCACCGCGTCCAGGTGCGGGTTATTCTCGAAGCCGTCTTCACGCACGTTGGCGACGTACATGGTCGGCTTGGCGGTGATCAGGCAGAACGGGCGGATGGCGTCCCATTCTTCCGGGGCCAGGTCGAGGGTGCGCACGGCCTTGGCCTGGTCGAGCACGGCTTGCGCCTTTTCCAGCACGGCGACCAGGCGCTGCGCTTCCTTGTCGCCGGCGCGGGCCGGCTTGACGTAGCGGGCCAGGGCCTTTTCCACGGTGGCCAGGTCGGCCAGCGCCAGCTCGGTGTTGATGACCTCGATGTCGGACAGCGGGTCGACCTTGCCGGCCACGTGGATCACGTTATCGTCCTCGAAGCAGCGCACCACGTGGGTGATGGCGTCGGTTTCGCGGATATTGGCCAGGAACTGGTTGCCCAGGCCTTCGCCCTTCGATGCGCCCGCGACCAGTCCGGCGATGTCGACGAACTCGACCGTGGCGGGCAGGATGCGCTCAGGCTTGACGATCTCGGCCAGGTTGCCGAGCCTCGGGTCCGGCACTTCGACCACGCCCACGTTGGGCTCGATCGTGCAGAACGGATAGTTTTCGGCGGCGATGCCGGCCTTGGTCAGGGCATTGAACAGCGTGGACTTGCCGACGTTGGGCAGGCCGACGATGCCGCATTTGAGGCTCATGGTCTTGTCTTAGAAATCAAGGGTTGCGGGATGCGGTCCGGCGACGGGCGGGCCTGGCGACAGGCGTCTGGCGGGGCCAGTGGCGGGACTGCATCGGACGAGGCAAACACATCACATCGAGCGCCGCTCGACGGCTGTACGGGGTCTGCCACGAAAAACGGCAATTGTAACCCTATCGGGACTGCGGGTTGCGAGCCGGGGGCGATTTGCACCGCATACAAAAACAAGACGGCCAGGAAGTCATCCTGGCCGTTGCGTGAGCGCCGCTTCCGCTCAATCGAGATCCACGACGTTCATGCGCCGTCCGTGAACTGGTCCCGCATATCCGTGGTCCTGGCGCCGTCCGTAAACATGTCGCGCCTGTCGATTGCCCTTGCACCATCCAGGAATACATCCCGCCGGTCGATTGACCGTGCTCCATCCGAATACACATCGAACTTGGAAACCTTGGCGCCGTCGGTATAAACGTCCCGCGGGCCAGTCGTGCCTCCAAATGCCGATCCCCCTGCAACCGCGATGCTAGCCGCGGCAAGCCAAAGCGCCTTCTTAAACATTGCTCCACCTCCCTTCAGGTGGTTCGTCCCCGGTCAGAAACATTTCGTTTCAATATAGGCTGAGCGTTTCCGAACTCGGGGCCATGCACCAACTGTTTTGTCATAAGCCTTATGACCTGAAGAAATAATGAACGCCGGCCCATCCCGGCCAAAGGGCTCCGGAGTGACGTGGCTATAATCCAGCCATGACCCGATCCCACGCGTCCGCGCGCACCGCTGCGCGCAATTCCTCCGCTTTCCAGGTGGCCGTCGTCGGCGGCGGCATCGTCGGCAAGTCCTGTGCCTTGTTGCTGGCCCAGCAGGGCATGGACGTGGCGCTGGTGGCGCCGAAGCCGCCCCGCGGCGCCAGCCGCGCGCCGGCAGGGCCGGAGGACTGGGACAGCCGTATTTATGCGTTCTCCTCTAGCTCGCAGGCGCTCCTGGAGCGGATGCGTGTGTGGGAGGCGCTGGATCCGGCGCGCATCCAGCCGGTGCGCGACATGCGTGTCTTTGGCGACGTCAGCGCCGCCGAAACCTCGCCCAGCCTGGACGGCGACCTGCATTTCTCCGCCTACGCCGCCGCGGTGCCGCAGCTGGCGTGGATCATCGAGTCCAGCCATGTCGAGCGCGCGCTCGACACCGCGCTCGGCTTCCAGCATCAGGTGAGCTGGCACGATGGCACCGCCAGCGTGTGCGAGCGCGATCCGGAGGGTATTACCCTGACGCTGGACAACGGCACCAGGCTGCGCACGGCGCTGGCGATCGGCGCCGACGGGGCGCGCTCGTGGCTGCGCCAGCAGTGCCATATCGGTGTCAGCACGCGCAAGTACCGCCAGCTTGGCGTGGTCGCCAACTTTGCCTGCGAGCGTCCGCATCACGAGACTGCCTGGCAGTGGTTCCTGGGTGCGCCGGAAAAGCTGATGGCAGACGAAGAGCCCGCCAACGGCGAGGTGCTGGCGATGCTGCCGCTGCCCGGCAACCACGTCTCGATGGTCTGGTCGGCAGACGAAGCGCACGCGCGCGACCTGCTCGCACTGTCGCCCGAGGCGCTTGCCGCCACCGTGATGCAGGGCGCCGCCGGGGCGGTCGGCAGCCAGTTCGGCACGCTGCGCTGCGTGACCCCGGCGCAGGGCTTCCCGCTGGTGCTGCAGCGCGCCGACCAGTTCGTGCAGCCGCACGTGGCGCTGGTCGGCGACGCCGCCCACGTGGTGCACCCGCTGGCGGGGCAGGGCATGAACCTGGGCCTGCGCGATGTCGCGGAACTTGGCCGCGTGATGGCCGACAAAGAACCTTTCCGCAGCGAGGGCGACCTGCGCCTGCTGCGCCGCTACGAGCGCGCGCGCGCCACCGACCTGCTGTCGCTGACCGCGGCCACCGACGGGCTGCACCGGCTGTTTTCACTGCCCGGCGGCGTGGCGAGGGTGGTGCGCAACACCGGCATGCGTGCGGTGGGCGGCCAGTCGCTGCTCAAGCGTTTCCTGATCGGGCACGCGCTCGGCTGATGCCACCGCTCCCCGAACGATCACCGAATACCCCTGGAGTCCACATGTTTCAATTCCTGCGCCACCACCCTGTCCGCAGCGCTGCCGTCACCGCCGTCGTGGGCGGCCTGGCCGCGGCGGGCTTTGCCATGCATGCCATGGCAGCGGGCGAACCCGGCACCGACCGCATCAGGGAGTCGCTGCAGAAGGTGCTGGGCGGCCGTGCCGAGGTGAAAAGCGTCAGCAAGACCCCGGTGCCCGGGCTGTTCGAAGCCAATATCGGCGGGCAGGTGGTCTATACCGACAGCACCGGCCGCTACATCCTCAACGGCGAGATGATCGACACCCGCACCGGCACCAATCTGACCGAGGAGCGGATGGCCGAGATCAACCGCATCAAGTGGTCGGACCTGCCGCTGGCGCGCGCGATCAAGTGGACCAAGGGCGATGGCAGCCGGCAGATCGCGGTGTTCTCCGACCCCAACTGCGGCTACTGCAAGCGCATCGAGCAGACCTTCCAGCAGATGGACAACATCACCGTGTACACCTTCCTGTACCCGGTGCTGTCGCCGGACTCCGAGACCAAGGCCAAGCAGGTCTGGTGCGCGGCCGACCGCACCAAGGCCTGGCGCGACTGGATGCTCAAGCATGTGGCGCTGACCGGCAATGGCAGTTGCCAGACGCCGCTGCAGGAGAACCTGGCGCTGGGCCAGAGCATGAATATCACCGGCACGCCGGCGGTGTTCTTCATGGACGGCACCCGCATCCCGGGCGCGGCCGACGTGGCCACGCTGGAGAAGAAGCTCGCCAGCATCAAGAAATAAGCGCGCGCCGGCCCTGTCCCGGCTCGATCGGCGGCCGGACTTGTCCGGCCGTTCTGCTTTTCGCTTTCCCCTCATTCCCAGGCGACCGCCGCCAGGCGGCAAGGAGACACCATGACGTTCCAGGCATTGCTGCTGACCCAGGCCGACGGCGCCACCCAGGCCAATCTCGCTACGCTGGACGAGGCGCAGTTGCCACCTGAAGGCGACGTGCTGGTTGCCGTGGACTACTCCACCATCAACTTCAAGGACGGCCTGGCGATCACGGGCCGCTCGCCGGTGGTGCGCAAGTGGCCGATGGTGGCGGGCATCGACGGGGCCGGCACGGTGCTGCAATCGTCCAGCCCGCGCTGGCAGGCCGGCGACAAGGTGGTGCTGAACGGCTACGGCGTGGGCGAGACCCACTGGGGCTGCCTGGCGCAGCGCGCGCGGCTGAAGGGCGACTGGCTGGTGCGCCTGCCCGATGCCTTCACCACGCGCCAGGCCATGGCGATCGGCACTGCCGGCTACACCGCGATGCTGTCGGTGCTGGCGCTGGAGCGCGGCGGCGTCAACGGCCCGGTGCGGCCCGGCGATGGCGAGGTGCTGGTGACCGGCGCCTCGGGCGGCGTGGGCTCGGTCGCGATCGCGGTGCTGAGCAAGCTGGGCTACAAGGTGGTGGCGTCGACAGGCAAGACCAATGAAGCGGATTTCCTGAAGGCACTGGGCGCCGCCGATGTCATCGACCGCACCGAGCTTGGCGTGCCCGGCAAGCCGCTGCAAAAGGAACGCTGGGCCGCGGTGGTGGACTCTGTCGGCTCGCACACGCTGGTCAATGCCTGCGCACAGGTGCGCTACGGCGGCGTGGTGACGGCATGCGGGCTGGCGCAGGGCATGGACTTCCCGGCATCGGTGGCGCCGTTCATCCTGCGCGGCGTGACGCTGCACGGCATCGACAGCGTGATGGCTGCCATGCCGCTGCGCGAGCGCGCGTGGCAGCGGCTGGCGAGCGACCTGGAGCCGGATCGCCTGAACGCGATCACGCGCGAGATCGGGCTGGCCGAGGCGATCGACGCCGGCCGCAGGATCGTGGAAGGCGGCATGCGCGGCCGCGTGGTCGTCGACGTCAATCGCTCCTGAGGGGCGACCGGCTGCTTCACGAGCGTCGGCGAGGCCAGCAGTGCGCCGACGTTACAATCCTGCCATGACGCCGATCCGCTACGCCATCGCCCCGCTTGCGCCTGAGGCGCACCTCTTTGCCGTCACCGTCACGGTGAGCGAGCCCGATCCCGCCGGCCAGCGCTTCACGCTGCCCGCGTGGATCCCGGGCAGTTACATGATCCGCGACTTCGCCCGCCATATCGTGCGCATCCGCGCCGATGCCGGCGGCCGCGAAGTCCCGCTGACCAAGCTCGACAAGCAGAGCTGGCAGGCCGCGCCGGTGGGCCTGTCGGACGGCCCGCTGACGCTGAGCTACGAAGTCTATGCCTGGGACCTGTCGGTGCGCGCCGCGCACCTGGACGCCACCCATGGCTTCTTCAACGGCAGCTCGGTGTTCCTGTGCGTCGAAGGCCAGGCCGAGCGGCCATGCACCGTCGATATCCACGCTCCCGAAGGCGAGGCTTACCGCGGCTGGCGCGTCGCCACCGCAATGCCGGAAGCACCGGGCCGCGACGGCGCGAAGCGCTACGGCTTCGGCCGCTACCAGGTCGCGGACTACGACGAACTGGTTGACCACCCGGTGGAGATGGGCAATTTCCAGCTCGCCAGTTTCCGCGCCTGCGGCGCGCAGCACGACGTGGTCTTCACCGGCCGCGTGCCCAACCTCGATCTCGAGCGCGTGTGCCGCGACCTAAAGCGCATCTGCGAAACCCAGATCCGCCTGTTCGAACCCCGCAGCGCCGAGGCACCGTTCCTGGACAGCAACCGCCGCTACGTCTTCATGACGATGGTCACCACCGACGGCTACGGCGGCCTCGAGCACCGCGCCAGCACCGCGCTGATGTGCGCGCGCAATGACCTGCCGGTCCGCGGCATGAGCGACAACGGCGAGACCAGCGAGGGCTACCGCACCTTCCTGGGCTTGTGCAGCCACGAGTATTTCCACACCTGGAACGTCAAGCGCATCAAGCCCGCCGCGTTCGTGCCGTACCGGCTGGCCGAAGAAACCTACACGCCGCTGCTGTGGCTGTTCGAGGGCTTCACCAGCTACTACGACGATCTGGTGCTGGTGCGCTCGGGCTGCGTGACCGAGGCCCAGTACGTCGAGATGCTGGGCAAGACCTGGAATGGCGTGCTGCGCGGCAACGGCCGCACCAAGCAGAGCGTGGCCGAAAGCTCGTTCGACGCCTGGACCAAGTACTACCGCCAGGACGAGAACGCGCCTAACTCCATCGTCAGCTACTACACCAAGGGATCGCTGGTGGCGCTGGCGCTGGACCTGACCATCCGCGCCAGGTCGCGCGGACGGCGCTCGCTCGATGATGTCATGCGCGCGCTGTGGCGCCGCTACGGGCGCGGCTTCTATGCGCCCGGCGCGATGCAGCGTGGCGTGACCGAGCCGGAAGTCTATGCGCTGTTCGACGAAGTGACCGGCCTGAAGCTGGGCGGGCTGCTGCGCTCGCTGACCGAAGGCACGGGCGAGCTGCCGCTGGCGGCGCTGTTCAAGGACATCGGCGTCAAGGCCGAGGCACAGAAGCCGTCGCGCACCGCGGCGCTGGGCATCAAGGTCAAGACCGACGACGGCTGGGTACGCGTCACGCAGGTGCTGGACGGCGGCGCGGCGCAGGCCGCGGGCCTGTCGGCCGGCGACCTGCTGGTGGCCATCGACGGCCTGCGCGTGGCGCCGGGCCAGATCGACAAGCTGCTGGGACGCTACCGCACCGGCGACCGCGTCGACCTGCACGCTTTCCGCCGCGACGAGCTGCAGGTGCTGCCCGTGACGCTGGCGCGCGAGCCCGCGGCGCAGTTCAAGGTCAAGCTGGCGGACGGCCGGCATGCGGCGCGCTCGCGCTGGCTGGGCCAGTGACGTAGCGCTGCAATCCCCACAACCTGGCCCCCGCCGCTTCGCCGCATGCAATACGCGCACGATCCCCGCACCTTCCTGTATTCGCACTACGTGTACCGGGGGCTGCGCTCGGCCACCGGGGTGATCGGCGCCACGCTGATCGCGCTGCAGTTCTCCGACTTGCCCACCGCGATGGTGGTGTCGATGGGCGCGCTGTGCACCAGCCTGATGGACCTGCCCAGCCCGCTGAGCCACAAGTTCAACGAGATGCTGGCGAGCGTGCTGCTGTGCAGCGCGGTGACACTGGTGGTGGCGCTGACCACGCCGTTCCCGCGCGTGATGCCGTTCGTGCTGGTGCTGGTGACGTTCCTCGCCGCCATGATGACGGTGTACGGCAACAAGACCTTGCCGCTGCAATTCGCGGCGCTGTTCGTGATGACGCTCACGATCAACGAGGATTTCGTGGTCGAGCGCGCGCTGGTGCATGCGGCGCACTTCAGCGCCGGCGCGGTGGCCTACCTCGGCTACGCGATGCTGGTGAGCTGGCTGACCGAGCGCCGCACCAGGCAGCAGGTGCTGGCCGAGTCGTTGTACGAGCTGGCCGGCTACCTCGAGATCAAGGCCGGCTTCTACGATGCCGGCAACGACTACGAGGCCCGGTTCAACCAGCTGGTGCGCCAGCAGATCGTGGTGGCCGAGCGCCAGCAGGCCGCGCGCGACCTGGTGCTGCGCGGCAACCGCACGCCGCACGACGGGCTGCTGGTGCAGGTGCACCTGCGCATGCTCGACCTGTACGAGTACGTGCTGTCGACCAACACCGACTATCCGCTGCTGCGCCAGACCTTCGGCGGCACGCCGGTGCTCGACCACCTGCGCGGGCTGGTGGTGCTGATGTGCAAGGACGTGGAAGAAATCGCCTACGAGGTCACGCGCGGGCGCGGCTCTTACGCGACGGTGGAATACCGCGAAGGCCTGCGCGCGGTCGAGGCCGAGATCGCGCAGCTGCGCCACCACCACATCAAGCCCGCGGCGATGACCGCGCTGGCCGAGACGCTGGACATGATCCGCGGCGCGATCACGCTGATCGGCCAGCTGCACGAGGCCTCGCGCACGCCGGTGGAACCGGCCAAGGTGCTGCCGGGCAGCGACATGACGCCGTTCCTGACGCGCCAGAAGTACGAACTGGGCGTGCTGCGCGACAACCTGCACTGGCGCTCGCCGGCGTTCCGCTTTGCCCTGCGCATGTCGATGGCGGTGGCGCTGGGGCTGTGGATCACCAACCACCTGCCGTACGTGTCGCACAGCTACTGGATCCTGCTGACCATCATCGTCATCCTGAAGCCCAACTTCAGCATGACCAAGCAGCGCTACAACGACCGCGTGATCGGCACGCTGATCGGCTGCGTGGTGGCAGTGGGGATCCTGAAGGTGGTGGACGAGCCGCTGATACTGCTGGGCGTGCTGTTCCTGTCGCTGGTGGCCAGCGCAGCGTTCGTGACGATCAAGTACCGCTATACCGCCATCGCGGCCTGCATCCAGGTGCTCATCCAGATCAACCTGCTGATGCCGGGCAGCCCGACGGTGGCGGGAGAGCGGCTGGTCGATACGGTGATCGGCGGCATCATCGCCTCGCTGTTCAGCTTCGTGCTGCCGAGCTGGGAATACCGCGCCATCCCCAAGCTGGTGGAGAACGTGCTGCAGGCCAACCGCCGCTATATCGCCGCCACGCGCGATCTGCTGCTGCGCCGGGCCAAGGACGACTTTGCCTACCGCGTGCAGCGCAAGCAGTTCATGGACAACCTGTCGGCGCTGATCTCTTCGTTCCAGCGCATGCTGGACGAGCCCAAGAGCCGGCATCGCGCGGTCGACAACCTGAACCGCTTTATCGTGCAGAACTACCTGGTGGCGGCGCACGTGGCGGCGGCGCGGATCCAGGTGCGGCAGCACTATGCTGAGCTGGATATTCCCGCTGCCGAGGCGGCGATCGAGCAGGCTACCGAAGCGGCTCGCAGCAGCCTGCAGCTGGCCAGCGATCGGTTGCATGCCGACGAGCGTGGCGGCGGGCGCGGGGCGGGCTTTATCCGCCGCGAACGCGCGCCGGTCGTGGCCGAAGTACAGGTACCGCTGGCGGTAGCCGCGGGGCCGGCGATGGGCGACGCCGCCGCTGCTGTCGAAGCCGCGGAGGATGCGGCGGCCGAGCGCCGCGCGCGGCTGGCGGACTCGGCGGACAAGCGCCGCACCGATACGCTGGTGCAGGCCGCCGCGGCGGGCGAGTCGAGCGAACAGGCCGGGCCGACGTCCAGCTCCACGGGTCGTCCCGCCAATGCGGTGCTGGAGCGCCGGCTGCGCGCGCTGCGCGAGGACGCGGCGAAGATCGCACTGCGTACGGGGGCGATTGGCCGCGCGATGCGGGCGCGGTCGTAGAGCACTTAGCGCAGGTAGCTTCCGCGGGTTTGCTCCCCTCTCCCGCTTGCGGGAGAGGGGCAGGGGGTGAGGGCAGGCGCTTGCAGCAGGCTGGCGTTCACTTCGTGGTACCGCCCGCCCTTACCCCCGGCCCCTCTCCCACTGGCGTGGTGTGCAAACCGGCGGCATGCTCAAGTCCCGTGCCCCACCGGCATCTCATCCTCAGGCAACGCCAGCATCCCGCTGTTATAGCTGTACCCGAAGATCTCCCCATACCGCCCCCAGCCAATCGCCACGCTCAGCACGCGCTCGGCTTCGGCCGGCTTCAGGAACTGCTCCAGCGCGTTCAGCACCTGTTCCTCGCCGATCTCGCCCGCCTCGCTCGCCACCAGCTCGCGCCGGATATGCGCGGCCAGCGCGACGTTGGCGAGCAGTTGCCGGCCGAAGATCGCCTTGCGCTGCTGCGGCCCCGAGGCATAGTAAGTGCGGCCCGCTTCGGTGGCCGTGATGTCTCCGGCCTCGATCGACACCAGCCGTACCAGCTGCAGCGCCTCGCACGCGGGCAGCAGCTCATCGTCGGTCAGGCCGGCTTCGTCGGCCAGATGGGGCAGGTCGGCGCGGCAGTTGAAGGGCGCCTCGCACAGTAGGTCGAGGATGGCTTCCATCTGGCTGATATCGGCGTCCGGCAAGCGGTAGCCGATCTGGCGCGCGGGGGCCTGCGCCGGCAGCCGCGTCTCGGCTGCCGGCGCGGTCATCAGCGCGTAGATCTCGTCGACCAGCGCGCGCACCTGCGCGCTGTCGCGGTTGCGCGGGCGCGGCAGCGTGACCGGCACCTCGGCGCGAATGCGGCCGGGATCGCTCGACAGGATCACGATGCGGTCGGCCATCATCACCGCCTCTTCGATATTGTGCGACACGATCAGGATGCTGCGGATATTGGCGCGGCCACTTTCCCATAGCGCCAGCATCTCGTCGCGCAGCGTCTCGCCGGTCAGCACATCCAGCGCCGAGAAGGCTTCGTCCATCAGCAGCAGGTCGGGCTCGGTCACCAGCGCGCGCGCAATGCCCACGCGCTGGCGCATGCCGCCGGACAGCTCGCGCGGCAGCGCGCTGTTGAAGCCGGCCAGCCCGATCATGTCGATCGCGGCCTCGGCGCGGCGCTCGCGCTCGGCCTTGGGCACGCCTTGCGCTTCGAGGCCCAGTTCGACGTTCTGCTGCACCGTCAGCCATGGGAACAGCGCGAATGACTGGAACACCATGGCGATGCCTTTGGCGGTGCCCGCGAGGCGCTCGCCGCGGAAGCGCACCTCGCCCCGGTCGGCGCCGGCCAGCCCGGCCATGATGCGCAGCAGCGTCGACTTGCCCGAGCCGGACTTGCCCAGCATCGCGACGATCTCGCCCTCGCGCAGCGTCAGGTCGACGCCTTCTAGCACGGCGCGGTCGCTCTGGCTGGCAGTGCGGAAGATTTTGCCGACGCCGCGCAACTCGATCACGGCGGCCGCGGTGGTGGGTTGGGTGTTTTCTGCCATCGTTGCCTTACAGGCGGGTGCGCTCTTGCGCGAGTTGGTACAGTCGGTTCCACAGCAGCCGGTTGAAGCCGACCACGAACAACGCCATCACGCCGATGCCCAGCGCGATGCGCGGGAAGTCGCCGCGCGCGGTGGTCTCGGCGATATAGCTGCCGAGCCCGGTGGCGACGATGGTGCGGTCGCCCCAGGTCACGTACTCGGACACGATGCTGGCATTCCAAGAACCGCCGGCGGCGGTCACCAGCCCGGTCAGCAGGCTGGGGAACACCGCCGGGACCAGGAAGCGCTTCCACAGCAGCCAGCCGCGCAAGCCGAAGTTGCGCGCCGCCAGCTTCAGCTCGGTGGGGATGCCCGAAGCGCCCGCCACCACGTTGAAGAGGATGTACCACTGCGTGCCGAACACCAGCAGCGGGCTCAGCCAGATCTCCGGGTTCAGGCCGAAGCGAGCGATCAGCATCACCGCCAGCGGGAACATCAGGTTGGCCGGGAACGCCGCCAGGAACTGCGCCACCGGCTGCGCGACACGTGCCAGGTCGGGGTTCAGGCCGATGCGGATGCCGATCGGCACCCATACCAGCGCCGCCAGCGCGATCAGCAGCACCACGCGCACCATGGTGATGGTGCCCAGCCACAGCACGTGACCGACCTCGGCCCAGCCCACTTCGCTATGCACGAAGTAGCCGATGCGCACGAGCGCCGCCAGCGCCACCAGCACGATCACCGCGTCACGCGCGCGGCCGAGCCACTGCGCGCGGCGCGGGTCGGCAGGCCGCGCAGCGACTGGCGAGCGCCGCTGCGCGCCCCAGGCCAGCGTGCGCGAGGCCAGCGCAGCCGCATGCGCCAGCAGCGCGCCGACCCATGCCGAGCGCCGCAGCAGGTCCAGCAGCCACGACTGCGGCAGCTTGTCCTGCGCCAGCGTCTCGAAGCGGAAGCGGTCGGCCCATGCCACCAGCGGGCGGAACAGCAGCTGGTCGTACAGCAGGATGCCGAGCAGCATGGCCAGGATCGCCCAGCCGATCGCGGCCAGGTCCTGCCGCTGGATCGCCAGCGCGATGTAGGAGCCGATGCCCGGCAGGCGGATATCGTGCCCCGACACCGAGATCGCCTCGGACGCGACCACGAAGAACCAGCCGCCCGACATCGACATCATCATGTTCCACAGCAGTCCCGGCATCGCGAACGGCACTTCCAGCCGCCAGAAGCGCTGCCATGGCGAGAGCCGGAACATGGCCGCGGCCTCGAGCAGGTCGCCCGGGATGGTGCGGGACGACTGGTACAGGCTGAACGCCATGTTCCATGCCTGCGAGGTGAAGATGGCAAAGATCGCCGCGCATTCCACGCCGGCGATATTGCCGGGGAAGAGCGCGATAAAGCCCGTCACCGTGATCGACAGGAAGCCCAGCACCGGGATCGACTGCAGGATATCCAGGGCCGGCACCAGCACCTTCTCGGCGGTGCGGCTCTTGGACGCCAGCGCCGCGAACGCCAGCGAGAACAGCAGCGACGCCGCCAGCGCCGCCAGCATGCGGATGCTGGTGCGCATCAGATAGTAGGGCAGGTAGGCTACGTCCAGGTGCACCGCCAGCTGCTGGTCGGGGTGGAACGGGGCATTCATCTGCTGCGCGGCGAACGCGACCATTACGATCACGGCCAGGATGATCGGCAGCAGCGCCAGGTCGAAGCGGTTGGGCGGCGCGCGCAGCAGCTGGCTGTCGAAGCCAGGCGCGGGTTGTTCCGCGCGGCGGTTGGCGGGTGGCATCATGGCGCTTCTCGAGCTGTGTCGAGCTGTGTCGACCTGGAAGGGCGAAGGCTTGTGGCCTGCTCCTGGTTCGCGGCCCCGGCGGACAACGGCAAAGCCCGCATGCCGCCGGCTCCACGCTGATCACGCCGGGCGGCGCGCATCCCTTTGTAACGCCCGGCATGGCAGTCTAGTTTACTTGGTGTCGACGACAGAACGCGCACGCCTGGCGTGCGCTTACAGGGAAACGGCCATGAAGAAGGCAACCTGGCGCCTGGTCGCGCATGGGCGCGTGCAGGGCGTGGGCTATCGCGCCGCCTGCGCCGACGCGGCGGACGAACTCGGGCTGGGCGGCTGGGTGCGCAACCGGGTCGACGGCACCGTCGAGGTGATGGCGCACGGCACGGTCAAGCAGCTCGAAGCGCTGCAGGCGTGGATGGAAACGGGCCCGCCTGCGGCGCAAGTGACGTTTGTCGAGGTCGGGCGCGGGGAAGGGGAGTTCGCGGGGTTCGAGTTCCGGCCTACTATCTAGTCGATCAGGCGGCAGTCCAGTCGACCGGCGCGCGGCCGTGCGTTTCCAGCCAGCGGTTGGCTTCGCGGAAGTGGCCGCAGCCGAGGAAGCCGCGATGCGCCGACAGCGGCGATGGATGCGGCGCTTCGAGCACGCGATGGCCATCGCCCAGCAGCGGCTTCTTGGCCTGGGCGTGGCTGCCCCACAGCATGAACACCAGGTTCGGGCGGCTCGCGGCCAGCGCGTGGATCAGGCAGTCGGTGACCGCCTCCCAGCCGCGCCGCGCGTGGCTGGCGGCCTGGCCCTGCTCGACCGTCAGCACGGTGTTCAGCAGCAGCACGCCCTGGCGTGCCCAGCCTTCCAGGTTGCCCGAGGTGCGCGGCAAGGTGCCATCCGTGCCGAACTCGGCGGCGATCTCCTTGAAGATGTTGCGCAGGCTGGGCGGCACCTTGATGCCTTCCGGTACCGAAAAGGCCAGGCCGTGCGCCTGCGGCAGCTCCACGCCGCCGACCGTGCCGGTGCCGTGATATGGATCCTGGCCCAGGATCACGACCTTGACCGCATCCGGCGGCGTCAGGTGCAGCGCGTGGAAGACGTGGTGCGGAAACACCGGCTTGCCGGCGGCGCGTTCGCCATCGACAAAGGCGGCCAGCTCCTGCCATGCCGGCACGGTGATGCAGGGCGCCAGCAGCGCGCGCCAGGCGGCGGGGAGGGCATCGGCCTGGGCCTGCAGGCTGGCGGTGGGGGAAGGCTCGCCGGGCGCGCGGGGCGCTTCGGCGGCGAAGAGATCGGCTTGCATGCGTGAGGAATGCCTGGGCGGGAAAAACCGCGATTATGACGCCTTGCCTTCGGCGATTCCCGCCAGGCGGTAGCCGCGCGCGGCTTTACTGAGGTCGGACGGCGCCAGCGTGGCCACGGCAGCAAGCCGTGCGGCAAAGGCGCGCAGGGCATCGGCCGCGTGCGCGGCGTCGCCGTCGAGCCATTCCAGTTCGAGTTCCTGGATGCGTTCCTGCGCGGCGCTGGCCGGTGCGGTAATGGTGCCGGTGTCGAGGGCGGCTTCAATACGCGCGCCGTCCTGCGTGACGATCCAGGTGCGGCGGATAAAGTCGGTACGGAACACCGGTGCCAGCTTGCCGACCAGTGGCGCGAGCATGGCTTGCGCCTCAGCGGGGAAGGTCTGCAGCTCGATGGCCTCGCCAGCGATGCCGGTTTCCCATTCATGGCGCGTGGCCAGCCCGCCCTGGCTGCTGCCGGCGGTCTTCAGGGTCTGCAGCCATTGCGCGCCCTTGCGGCGCAGGCGCAGCGCGGCGCGGACCTGGGCCAGGTCGTGTTCGGGCGTGTCGAGGTAGACGTTGAGCAGCGTGGCTTCGCCTCGCTGCTGGCCGTTGGCGTCGAGCCAGGCGGCCAGCGGGGTGAGGGCGGCGTCGGGGACGGCGAGTTTGAGTTCGATTTCCTGAGGCATTTCGATATGGGCTTAAGCAGTCAGCAATGGCGACACGGTTCCATCACCACAGGCCGGTACCCTCTCCCGCGCGCGGGAGAGGGGAGCATACAAGCGGTAGGCCTTGATCCGCTTTTACCCTCAGGCAAACAACCGCGCCAGCTCCGGGCCCGGATCCTTCGCCCGCATGAACGCCTCGCCCACCAGGAACGCATGCACGTTGCCATCTCGCATGCGCTTCACGTCCGCCGGCCCGAGGATGCCCGATTCCGTCACCACCAGCTTGTCAGCCGAAATATGCGGCAGCAGGTCCAGCGTGTTGTCCAGCGACACCTCGAACGTACGCAGGTTGCGGTTGTTCACGCCCAGCAGCGGCGTCTTCAGCCGCAGCGCGGCATCCAGCTCATCGTCGCCATGGACTTCCACCAGCACGTCCATGCCGAGTTCCAGCGCGCAGGCTTCGAGCTCGGCCATCAGGCCGTGGTCTAGCGCGGCGACGATCAGCAGGATGCAGTCCGCGCCCCAGGTGCGGGCCTCGTAGACCTGGTACAGGTCGACCATGAAGTCCTTGCGCAGCGCCGGCAGCGGGCAGGCGCCGCGCGCGCGCTTGAGGAAATCGGCATGGCCCTGGAAGAAGTTCACGTCGGTCAGCACCGACAGGCAGGCCGCGCCGTGCGTGGCGTAGCTCTCGGCGATGGCCTCGGGCACGAAGTTTTCGCGCAGCACGCCCTTCGACGGCGAGGCCTTCTTCACCTCCGCGATCACGCCGGCATGGCCCGCGGCGATCTTGTCGCGCAGCGCGCGCTCGAAACCGCGCGGCGCCAGGCCGGGCTCGGTGCGCAGGCTCTCGGCCTCGGCACGCAGGCTGGGCAGGTCGCGCTTCTTGCGCGCGGCGGCCACTTCGTCGGCCTTCACGGCCAGGATTTTTTCCAGGATATCGGACATATCAGCGCCTCTTATTTGAACTGCTGCGTGGCGCGCACGAACTGGTCGAGCTTCTCGCGCGCCGCGCCGCTGGCGATGGCTTCGCGCGCGCGGCGGATGCCGTCCTCGACCGAGTCGGCCACGTTGGCGGCATACAGCGCGGTGCCGGCGTTCAGCGACACGATCTCGCGCGGCGTGCCCGGCACGTTGGACAGCGCTTCCAGCAGCATCTCCTTCGATTCGGCGGCATCGGCCACCTTCAGGCCGCGGTTGGAGACCATCGACAGGCCGAAGTCCTCGGGGTGGATCTCGTACTCGCGCACTTCGCCGTCCTTCAACTCGCCGACCAGCGTCGCCGCGCCCAGCGAGACTTCGTCCATGCCGTCCTTGCCGTAGACGACAATGGCGTGCTTGGCCCCCAGGCGCTGCATCACGCGCACCTGGATGCCGACCAGATCAGGATGGAACACGCCCATCAGGATATTGGGCGCATCGGCCGGGTTGGTCAGCGGGCCCAGGATATTGAAGATGGTGCGCACGCCCATTTCCTTGCGGATCGGCGCGACGTTCTTCATCGCCGGGTGGTGCGTCGGCGCGAACATGAAGCCGATACCCGTCTGCTCGATGCACTGGCCGACCTGCTCGGGCGTCAGCATGATATTGACGCCCAGCGCCTCCAGCACGTCGGCGCTGCCCGACTTGGAACTGACGCCACGGTTGCCGTGCTTGGCAATCTTCGCGCCGGCAGCGGCCGCGACGAACATCGAAGCGGTCGAGATATTGAACGTATGCGAACCATCGCCGCCGGTGCCGACGATATCGACAAAGTTCTCGCGGTCCTTCACCGCGACCTTGTTGGCGAACTCCCGCATCACCTGTGCGGCGGCGGAGATCTCGCCGATGGTTTCCTTCTTGACGCGCAGGCCGGTCAGGATCGCGGCGGCCATCACCGGCGAGATCTGCCCCTGCATGATCTGCCGCATCAGGTGCAGCATCTCGTCATGGAAGATTTCGCGGTGCTCGATGCAGCGCGTCAGGGCTTCTTGCGGCGTGATCATGGCGTTCTCGTTGACAGTCTGGATGGCGTGATGGGTGCTGGCAGGCGCGGAGTCGAGCAGTCTCATCGCGGCGCCTTGACGAAGTTGGCCAGCATCGCATGGCCATGCTCGGACAGGATCGACTCGGGATGGAACTGCACGCCTTCGATGGCGAGCGTCTTGTGGCGCACGCCCATGATCTCGCCGTCCGGGGTCCAGGCGGTGATCTCCAGGCAATCGGGCAGGGTCTCGCGCTCGATCGCCAGGGAATGATAGCGCGTCACATCGAAATGCCTGGGCAGGCCGCTGAACACGCCTTGCTGCGTGGTCTCGATGGTGCTGACCTTGCCGTGCATCACCTGCTTGGCGCGGATCACCTTGCCCCCGAACGCCTCGCCGATGGCCTGGTGGCCCAGGCACACGCCCAGCATCGGCACCTTGCCGGCAAAGTGCTGCAGCGTCGCCACCGAGATGCCGGCTTCCCTGGGGCTGCACGGGCCGGGCGAGACGCAGATATGGTCGGGCTTCATCGCCTCGATCTCTTCGATGGTGATCTCGTCGTTGCGGTAGGTGCGCACCTCCACGCCCAGTTCGCCAAAATATTGGACCAGGTTGTAGGTGAACGAATCGTAGTTGTCGATCATCAGCAGCATGGCGTCTGTCTCCTGTTCTCTCAGATGTCGGAGTCCAGGCCATCCTGGACCTGCTCGGCGGCGCGGATCACGGCGCGCGCCTTGGCTTCGGTTTCCCTCCATTCGGCTTCGGGGTCCGAATCGGCAACGATGCCGGCGGCGGCCTGCACATACAAATTGCCGTCCTTGATGATGCCGGTGCGGATGGCAATGGCCAGGTCCATCTCGCCGCCGAACGACAGGTAGCCCACCGCGCCGCCATAGATGCCGCGCTTGCGCGGCTCCAGCTCGTCGATGATTTCCATCGCATGCACCTTGGGCGCGCCCGACAGCGTGCCGGCCGGGAAGGTTGCGCGCAGCACGTCGAGGTTGCTCATGCCTTCACGCAGCGTGCCTTCGACCGAGCTGACGATATGCTGCACGTGCGAGTACTTCTCGATCACCATCTTGTCGGTGACCTTGACCGAGCCGGTCTCGGCGATGCGGCCGATATCGTTGCGCGCCAGGTCGATCAGCATCACGTGCTCGGCGATCTCCTTGGGATCGTTCAGCAGCTCGGTGGCAAGCTGGGCATCCTTGTCCGGCGTATTGCCGCGCGGGCGGGTGCCGGCCAGCGGGCGGATGGTGACGATGTGCTCGCTGCGCGTGTCGCCGCCGTTTTCTCCATTTGTGCCGACCTTGCGTTCCTCCTGGCGTACCAGGATTTCCGGCGACGCGCCCACCACCTGGAAATCGCCGAAGTTATAGAAATACATGTACGGCGACGGATTCAGCGAGCGCAGCGCGCGGTACAGCGACAGCGGCGAGTCGCGGTAGGGCTTCATCAGACGCTGGCCGATCTGTACCTGCATCATGTCGCCGGCCATGATGTATTCCTTGGCCTTGTGCACCGCGTTCAGGTAGTCCGCCTTGGCGAACTCGCGGTAGACCTCGGTCTGCACCGACGGGCTGGTCACCGGCACGTCCACCGGCTGGCGCAGCTTCATGCGCAGTTCGCGCAGGCGCTGGCGGGCGCGGGGATAGGCTTCCGGCGTGGTCGGGTCGGCGTAGACGATCAGGTAGAGCTTGCCCGACAGGTTGTCGATCACGGCCAGCTCTTCACACAGCAGCAGCTGGATATCGGGCAGGTTCAGGTCGTCTGGCTTCTGCGTGCTGGCGAGCTTCTTCTCGATATAGCGCACCGCGTCGTAGCCGAAGTAGCCCGCCAGGCCGCCGCAGAAGCGGGGCAGGCCCGGGCGCAGCGCCACCTTGAAGCGGCTCTCGAACTCGGCGATGAAGTCCAGCGGATTGCCTTCGTGGGTTTCCACCACCTTGCCGTCGGTCACCACCTCGGTGCGGTTGCCGAAGGCGCGCAGCAGCGTGCGGGCATGCAGGCCGATGAAGGAATAGCGCCCGAAGCGCTCGCCGCCGACCACCGATTCCAGCAGGAAGGTGTTGACTCCGCGCGTCTGCGACTGCGCCAGCTTCAGGTACAGCGACAGCGGCGTTTCCAGGTCGGCAAAGGCCTCGGCGATCAGCGGGATGCGGTTGTAGCCCTGGTCGGCCAGCGATTTGAATTCCAGTTCGGTCATGTCGGTCCTCTTGCGGTCCTTTTGTACGGCGTCGCTGCGCGATGAGTTTGGCGCGGCGCCGCATTTCGGCAATCAGGCTGGAGCGAATCGATACCCGCCCCGTCTGGCGGGCCGTGGTGCAGGCAAGTTGCGGACAAGGCTGCACACGGCCGGGGAAGGGCGTGCGGCGCGTTCTTGAGCTAAACGTAGCAGAGAATCGCAGCTACGCTGGCTTTTGGCGGGTTTGGGTGGGATGCCCGGCACGGGGTTGACCCCTCAGCCGGTTGTAACGACGCCCTCGGGTAGAGGGCGCGTCAGCAGACTCGCGAACGCACTTTACGCCTGTTGGGAGGCGCGCCAGCGACGCCAGGGCCAAGCCTGCCGATCACTGCCAGAAGAGATGCGTTTGCGGTTGAGAAACATTGAATGTTCAGGGATTTCAGTCGCGATCGATCCTGGGACCGATCCTAGCGATGACGTGCCCGGTGTGCCGCGAACAGCGCTGCGGCGTGGGCAATGGTGTCGACTATACCATCGGCTTCGACGGCTTGTACAGGATTGCCATGGTTGTAGCCGTAGGGCACCAGCAGCACGCCCATGCCTGCCGCGCGGGCTGCCTGGGCGTCGTTTTCCGAGTCGCCAAGGGCGGCCATCGCCGACGGATCCAGCCTGAACACCTCCGCCACCTTGAGCAGCGGGAACGGGTCGGGCTTGCGCAGCTGGAACGCGTCGCCGCCGTAGACCAGCTCGAAATACTGTGCCAGCCCGGTCTTGGCCAGCAGCGGCTCGGTGAAGCTGTAGGGCTTGTTGGTCACGCAGGCCAGCCGCAGCCCGGCCGCCTTCATTGCCGCCAGGCCTTCGCGCACGCCCGGGTAGACCTGCGAGAACTGGCCATTGATGCGGATGTACTCGCGGTCATACAGCGCGTAGGCATCGGCAAAGAGGCTGTTGGCGTGCAGCGGCGAGAAGCGCGCGTCCAGCACGCGCCGGATCAGGTTTTCCGAGCCCTTGCCGACGTAGCTGACGATCTCCTGCTCGGACATCGGCGCCACCGGCCCCAGGTTGGGGTGCTGGCGGCCCAGCGCCAGCAGCATGGCGTTGATCGACGCGTGGAAATCGCCCGCCGTATCGACCATGGTGCCGTCCAGGTCAACGATCACCCCTTCGATGCCGCTCCAGTCGGTGCGGCGCAGTGCCATGCCCGCGGTCATTGGCCGACCTTGGCCAGTTCGCCGCGCAGCGCCGAGATGATGCCGCGGTAGCCGCCGTCGGCGTCCGGCTTGCCGAATACGGCCGAGCCCGCCACGAAGGTGTCGGCGCCGGCCGCGGCGATCTCGGCGATGTTGTCGACCTTCACGCCGCCGTCCACTTCCAGCAGGATGGTGCGGCCGGTGCGGGCGGTGTATGCGTCGATGCGCTGGCGCACGGCGCGCAGCTTGTTCAGCGTCTCGGGGATGAACGACTGGCCGCCGAAGCCCGGGTTGACCGACATCAGCAGGATTACGTCCAGGCGGTCCATCACGTGGTCCAGGTGGTGCAGCGGGGTGGCCGGGTTGAACACCAGGCCGGCCTGGCAGCCGTTATCGCGGATCAGCGCGAGCGAGCGGTCGACGTGTTCGCTGGCTTCCGGGTGGAAGGTGATGATATTGGCCCCGGCCTTGGCAAAGTCCGGGATGATCCGGTCCACCGGGCGCACCATCAGGTGCACGTCGATCGGCGCGGTCACGTGGGGGCGGATCGCCTCGCACACCAGCGGGCCCACGGTCAGGTTGGGCACGTAATGGTTGTCCATCACGTCGAAGTGGATCCAGTCGGCGCCGGCCTCGGTCACGCGGCGGACTTCTTCGCCCAGGCGGGCGAAGTCGGCGGACAGGATGGACGGGGCGATGCGGAATGTGGGCTGGGTCATGGTGGCGCGCGGTGAATGCAGGGAATGCTGTTATCGCCGCTACGGGAGGCCGGAGCCGGGGGCGCCGCAGGGGCGGCCGGGGCGCACGGCGGGCGGCGCGGCGTCGAAAGACCGATATTCTACGCCCGCCCGGCGAGATCGCATCCGGGCGGCGCCCGGCCCGCGCTCTTGCCCGTCCCGCGCCCATCCCGCACAATGCGGCTACCCTTTTTCCTGCCGGCCGTCCCGCCGCCGGCCCTGCCCAAGATGAGCGAGTACGCCTTCTCCGTGTCGGTGCGCACCCAGTACCTGCCGGACCAGTCCGACCCCGAGCGCGGGCGCCATGCCTTCGCCTACACCATCACCATCCACAACACCGGCGAGGTGGCGGCGCAGCTGATCTCGCGCCACTGGATCATCACCGACAGCGACAACGGCACGCAGGAAGTCGCCGGCCTGGGCGTGGTGGGCCACCAGCCGCTGCTGAAGCCGGGCGAGCATTTCGAGTACACCAGCTGGGCCACCATCTCGACGCCGGTCGGGTCGATGAAGGGCGAGTATTTCTGCGTGGCCGAGGACGGCCACCGCTTCGAGGTGCCCATCCCCGAATTCGCGCTGGTCCTGCCGCGCATGCTGCACTGAGCGCGGCGCGTCCGGCCGGCAAACCGGACAGCCGGACAGCCGGACAGCCGGGAACCTACGGGCGCTTCGCGCTGTCCTGTTCCTGCGCCGGCGTTTGCTGGCCTTGCGTTGACTGCTGCGGCTGGCGCGAGGGGTGGTCGTCGGGCGCGCGGCTCGGGCGCGGGTTCTTCTTGGCCGTGCCCATGGTCCAGACCACGATAAAGATCAGCAGGAACAATGCCACGCCGGCCTCGAGGGCGAACAGCAGCATTGGATGGGCTTCGAAGAACTTGCTCATGGCGGATGCGGCGGTGGCAAAGACAGATGACGGTGGGATTGTAGGGCAACTGCGCCGCGCGATCCCTGCCGGGCCGGCACCGGTCGCGGGACACTGAACAACAAGCAAGATGGCATACGCGGACTCCCTTTCGATTTCTCTTCCTCGCTTCACTGCGCGCCCGGGCGTCCGGGCCTGGCTGGCGCTGGCCGGCGCCGGCGTGCTGCTGGCCGGCTGCATGAGCGGTCCGCCGCCGCGCATCGAGACCGGCCCGTCCGGCACCACGCCGCCCGTTTCATCGACCCAGAAGGGCCAGTTGCAGGCCGCCAGCTGGAACGAGATCGGCGGCTGGGGCCAGGATGACGTGCGCGCCGCCTGGCCCGCGCTGCAGGCCAGCTGCCAGGCGCTGAAGAAGCGCGCCGAATGGAGCCGCGCCTGCGCTGCCGGCATGATGGTCGACGCCGGCGACCTCAGCGCCATGCGTGCCTACTTCGAGACCAACTTCCAGCCGTTCCGGGTGGTCAACGGCGACGGCACCGACAGTGGCCTGATCACCGGCTACTACGAGCCCATCCTGCACGGCTCGCGCACGCGCCAGGGGCGCTACCAGGTGCCGCTGTACCGCAAGCCCGCGCAGTTCGGCAACCGCCCGCTGCCGGGGCGCGCCGAGCTGCTGCAGAACCCGGCCATGCGCGGCAACGAGCTGGTGTGGGTGGATGACGCGGTCGAGGCCGCCTTCCTGCAGATCCAGGGCTCGGGCCGGGTCCGCATGGCGGACGGCACCGTGATGCGGGTCGGCTTCGGCGGCACCAACGACCAGCCGTTCCGCTCGTTCGGCAAATGGCTGCTGGACCGCGGCGAGATCACGCCGGCGCAGGCGACCATGCAGGGTATCAAGGCGTGGGCCCGCGCCAACCCGGGGCGCGTCGAAGAAATGCTCAACGTCAACCCGCGCTTCGTGTTCTTCCGCGAGCTGCCGCCGAACAATGACGGCCCGGTGGGCGCGCTGGGCGTGCCGCTGACCGCCGAGCGCTCGATCGCGGTCGATCCCGCCACCATCCCGCTGGGCGTGCCGGTGTTCCTGTCGACCACGCGCCCGCTGTCGACCGAGCCGATCCAGCGGCTGATGTTCGCGCAGGATACGGGCAGCGCCATCAAGGGCGGGGTACGCGCGGACTTCTTCTGGGGCGCTGGCGATGCCGCCGGTGAAACTGCAGGGCGGATGAAGCAGGGCGGCAGGATGTGGGTGCTGATGCCGCGCAGCTGACCGTCGACAGAGCTAAGACTGCGAATGTTGTCTCCCCTCTCCCGCAAGCGAGTTCAGCGCGGCCGCTGGTCCACGATCCGCTTCGCCTTCCCCACCGAGCGCTCGATGCCGCCCTCCGGCAGCACCTCGATCGCGGCGGTCACCCCGATATAAGACTTGATCTCGTGCGCCAGCCGCTCGCGCGCGGCCTGCGCGCGCGCCGGCTCGCTGCCATGGGCGCATTCCACGCGCACCGTCAGCGTATCCATATGGCCGTCCTTGCCCAGCACGCACTGGTAGTGCGGCGCCAGTTCCGCCTGTTTCAGGATCAGTTCCTCGATCTGCGACGGGAACACGTTGACACCGCGCACGATCATCATGTCGTCGGTCCGGCCGGTGACCTTCTCCATGCGGCGGAAGGCCGGCCGCGCCGTGCCAGGCAGCAAGCGGGTCAGGTCGCGGGTCCGGTAGCGCACCACCGGCATCGCTTCCTTGGTCAGCGAGGTAAAGACCAGCTCGCCGAATTCGCCGTCGGGCAGCACCTCGCCGGTATCCGGGTCGATGATTTCGGGGTAGAAGTGGTCCTCCCAGATGGTCGGTCCGTCCTTGGTCTCCGCGCATTCGTTGGCCACGCCCGGGCCCATCACCTCGGACAGCCCATAGATATCGACCGCGGAAATGCCCATGCGCTTCTCGATCGCCAGCCGCATTTCCGGCGTCCACGGCTCGGCGCCGAAGATGCCCACGCGCAGCGAGCTGCTGGCCGGATCGATGCCCTGGCGCTCGAACTCATCGGCGATCGCCAGCATGTAGCTGGGCGTGACCATGATGATTTCGGGCTTGAAGTCCAGGATCAGCTGGACCTGGCGCTCGGTCTGGCCGCCGCCGAACGGGATCGCCGTCAGGCCGGCTTTCTCGACACCGTAGTGCGCGCCCAGGCCGCCGGTGAAGAGGCCGTAGCCGTAGCTGATATGTACCTTGTCGCCGCGCCTTGCGCCCGAAGCGCGGATCGAGCGCGCCATCACCGTGGCCCAGTTGTCGATGTCCTGCAGCGTGTAGCCGACCACCGTCGGCTTGCCAGTGGTGCCGGACGAGGCATGCACGCGCGCCACCCGGTCTTGCGGCACGGCGAACATGCCGAAGGGGTAGTGATCGCGCAGGTCCTGCTTGCTGGTGAACGGAAAGCGCGCCAGGTCGGCCAGCGATTGCAGCTGGTCAGGATGGACGCCGGCCTCGTCGAACTTGCGACGATACACCGGCGAATTGGCGTAGGCGTGGTGGAGCGACCATTTCAGCCGCTCCAGCTGCAAGGCCTGCAGCTCGGCGCGGCTGGCGGTTTCGATCGGGTCCAGGGGCAGATCGGTCAGGCGCGTGCTCATGTCGTCTCCTGCACGGGGGCGGTTATCTTGGTGACTGCGGCGTTCAGGCGATGGCATCCGGCGGCACGACATGGCCCTTGATATGCGCTGACTTGCCGCGGAACATCGCCACCACCTCGCCGGCGGCATTGGTCACGCGGATGTCGTAGATACCGTGGCGGCCCGACAGGGTCTGCTCGATCCCTTCGGCGGTCAGCACGTCGCCGCCATGCACGGGTTTGAGGAACTCGATGCTGCAGCCGGCTGCCACGGTATTGATGTTATGGCTGTTGCAGGCGAACGCGAAGGTCGAATCGGCCAGCGTGAACATCAGGCCGCCATGGCAGATGCCATGCCCGTTCAGAAATTCGTTGCGTACCGGCATGGTCAGCCGGGCGTACCCGGGGCGGACCGCTTCGACGGTGATCCCGAGCCAGCGGCTGCAGGTGTCGGCTTCATACATGGCGGCAGCGGCCGCTTCGGCGAGGGCCTGTGGGTCCTTGTGCAATATTCTCTCCTTGAGGAAGGGCGGCGCCGTGCAGGCGCGCAGGGGCGCTTACTTGCCGGTGAAGCGGGCGGCGCGCTTTTCCAGGAAGGCGTTGACGCCCTCTGCATAGTCCGCGGACTGGCCGAGGTCGCGCTGCAGGTCGCGTTCCAGGTCGAGCTGGGCATCGAGGCTGGCAGTGCCGCTGGCGTACATGGCGCGCTTGATCGCGGCCAGCGCCCGGGTCGGCTGCGCGGCCAGGTGCGTGGCCAGCGCCAGCGCCTGCTCGGGCAGCAGCGGGTCGTCCATGGCTTCCCAGATCAGGCCCCACCTCTCGGCCTCTTCGGCGGACAGGCGCTCGCCGGTCATCGCCAGCCCCAGCGCGCGCGCCATGCCGAGGCGCTTGGGCAGCAGCCAGGTGCCGCCGGAATCCGGCACCAGCCCGATCTTGACGAAGGCCTGGATAAAGTTGGCCGAGCGGGCGGCCAGTACCATGTCGCAGGCCAGCGCCAGGTTGGCGCCGGCACCGGCGGCGGTGCCGTTGACCGCCGCCACCACCGGCAGCGGCAGCGCCTGCAGCCGGCGGATCAGCGGGTTGAACCAGGTGTCGATCAGTTCGCCCAGGTCGGTCATGTGTCCGGGCGTGAAATCCAGGTCGGCCAGGTCCTGCCCGGCGCAGAAGCCGCGGCCGGCGCCGGTCAGCAGCAGCGCCCGCGCGCCGCCGGCCTCGACGTGGTCGAGTGCCTGCTGCAGCGCCTTGTGCATTTCGCGGGTAAAGCTATTGAGCTTGTCGGGGCGGTTCAGCGTGATCACCGCGACGGGCCCCTGCCATTGGAGCAGGATGGGGCCGGTATCGATACTGACCGGCTGGCCAGCGGGCGTGGGCATTGGGGGCATGTTGGTCTCCTGCCTGGTTCTTCGGGATGGACGCGGGGCGCCACTAAAATAAACCGACCAGTCGGTCGGAAAATAGTAGCACTAAATAATGCTGGATGCGTGATCCATCCGGTCAGCGTAAGGGCGTCCGGCCGGGGTGCTTTATCAGTACTAACCCGCGCTCCCGCTCCGCAAATGCGATGACGGACGCAATGCCTGCAACCGGTGTCGCTCTATAATCGCGCTGCCAACAACAATTGCAGCATCGCTGGTGCCCGTGCGTGCGCCGGCGCGCAAGACTGTTTCACTGATTCCTTCCTTTTTGCCTTTTCCGCACTGGATCTCCCTATGAAGAAGTTCGCAGCATTCCTTTTGGTTTCGTCCGTGGCGTTGTTCGCCGCGTGCGGCAAGAGCGAACCGGCGCCGGCCGCCGGCAGCACGGACAGCGCCGCCACCAACAGGATCATCGTCGGCCTGGATGACAATTTCCCGCCCATGGGTTTCCGCGATACCAATAACGAGATCGTCGGCTTCGATATCGATATGGCGAAAGAGGCCAGCCGCCGCCTGGGCATGGCGGTCGAATTCAAGCCGATCGACTGGAGTGCCAAGGAAGCCGAGCTGAATGGCAAGCGCGTGGACGTGCTGTGGAACGGCCTGACCATCACCGACGAGCGCAAGAAGAACATCAGCTTTACCGCGCCCTACATGACCAACCACCAGATCGTCATCGTCGGCACCAATTCGCCGGTGAAGGCCAAGGCGGACCTGGCCGGCCGCATCGTCGGCGCGCAGGACGGCAGCAGCGCGGTGGATGCCATCAAGAAGGAAAGCCAGATCGCCGCCAGCCTGAAGGAGCTCAAGACCTTCGGCGATAACGTGACAGCGCTGATGGACCTGTCCGCCGGGCGCCTCGACGCAATCGTGGTCGATGAAGTGGTGGGCCGCTACCTGATCAGCAAGCGAGCCGGAGAATACCGCGTGCTGGAAGAGAACTTCGGCACCGAGGATTACGGCGTTGGCGTCCGCAAGGATGACGCCGAACTGCTCGGCAAGCTGGACAAGACCCTGGCATCGATGAAGCAGGACGGCACGGCTGCCCGCATCGCCACCCAGTGGTTCGGCACCGATATCACCAAGTAATCCAGGCGCTACACGGCGCCCTGCGCGGTTCAGGCAGGGCGCCGGCTTCCTTCCGGACTCGGGCGCTGGCCGCGCGACGGCCCGCTGCCTGCAATCCTTTCTCCTTCCGTTCGCGCGACATGGATTACGTCTTATCTCTACTGGGGCCATTGGCGCAGGGCGCGAAAGTCACGCTCACCCTGTTCGTCATCACGCTCGCCCTGTCAGTGCCGCTGGGGCTTGCGCTGGCGCTGGCGCGCATCTCGTCATGGCCGCTGCTGAGCGGTGCCGTCAATGGCTACATCTGGCTGATGCGCGGCACGCCGCTGATGCTGCAGATGCTGTTTATCTATTTCGCGCTGCCGTTCGTGCCAGTCATCGGCGTAAGGCTGCCCGATTTTCCCGCGGCCGTGGTGGCATTTGCGCTCAACTACGCCGCGTACTTCGCGGAAATCTTCCGCGCCGGGATCAAGTCCGTCGACCGTGGGCAGTATGAAGCCAGCAAGGCGCTGGGCATGACGTACTTCCAGACCATGCGGCGCGTGGTGCTGCCGCAGATGGTCAGCCGCGTGCTGCCGCCGGTCAGCAACGAAACCATTACGCTGATCAAGGACACGTCGCTGATCTACGTGCTGGCCCTCAACGATATCCTCCGTACCGCGCGCGGCATCGTGCAGCGCGATTTCACAACTACGCCTTTCCTGGTTGCCGCGCTCTTCTATCTGGTGATGACCCTGATTCTGACCTGGTTCTTCCAGAATCTCGAAAAACGCTATGCCAAACATGATGATTAGTCCGAACGGCGCCACCTCTGATCGCACGCCCGGCACCATGATCTCGGCGCGGGACATCTTCAAGTCGTTCGGATCGCTGCATGTCCTGCGCGGCGTCTCGCTGACGCTGCGCAAGGGCGATGTCACCGCGGTGATCGGGCCCTCGGGCTCCGGCAAGAGTACCTTGCTGCGCTGCCTGAACCATCTCGAGGTGATCGACCGCGGCACCATCGAGATCGAAGGGGAGTCGCTGGCGGCCGCTGGCGCCGGCGGTGCCTCCAAATATGTGCCGGAGGCGGAGGTTCGCCGCATCTGCCGCAAGATGGGCATGGTGTTCCAGTCGTTCAACCTGTTCCCGCACATGACGGTGCTGCAGAACATCATCGAGGCGCCCATGACCGTCAAGGGGCTGTCGCGCGACGCGGCGGTGCCCAAGGCCGAGGAACTGTTGCGCAAGGTCGGCCTGCTGGCCAAGCGGGACAACTATCCGGCGCGCTTGTCAGGTGGCCAGAAGCAGCGCGTGGCGATTGCGCGCGCGCTGGCGATGGAGCCCGACATCATGCTGTTCGACGAACCGACCTCGGCGCTCGATCCGGAGCTGACGGGGGAAGTGTTGCGCACCATGCGGCAACTGGCGGACGAGCATATGACCATGCTCGTCGTCACGCACGAGATGGGGTTTGCGCGCGAAGTGGCCAACCACGTCGTCTTTATGGACGAAGGCAGGATCCTCGAGGAAGGCGCGCCCGCCGAGGTGTTTGGCGCGCCTGCCCATGCTCGCACCCGCGAATTCCTTGCGCACATGCTCTAACGCCGGGACTAACGCCGCCATGCCACGACAGATGGCAGAATAGCCCGCAGCCGGTGGCGACACTGCCATCTGTTTGCCAATACATAGGAGAAGACATGCCGTACGAAAACATCCTGGTCGAGACGCGCGGCCGCGTTGGTCTGGTTACGCTGAACCGCCCCAAGGCGCTGAACGCGCTCAACGACGCGCTGATGGATGAACTGGGTGCCGCACTGACGGCGTTCGACCAGGATGAGGGCATCGGCGCCATCGTCATTACGGGCAGCGACCGCGCCTTCGCCGCTGGCGCCGATATCGGCATGATGGCCAAGTATTCCTTCATGGATGTCTACAAGGGCGACTACATCACCCGCAACTGGGAAACCATCCGCAAGATCCGCAAGCCGGTGATCGCTGGCGTGGCCGGCTACGCGCTGGGCGGAGGCTGCGAGCTGGCGATGATGTGCGACATCATCATCGCGGCGGACTCGGCCAGGTTCGGCCAGCCGGAAGTCAAGCTCGGCACCATGCCCGGTGCCGGCGGCACCCAGCGCCTGCCGCGCGCGGTGTCAAAGGCTAAGGCGATGGACCTGTGCCTGACCTCGCGCATGATGGATGCCGCTGAAGCCGAGCGCTCCGGCCTGGTGTCGCGCGTGGTGCCGGCCGACAAGCTGCTGGACGAAGTGCTGGCCGCCGCCGAAACCATCGCCGGGTTCTCGTTGCCGGTGGTCATGATGATCAAGGAGTCGGTCAACGCCGCTTACGAGACCACGCTGGCCGAAGGCGTGCACTTCGAGCGCAGGCTGTTCCATTCCACCTTTGCCAGTGAAGACCAAAAGGAGGGTATGGCCGCTTTCGTAGAGAAGCGCGCCCCCAATTTCCAGCATCGCTGAGAACTTGATAGGGGAATACCCGACGGCAGCGCGGGGATATTAAAGGATCGCCGCGTTGGCTATTAGGAGGTTTTTCTTTATCACTCAAGGGGTTACGACATAATCACGCAATCCCCTAACTGCGCGCTGTGACAAAGGTGTTGCAAGGTCGGCGAAACCGGCCTAATATTCGCCCCCTCGCAACACAACGCGGCGCTGCAAAGGCAGCACTGACAAGGGTTGCGGGGTCGACCGGGAGGGTTGGCGCGGCGAAGTTGGCGCGCTGGCTGCAGCAAAAAAAGATTGCTGAAACGGTTGACGAAACGAAGAAAGCTCTGCATAATCTCGTTTCTCTGCTGCAGACAACGCAGCGCGCTGAACGGCAAAGCCGGTGAGCGAAGTTCTTTAACAAACAAACAACCGATAAGTGTGGGCGCTGGGTAGCGGACGCCGCTGTCTTCGGACAGTGTTGCTTCACAAGTTATACAGTGCTCGCACAGCAA